>Ga0179593_1468359_pt1 | contig 11566 bp, 8 predicted proteins | sample CZODoug2_1_08_16_FD_185931 | JGI IMG/M metagenome (GOLD analysis project Ga0179593, IMG submission 185931) | Vadose zone soil fungal communities from Angelo Coast Range Reserve, California, USA - CZODoug2_1_08_16fungal (PacBio error correction) | ecosystem: Environmental > Terrestrial > Soil >...
AGACGTAGGATGGACACTAACTGTCTCAAAAACAGGGGTCTGAAGTGGAAGGAAAATCTCCTGGGGGCGGCACTCGTCGAAGTTCGGAGTCTCGGGAAGAAAGCCCAGAGCAACGAAGTCACAGGATACGGGAAAAATACCTTCCGGCGCAACGGTTTCAACTCCTTGCACCCTCAAAGACCCGCAGTGCTCTCGAAAACGCCCAGAAGAACCTCCGAAAATCCGCACGTGTGCAAGCCGACAAAGAGTGGTGGCGACCGGGGCTGAAAATTCAATACTGAGAGGGACGAAAAAAAAGGAAGGGTCTTCGAATTACTGGAAACATCAACGGACACTGCAGATCCAATCCGGACAGACAAAGGTGAATCATCGAGGTAAGATCTGAACATCTTCAAAAGGGGAGGTCACCACTAATAGGGCACGCGGTCAGGGACACGGAAAGAAGAGCCTAAAACTGGTTCGTAAGAAGGCGTCGCGAAAAGGGGACAGCTCTGAACCCGGGCCGGGAATTCTCCGTGGTGGCAGCAACGGGGCCACCACCAAGCCTCCTAGGGGAAAATGACCAACGAACGAAGTCGATTCAAAACCGCGGAGGAAACAGATGCGGGGCTCTTAAGGCATCAACCATCGGCTTGACCGGACCACTGAAGGAGATCCTGCTGTGCACACAAAACAAGGAAGGTCAAACACGTTCCCTTTGAAACGGTCTCTGGTGCAAGCACTTCTAAACCAAGAGCTGGCGGGAAAGAAGTTCCAGAATATAGGACCCGGAAAAACGGGGGGAAGGGCTCTAGTTGGTCGGAACTCCCACGAGGGGACGTTCACTATAAACCTGGCCCACAGGGTGCTTAATTTGCATGGACCTGGTTGAACCACGGAGACTTAATAGGTCCTGAAACACCTCCCTCGCCTCCGGTCAAAAGAAAGCGGACAAAGCCACCAAAGGACCACTTGGCTACTGAAAAAAATGCACTTTCGGCGAACTCGTCAGAAGGTCACGAACAGAAGGTAAACCCCACCCTGTCTGTTGACATCAAACGCGCAACCTAACTGCTTTAAAGATCTTGATGCTCCCAAAAAGCAGAGAGGAAAAAAAAAGGGTGGGATGCCGGAAAAGGATGTTTCCTGGGAAAAAAAAACCGTAGGGGGCGAAAACTGAAACTTCCCATCTGCGCAAGCATGCGAGGGTCTCATGTACTTGGGGGGCAAACAGTTAAATCAAAGGAAAGTTGGAAACGGGTGGGGGGCGTCTTCACTTCTTAGGCTTCACGGCATGATGCACAACTACTTCTTGATACCAGGGGGAAGACAGACGAACTATCAAAGGGAAAAAAACACGTGGAACAAGCTGCACTTTCCAGCCGAAAAAAATGCCGTCAAAGGGTCGGGAAGACGCCGAAACCTCTCAAGAATTTCCATCCGGAAGGGGGGGTTCACTTGGTCAGAGAAAATTAAAGCGACACAAAAGAAAAGCACACCTGCGCGGCAGCAAAGGAATCGATCTTCCGATTACGAGGTGTAACCGTCACGTTCTTTGGAGGAAGGAAGGATCGACGTGGTAGTGGGATCCTACACCAAAAATACGAGAACCATTCCTGAAACACAAAATCCCCGAAGACCTTTGTTGACGAGCCAATGTCAGGCTAATATAAGAAGCGGGGGGGCGAACGTGGGTCGGCCCACAGGACAGGCCAAGGGCCCCAAAGAAACCCCGGTCGCTAGTTCACCGCTTATATGGGGGGAGTTTTCGGGTCTCTTTCGAGGCAATATGCAAGCATGTTTCACGCCGTGAAGGCAAAGGACACACATACAACAAAGGAGGCAAAAGTTAGGCCCGTTCACAGAGTAAAAGGGCTTCCAACACGGCGACATCTACAACAGAGGAGAGGCCCTCATAGATAAGTCGCCGTGAACGTAGGCCGATCAATGCAAGGGAGGAAACGATCTCAAAAAAACACTAGATGCGAAGACGAGGAGTGCGACCGACCGATGCATTCGGAGCCACCGTCAAGGGAGTCAAACTCTTACAAACGCAGACCGAAATTGAGATCGGACCGCATGTCTTTTGAGGCGCCCAAATGGGACAGGGGGGTGGTAAAACACCGTTTTCCCATGATGTTCGTGCCGTGCAGCATTGGCAGGGCCCTGATGAATGCGCAGGAGGGCCAAACGCCCCCCAACGCAAAATCGAAAGAAGTACGTTTTCACTCGTTGGGTAGAACGTGTCGACTGCCTGGTCCGACCCAGAATGCCACCGAAGCCGTTTTAAGGAAAGGAAGCCAACGGTAAGGGTGATCGGGGGGGGGGAAACCAGGGAATCATCAAATGCTTGCGGGGAGGAAAAAGTGAGTTCAAGAAAAAGGCGCCGTTCGCCGTGTCCACAAGTGCTTGTGGAAAAGTGGGGACAACCAAATCCTCTGGTCGATACGACCTCATCGGTGTGGACGTGATGGTGTCCAAAGCGGTGAGCCTCTGAACCAAGGGGAAACACTAGGGGAGTGATCCCATTAGCGCGGGGGAGGGGGACCATGATCGGGCCTGGTTTCGATGATGGAAGACCGGGTTGAGGAGGAGGTACCAGGGGTTTTCCAGGGGCGTGGGGTCAAGAACTAACAGCAATAAAAACGGAAAACATCCAATGAAGCCGTCCACCAGCAGAAGACCGCCAAAGTAGGGGGTCCACTTGCCAGGGTTTGATAAAATTCCAGCACCCAGAGACCATCGAAGAGGAGCCAGTCTGAGGCCGTTCAAGGTGGAACGCCGGGGTGGGTAGGGCCTTCAGAACTAATCGTCGCAAATCTTTGTCCGACAGAAGAATGCAAAGCAGGGTCAATTTTAGGGGGGGAAGCCTTACCTAGGGGCTGAACGGGGGGTCATGTAGTCAACAGGGAACCGCTCTGGCAAGCGCGCAATTGACCGTGGCCGGGTTGTTCTTGTAAAAGGGGAAGGGGGTAAAGGGGGCATTCGTGTAGTTCAGGGCACCTCAAAGAGGTCTGTGACGGGGGACTTCCCTTAAAGATTTCCGGGGGCAAACCATCCAGGAACCCGAGGGTTCCCCTCCGTAATGCGTCACGTAAGTAGGAGGATCCGGGCTCGACCGGTAACACAAATGAAAGGAAAACTTTCCCATCGGAAGTACTGTGAGGAGAAAACAGCATTACGTTCCGTTTCAGCGCGCCGTGGAACGGATATCAGGGGGTTGGCCTGGCCGTCTTGGGGGTGAATCACGGGGGGATCGACGGGAGGTGGGAAGGGGAACACTCACCTGAGTCAGAATTAGCCTTTGCGTCGCATCGGGGGACCACTCGTGTGGGTAGGCACACAGACACTAAATCGCCGGCTGGGAGGAGTTTGGCCAGTGTCCGGGGGAGTCCTGGGGTTTGTGTGTCGTTTGGAGGCTCCCCGGGGGGGGGAGGGACCCCTATAACAGATAACCTTCCTTTTCGCATTTGTTCCCTTATTTGCTCGGCCTATCCGCTAAACCTTTGGAGGTCTCTCTATTAAAAGGACCACCCGGGGATCCAGGGAAAGGGTATTTCTTGCGTTCCAGTTCGTCTCCTCCGTTCCAAAACCCCGGGAAACGGCAAGAGATTCTCCCTCTGACGAAAAATTTTCTTTGGAAATTTTCATTTTCAATTCTATGGTGGCCGTTGTAGAGGTCCTTACGTCCTACTAATCCTTCGGGGAGGGGGGGTTGAAAAGTGAAATACCATGAGGTTCTCCAAAAGGGTCAAAACTTGATCAATCAGGGTGGGGCGCTTTCCCATCTGGGCATGGGCAGATAGACTTGCTGGGGGAGGGGCGTGCACGCAGAAAAAAAACGGAAGATGCGAAGGAAGTGATTTCAATGCTGTGGCAGGGAAACAGAACGGCGCTCTAAATTGGGCAGCACTGACCAAGGCCCATGCTCCGTTTTGTTACTCCGACGTATATAGACAATCATAAAAACGGTATAAAATAGACGTATGACGGAGGATGAACTAACACCCCTGCGGAGAAAAAAATGGCTGATGTCTCGGCTTATCATCGGTCAGCCGGAGACGTCTTTAAGAGAAATACGCCACGCTCTCTCATAATCGGGGAAGGCCACCCCGCCGTGCGGAAACGCCCAAGGCCCAGCAGTTCCGCACAAATTACCGGCAACGAACGGCGACAGTAGGGGCACCTACAAGAAGAGATTCCCACTAGGCGTCAGGAAGGAGCGGAAAGAAACTTCCCCATGTCATCGCCAGCTTACCCACGGTGGATATTCAGCGCGACTTCGAGCCCGGGGGTTGAAAGTAAAGCGACAAGGTTATCAACAGGAAAAGGAATAACCCGGTACCGGTTCAAAATGTCGTCAAGGAGCCCAGCCAAAAAGGGACCTCTGGATCGGGAAGGCGACCCTGACGCGGAATGGAACTCAAAAGGTGCCTCAAATGGAAACACCAGGAGAAAATGACCCACGTGGTCAACTACGATCGAACCCTTCTCCTCAGGAACGTGGAAATAAAAAACGTCTTAAAAGGCGCTTCCCGGCTACGGCGAGGCAGCTTCGCCCGCACGGAACCTGAGATAAGGTAGATGGATTGCAAAAACACAACACAAGACTGAGATGCCCCAAGAGCATGCCGTCGCCGCAGGCAGGCCAAAGGGACCCCTTAACGATACGCTTCTCCGATCCATCTACTTCTCCGAACGGGACGTTGATAGGGTGACGAGCGGCGTCAATAAATCTACCGGACCTGGCTCAAAAACTACAAACTGCCGGATGGGGCACCGTAACTCATTGGAAGCGGGGTTCCCAAGGGGGACCACATCGCTATTCGACCCGACCAGAACTCATACACAGGGCACCTTATAATCCACTTCATCCAATTCGGGACAGATTCTATAAAATAAATACTTACCAGGAGACACGGTCAGCTACCAAGGAAACCTTCGGAATGCAGAATCCTGTGGGACCGCACTACTAATTGATCAGCTCTACGGCATATCCGTGGACCTAAATCGGAGGGGCTAACGAGAACGGCCCGAAACGTCTTCCTCGTCAGCGGGGAACACGGACGGGAAAAAGGAAAACACTTGAAAATCACTCCACCGGTGTGCGGATAAAGAGTGCGACGTTCAAGGTGACAAGGGGCTACGGTGCACGAATCACGTTCCCTGGATCACTCCAACCAACCACGTGAAAAAAGAAAAACAGGGGAGGGAGATCGAAGAACGGCCAGGCAGTAAGGGTGGGAAGGACGACTCCGGATGGTCCCACTTGGGGGGGGGCAAGAGGGAAGGCATGGTTAGCGGAAGGAAAACTTTCAGAACGGCACCAACTCACAAACACCGGGGCGATTCTTCAAAAAGTCCCCCAGACCCAAGGGGAACGGGGGGTTCCTTAAAGTTCAAGGGGTTGACCAACGGGGAGAAGCGGATCTATTGCGTGGACGACTATACAAAGAAGCTCCCATGGTGGACCATCGGTAAAATCAAACGCGGACAAGGTGGGATCTAGAAGAAGAAGGCGGTGGGGCATCGGCGTTCCCATTCCAAACTTTGTCCAAACAAACTGAGGATTTCTACAAAAACCGACTCAATACTCAGCGGTGGTTTTCTGGAGGGGACTATGGACAGAAAAGATTTCCTAGAGCCGGCAGGAAGGGCACACCTCACCGGAGGAAGGAGGCTGTCACCGGTGATGGGGGAGGACTGAACACGGAAATGAAATATCTACACGTCTTTCTCGAAGAAAGGGGGTCAATAGTTAAAATTGGAGAAAAAGGTACCGCGGCAGCCCTCGAGAAGCACACAAAAGGAGGGATTCTGCCAAGGGAGGGCTCTTGCAGAGTAGTTTCGATCAGCACGACGATCTCACTGAACGTACAAGCGGAGGGGCTCAAGAAAGTTTAGTCCAAAGTCGTTGAAGTCCCCCTACTCTGCACATGGGGTTTTAAGCAAATAAGGACCACCAGCCGGGTTACTTCGTGAAGGCAGGCACGCGAGGGCAGCCCCGCTTCAAGCTGCTGCAGGGACCGGGAACGCCCAAGCACCAAAAAGCCACGCAAGATCGAGAGGGCAAAAGAGTACGGGTGCAGACAGGCGGGGGGGGAAGTTATTAGTGACCATCAAACCAACTTCCACCATTCGATTGTAGATCCTGTCGCCACAAAAGGTCCTGTAGTGGGATGAAGTTTGGGACATCTTGGGCTCAGTGGCAGGAGCTATATGGTATGCAAACATCCGCCAAGGAGGTCCCTATCCTGCTTTGAAAAGAAAAATGAATCGCCAACCAAAATTGAGAATCCAGGGGTGCAAATATAGGGCGGGAGTTGTGCAAGAAGGGGTTCTTGAGGGGTGTCCTACTGAACGTTATCAACTTCCAGCCCTCTCGGAAGGGAGTCTGGTACGCAGACTCTTTTACGTTCTGAGGAACAAACATGAAGGAAGCTGCCTTTGTGGAAGAGGTAGAACACGTCTCGGAGGTGGCCCTGGGTAATATACATGCTTGATTATCCCGTGGGGAGAACCTGGTAACAGCCACGGGAACAGTACTTACCAAGCCGCACCTCTTCCACCGTGTTCAAAGGCAATGGGCAAAATGACGGGAAACAGGGGGGACAGAAAAAACATTCAGAAAAAAAGGCCGGGTCAGTGAAGGAAACCGTGACCGTACTGGTTTACTTACAAGAGACAGGCCGGGCATTAAACCTCGTCAGTCTTTCGTCCGAAAAAACACAGGACTCCTAACGAAGGTGGGCGGAAAGTTCTTCTTGGGGTAGGACGTGTGAAAAACGGAGGTCGCCGGCTGAACCGATGGTTAGTGAAGGGGGGGGGGTATAAACAGTTTCAGGGGCGTGTTAAGGTTAGGGGGGATAACATTTGTAGGTTACAAAGCGGCAGGAGTGGTTGCCCGTTCCTGCCCACGATCCGTGTCAAACACGGCGGCATCTCGTTCTCGAGGAAAAGTCTTCACCTATATGTCCTCAAGAAATAAAGTGTGAAAAGTAGAACTGTGCCTACGGGAAGGGCTTTAACTTCAGCCAGCTGAGGGACTTCAATTAGTACCTGCTGGGATGAAAAACAGGGGAAAAAGAGAGGGGTTACCCGGGCGGGTGTGTTAGTGTTCCAACCGGATAGAAGGGGGGATGAGAGAGCCTGGACCGAAGACGGTTAAAGGACGTACAAGTGCGGCAAGATCCTCTTTAAAAAAAATGTCGGGACACGACATTGGTACGGGCGGGGGGGGCCCTGAAGGCGGTACCACACGGAAAAAAATGTGGTTTAGGAAATATTTATGCAAACCACCTGATACTCCTTCCTTTGTTCCGCTTCCCGATGAAAGGATTGTACTCGGGCGAACATTTTTCTGAGACTAATGACCTACCTGACAAAAGGGGTGAAGGAAAAGATGTACGGTCTGAGAAAACGGAACTGCTTACATGGATCACTTGTCTCAAGGCCAGGGTTTTGCGGGGGGTAATGACCTGTGCCGGTGACGGGGGACGCCGGAGGGGAATTTTCTTCAGGGGCAAAATACCTCCGTGGACCACGAGTCAGGGGTCGAGCACTTGCAGGGAGAAGTTATGGGCTGGGCAAGAAATTAGGGCAAAAATGGGGGCTTCACGGTGCCAGAAGGGGGTATGTCTGATAGCTGGTGGAAATTGGGACGTTGCTTTTTGCCTTTAAGAACAGCACCGTGAAAGAGCTGCTGCAGCATCGAAAGGAAAGAAACTGTGCCAAACGGGGTGGATGGGTCCAACAAGAGGTCGGCTGACACACGTGGGGGGGGGAAAGAGAGAGTAGGAGGAGTGCATTAATACCATGGAGAAGCTAACAATGTAATGCAAGGGGCGGCTTCATGTGAATCGTCGCAGGGCTGACGAGCTCCACACTCCACTAAGGAACACGACTACCAAGGGGGAGTCGGCCAAAGATTTATGTCACGAGGGAAGAACGCCCGTGCGGATATCCCATACGGTGGCACACACAGTGACCAACGGGCGCCCTAAAAAACCTAACGCTGACGAGGCCCAGACGCTTCTTCGGAAGATGGGACAGAACGGAAAAGTCATCTACAATGCCCCGGGACAGAAAAAAGGGATCAAGAACGCGCACCGGGGAAAAGTTCTACTAAAAAAGCTCCTTTGGGGGGGGGGGGGGGGCGGGGGGGGGGGGGGGGGCGACATCCTTGACAAAAGATCCCCAGAATGTTCGTCGGACGGCTTCACTCGGGCACCCTGAACCCTACTAGATCATTCACGTTTAACGAAAAAAAATCTTCCAGTCACAAGAGAAATGGACCAGCTAGGGAATATGCTGTGCTACCACCACTGTTGGACAGAGGGCTTCAAAACGCTTGCCTTACCCAGAGGCTTCCTTATAAAAACGACTGACCGGCTCAAGCATGAGATGGCACAACACAACAAGACGTAGGCACCGCTGCACGGTCTACTGTAATCTAACCTAGGCTACTTTCTGTAAACACCTTCAGTACTCTGCACAAGAAAAGGGTAATTGACAGTCCAGGGCGACTTCTGACTCTAAGAAAGATGAAAAGAAAAAGGTCGGCTAGAACCTGGAGAATGTAAAAAGTACCGTTTCACTGAAAGAAAATGTACCTTTACGGGAACCAAGGGGCCACCACAAACTCTCGCAAGGAAACAACCGACACTTACTCATCACCGGCCCCTTTTGACAGCCACCTTAAATTCTTCGACAAAGCAAAACCCTTCTACGGTGCACACAAAAGTCCCCACAACGAGGTAAGATAACCGACCCTAAAGGGGTCACGATTCCTTGGGAAGAAGCCCTGTGAGTTTAAAATCAATATACGAGGGGTTGGAAAGAAGTCTTTTGTAGTAACCGTACTGAAAAAGAGCCTCCGTGGTAGAAAATCATCATGGTCTCTTAACTGTAATTTCAAATGTACACGTTAATGGTAGGACGGGGCTCCTTAGTTGACTGAGGAAAAATGTCTAGAAGTGGTTGGCTAAAACGTTCACACAACATCAAAAACTTTCTCCGATCACTTGACATTAGCAACAACTTGTACCGCACATAAGGCTAATCGAGCCGGCATAATGGGAAAGCCGCCCCCGGATTCACCCCAACGAAAGAGTTCATGGACTCAGGTTGGGAATAAGGATCGAATCGGGTAACAATCACTCCACCGGACGGCCAAGAGGCAGATCTAATGGTGAAAATACCAGAAAAAGGATTTAGGACGGCTCCCCTGCACACTTGGGGACAAGGAGGGATAGGGATCGCGTTCTATAGGTAGAACTACTACCAGACGCAGACTTTTGAAGAAATGCTGGAAAACAAGAGAAAACAGGACACGGGGTTTGTCTGACCGGGAGGGAACTAGCCGCGGTGGCATCGGGGGAAACAGCAGGCCAAAGGGTTCCACAACTTCTAAACCGTACGAAAAGGAAAGATTCGGGATCTTCTTTGTGGGGGGCTGAGTGCCGGGGACTATCACGCTGGCAAAATGATCCCTGGGCACTGAAGGCTACGAAAAAAAGAACCGGCCATTCGGTGTCTGGCAACCACGTGCAAAGAGGGGAGTGGGGGGATTGCTCTCAAAAAAAGCGGGAAGGTGCTATCTACAAGAGGGGAGGGCATTGGACCTAGCTGGTCCGAGGGTCCCAATGCTGTCCGAATGCTCACCGGCCGGGAGAGATAAACAACCAAACAAGGGGGGAGGGGAAATTTAAATCCTCAAGATGCATTTCGGAAAGAAAAGGATTTCCTGCTAAAGACGGACCAAGGAGGGCGCTCCAAGAGGTATAGTCCTCCTCGTTTATAGCGACATCCTTCCCTTGGGGGTTTCCCACCGCATAAATGGTGAGCATTTACAAGTTCGTCGGCATGAAAGGCTTTTTCTTCAAGACAGGTGGCAAGTCGACTGGCCCAGCCAAAGGCAGATAGACATGGGGGGAGGGGGGTAGCCGAAACAGAGGGGAGGGAATGTTTTCCTTCTCGTGGACGAAAAAGCAAGAGTCTATTGGGAGGCTGAACGTCCTCTCACAGCAGGTTGGAACAAAATGGAAATTTATCTTGGTACCAATCGGGGAAAGAAAATGGACTGCGTCTGGGGGGGGTCCCTCTCCCCATATCTCGCAAACCGGAAAAAAATAAAAAAAGACCGAGGGGTCTGACTACTTGGGAATCCGGGTCATGGGTCTGCCAAGACTGATGGAAGATCGCACGGTTCGTAGCAGGATGGTCCAAATCGCCTGCGGATCGCCTGAAGCCTATGTCACATTCAGGGGGAGGGAAGCCTATTCTAGATACCCGGGAGGAAGGGGGAAGTTGTTCTAATGTTCTTAAACGCTGTCAACGTGGTGTCCATGGAACGGGGGAGAAGGGATAACAGGATGCGTTCAAAGGAAAGGGGAAACGAGGGGTATCACACGGGAATCCGTACCTCCTTAAGAAAAACCCGGGGGGATTGATCACTGGACCCACCTTCCTTTGCCATGCCGGTCACCGAGACAATCGGGGGAAGAGGACGTCATCCTTTTGCTTGAAACCGGGGTAAATCGGAGGGGTTGTCGGGAAGTCCACAAACGGAAACCCGTCTGGGCTCCGAAGGGAGGGAGAGTCCTATTTGTAGGGTTCTCTCGGGGGAAGGGTTGGGGGGGGGGGAAAACTTTTAGTAATGAATCAGCGTAAGGCCCGGGTGGGATCCACCAGGAAGGGAGGGTGCGCGTTCGGGTCTGTCGTCGGTGGAAAAAGGACGCGAAACTTTGCCGGGGTGCCGTCCGTCCACCAGTCCGTTGGCCACTCCACTCGTGGCCATGTTGTATTCTTACGCGTTGCACGTGGAGTAGAGGAAGGACGGCTCTACTGTAATATGTTCCCTTCTGTTAAGATGAGGTCTGGCTTGACAAACATCTATAACAGCGGGCACCGGCGCGTGAAGGGGAAAAATAGAGGGGGGTGTCACGAGGTTGGGGTTGTGCCAGAACGCATTAAAGTGGACGTAGAGGGCCGCCGGTCAACTTCGGCAGGGCACGGGACAGCAGGGGGGTGGGAAAGGGGGGGAATCTGTTCCACGCCGGACCGTTGGTCCAGGGGGGGTCGTATACATTAGCTGGTTGTGAAACCTGGGGTCAGGCAATATAAATAGTGGGGTTCAGCTCAAAGGGACCAGGTGGCGCTGACCCGCCGCTCTTCAGGGAAGAGGACCAGGGGGGGAAGATGATTCTTTCCGGTCGTACGTTTAACCCGTGACGCAGCGGAGGAGGACGAGGATCACGGGGATCGTCCGTCTGGGAAAAAAATGGGTAGAATGACATGGGCAGAAAGGCCGTAATCCTGACAGCGTAATGGGACTCGCATGGTAGGGGGTGCCGCCTCACGATGGTCGCCGGTCGCACTGGTTGGGAGATCATCTTTCGGCGAAGTCTTACTGTGCCTGTCGGACGAAAACTTGGTAAAGAGGACCAATAAAAGGGTTGAAGCTGATTGCGTTTGGGCGCAGTTATCGGAAAGTGCGGCAGCAGCCGAGAAAAGCGTTAATCAGGGGTTCTCAAGGGTATAAAGACGAACAACCACAACGGAAAAAAGGCAGAGCCTAGATCTGTAA
>Ga0179593_1497823_pt1 | contig 11566 bp, 19 predicted proteins | sample CZODoug2_1_08_16_FD_185931 | JGI IMG/M metagenome (GOLD analysis project Ga0179593, IMG submission 185931) | Vadose zone soil fungal communities from Angelo Coast Range Reserve, California, USA - CZODoug2_1_08_16fungal (PacBio error correction) | ecosystem: Environmental > Terrestrial > Soil >...
TTAGCAGAAGATCTCGGACGGGGAAGAACCAAAAAAGGAACACTCCCCTTCCTATCATGGAGAAAAGAGTAAAAAGAGGGGGAAAAAAAAATCACAGGAGAAAGGACCTTGCAAGGGAAATGCACTATGTGGGGGGAAAAAAAAGACTCCGAGCACGTGGGGGGAAAAATACATAAAGGGGTGAAGAAAAGTGCGTACCATTTCAGCAACGGCGAAAAAACCAAGGGGGGGGGGGGTGTAGGACACTGAATCAACCCTTCGATCAAGTTAAAATGGGAAAACATCAATTACATTCCCAGAGGGAACGCGGGGGGGAGGCAGCGAATGGGAAACGAGAAAAAAGGGCACAATATGGAGAATCACTTCTGGTGCTCAAGAAAAGGAACCCAAAAGGTTTCGAAAAAACCTTAAGGGAGGCCCTGTCAAGGAGGGCTAATTGGGAAAAAAGATCACGACCTCTCCCCTTGGCTTGGACTTCGCGTAAAAAAGGAAAAAAAAAAAAAAAAAAAAAAGTTTAGAAAAAAAAAAAAAAAGTCTCGGGAGAAGGGAGAGACCAGCGTATCCGGGGAATCACGTACCTGCGCCGGTCGTAGGCAGCAAGGGAAGGGGGGGGGGAGAAAGTAAAAAAGGAAAAAGGTGGCAAAAAAAAAAAAGTCAGGGGTTCACTCGAGATCTGCAAATCGCCGCCAGGAAAAAAAAGGTGTGGTCGTGGGGGAAAGAGTGTCCTGTCGTCCCCATTGGGAGACAGAAAATCAGAAAAAAAAAAGAAAAACTTCAACCGAAAGAAAGGGGACGGTGCGGGGGGGGGCCGATCACAATTCCGTTGGGCGAAACTGTCATCCCCTTGAAGATCGGCAAAGGGGGCAGAGGACTTAGAGGAGGAAATTCATGGGGGAAAAAGGAGAAAAATAATCTGGAAAGGGGGAAGATTGCACTGAAAGCCTTCAACGCAATTCCAAAGGGGGGGTTGGGGGCAAAAAGATGACGGACACCTGATCAGGAAAAGCTGCCGGGGGTTTAGAAAAAAGGAAGGGGGGACAAAGGGGGAAAGCTTGACCGACTTTCGCGAGCAGCGCCGGACCGCGCAAAAGGCCCCAAGGAGAAAAAAAACCACATTTCACCAACGATATCTTCATGGAAAAGGGGGAAAAAGCCAAGGGGGTGCGGGGGGGAAGAGTACTACATAAAAAAGAAGGGCACCCTGGCTCGGGACGCAAAGAAGGAGCGGCGGGCAGGATAAAGGAAAACAACAAAAGGAATGAAAGGGAGGGGCAAAAGGTGTTTCAAAAGTCAAAATTCATGAAAGGGGCAAAGGTTTGATCCTCAGGAGGAGGGACTTTTCGAAGAAAAGTCATTAAGAAAGCAAAAAAAAACGGGGGGGCTCAAGATCCGTCTTACTCTGCAGAAAAAGGAAGAGATAGGGAAAATTAACGGAGAAAAAAAAAAGAATCGGGGGGCCTAAGGGGGAAAAAAGTTTGTGATCAGCCGTCCGCCACGAAAAGAGGCCACGGTGGGCACCGGAAAAATCTTGAAGGGGAATCATGTGGTTTCAGGAAAAAAAAAAAAAAGGCCTGAGGAATCCAATAAGGGAAAATTAATAGCGAGAAGGCAAATCTCCGGCGACGGGCTATTTAAGAATGGTTAAGGTGGGGAGGCCGAAAAAAGGAAGGAAAAACTCAAGAAACAGAGGCTGAAAAAAACGAGGAAAAGGGGATTAAGTGCGCATAAAAAGCCGGTTGCAAACTTAAAAGGCCATTGTGGAAGAAGTTGATGTTCAGCGAACGTGGGAGGGAAAAACACCTCCCTCGTGCAGCAGGGCAAGGAAAAACACCTTTCAGGGGGATCGTCGGTTGGTTCTGCCAAAATCCGAGAGGGGAGGGGGGGTAGAAAATAAGGGGGCTGTCCTCTCGGGACACCGGGGGGGGAAGGTTTGGGGAAAAAAAAGAATGAAGGGAGAAAGAGCTGACGAGAAAAATTGATCCGCGATATTCAAAACAGGGTCTACTACACCAGGAAGCGAGCTCTGAAGAAAACGATCCGAAAAAAACGAAGTTTGTTGAAAAAGGGGAAGGGGGCCAGCTCCGGGAGGGGGATGGCCCCTCCGTGAGAGGGAAATCGAAAGAACGGGATCATACATTGCAAAAGAAATTTGGGGGGCCAAGCAGAACAAGGTTGAAGGGTTGACTGATGCAGGGCACGAGTGGAATCCAGGGGAAAAAAGGAAAGAAAAACCTCTCAAGACGGAATCGTTTTAACCCGACATCAGAAACTAATTTAGTCCGGGTCCTGTGCCTTGGGGCATGTGGGGGGATAAAAGCGCCGGTTTTTGAAGAGGGGCAGGATCCCGCAAAAAGCCGAACAGGGTTGAAAGCGGGGTGTCGCGGAGCTGCGGGGGGGCCCAAAAAGGAGTGGCCAGGGTCAAAAAAGGGGGGAGGGGGCTCTCCAAGCAAATATTGGATGGATTAAGAAAAAGAAAAAAAGACAGGAAAAATCTCGCGGGTCGATAACGCGAGGGGAAGGGATAATGGGTTAGCAAATGATCGTTCATGGACAGGGGGTGGGAGGGAAAGGGGGGGGGGTTGGGGGAAAAAGACAAGAAAACGTCGAAAAGGAAAAAATGGACCTGGGCCTGGAAATGGGTTTCCCTCAATGGACCGTTTCGGGGGAAAAAAGAAAAAAAAAGACTGGGGGGGAAAATGCAGGGGAAGACCCTTTGGGGGTAAAGAAGATTGACCCGGTGGAAAAAAAAGAAACTAAGATTCCTGCTAAAAAAAATGCATACTCAGAGGGCAAGAGAAAAAGGCGTATTGGTCAGAGGGGGGGGTCGCGGGAAGAAGAAAACTGGCGTTTGTGCCAGAAAAAAGGAAAACGGAGGGTCTGGCAGGGAGACGCCTTCATACAGGGGAATACGTGCGCAAAGGGGAGATGAAAAAGGTGGAGGTACCGCAAAAAAAAGCAAACTGGTTTTCCTGATGAGGGGCATGAATTCAGGGGGTGGCTTTTCTCGGTATAAGGGGCTGAGGGTGCAGACGGGGAAAAAAAAAACTCAGGGAAAACTTGGAAAAAAAGGAAAATCAAAAAGTCGGAAGATGAAACCGGACAAAAGGCTTCTGGGGGGGGGGGGGGGGAAACCGGGGGGAAAGAAGAAAAAATTTACAAAAACCTGAAATAGACGGGTCGCCGGGGGTTTTGGGAAGTGCGAGTTGGGGGAAAAAACCGGCCTTAGCAGACATGAAAAGGGTTAAAACCTCAGACAAAACCTGTAGCATTAAGAATAGTGGGTTGGGGAAATCTCGAAACCCTATGAAAAAAAACAAAAAAGAGGGATTGATTGAGGAGGGGAGACCCAACAGAACTAAAAACCACCGGGGAAAAAACTCAGCGATGGAAGGCATAAAAAAAGAGAAAAGATTCAGCCAGAGTTAATCGAGAGCTTTAAAGGCCACCTGGGGGGATTCAAAGGTAAAGGGACGACTATCCCTCAGAGGAAAGAGTGAGATGAATAGGGGTCTCAGGAGGAAAGTTTCCAAAACTCAAAAAAAAAAAAAATTCCCGGCGTGAAAAAAAGAAGACAATGGCAAAAATACAGGAAACAGCTGCAACGGAGGGCCCGGTGCTTCCGAGCGGGAAAAAAGTTGGAGGATTGAAAGAACAGTCTTTCTACAAAATCCAGGCTAGGCAGACGAACGAAAGAATCAGAAAACGAAGAAAAGAAACGCTACCATCACGAAACAGGATGCCGTCCTATTCGGTAAGGGGAGGCACCATGGAAAAAAGGAAAATCGAGGGGGGGGGGAGTACACCAGGGGTCCAAAGTCATAAGCAAAGGTCTTCACTACCAGTGAAAGAGGAAAAAAAGACTACCGAACCTTTTAAGGGAGACCGGGGGGGCCAGGTTGACTACCGGCGTGAAAAAAAATTTTGTGACGAAAAAATAAAAAAACCAGGGAAGGAAAAAAAGGGATCACTAATAGAAAGGTAGAGATCCCGGAGGAGGGAGGGAAATCAGGTTGAGAAACACTAAGGGGTGGGGAGGCTGGAGAAGAAAACTTCAAAATTGCAACCAGGGGGTTTTCCTAGGGGGGGGGGGGGGGAAGAGCAGGAAAAATGTCCGCATGTAGGAAAAGAACAAGGTGTGGAAAAAAGGGGGGGCGGTATCACACAAAAAGAAGGCTACGCAGTTAACAAACTGTAGAAGCAATTACCTTAAGAGTAAAGGAGTAACGAGGGGCTCGGGTAAAGTGCTCGAGAAAAAAAAAAAAGCACGCTAAGTTGGGGCAAAACTTATAAAGAAGCGCAAGGGAAGGAGAAAGAAACAAAAAAAAAATTGGCTCGGAAGGATGACCTTGCGAGAGATCGGGGGGTGCACATTTGTGCATCCTTTTCTGGACACATACTAGGGAAAAGAGGGCTTAAGGGGGAAAAAAAAAGCTAGGGATATTGACCCAAAGCGGACCGTAGGTGGGGTCAGGGGAGGGATAAAATATGAAGAACGCCGAAAAAAAAAAAGAGAAATTTTGAAAACAATCAAAAAAAAAAGGAAAAGGGGGCCATGAAAAGGAACAGCAAATATTCAGGGGGGGTGACGGGGAAATGCCGGGAAAAAGAGGCCTGCAAGGGGGGGTCACCGTCGGGAGTGCACCGAACCAAGGCGCAAAAAAGGGAAAAATAACCCCGTCGTTTGGGAAGGAGGACATCAAGTCTGAAAAAAAAAAACTAGAAAACTATCACCGAGGAAAAGGAAGGCTCACCGGCCGAATCTTCGTGGAGCACGATTGGGAGGGGGACGCAAGACAAGGGGGTGTCTTGGTTTTTTCAATGGAAAAAGGAAAGTATAATAGAAAAAAAAGATAGGGGGGGGTCATAGAAGGGGAGTTTTTGCAAAAAAATCAGTTGCGAAAAAACTGATTCAGCGAAAAAACGGCTAAGGGAACTCGTAATTGACAAAAGAGGTTCAGGAGGAAGAAGAAAGCAAGGGGGGAAACTGAAAAAAGCAGCGCAGGAGCCCTCCGAGATTCCACCAGAAACCTCGGAGCGCGGTGAGGAATACCATTGCTTGATGGTCCGAGTAGGAAAAGACCGGTGTCGAAAAAAGAAAAAAGTTAGGGGGAGGGGGAAAAAAAACCCTCATTCATAGGCGGGGGTGGAAAAATCCTCTTATCAAAAAAAAAACAACCAAAAAAAAAAAAAAAAAACCCCAACGGAGGGGAGGATAAAGAGAAGAAGGACTGTGTGGGAATCCGCTGGAAAAAGGAAAAAACCCCGGGTGATCCAGAAAAAAGGATGGGCTTGAATAGGGGGAAAAAGGACAGAAAATCCAATTACGGGAGACGACATCAATCAGGGGGAGAGAAGCAAAGGTTCAAAAAAATCCGGAAAGGAATCTAGGCACGAAAAAGCCTCCAGGAAAACCGGCCGCACAGAGGAACTGTTGGGTTGGGGGGGCAAGGTCTAAAAATCCAGGAACTGAACCGCGTGGAAGGAAGAAAGAATGTGGTTCAGAGACGGGCGGCCCCCTTCCCCAAAAAAAACACTCAAAAGAAGGAAAGGAGGGAAAGTGAAGAAAGAAACAAATCGAGCGCAGTTGGGGCTGGTGGTTCCGGCTAATCCTGGCAACAGGTTTTTCGCCCTCCAGGAAAAAAATGAAAAAAGACTCTCAAAAGGAGAAAAGGGGATAGGGGGAATTCGGAGAAAAACACTTTAAGAGAAAAAGGGGTGGGGGGGGATCTGGGGGTTTACAACTGCTTAAACGATTTCGGAGGATTGCAAAAAGACGAAAACGAACCGTGGACTGCGGTCAGAAGGGGGAAGAAATCTATAAACCAAAGGGTTGCCTGGGACCAGAGACTCGTGAAAACCATTTTCCGGAATGAAGGGGAAAAAAATTCGACAGGGGAACTAAATAAAAAAAGTCAAAACCCAAAAGGTGTGATCGGGAGAATAAGTTAACTAAAATGGGGATCTACTCGACAACTACGAAAAAAGAAAAATATAAAAAGGACTAAAAAGGGGGGCCGAAAATCGAAAGGCCTGTGAGTGCAAGAAGTCGCAAATGGAGAAGGAACCCTGCCAGCACACGATCCTGAGCAAAAAAGGAAAGGTCAAAAAAACACAAAATGCCGAAGGGGGGGTCAGCACAAAAGAAAGACAGAAAGATTTTTCTGGACAGTCTGCGAAAAAGAAAAAAAGGAAGAAAGGGGGAAAAAGGAGGAGTGAAAGACACGTTACATTTAGGACACTCGAACAGGAAAAGGACGAAACGCCAGGGAAAGAATTGTCAGGGGCCGGAGGCGACAACGGGGTTGGCTCATCTCGGAAGAAAAAAACACCACAAAAAATGCTAACCTGGGGCTCCTATGGGACAGGAAGAGGTTCCAAGTATGTAGGGAACCACCCTTGGGAAGATCTGAACTAAAAAAAAACATCGTTGGGGGTCCAGAAAAAATCATGCCGCCAAAAAATCCAGGGGGGGGTTCTCTCGGGAAAAAAGAGGACGAGGGAAACGGAGAGGCTAGAGAGGTCGGAGTGGCAGTGATGTGGTTTGGGTGAAAAAGTCTCTCAGAAGAAAAGGAAACTGGCAAAAAGGGGGGATGGAAAAAAAAGTCTCCGTACTAACTGGGAAGGGGGGGGGTCGCGGGGGAAAAAAAAAGCAGACCTTGGGGGGGAAAGGACTAGACGGGTGTAAAACACTCCTACTGAAGGAGGGAATCAAAAAAAGGGGAAAATGGAAAGGACAAAAAAAAGAGAGGGAGAATCGTGGAGAAGGGGGGTCTTCTTAGGATGAAATATATTCCTCCTTGGTTCTTGGAGGTCTGTCTAAAAAAATAGACGCTTCTTACTTCGTGGAAGGAAAAAAAAGAAGTTTGGAAAAAACAAAAAAAAAAAAAAAAAAAAAAAGCTGCTGGGGAAGACGAATAACAGAAAACTACGGAAACAAAACGAAAGTAAAAAACGATTGCCCGTGCCCAGGGAATTTTGAGAGGAAGGAAACTTTGTAGGTTCCCAAACTCTAGGGGGGGACTACACGAACTCTGCCCGTTGGGAGATTCAAAGCTGGAGGGGTCTACCAGGGAAAAAAAAAAAAAAAGGGCCGCACGTTCTTGAACTCGGAAACAGAGGAGTCTCCGGCCCTAAAATGTTGAGAAGACGGGACTAATATTGACAGGGAAAAAAGTTTTTTGGGGGAACGGTTGAGCTAGGGCAATTCTGCGGCGTCAGGGAAAAGAGTAAAACAAAAATCACATGAGCCCGATATTGGGAAAAAAAAAAAAGGGGGGGGGGGTAAAAACTTTGGAAAAAAGAGCAATCAAAAAAAAAAAAGAGTATTAAAAAAGAAATATAGGATAGGTTACTCGCAAATAGAAAGAAATTGTATTCAAATGAAGCGGGGATCGGAAAAAGCCCTTGCAAGAGGAAAAAACGTAAAAAACAAGAGAATCAGGGCAGTTTGCGAAAAGTGTATTGGTCCACTTAGGGCTCAAACGGAAGGGAAAGCAAGATCTTCACTGAAGTTAAAAGGGGGTCGCATAAAAAGACGCCGGTGTCCGCACAAAACAGGAAAAAATCCGCGTCACTATCAGAAAAAAACCACAGAGACATTTAAAACATCGTAAAAAAAAGAAAGGAGGGGGAAAAAAAAGGAATTCACCAGGGGGGTTGTGCGAGAAAGGCAGGTCACAGTGGGACTCAGCGCGAAACGAGATAAGACGAACTGAGAAAAAAGAAAAGCCGGGGAAAAAACCGAAAATAGCGAAGAAGGAGAGCCGAATGGAGTTCCAAAGGGAAAGCTTCTGTAACGCGCACAAATCATCTTAACTCGATCAATTTGCACAAAAGCCCAACCGATTATGCCCGGAGGGAAACCAAGACTGGCCCTCAAGAAAAAGGAGCCAAAGGGGGACTCAGTGGAAAGGAAAAAAAAAACACAAAAAAACGCCAGGGCACCGATCAGACGATATGGGATCAAGGAAGATATCGTATCACGGAAAGAAAGGATTTCGCAAGTGGGGGGTCGAAGGAAAAGGGATTTGGGGAAAAAAAGGGAGGCGAACGATTCCGGAAGGCAAGCATGTGCCAAAAAGAAGGTCAAAAAATTGGGGGGCCGATCATCAGGGCTAGGGGGTTTGCGTCAAGAAGGGGGGGGAACTCTATGCATGCCAGGGGAAAAGAGAAATCAGGCAAAAGGGGGAAAGGGGACCGTTGGGAAGGGTAAACGGGGGGGGGGGGCGCCCGCCGGAACTAGTGGGATAAAGGCGCGTCAAAAAAACAGTCTAAGAGGCCTTGAAAAATCCAGAGGAAAAAATCGTCTGGGGTGGGGGGGGGGTGCGGACCTGAAAAAAAAAAATCTGAAAGTCGGGGGTGGGAGCGGGCACCGAAGAAACTTGAAAGATAAAGATGAAAACCTTAGCAGGAGGCGTCGTACGTGGGGAAAAAAATGAGCGGGGGGGGGCAAAACTGGAAGCAGTAGGGAGAGGCTTATCTAATTCCTCGAAACATCGGGGGGGCTGGTGTCGGAATGAGGGGCATCTAGGGGCTAAGTGAAAGAAAAAGGGAAGATGCTGAGGGAAAAAAAGGGGGGGGGGGGCGCAAAGTAGGGCCAGGGTGTAGGTTGGGTCAGATGACTAAATCTACTATCGAAAAGGAACATGGTGTAAGACTTTCCTGCTAAAAGGGGTAAAAAGAAAAGAAAAAGGGAGTTCAAAAGAAAGAAAAAAGCCGAGCTCCATTGACGGGAGGGGTGTGCACGTAGTTGAGTTCTCACCTTCAGGGAAAGAGGGGAAAAGTATTAAGTGTCGTGAAAAAGGTCAAAAAAAAAAAAAAGGGTCGCATACAAAAAAAAAGGGTGATTTGCAAGGAAAGAAAGAGGCTCTGTAATGAAGACAAAGGTGAGGTTTTTGCAAAGGAAGGGGTCGAACACCGGAGGGGCGGAAAGCGGAAAGGGGGGGGTCTTAAAAAATTACGCTCCGACGCAACCTGAAGGCACTCCCGTTTGCACGTGAAAGAGGGATAATATGATAATCTAGCAAACTGGGAAGAGAGGCCTGTATAAGAACATAGACGGCTGAACCATTGAAATAAGGCTCAACTCGCAGAGCTCAGACTCATACTAGTGTTCGACTTTCACAGTACGGATGTCCTGGGGGACTTATGCAAGAGAAAAAATGTTGATTTTAGGAGCCGGGGAATTGACTAGTGGTTGCGTAAAAAGAAATCTGGGAGTATAAAAGGAATGGCTTCTCACCCCATCGAGGGTGGTAGAGGGAAGGAGGAGAATCCAGAGGAAAGAAGGTGTAGGGGGTAAATAAGAGAGAGGAAGCCTACCCCTGCGACGTCAGGGCGGGGGGAGGATCAAAGGGAGAAGTAGGGAAAAGGGAGAGGATGGGGGGGGGAAGACCGGGGACACCAGGGTGGGAGCACAGAGGAAGGGAACGGCGTAGAAGCATATGCAAGTGGAGTGGGAGAATTGAATGCGGTTGGGATGCTGTGTGTTAAACGCGGAAGGCCGAAGGGATCCCTCAGCTTGGGAGAAGGAAGAACAAAAGGTAGGGGAAGAGGAGAGGAAGGGGAAAGGAGAAGGGAGCGAGAAATAAGAACAGAGGGGGAAAGGTAGGGGCCACCATAGGGAGAAGGAAGAGAGTAATTGAGAGGTAGGAAGAATGGGAAGTGAGGTGGGGGGAGTTGGACTGAAGAGGGGATATAAGAAGGAGGGGGCGTAGAGAGAGTAAAGGGGATAAGGAGAAGGAGAAAAGGTGATGGGAAAGAGTGGGAGGGAAAGACACCTAGTAAATTGAGCTTGCAACAGAGCCATTGGAAAAGGAACAACTAGAAGAGTCCGAAAGATCTATCTAATAAGGAGGATCCAGAAAAAAGGGGGGGGGGTCTCTTGACATTCGCGGCTCGACTAGGAAGACATCGGAAAAAGAATAAGTACAAACAACAGGGGCCCTTACGAAATAGGTGGGGCTTCCGGCCTGCTTGCAGAAGACAAAAAGAGTGAATCTCTATTAAGAGGGAAAGGGGAAAAGAGCCAAGAAGGGTACTATGGGTCCTGTCGGCGAAAACTCATACAATGGGGGGGGGGGGAGCCGCGCCAAGATGTCAAATCACGACTATCCGGAGGGGGGTGCGAAATGGGGAACTGGGTAACCGGAGGTCCAGGAAAAGGTGTCCTATCTTGATGGTCACAGAACGTCGAGGAAGTCAATGGGTCTCGGGAAAGGGGGGAATCGAAAACCCACCAGGGAATCGTTTAGAGGGGGCATCTGATCCGCTCAACGAATTTGATGGCCTCTCGGGAAAAATTGGGTCCCGAAAAAGGGAGGTCCAAAAAAAAAGGGAATGCCTGCCCGAAGCCAGGGAAAAAGGAACTTGATCTCGGAAGTAAGGAATCCACTAAGAGGTACATTCACGAAGGATCGGGAGTATCCCAAAGCTTAAAGTGACAAGTCCCTAATCTCAAGCGTCGAGGGACCTCACCCGGAAGGCACAAATCCTTCATCCGGAAAACATAGCAAGAAAGGGGAAGGGGGGAGGTTTTTGGACTGGAAAAGAGAAGGGGTTAATTCCTATTTGACGATCGACGGTGAGCGAAAAGGTCTCAGCTTTAAGGGGGGGGGGGGGAAAAAAATACCCATAAAAAAACGCTCAGTAAAAAACGCGGAGATTGAGCGTCCCTTTCCCAAACTGCTGATCCAAAAGTGTTCACGGGAGGCTAGGAAGGATAAATATCAGGACGCGCAAACCCTTTTGGGGAGATCCTTAGACCCGATGGGGGAAGGGTGTCTGCAGAAGGGAAAGTTTCTTTTCTTCAGAAAACACTTGCATGGGATATACGAAAAAGACCATCAGGGGGGGGGGGGGGGTAATGAGGTAGACCCCGCAGGGTTTAAAAAGGGGGGGAAATTAGGATGGAAAGGGGAAACTTTGGGGGGGGGGGGGGGGGGTAAGACCATGCGCACTAAGTGTAAAAATGAAAGAACGGGGAAAAAATTCAACGGGGGAAAGGTCTACGGCCATAGTTGGAGCAGGGGTCGTTCCACTTGTGGGAGAAAGGTAGAAAAAGTCCGAAAGGACGTCAGAAAAATCCGGATCCACTTTGCAACAGACCGGCATAGACAAAGAGGATAGCTGGGGGGTCGGCAAAAAATATTGTGGTCAAAGAAAAGGGGGGGAGGTGACTAAATTATCGTCGTCGGCCCTCGCATGGAGGAGGAAGCTGGAGAATGGGCACTACTGGGAAGAGGAACCTGGGAAGAGAAAAAAGAACCTCCCAGGTTCCTCGTTAAAGACTACTGCACAGGTAAGGAAGGGGGGGGTTCCCTGGTCTTAGGAAATTTTTGACATCTTTAAAAGGGGAAAGGGCTTCTTTTTGACGAAGAACGGCCTGGTTTGTGTCCCTGGAAAAAATGAGCGAAAGGGCAGTTTCTGAGAGGGGGCCCGGAAAACGTTGCCTAAGTTATAATGGCAAAAAGGAGAGAGAAAGCTAGGAGGGTTGTGACTATGGAGGGGGCCCTTAAGTCAAAAGGGAACCAATTATCCATAAACCATCTCTTTTCTGGGGAAACCT
>Ga0179593_1605420_pt1 | contig 11566 bp, 18 predicted proteins | sample CZODoug2_1_08_16_FD_185931 | JGI IMG/M metagenome (GOLD analysis project Ga0179593, IMG submission 185931) | Vadose zone soil fungal communities from Angelo Coast Range Reserve, California, USA - CZODoug2_1_08_16fungal (PacBio error correction) | ecosystem: Environmental > Terrestrial > Soil >...
ACTCCAGAGATCCGAGGGGAAAAAAAAGGGAAGAATACTATGCCTCCCATCAAGCGTGGAGAAAAAAAAGGAAAACACAAAATTTCAAAAAAAAAGAGAAATCTCCCTACAATCATTGACTGAAATGGAGAAGGGGGAAATTCATTACTTACCAAAAAAAAGGGAACTACTCTAGGTTCTCCCGAAAAGGGAGGGTCGGAAGAAAAAAAAGGAAAGGGAAAAGAAAACAACAATGCGTCAAGGTATACAGAGAATCAAGGGTTTCTTGCCCCTCCCGGGAGCGCGAACCCTAAAGAAAAAAAAACCCCCACAAGAATTTCATTTCAAATAAAAAAAAAAAGAGGAAAGGGGTGATGTTTTTCCTTTTCTGGAAGGAGAGAGGGGGGGGGGGGGGGGGGCACTCGTAGCGTCCATGAAGGGGGAAAAAAGATGGCCCTCTGTAGATTGAAGATCAATGAAAGGAACCAGTCTTGGGGGAGGGGTTCCTTTTTTGCCACTGGGGAACCGAAAAAAAAAAAGGAAGGAGAAACCGTCTTCATCCCCCTTGAAAGAGACAAGGAAAGGGGGGGAGGATGGGAACCCAAAAGAAGTGCGGAGTGCGGGGGGGGGGGGGGGGGACGGTTTTTATATCGGAAGGGGGCGACTTTGCCCTTGGGAAAAAGGGAAAGGAAAAATTTTCATTCAACGTACATGGAATAAAAAAGTTTTTTTCCTTTTTGAGGAAGAGGAACTCCTGGAACTATAGTATTATTCTATGGATAGAAGGTCCAGGAGGGTACTTACACTATAATACAAAATAGTAGAGGGGAAAAGGGACCGCGCTTACGGGTAGAGAGAGCAAAGAGAAAACCAGTCTCCTAATGGGGGGGAAGAGTACTCTGTTTCTAGGGGAGGGGAAATTTCGTAACGGAGGGGAAAGGGGGGGGGAACAGAGAAAACCTGACTGAGCGGAAGAAATTAGTAATGAAAGAAAAGAAAGGGGGCTGAAATTGCATACTTTTCTTGTTGCTTGGCGGGAAAAGATGCTTTCAACAAACCATATGGGAAAAAAAGGGGGGGAATGAGAAATCGCAGAATAGTCAACTGCAGGGGGGAGGGTGGCATAAAAGGAGGGCGTAACCACCGGGAAAAAAAACATCGACGGGCTCCACAGACACACACGGAAGAAGGGGGGGGGCGGGCGGAAATTCAAATCATCATTTAGAGCGTCAAAGGAAGAAACAATCTTTTGCAGGAGGGAAAAAAAGGGGAAAAGCTAGACAGGGATCGGAGACAGAGAAAAAAGTTTCCAAAAGTCCAAAAGGAGGGGGGAGAAGGCCGTTGTCCGCCGGGAGGGAAAGTGAATTTTCGGCTCAGGTGGAAGGGGGGGGAAAAAAAAGGAAGGGTTTTTCATTAGTCCTTGTTTGGAAAGAGTTCAAAAGAGCATCATAGGAAGGGGGGGGAGGTGCAAAAAAGGGAATGACTTTTTTTTCACGGGGAAAAAAAAGGAAATCTTGGCTGGCCATCAGAGGGAGGGGACACGTCCTAGTAAGGCGAGGGGGGAGGGAAAAAGGCAATCCACGATTCCACTACTGAGGGGGGGGGGGGGGGAGGAAATAAAATCCTTTATAATGAAAGGGGGGGAGGGAGCCACCTTTTTGAAAAAGGGAAGGGGGAAAGGGGCTCTCACTATTCTCAAAAAAAAAGGTGGTTATTAATATTTTTAAAGGGGGAAGAATGAAAATAATATATCTCAATGGATTATATATGAAATAGGGGGGAAGCCAGCCTCCTGGTCACTAAAAGCTGACACTCATTTAATGAAGAAAAAAAGACTCTCCAAAACCCAGGCTTCCTCCTCGTTAACTTGGGGAGACCCTCGGGGCGGATTCCCTCTCCTACGGGGAAGGGGGCGGCCAACAGTCTAAGAAAAAAAGGGAAGAACGTTTCCCAATTCAACTTCAGAAAGAAAAAAAAAAGGGAAGGGCAACCGCCAACGGAAGGCCGCCACCACCATAAAAATCACCTATATACAAAGGAAGGGGGACGGTTTGTTCCAAAAAAAGGGGAAAAGGGGGAAAAGAAGAAAAAAAAAAAAACACCCTATTTTTCTAATTGTCACCTGAAAGGGGGGGAAGAGGAAAGGTTGGAGCAACCAATCAACACCATTAGCATAAGGGGGGGGGGAAAACCAATTAACCATGAGGGAAGGGGAGAGAATCCCCCTTCATAGGGAGGGACGTTTTTTTTTTTGATTGGAACCACTCGAGGGGGGAAGGTGGGAAAATACAGTTCCAAGCAAAGGGGGGGGGGTTCCTTGTGGATATTCCCGGCGGAAAAAGTTAAATTAATGTGGGAGGAGAATACAAGCAAGGGTTCCGGAGGGTTGGGTAATTCCTGTTTCCAGGCCAATTGAAAGGGGGTGTAATTCCACCTTATTGGGGAGAGGGGGGGGAGGGGGCAACTAACTCTCCTAAAAAAAAAAAAAAGAAAGGAGGAAAAAGGGGGGGGGGTTGTACCTTTCTTAACCATATCAATAATATCAAAAAAAGCCACCAGTACATGGAACCCACCTGGAGAAGCATTGGCCGGTGGGAAAGGATTGTTTTTGGAAAAAAAGGGAAAAAGGGGCACTTTGTATTACTTTCTCTCCCTCGCCCAGAAAGGGGGGGGAGGAAAAAGTTGGCAATATGTAACCTCAGGGGGAGAGGGTTAAAAAATTCCACAAGGGGAAAAAGAAAAAAAAGAGATCCGTCAAATGGGTTAGGGGCCAGGGTGGTGTGCCCAGGTTGAGGGGAGAGATGCTGGTTGTCCCACCCATTTAGAAGGGGGGAAAGGGGTGGACAACGTACGGGGGGGGAAAATTGCCTTTAGAAAGGAGGGAGTTTTGGCGTTTGGGGAGGCTCCTTAAGACAAAGAAGAAAAACCCTTCCACTCCTAACGTTCACCTCCTCTCCTCGATCAGGGGAAAAACCAGGGGCCTTCGGAGGGGAGTGATGGCCGGACATACCTTTTTCTGGCCGAGTGGGTGCCTATTGAGGGAGTGCCTCCAATCGAGTGGCTTGGAAAAAAAAAGTTGGAAGCAAATCCTTCGTCACAGGAAAGAGGACATCAGAGCCCCCAAAAAAGATAGAAAAAAACTTTTACTTTTGTAATATGGAGAAAAAGAAAAAAAATAGGGAAGAATCGTTCTCCGTGGGGAAGGAAGGGACAAAATTATTATTTTTAGTAGAAACCTTTTAACGCATCCGGACAGAGGAAAAAAGAGGGGTTTCTGAAAAGGAACCTTGTTCCTCTAATTGGAAAAAGAAGCAGCCCTCGTTTGTGGCTTGGGGAAAAAAGAAGAAAAAACAACACCCGTAGAGGAGGAAAAAGGAAAAGGAATGGTGCAATCAACACTCGTTTTTGAAAAGGGGGGAAAGAGGGGATTCAATCACTATAGTAAAGGGGGGAAAGGGAGAGATCAACCCTCTTCTTTTCAAAATGGTATGAAAAAGAGAGAAAAGGTGGACCGATTATCAAATTTTATTTTGTGGTTAAGAGAGACTCAGGTACAAAGTAAATTTGACTATCTTAGGAAGGAAGGGAAAGGGGGACGAAGGCCTGCTAATCTTATTGGAGCAATCGAAAGGGGAAAGAGGAAAAAAAAGGGCACTCCCCCCGCCCAGGAGGGAAAAAAGAGGACCAGCCGATATTTTTGATGGATCAGGGAAAAGAGAAGAGGGGTCGAATTGATCCTTGTCTTTTTATAAGGGGAGAAAAAAGAAAGGAAAAAAGCTCTAAATTCAACTGGTCGACGTGGGGGGGGAAGAATAGAAAGTAGTTCCCCCCAAATTCTAATGTGGGAAAAAAAAAAAAAATTGGCACCGCCCACCATTGGGGAAAAAAAAAAGAGAAGAGGTCCCCTTATTGTGTTTTTTTTCAGCCCCCTGGGGGGAGGGGGGGCTAATCCTTTAATTTATTTTACATATTTCCCAAGAAAAAAAGAGAAGGGGGGGGAGAGAAAACGGAAAAAGGAGAACCCCGTAAGATTACCCTTCCTCTGGGGGGAGGGGGATGTTCTCCCTTCCAACAGAAAAGAATGGTTAGGTAATAGGGGGAGAGGAACACGTTGCTCCCCAATAATTGGAATTCAAAAGAAATTTTCCGGTCCCGAGGGATGACCCTCTTTCGACAAAAAAAGAAAGAAAGTGGTCCTATTTAATATCCAGAAACACAAAAGAAAAGGAAAAGGGAGTGACCTTACTTTAAAAAAAAGAGGGGGAGGGAAAAGGCCAAAAAACGTCTATGCAAAAAAAGGGAGAGAAGGGAATAGTATTTTTATACCCACTATGATAGAAGAAAAGAAAGGAAAGTTCATACAATTATCACCTAGGTGGAGGAGAAATAAGGACAATTTTGGAACACCGGTGAAAAGAGGGGCCGCCCCTTTTCTACTGCGACGCGGAGAGGGAAAGGTGGAACTTAAAAATTTAACGCCCCGGGAGGAAAAGGGGGACTCCATATTAAGTCAAATATTTGAAAGGGGGGGGATAGGGACCAGATTTTATTCATAAACGACGGGGGAAAAAAGAGGGGAGTAAGCCATTGTCAATGGTCATTAAAAAAAAGGAAGAAAAAAGGGGGGATGGAGCTTTTGAAAGAAAAAAAAAGAGGGAAGCTGTTGACTTTCTCCCCTGGAGGGGGGGGAAAAGTCGTACTCCCGTCCCGAAAGGAAAAGGAAAAAGGGTGTGAAACGTGGTGAAAATTCCATCAATGGGAAAGAGGAAGGGGGACAGGGCTTGCTCCTTTTGGGGGGGGGGAGGAAAAAAAGAGAATGAAACCCTTCACAGAAGAAAGGAAAGGCACCTTAGCCAAATTAAAGAAAACAGGACTGCACGCCTCTGTCGAAATCCTTGACCTGGAGGGGGGGAAAAGGGAGAACTGGTAGAAAAAGCTTTAACTATCTCGGTCGAGGGAAAAAAAGGTAAGGGTCATTCCCTCGACGCGAGGGGGGACGACCCAGATCAGCGATTCCGAGGACTGTTAGGGGGAGGGGCTAGGTACTATGAAGAAAAAAAAAGGAGATCTCATTCCCAAGATTCTTGGGGGGGGACAAATTTTTTTTTTGAAGAAAGAGGACAGAAAGCAACACTACACTTATGCAAGGGAAGGAAAAAAGGGGGTTGTTTCACCTTTTGATTAGGGGGGAAGAAAAGGGGGTGCCGTATGCTCCAACAAAGCCGACCGGGGGGAGAACCATATCGTGTTGCGGGGGGGGGAAAAAAAGAAAGAGGAAGAAGAGGACATTTTTCGACGGTGAGAAAAGAAGAGAGACCTAGCGTCGGAAAGGGGAAGGAGAGGGGGGGGGAGTAGAGGTACTACCGTTCATGAGGAATAAAGGGGGTCTCGTTGTACATGAAAGCTGGGAAAGAAGGGAAAGAAAACCACTTTGTTATTTGAAGGGGGGGAAAGGGGGTCTCCCTCATAGAAAGGGAAAAAAAAAAAAGAATGGAGAAACTGAAGATACACCTTAAAAAACACGCAATGGAAGTTGGGTGGGTTCTTCAAGGGGGAAAAAAAGAGGAGAGGCCATGTGTCTTACCGACACGGTTGGGGGAGGGGGCCGGAAAGGGAAGAGGTCCATTGGGCAGAATGAAAAAAAGGGGAAGGGAGGGAAGGGGTTCCCTTCAATTGAAGCAATGGCTAAGTGAGGGGAAAAGAGGAGGCAAAACCGATATCAATGCAAAGAAACATAAAAAAAAGAGGGGGAAGGGAAGGGGAAGGGAATCTTGTTTTGGAGGTGTTAGGTTCGCGACAAAAAAAAAGAGGCAAGCCAACAAAGTATCTGGATCTAGGAAGGGGAAAGAAGGATTAGAAACATAGATTCAGCCCCGAGAGAAGGGGAGGGGCGAATTATAAATTTAAGGAAAGGGGGAGAAGGAGAAGGATCGGTGAAATTTACTCTTTTCCATGTGAGCATAGTGGAAAAGGGGGAAGGCAGGAGCCTATACTATATTCTCATGGGAGTAGCGGGGAGGAAAAAAAACACGTATTAATTAGGAAAAAGAGAGAGGAAAGAAGAGGGGAATCAAATCTATTTATTAGGGCCCTTTACCCTGCCGGGGGGGGGAAAGAAAAAGGGCAATTTTCACCCACACCGAAGAAAGAAAAAATTCATAAGAGCATCTCCAGGAGAGGGGAAAGGGAGACGTAGTCCCATTACCCGTCGCCAGAAAGGGGAAAGGGGGGAAAAAAAACTCTTCTATGGTTCCTCGAGAGAAAGGGAGGGGAAAGGTACCTAGAATTCCACAGATCCTTTTTTGGGCGGGAAATCTAAGCGGTGTGGTCGCGAAAAAACAATCCAACCCAATGATTTTTCACATGGCAAAGAGGGAGGAGGCAAAAGGTACAATTGGTATGTTTCGTGGGGGGGAGGGGGGGGGGAAAGGCTCGTATCGTCCCATTCATTAGAAAAAAGGGGGGGAGGGAAAAAAAAAAACAGAAGGAAAAACTTTCCTCGGAAAGGAAAAGACCCACTCGTCCTCAAGGGAGGGATATTCCACTGGAAAAAAGGGAGGAGGAGTAAGCCCACATTACTATAAAACAATGAAAGGGAGGAGAAAGGAGAACCAAAAAGAAGTGCGTGTGGGGGGGGGGGGGGGGGGAGGAGGTTTAGAATCTTGCCCGTTTGTGGGGGGAACCAAAGACTTAGATTGAGGGAGATTTAAAAAAAAAGGGGGGGGGGGAAGGGGGGGGTAAAGAAGTAGCTTCCTGTAAACGAAAAGAAGGGGGGGAAGGTTCGATTATGCCTATCCCATTGAACGGGGAGGGAAAAAAGGGAAAAAAAAGGAGGGGAAAGGGACAAGAAGAAAAGGGGAAAAAGGGTAGATTAGTAGAGAAGAGAAGGAGGGGGGGAAGGAGAAGGAAGAATGTTTACTCGTTTTTATATTGGGGGGGAAGAAAAAAACCGATTCAAGGAAGGGGGGGGGGTTGAGCAATAGAACCGGACTTGAACATTGAGGGGGAGGAAAAAAAAGAAAAACATGTTGGGGCTTTGGTGGAAAAAGGGAAAAAGGGTAAAAGGCGTTGTTTGCTTTGGGGGAAGAGGGGGGGGTGGGAAAAAAAAGAAAAAAAATCTGGGTACTTAACTCGAAGAATAGTCACGAATGGGGGGGCATAAGACAAAGAACACACCACTACAAAAAAGGAAAGGAGAAGCCGCTTCTCTGGGCGGAAAAGTCAAAAAAGAAAGGGGGGAAAAAAGAAACGGCCCAACCCTCTTGCAGGCGTGGGTAGAAAAAAAGAAAAGCCTCGTTAAGAAAGAAGAAAAAAAGGAGGGAAAGTCCATAAAGTAGCCTTTTTTCGCAAGAGGAAAAGTGCCGCTAGGAAGGAGGGGATTTTTGGAGACTTCATTTTTAATTCTGGGAGAGGGGAAAGAAGGAAGACGTTTTTTTACTCCCAGAAAAAGGAAGGAGAGAGAATATGCAATTTCAAAGTAAGGAAGAAAAAAAAGGGGGGGAGGGCTTTTTTGCCGTTTTTCAAAAGTGCCGGGGAGGAAAGAATGGAAGAAGTGCGACCTTCTCATGTTGAAAGGAGTAAAAAGGGGAAAAAGCCAACCCTTCTTCCCCATTCCAACTAAAAAGAGGAAGGAAGGGGTGGAGTTGGCGAAAAAAAAGGGGGGAGAGGACAGAAATTATCTTTTTACTAAAAAGGGGAGGAAAAAGAATATTACCTACCCTTCAAAAGGGGGGAAAGAACGTTCTTCAACGCCGGGGAGGGGGGGGAGGGGATCCAGCCTCCCCTGGTGAGAGGGGAAAGTAAGGAAAACTCAATATTCCCTCCCTCAGGGGGGAAGGGGGAAAGAGGGGGGGAAAACACTTCCTAATTCCCGGCGTAATTGAAGTAAAAGGGAAAGGCGAACTAAAAAGCCGGGGGGGAAGGGCTCCCACCAGAAAAAATCATACAGAAAGGAAAAATGTTGTTTCCAAAAAGGGGGGGGTGGGGGGTATGTGGTAACTGGGAGGAAGAAGGGGCGAAGTGTCTGAAATGAATTCTTTGCTCAGCAACCAAAAGGAAAGAAATAATTTGTTCATCCACCCAGGGGGGGCACCGGAGCGCATACGACAAGGGGTGGTTTTTTTTTTTTGGGGGGGGGGAAAGGGACAACCCCAGGCCTTTTTCCCCCCCTCACACAGTGAAAAGAAAGGGATTTCTGGGTTTCCTGGGGGGAAAAGGGAAAAAAAAAAAAGACCTAGGGCCAATCCAAAGCACGGGTTCTCATAGGGGGGGGAGAAAGGTCCTTCCCCCCCTTTCCCTCGGGTGTCCGGCCACCGGGGGGTAAGGGGTCTCCCGTGTGCTTGAAGGGAGGAAAAAGGGACACAGGAGGCCGCGTGTTTTTCCGGCCGAAAAGACATACCGACCCCACGAAAAAAGGGAAAGGAAAAGGGAAAAGTATTTTCTGTAACGGGGGGGGGAGGCTTTTCCGGGGGAGGAAGGTCCTTTCCGAAGGGGGGGGTGGGGTTTCCGTTTGTCATGATTATAAAAAAGGGGGGGGTTAAATTTGGCCAATAATGTAAAAAATCCCCCATTAAAGGAATTAGGAAAAAAAAAAAAAAAAAGGGGAAAAAAAACCAATAAGTAAAGCTTCTCCATCGGAAGGGGGGGAGTTCCACCAGGGGGGGGGGGGGGGGGGGGGGGGGAGAAAGTTCGGCTCTTTTTCGAGAGGAGGGGAGGTGTGCCCTAAAATGATATCCTGGAAAGAAGAAGAAGGGCGACCCATTTGAAAAGGGGACTTTTTTGAAAAGTGGGGGGGGGGTGGGGAGGGAGGGAAGGGGGGGGGGGGGGGGAGGGGGGGGGAGTGGGGGGGGGGGGGGGGGGTTGAGGGGGGGTCGTCCCTTCGCGTAAAAGAAAGAGACATACAAGCTTGAAAGAGGGGGAGGAAAGCCATCCTCAAAAAGATAGGGTGCATTCTGTGCAGGGGGGGGGGTGGCGTACCCTCAGACAGTGAGGGGGGGTATTTCTCCGAGTGGAAGAGAGGTTCCCTCATCGATTGGGGGTGGCTTTCCAAATTCGCTTCAGGAGGTTAGGTCAAACTCTTTCCTGAGGAAAAAGAAAGAAACAATCAGAAAAGCTTTTAATATATCAATCACCTTTTAAGGGGGGGGAAAAACACCCCCGAAAAATTGTCTCCTCGGAGGGTACCACCGTTTTCGGAAAAAAAGGAGGAGGGAGTGTCCCCTATACCCGTTTAAGTTTTTGGGACGAGAAAAAGGGCCCTGTTGTCCCCCCCTTTCCTCTAATTTAAGGGGGGGGGGGCTTGATCATAGCCTTCAAGAAAAGAATAGGGGGACTTTGGCAAAAGAAAAAGAGGGGGGGAAAGGAAAGCGACGCGCTTTTTCAAGCCCAACCAACTCGTGGAAAGGGGAATGGAGATAAAAAAGGGGGAGAGGGACAGGAAGCAGTCGCTCGTCACCATTTCTTCTTGGGACTAATAAAGGGGAGGTGGACAGTACTCCCACTGGTTACCGGGAAGAAAGGGGAAAGGCCGTATCTTTTCTCGTAAAAAGGGGGGGGAATATATCCTTCGCCGGAAGGGGGAGAAGGGACCCGGTTTTACGAAGGGAGGGAAAAGGAAAAAAATCGGTGTATAATCCCTACGGGGGGGAAGGGGAAGAAGATCTCCCCTCTTTCCCTTCCGAAAGAAAAATTCCCAGCCTGAATAAGGGGGAGGAGAAATGAGGTGAACCGAAGTGAGCTTTGTCTGTGAAGAGGGTTGAAAGGTAACTCCTCGACTTACCCAAAAAGGAGAGGGGGGAAAAGGGGCAGAAGTTTTCACCTATTATCCTAGTCAAGAAGGGGAGGTACCACAATCCTATATAAGATCCGAAAAGAAGAGAGAAAAAAAAAGGTGAACATAACGCCTTTGACGATAGCGGGAGGAGGGTTGGGAAAGAAAGCCCTTGTTTAATTGTGGGAAGGGAAGAGGGGGAAAAGGGTGCACAATAAAAAACTCATTTCTGGGAGGTAAGAAGCAAGAGAAAAAAAAATCAAAAATTAGAAACCGGAAGAAAAGGGGAAAAAGGTCGGGGGCCGTTATTTATACCTTTTCCACCTTCGAAAGGAAAGGGGGGTAAATTATATTCGTTTGCAAGAGAAAAGAAAAAAACAAAAAGGGAATTTACACCCTATAATTGGCCCCTGCAAAAAAAGGTCCTATGAAAAAAGAAAAGAAAGGGATTTGTCTTTTCATATCGTGGCACGAACAGGGGGAGACAAAAACCCCCATAATCCTTGAGGGGAAGAGGGGAAAAGTTAAACTTCCCTCGAGGTGGAAAGAGACCACAAAAACGTTCTTATGAAAGAGAAATCTTTTTAATTGGATGAAAAAAAGAAGGGAAAGGGTGTGCTTTGGTTGCCGGGGAAAAGGAAAAAAAAAAAAAAGAAAAAGGAGCACCGAGGGTGTGATCCCGTCCCTCCCCTCCCCATTGGTTTGGGAAAGAAAAGGGGGGAAAGGGAAAAGGAGGGGTATGTGGGGGAGGAAAAAAAGGAAAAGGAACCGGGGGACGTAAATTAGCCGGGAATTCGACTGTTGGCCGTAGTCACTCGCAAAAGAAAAAAAGAGGAGTTGTAATCGTGACCCAGAGCTAAAAAGAAAGAAAAAAAAAGGAGGGGGGGAAAAGGGAGCCCTGGTGACGGTTAGTAAAGACATTTGGGGAAAGGGGCCAGGAGACGGTCATAATAAGAGGGGAGAAAAAAAAAAAGAAGGCGTGACTCTTTGACTTGCCTCCGGGAAGGGGAGTATCCATCGAATTACTCGCAAGGGGGGGGGGAAAAAGGGGAAGAAAAGCACTTTTTGAAAACTTTTAAAAAGTCCATCAATGTGGAAAGAAGGGGGGGAGGACGATCTTTTTTGAAGTAGAAGGGATCTGAGTCAAAACATACTATGGAAAAAGGACAAAAAAGCAATCCTACTGGGAAAGAAAAGAAATCCCAAAAAGACTACTCGCAAGGAAGGAAAAGAAACCTTTTCGAAAGAAAGGAAGAGATCTCCGATCCCTTTCCTAGAGGGGGGACCGGAATCGTTCTCGACAGCAAGGGAAGGGGGGAGGATAGAAGCTCCTTACTTCTGAGGGGGGGAGGGGGGGAACCAGCATCTATTTCGATGCTTGAGGGGGAGAGGGGGGAGAAGGAAAGAAAGGAGTGACTATTCTTCTATTCTCAATACCCGAGGAAAAGTTGGATTTTGAACAATAGGGGGGGGGAAAAGGAAAAGTCCATTCATAAAAGCCAACACGACAGGGGAATCAAAACATTGTTTTTTTGTGGGGAAAAAAAAAGAAGAAAAAAAAGTTCAGGGGAAAAAGGGGGTTTTCTATGCCCTCAACAAAGAAGAGAGGAAAAAAAAAGAAGAGTGTTGCTTTTGCCCCTACAAATAGAAAAGAAAGAACGGCTGCATTTAGTCGAAAGGGGGGAGAAGGAAGAAGCGCGTTCACGTTCTGGTCATAAAAGCTACTAATGGGGGAGGAGAAGGGGAAGGGTTTCCATGGATAGCAAACATAGAAAAAAAAGAAAAAGGGGGAAAGAAAAAAAAAAAAAAAAGGGTGTT
>Ga0179593_1732009_pt1 | contig 11566 bp, 15 predicted proteins | sample CZODoug2_1_08_16_FD_185931 | JGI IMG/M metagenome (GOLD analysis project Ga0179593, IMG submission 185931) | Vadose zone soil fungal communities from Angelo Coast Range Reserve, California, USA - CZODoug2_1_08_16fungal (PacBio error correction) | ecosystem: Environmental > Terrestrial > Soil >...
TCAGTAAACCGAGGGGATGCTGTCGGGCGAGAGACCGACCCTTGGAAGAAAGTCGGAGTTTACTATAATGCAGGAGTACGAGAAGTCAGGGAAGAGAGAATACGATCTCGACCGCGCCACGACGAGAAGCTGCTGCTAACGAAAAAGAAAATGGGGGGTCTTCGACGGGAGGACGGTTCTCGGACCGGACCTATTGTCGTGTGCAGAAGAGGAGGGAGGGAAATGCAGACGCCCATCCTGTATCGCCCGAGAGGGCGAAGCTCCGGGTGAGAAAAACCCGATGCTCGATTTTCGACCCGAGAAACGGGAAATATTGAAGAAAAGGGGGGCAACAAAGGGACAATCAAATAATGCGAAGGGGAGGAAAAGTGTTGGCTAAAGGCCGGGCCGATGGGTGACAGACGGGGAGAAAAAGGAAGAAGCTGCGGCAATACACGCCGGCATAACTGGTACTCAAAGGTAGAGGGGTTCCTCAAACAAAGTCGTCCGCGGACCAAAAAAGAGGGGGGAGAAGGACTGAAAAGGCTTGCCGCGATCGCGGTCAGGACCGTCAGCAGCAGGATACAATCGAAGGGGGGAGAGAAAATATGAGATATCCTGAGGAAGGGGGGGAAAATCTTCGATACCGCTTGTGGAACGAATGAAGGATCGGAAAACTGAAGACGGACGAATTCAATCGCACAGAAAAGAAGATGGGAATTCTTTCTTCCCTGCAATGGCTGTCGGCATCGCCAGAATAAAAGGAAGAGGGGGGAATCGGAGTGAGCCTGGCTCGAGAGGCCTCTCGAGTATAACAGTCATGGCTGGAAAAAAAAAGAAAGGAAAGCCCAATCTCGATTTCAGACCACCTGAGCGACGCCGAAGACGAAGGTTCTTCGTCGTCACTAGGCTCCAGAAGGGGAGGGGGGAAGTGGCCGTCTGCCGAGAAACAAGAATCTATATTTACGAGAGGGGCGGATACTTCCAAAGGGGGTCCATACGCCACACGCGCGCCACGCGTCCCTTACCGCTCAACAGGCAGAGACTGGAGGTTGCCCTCAAAGGAGGACCTCTGGGGGATGTGCCACATTCATCAGAGCAAACAAAACTTAAAGGAAAGAGAGAAGAGGGGGGAAAAGAAGGGGGGAAAGAGGGGGGATTTAAGCGTCGCCAGCACAATGCCTAAGGCAAGCCCTAAGGGGAAGAAGAGAGGGGAAAAGGGAAAAATAGCGGGCAATGTTGGGAAGTTAGGGAAAATCTCGTCCATATATAGGATCTCAAAGAAGTTGTCTCAAGTGCGACTCACCCAGCTCAGCAATTGGGGGGAAGGAAATAAAAAAGTCTCGCTCAGGTGGGCGTATGGAAAAAATCGAGATCGCGGCAAGGGGCCGGTCAGGGGGGGTCTATATCAGGCCCACAGAAGAAGGGGCGAGGGAGGGAGAAGGGGGACATGTCAGACAGAAGAGGTCCTTTTCAGGTACAAGAGGACCCTGACGCAGAGGGAAAGGGCGAATTAATCGAAGAGCGGCATTCGAGAGAATGCTTCCCCCACGCGGTAGAGAAGATTGTTAGGGGGAAGTCTGCGGGGCAGTCGGATCCGCGTCCGGGGCGAGTCCTATCAATTCTAAAAGACGTTCTCTTAGCGATCGAGGAATCCTTGCGAAAGAAAAGCCACATCACGTTAAGGACGAGAGGGGGGGAGTCCAGCGTCGTGCCCGTGTATATGGAGATTAGGGAGGTCTCGAAGAAAACCCCGTAAAGCCGCGGCCAGGCCTTTACGAAACAAATCGGCTTGCAAGGACGAGACGAAGAGGGTGTAAACGGTTGCTGGCTGAAAGAGGAAAGGAAGAAAAACCTCGAAAAGGGAGGTCGGGAGGTGAGAAGAGCAGGTTCGCCCTTCGGGTCGAAAAGGTAGGGGGAAGAAAGAAAAAAAACTTGCAAGGCCGGGTTTACCTCGATTAATTCCTACGACAAGAAGAGGTTTCAAAGAGGGAGAGAGTAATAGGGAAAAGAGGGTTTGAAAAATCGTATTCGCGGCCAAGAAGAGCCCAGCTTCTCGTAATCCTGAACCCCCCTGAAATTAGTGGGGGGCAAGAACCTTGAAGGGTCCGGGATGGGAGGAATATGAGCCATTCGCAGCTTCCGATGGAAGTTACGAACGGGATGAAAGAGAGACGATCTACTCTGAAAATCCCGAAGCTGCGGGGAGGGGCAAATAGGGGGAACGAGGCCAACGTGGGAAAAAACTCCATGGGAAAAGCCAAGCCCGATATTCTCCAAAAAAAAACGCACCGGGAGTCGGTCGGGGGGAAGGGGGAAAGTTACACATCAGGGTACTCCCCATAAACGGAGGGGTACTCCCTCAAGAGAAGATATTAAAAAGGTGGAAGGGAAGCACATCGAAAGAGAGGACTAGCAGGACAACTAGTGATTGAAGTTAGATGGCGTGGGAGGAGCAGGAAAAGGGACGCACTGAGTGTCTGGATTCCCTACACTCAGTCCCCCGACATAAACGGCCTTGAGAAGAGGGGGAATTCGCGCCCATCAGATTTGAGCTGAGTAGGAGTCCGCTAAGTAGAAAGAATCGAGGAGCTTTACCAAAAGTGAAGAAACAGGCGAACACGCGTTTGCAAACTGAGGAAGGAAGGGAAAAAAAAAGCCCAATCCGGCGAAGGGAATGGAGTGGTGCAGCACTCAAAAATCAGCGTTGAATACCAGCCGCTGGTCGAGACGAAAGAAACAGGGCGCCCGGATGCAACAATGGGTCGGCACCAAAAACGCCGGGGGACGACACCATTAAAAATCAAATCGTGGGGGCGGTGGTGGTAAACCATGGGCACATCTCTCTAAGGGGAGGGGAGAAAGAGGTGGTCCATATCCAATGGACCACCACAAAGCCTGCTTTGAAAAATGCGCCGATGGGCGGGGGTCTTTAAACCTTACGATGCGGGGGACACAGCCCAATGTGGACTCATAATGGCTAAGGAGGGAGAACCTCGGCTGGTCTTCAAGTCAGAAGATCTAGTTCTTCCCAAGACATTCCCAAGGAGAGAGGAAAGGCCCGGGGACTTCGCCGTGCCTCACGCTGTTAAAAATATCTTGGTTAGGGGCGTCATAAGTCTTGAGGGGGGGTCGAAGGACCGCGGACGCATACTCTCTCAAAGCGGACGAGAACCTTGAAAAAAAGGAGAAGAGAAGCGGAACATAATCGGGCAGATCAGGGTATTCATTACACGCAGCGGTCGGAAGAAGATGAGCTACCACGCAAATTTCAAGCGTTGGGGTTCTGTCTTCGGGAGGGGAGGAGGCTGTGGCGATATAAAGAAGTAAGAATAGGGGAGAGGTATCACAGAGGTCTTCCCGGAGGGGGATTGGGAAAGGGGGGGCAAAAGGCCCAACATGCAGAGCAACCGGACCGTGGCGGCGTTCTGGCGACAGAAGGGATCGGCGCGGTGGCCCTAAGGCTGCTAAGTTCTACCAACGAGTTCAGAAGAAAAAAAACTTCGGAAGTAGATCCGGCTAGAAGGGGAAACAAACAGAAGAAAAGCAAAGTAGTAACTAAAACGCGGAGATGGGAGGGTAGCGATAAGGTCCCGGACCCTTTTTGACAGGGGGGAGAGTAAGAAAAGGAACGAAGAAGCTGGCCTCCTTCTACCCTCGCGCGATACGAGACCTCAACAAAAGAGGAGAGAGAGGCTATAAGGGACCTGTGTGCCCGAGGCTGCGGGGAGTCATACGGGAGGGTAAAAACGGACTAGGGAGAGGCATTGATATGCAAATAGACGGCATCCACCGGCCAGGGAAGGGGAGTGTTGCAAAAAGCCCCGACCTCATCTCGAGTGTGACGACCCTGGATCACGAAGGAAGACCATCAACAATTTCATCACAAGAAAATAAGACGCCAAACGAAGTGGCAAATGGACAGGACTTTGCAAAACAGTCAGAAGGCTGCGAAAGCAGTCGCCATCGACAAAAAAGGAAAAGGGGGGAGAGGTTCAGAATTGCCGCGCAAACGCCCGGGGAGATTCAGTTAAGAGGAGGAGGAACTCAACACCGGACTCGACGGAGGAAGAAGATTCAAATCCTCGGGAAGAAACCTGCTGTCAGAAGAAAGTCGGACCGCGTGGAAGCAGAAATGCGCGAAAAAAAAGAAGCAGATTCCATCCAAAAGTTTCGAAGTCGGCGTCAGATCAGGATTCATTTCTTACCTGCCAAAGTTAAAACAAAAAGACGCCTGGCAGGGAGAGCACGCTCGATATCGAAAAGTGCTGCCACACCCGCAAAGAAGAGCATCTATTTGGGTTAAAGCGCCCCTGATCAGGGGAAGAAGACAGAGGGAACACGAGTCAAATGCTGATCTGTGTGGCAGAGCATCCCGGCTACCAGTCGAAAACTCGGATAAGGATAGGAGAATTCCCTCCTGAAGCACCGCCGAAGACCGGCTCGCCAGGAAAAAGTCGGTTAGGCATTGTGCTGGCGACGCCGTCCCGACAAGAAGAACAAATTGTGGGGAAAGCAAACCGAAAAAGAGAGATTGTTGAATCCCTTCTAATAGGGGGGAAGAGGGGAGTCTGCGGACGCAAAAAAAAAAAAAAAAAAGGCAGAGCGAGCCGAGCAAGGTAAGGATCATTGAGGGCGGATTGTGCTAAGTACCGGAAAATCGCGTCCATATAAGGCAGCCGACTGGGGAGTCCCGGCTGAAGGATCTCAAGGAAAAAGACAGTGAAAAAAAACATGCCTCGGCGTCGCTCATGGGTTCGATGGAAAAATCGAGATAAGAGCTTTCCAGGGAAGGCGGGAGATATCAAGCGCTCGCCTGAAAGGGGCTTCAAATCCGAAGGCGATCAGGTTTTTTAGAGCAAAGAAGGCCAAGTTGAAGGGGGGGAAAGAAGAGGAAAAGAAAGAACCGGGAACGAAAATGGCGTGCGAGAATGAATCTGGCGATCAAGCGGGCAGGGAGAAAGGAAAAAAAACGAGATGGTCCGCAGCGAGACTCGAGGGCTTGAATCGTATCAGGGGAGATTACAGGCGAGTACGACAATGCGCATGAGGGGACCGCTGAGCTAGAGGAAAAAGAAAAGCACTGGCGCGGCTAATCTTTTGAAAGAGAGACCTGGAGAAAAGGAGAGGGAAAACGGGAGGGAGCAGAAGGAAAAACGTCTGTAATCTGGTCTGAAAGTCACGCTCCCCGTCCTGTCAAAGGATTGTCAGGCCTTGACGCAAAATCGTTCCGAGAGAAGCGCATCTGACGTGGGGAAGTCCTCAGATCATGTCTAAAACTCTACGGGAGTGCAGGTCGGTGGAAGAAATCGGAGAGGGGGACAAAAAGGGGGTCCTAGGAGGGGGGATCCCGTTCTTCAAGGCGTCCGACTTCGAGTACATGCAGAGAACGAGCAGGGGAATCTCCCTGCCGACGCAGACGGGGTGTACACCAGGGAGGAGGGGAAAGAGTAGGATAAAAAAAGGGGGACGCGTGGAGGTCCAGAGATCAGGACGCCGCCGAGGTAGAAAAACTTCTCGTATCCGGAATAACTCTCGGGAAGGGGTCCTCTACTCAAGGAAGGATAGCGGCAGCATCTCCGAGGGTTACAACGGTGCGGGATTAAGGGGTGGGGAAAGGAAAGAAAGAGAATCTCTAAGAGGAGCCGAAGCACAGGCAGGGGGAGGAAGTCTACACTCGATCAGGAAAGCAAGCCGTAGAAAACATCTTCGTGGGAGCGCCATCACGTGCGAAGATCGGGGAAGAAACCGGCGGGGGGGGCGCCCAGGGGCCCTTTCCCAAAAGAAGGGTAATAACCCAGAAATGCGGTGGCCTAAGACCGATAGGGAAGGGGAAAAAAAGAAAAAGCAACGAAGACTATCAGAACGCGTGCATATAGATAATCCGGGAAGCATGAGGGCCGTGGAGGGGGGAATTCTACACTACCCCCTAACATGACAGCGGCGATATTGGCGATGGAGGGTAGGCAGCCCACTGAAAGGGGGAAGCCATAGGGAAGTTGGAAAAAGAGTATGGAGGTCACTGATTTACAGCAGTTGACGAAGCAAAAGGCGAGTAGACCGGGGAAAGAATTCGGACCGAGAATCCGGCGAATTGCGGGGAGTGTTGCATCCTCCGATGGGGCGGGGAAGAAAAAGAAAAGTGGGAGATACGCGACAGCCCAGGATGCCGAAAAAAGGGGGGGGCGTTAAGAAGCAAGTTTTTTTTTTTTTACAGCTAACACTCTCCTATCATTACGGAAAGGGTTGGTATTGATCTGCCCAGATCTCAACAACAACACTTCGGGAGAATATAGAGTGAAGGAAATGACCAAGACCGGGGGGCTTAGCTCGGCGAGTCGTCTTTAAACTCTGGCCGCGGCTGCAGCCCAGGTTTTCGGCATCAAGGGGGGCTAACGTAGCGACTCGGCGGGTCTCACGCAGAGGAAGTGGATGCCCAAGTAAAAACCATCCCAGAGAAAACGGGACCGCGACGGCGGCCTCCGAAAAAGCTTTCGTTAAAGACAGTTTTTTCTTCGATCACGCTGAGGGCGTCGAGATTTGGGGCAGGGGACAAAAAGCAATCCGCTCAAAGCGGCCGAGGGACGAAAAACGTGAAGATGGGGAGGCAGAAAACATAGCAAGTAGAAGAAGATAGGGGGCAGCTCAGGGTAGGGACCGCACGCAGCTTCGCCAGCATCCAAGCGGCCAAGAAGGGAGAAAAACACGGTTGTAAGGACGTCTTCGGACGGGGAGGACCGGAAGGCGCTTGCTGGAGTCGAGGGATGGGGAGGAACCGGCTTGGGGGAACAAATAAAAAAAAATGCGCGCGGACTGCGTTAGAGACCGCTCTCGGCGTGCTGGCGTTCATGAGAAGAGTGGCCACGAGAAACTCGCTCAGTGATGTTCGACTTCGAAAAAGAGGGGAAGAAAAGTCAGATGAAAGGGGAGCTTTTTTCACCACATAAAAAGAACCGTCGTAACTAACCCGCGGGGGGGGCTGAGGGGAGGGGAGAAAAGAGCAAAACCGGACCCAGAGTCGCCGAACACAGTCTAAAAGAAACTAGAGGGGAATGCATGATTACGATGCTCCTTACTAGGCCGAGAAAGAGGAGAGAAAAAAAACATCCATAAGCTGCTGCGAAAGGCGCCTGTGACACACGAATCGGGACTTCCTGCATTACAAGGGCTGTAAAACCAGGCACTCTTTCTGTGAGAAGAAAAGGTCAGGAAAAAAAAAAAAACAGAAACCCGAGGGCGACCTCGCCGATGGGGCTCCCCTTCCCCGACCTCAGCCGTCGTCAGAACCAGGGAATAAATCCCGAAACGCTCGCGGAGCAAGTCCAGTTGGGAGTAAAGGCCGCGATGGGCATGAAACGGCGGGAATTCGAAAGTAGAAAAAACAGAGCGGCGCGACTCTGGAAGGGACTCGGTTTCTCAAAGCCTGAGCCAAAGAAGGAGGATAAAGATTCGGAAAAGTACCGCGATCGCGTCAGCGTAAAGACTTCTCGGAAACATTTTCTAACGCGGATAGAACCCGAGCATATCCGCAGGGGGAAAAAGTTGGGGGGGAAAAAAAGTTCTCGACTGCAGATGATCCGCCAGATTCAATCGCGCAATTTGTCAAGACGCATCTTCAACTGCCCTTAGGGGAATCGCCAGAAGGACAAACCTTCGCCTCGCCCGGGGAAGCCGGGCTTCCGAGAGCAAACGCTCGGGATCATGAACTGCACACCAAAGCAGGGGGGGAAAAAAAAAATGTTGGAAAGGCCCACATAGTCGAAGCGAAAAGGTCAATTCGGCTACAATGAAATCAAACTGAGGAAAGGGAGCAGCCCGGCAGGAGCGATCCTCTGGGGGAGATTTTTACGCCTAACTTCCCTAAAAAAATAAGCACTAAGAGCAGCCAAGGTACTGCAGCAGGCGCGAGCCGGAGGGTTAAGAGGGAGGGAAAACCTTAGGAATGACAAGGATTGGCCAACAATCGAAAAAACAAAGAAACTAGAGGAGAAAAGAGATGGATTTTGGGGAAAAAGTCATGGGGAGACGAGGGGGGAATTCGGCGTACGAAAAAAAGAAACGGCTCGAGGCAGGCGTGATCAGGAGGAGGCTTGTCGGCTGAAAGGAAGTAAAAGAAAAGAAATAAAAAGAGGATGCGCGCGCAGACTAGGCCCTTTCTGAGATCGAAACAAGAAAAACTCAGCCTGGTGAGGGTCAGCAGGAAAAAGAGATTGGTCGATAGAGGAGAAATGGCCGCGGCTTGCCTGGCGGGTGGAAAAGCATACGTCAATAGAGGAAGAAAGAAGGAAAAGGAAACCAAGGTCCGGGCGAGGCTATCAGGGGGGGAGACGCCAATGCCGATGAAATTCAGTTGAGAAAAAAAACAAATAGCGAGATCAGAAACCTACTGTTGAAAATGCGCGATTTAATGCGGGACGGGATCAGAGATGCGTCGAAGACTTCCTTCGTTCAAAAACGTCGACGAGATAGCTCGCGGCTTTGAGGGACCGCGTAGATCCGGGAGAGAAAGGCGACGGAAGGGAGGATCGCTGACTCCTTGAAGAAAAAAGCACAGCGTCGTTTGGCGAAAGGGTGATAAAGATACAAGGAAAAAGGTCGCAGACGGTCGTTTAGATGGAAAGCTAGGCGCTGGGCTCGAAAAGGAAAGGGAAAAGGAGAGAACCCGAGTCGGCCAGCCTTTAAGCCACAGTCTGCTTTGCAAAAGCGCCTCGGGGGCGTGGGGGGGAAAGGGGGGAAGTCTGAAGACTTGATCCAGGGTCCGAAAAGAAAGGCTTCAGTCACGGGGGAAAAGTGAAAACCTTCTGTTCGGGGTCGAAAGGGTCGGTCGAGAATGGAGGGGAATGAGTCGGAGGAATCTTCGATGGCAGAATAGAACCGAGGCCGGGTACCGCCCCAACATGCCGACGCAAGTCCGCAGTCGTATAGCGCAGCTGCAGGTGTCTGGTTTTCTGTCGAACGTAGTAAAAAGAAAGCCCAGCTTCTCGTATCCAGGCCCTCTAGCGTATAAGGGTCAAAAGAACTAAGGGAAAAGGAAAGGAGGGGATATCGACCAAACTAAGGGTTAGTTAAAAAAGCGGGGATTATGTGGTGACAAGAGCAGATCTAATACTCGTGATCAGAAGCGAAAGGGCGAATTGCACTAGAGAGAAAGAAAAGGAACCACCCGCACCGCATTGAAACGCCAACAGGGCCGAGAGCGGGAGAAAGAACGCAAGAGAAAGAAACAAGGGCAGCCGGGCAAAAGAAAACATCAGGGTAAGCCCAAGAACATGCGGTGAACTAACGCAGACGAGAAGACAATTTTCGATTCGAAAGGGAGAAAAAAAATACGAAACGCTTGCATGATTGGAATCGAGTGGGTCCAAAGGGGCCCAGCGGGGATAAGAGGGAAAGCTGAAAGAAGCCTACACTGAAGGGACGAACCGAACATAAACTAGAAGTTGGCGTGGGCGGGCCTGCCAAATCAGAAGTTGCCAAGAAAAGGGTATGGGACGGAAGTGCTCGTAAACTCGGAGAACGGGGGGAAACAGAGGACGAGAAAAAAAAAAATCCGAACGCTTTGTGGGAAAGAAAATTGGCAAAAAAAATCCGCCGAGGGCGGGAGGGAGGGGGTCAGCAACTCCAGACTAGAGGAGCGCAGAAGGAACAACAGGCCAGAGAGCTTCCGAAAATGGTTGGGGCATCCGGCTTCCCGTTTAACCAGGAACATCGTTCGAAGGGGGTCAAGCGTGGTGGTCCGGGATCTGCCCATCTCTCGAAAAAACAACAATTAAGTAGGAGGAAGATGGGGGCGAAAATGGGAAAACCAGGGGGGGCCAAGCTTTGACTTAATGCAAGAAGGGCTGCCAGCTGGAGGAGAACGGCAGCGGGGCCCGCCCCATTGTGAAATCCTGCTTCCTGTGCTCCGAAACGGTCTGAGGATGGGCGTAAAAGATGGAAGTGCAACGACCAATCCCGAAAGAGCCGGCTTCTCCTGGGGACCAAGGGCGACGGACAGTGCTGGCCCAACGGGGAGTCTCGCCTTGTTTCGGACTAAAAACGGATGAGGCGGAAAGGGGAGCAAAAGTAAGAGTAAAATACTCGGGGGCGCTCAAAAGGCGCTAGGGCGACCGTTAAAGGCGGGAAATCGCAAGGAGCATGTTCGTGGGCGCCCTCATTTAGGACAACGAACGAGAGGGAGGACAGAGAGAGAGAAAAAAAGAGATTCAGATGCACCGTTGTTCAAAGAGAAGGACTTTCGTGGAAGTGCGGGAGAGGATATCGCAAACATGACGGCTTTCGGTCACCGCATGGATTGTGGAAACAGATTGTCTTGGGGAACCGGGGGAACCGCTGCAAAAGCACGGGGCAGCTGGGCCGAGCGAACGTGCTGGCGTTCAAGGTGGGGGCCGCGGTGCCCTCGGCTGCCAGTCGAACTATTCGAGTTTGCGAAAAAAATGCGGAGATACGAGGAGGTTTTTCACCACATAAAAAGAAACCGTTCGTACGAACCGCTAAGCTGCTTGCGATAAGAGAGAGAAGAAACACCCTATGAGTAGGACCATGAGATAGAGGGGAATTCAGAAACATAAGCTGGGAGACAATTAAACCGCGAAGGATAATACGAAGCGGAAAACGCTTCAGGAAAGAATGACTCGCGCGACCGGGGACACACGCCGTCATGCAGGGGAGGCAATCTTGGAGCAGGGGAAAAAGGACTCTTGAGCCATGCATCGAAGAGGCCAGGGGCGACGTCATCCCAGCCATCAAAGCTGACCGAAGGGCGACCTCGGGTCCGGAGTTGCCAAAAGACCCCTCCCTCATCCGTCGAGGGGAGGAAGAAAAAAGATCCCGCAACAATGGCAGAAGCCCGAGGCGCGGACTCGCATAGCCAAGTAAAGCCAATGAACGGGTAAGGGCAAGGCATGGAATCTTTCGCTAAAGAGACGTATTCATCGTAGCCCTTCATCCCCCCAAAGAACCCCCAACCCCCCCCCCCCCCACTCGACGCTGACTCAAGTCTGGGTAAAAAAAAAGAACGGGCAGGCACAAACGCCGCTGTGCTGGGAATGTTCGGAGGCGGCCGTAATGGAAAGGCGGGACCGAAAGCATAAGGGAAAAAAAAGGTCGCGACCGATTCCACATAGGAGCATATCCTGCGTTCGACATCTGGCGATTCCGAACGAAAGTAAGACGCTAGGGAGCAAAAGAGGAAAAAAAATGCGAAAGTCGGTCAGATCTCGTTTCTGTCTACCTGAACAAGAGCTGAGGGAAGAATTGCAGAGAAAAAAAAAACGAATGTGAAGACCGGGCTCGAAGGCGAAATCGATATCGACAGTAGGTTCAACCCCGGAAAGCAGCGCATCTCGGTTTTTCCATCGCCACCTGAAGAAGACGCATTTTCTGCAGGCGAAGTGCGGCTTCAGGGGAGGAGCTGGTGAGAGAGGGACGAAAGGGCTGCGCGAGGACGCTATGGACGAGATTTTATAATTCCCTCCGTAGCCAATCCCCCTCAAAAACGCTCACGGACAGAGGAGCGCGTAGACAAAGGGAATTGTGGAGGCCGACCGAACGGAAAACGCCAAGCTATAGCAAAGATTTGGGGGAA
>Ga0179593_1232470_pt1 | contig 11565 bp, 22 predicted proteins | sample CZODoug2_1_08_16_FD_185931 | JGI IMG/M metagenome (GOLD analysis project Ga0179593, IMG submission 185931) | Vadose zone soil fungal communities from Angelo Coast Range Reserve, California, USA - CZODoug2_1_08_16fungal (PacBio error correction) | ecosystem: Environmental > Terrestrial > Soil >...
GGGTTAAAACCAATAAAAAAGTTGTAAAGAAAAATAAGAACCAATGGGGTGAGTCAATAGTCAACAAACTCGAACAAAAATAAACCAAGGGGCAAGGAAAAGTTAATAACAAGGAAGGGATAAGTAAGAACGAAGGGGGGGGGGAAGGACTAATACAGGACAAAAAAGTTACAGGGAAAATTCCGACGAGATTGAAAGAAAAATGAGAAGTGTTTGATTGCAGAAAAGAGGAGATTCAGGAAAGCGGGAATGGAATAAAAAAGAAGAAATATAAGTTGGAAAAAGCGTTGACTGGGAAGAAAGATGAGTCGTGTCGGTGGTCCACAAACCTCTAAAAAGACTTTGTGAAAGTCATTGGGCTAGACGAAGAAAAGGAAGAACTATCGAAGAAAGGAAGACGGGGCGGCAATCGCGCGGGCTGGACAGGGGTTTACACTTCGTCATCAGGGAGGACCAGATGATGCACACCATTTGCTCCGGAAGCAGAGAACGAAAAGAGTGGGTAACGGCCTGCAGAAAAGTAGAAAGAGGAAAGACCATAAAATCCCGAAACAAGAGACGAAGAGAATCACGGACAAGGTCCAAAAAACGCACAATTCGAAGTTCAACAAGTTGGTCCAAGGCGTGACTTGTGGGTGGGGAAAAACGACCAGCAGGCAGAGGCGAACAGGTCAAAAGTCTGGTTTGTTGCGGGAAACGTGGGGATCCCAACAGACCCACCCCTGAGTGGACCGCCGAATGAGCCGGAGGGCGAACCAGCAACCAAAAAAAAAAAAAAAGAGGGATCGGCGTCCAAAAAGATGCTAAAAGAAAGTGGGGGTCTCAAATTAGTTGGCTGGGCAGTGGAGTTGAAGACAAAAGTTTGGATGGGTTTTGAAAAGGTACGGCTGAACTGGTTAACAAGGGGTATTACTACAAGAACTATGTAAAAAGACCCTTCAGAAAGAGGATTCAAAGGGATCACAACAGGAGGAATGTCGGGGAAAAACAGGGGAAGAAAAAAAAAAAAAAACCAAAAAATAGTTTAAGCACGCGCAGTTCCTAGGTAAAAAGTATTTCGAAAGGAAAGCACCATGACTTGGTACAACGGCGCCTGTGGAGAAAAAGAAAAAGTCATTCAAAAGGCCGGGGAATTGTTTGGCTTAAAGGATGAGCTTTAATGACGGGGGGATTGTTTCAGGGGGGGAGTACATGCGGGTGCGCCACTGATAAAAACCCTGAGTTTGGGGGGAGTGTGGGCGTTGGTCCAACCGGGGGAGGTAGTGAGAGACGAGGGGGTGCATGGAAAAGGGGGGGGGACGTGAGCAAAAAGTGAACGTAGCGGTGAAGAGGGTCTCGGTGAAAAGGGAAAAGTCAGCACATAGCAAAAGATCGGAGAGGGTCGGGCTAGGGGGAGGAGAGCGTAAAAGGGGCTGACTCCGGAATAAGAGGTGAGCGGAGGGAAAGGGGTTCGGAGAAGAACCGGCAAAAGCACCAATTAGGGACGGCATGTAATCACAAGAGAAAGGTTATAAAGCTGGGCCGGGAAGGTTGAGGGAAGTACTGGATTCAGTGGTGCAGGAGACGTTACTGAGACGATGCAAGCATGAAAAGATAAAGAGACCGACACGAGGGTTCAAGCTAAGAAACAAAAGGATCCGTGGATTTAGAGCAAAAGTGGGGGGGACGAAACACAAAGTCACAAAGGAGAAGACGCTCAAGGGACAGGGTTAACCAGAGCGGAGTGGGAAAGGATTTTCAACCAATGAAGGGTGGCTCGAAGTAAAGACGTAAAAAAAACCGGGTAAATTTTCGGAATAAAAAATAAGAAGAAGAAAGAAAGGAAATAAAAGGACGACCACGGACGGGGCGAACTTGTAAGGAGTCATTAGTCAAGGTGAAAAAAAATTCAGTACGGCAAACAGTAAGTACAGAAGAAGTGAAGTGAAGAGCGACGGGAGAAAAAAGCATAGGTAGGCAGATGGCGAAACAGGGGGAAAGAAAGCCAAAACCTCCTGGGTAATAAGGGGGGGGCAGGAGGCATGAAACAAGGTGTGTTAAAAAGGGATGTTGTGGTTGTGGAAGTCAAAACGGAAAGCCAGGGTGGGAGTCCAAAAAAATCAAAGATGGGGCAAGGAACAAGGCAGTCAGGGAAAAAAAGAGAAAATTGTGTAAGGTGAGGGGTGATGTGGTCGAAGGCAAAACAAGACACGTAGAACGGGGTTAAAGATGGGTGTATGACCCTATTGTATCGACACTGATGAATCAGGGCATCACTTAATCGAAGTGGGGGGGAAGAGGAGAAAGGGTGGGGGAAGAGAAAACAAAAAAAACGGTGTGAGGTCGAGACATAGAAAATACAGGTGGGGGAAAGGCAAAACATCAGGCCAAGGAAAGGGAGGAATGAGGGGAAAACGAAGAGGTGAAAGGGAAAAAGGTAAAAGGACAAGAAAGGAAAGGAAGAACAACAAGGGTGAGCGAAGTGTACGCTCGGGGGGAGAAAGCGTCGAGATAAGTGTCTCGCTGAAAAAGGGAGGGGAGGGAATGGGGGAAACAGCAGGTTCTGCGGAAAAGAAATCGAAAAACACAAATGAGATGAGTTGAAGAGATCCATAGTGGAGCGAGTGGTCGCAGGAAGCTAAAGAAGGAGAGAATCTGGAGGGGAAGGGCACGAGGAAAAAGAGTGTGGAGAGTCGGAACTGAAAAAGGGAGAAAGGAAAGAGGAGGCAAGAAATGCGGGGGAAAGGAAAAGGAAAATCCATAGGGAGTCAAATCAGGACGGTATGTAAGTTAAAGGGCATAAGACGCAATGGGAAGCAAGAGTTGGGTTCAAAAAAGAAAGGGTGGACGAATGGTGTCAGAAACAAAGGGGAGGAGAGGGGGGGAGTTGGGTGGGGGTATTCAAACGAAATGAAGGCAAACTGCAAAATATACAGAGCGGTGGTAGGGTAGGAGGGTCGAAAAAAGGAAGAGAGAAAAAGATCACAGAGGAGATAAAACGAACCGAAAAGGGAGGGGGTGGAACGGAAGGAAGAAAGAGGGAGGAAAGAAGATACATGTGGGTGAAGGAATAAAAAAGGGAACACAAAGGGGAAAGCATGGTTATCACACAGCGCGGGGAGTAGGACGCGGGAAGGGAGACAGGCAAAAGAAGGGGGTCGGAGAAAATCGAAAGTGCAGGAAACCGTACGGGGGTGATACGGATGGAGGGTGAGAGAATAAATGGAAAAGGAGGAAGAAATGGAGGAGTCAGGTGGGGAAGAGGTGTGCGATAGAAGGGTGATGGGCGGGGATAAAAAGGGGGTCGGTAGAGCAACGGGGGTACAGGGTTGTGGGCGGCCCTGCAAGGAGGAGATGGGGAAAAAAGAAAAGGAAGACAGATGGGGAGGAGAGGCGGAAAGCTAGAAGTGTAGTAAGAACAGGGGAATGGTGAGGAGTGTGGTTGAGAATGTGAAAAACAGGGAGAAGAGAAGGAAAGGGGGGAAAGGAGAAGGTTGAAAGAAATTTCGTACTGAAAATACAGCGGTCTGTGTGAACATGCCGAAAAAGGAAAAGAAAGGGAGGGGGGGGGGGGGTAAGGAAACTGATAATGGGGACAGAAAGGTTTATGGAAGGCCGAGAGGGAGGGGAGGGAAGACACGAAAGAAAAAGCGGCCCACTGTGAGCAGGAGACGAGGTCCATGAAACGAAAATGCCTCTAAGGAAAGAGAAAAGCTAGATGCGAATAAAAGGTGAAGAGGAGGGAAGAGAAAAAGGCCCAGAAGTACACACGGAAGGGGCAAGAGGAGCTTTAAGAGGGGGTGGATGGCTGACTGGTTCCAGTGAAAGTGTCACGAAGGTTTTCCATGAACGTAGCCGGCCCTTTAGGGATGAAGGAAAAAAAGTGGGGGTGCAAGCAGTAATAAGCTTAAGAGAATTTCGAGGGTGAGCGAAGGACAAGATGGCCCAGGGTAAGTCGAGAGGAGAAGGAGGGGGGAAAACACGTTCGAGAGGAGAAGAAAAAAGCGCCAACCTCAGGAGTGGGAAGGAGCGAAAGATAGAGAAAATTTCAGGAAAGTCCCAGTTCAGACGGAATGGAACAAAAACATAGGGGAACTGCACAAGAAAGAATCTTTGGATGACAAAAAAGGAAAGATGTGATGATGATTAAAATGACGCGTACAGACAAGTAGAAGAAGTACACAGGAAAATGGTAGTGGGAGTGGGTGGGGCAAAACAGTAAAGTGAGAACCACTTTTTCAGGAAAGCATGGTTGTGCTGCATCGAGACAGGGGGGTCACTGGGAAGAAGCCTATTGGAGAAAAACAGGGAAAAAATCGGCAGTCAGGAAACGCGCAAAAAACTGGGGGAAGAGGAATAAGCGCGAAAAGGAGAAAAAAGGGAGGTTAGCAAGGGGCGAGGTCTTTGATAAAAGAACCAAAGAGGGAGGAGGGGAGATACAAAAAAAAGAAAGAGAACGGTGGCAGGGGGAAAGCAGTGTGCAAATATCGTGAGTTTAAAAAATGGGACAACTGCGGAACCGTCGAGAAGGGCAAAAGGGGCAAAAAAAAAAAGAGGAAGGGATATCATCGGTCAAGAGGACAGACCTGATGCGCAGAATAGAAAGAGGAACAGTGTTAAAATCACAGAATCTTGTGGGAGAATGAAGAGGGAAAACAAACAAGGAAGAGAAAAGAAGAAAAAGGGAAAAAAAGAAAATGAAGGAGGAGTGAAGTAAAAACAGAAGATAAGGGGATGTCACGTATCCGAAGACATACAATGATGGCACATAGGCAGTGAAGAGGGCCTTGGGGACAAAAGAAGGGGTGAAAGAAAATGAAATACGGTGGAACAGCCGCGAGGGAAAAACAAGAAACAACGTGAAAAGTGTAGGAGGCACGTAAAGATTGGTCGAGAAAAGAGGGGCCGCAAAGCCGCGGGACAGATCGAAACGATCGCAAGAAATGGATAAGAGGGAAAATGGAGAGGGGAAATTGGTCTGTGACTCAATGATGGATTCACCAAGGCGCAAAGGGCGATCACAAAAATAAACCATCTGCGCAAAGCACCATAAAAACAATGCCCGGGTAATATTGTGGAAGGGCACAGAGGAAACAGGAGGATTGTTGACTAAAAAGAAAGACAAGCGTGGAGGGTGCAGGTAGTGGTGAAAAAGAAAAGAAAACAATGAATGTAATGTCAGGGTAGAAAGTTAGCAAAACCAGCACCATAGTGGGGATTTCAGAAAATCGAAGCAAGAAGAGCAAGAAAGAAAAGAGAAGTGGTAAGCAGTAGAAAGAAGGAGGAAAAGTAACTTGGAGGAAAGAGATGTTGTGAAAACATACCGGAGAGCGCGGGGAAAAACAAAGGACGAAGGGAGGATGGCTCGTGGGGGCGATGGGTGTGGGTGAAGGTGCGTCCGGACAGTGAAGCGCGTGGATTCGACGCGTTCGTTCTGGAGAGATGATGGACCAGGGTGTAGGTGGATCGGGTAAAAGGGAACCGGGAAGGGAACATGCGAAGAAAAGCAAGAGGTTGATAAAAACGGCACCGCACAAAAAAAGGTAAAAGAAGTGGGCCAATAAGGAGACGATATCGAAAAAAAGTTGGGACAGCAAGTCAGTAACTCGGGCAGACCACCCGATCGGGGGAAGAGGTGAAAATGAAAGCCAACAAATCCAAAACGAGAATCCGAAAGCAGAAAAAATCGGCAGAGCACATGACAGCCGATCAGTGAAGAAGGGGGACCGAAGGACCGGGCGGAACCAGAAGGAAAGGGTATTGTCGGGAAGAAATTAACAAAAAAAAACAATTGTTTGTGTCAAAGCCAACGTGAAAATGTGTAAGGGGGCAGATAAAACGAAGGAGTACGGTTTGTGAAAGCAATTGGTAGAAAGAACACTGAAGTGGGGGTGGAAATAAAAAAAAAGTAAAGCGGGAGACCTCTTAACTTGGAAGTCCAAGACACAGGACGTTATGAGGTGTAACGTGGGGGAAGACCGGGCTTAGGGGTAGGTGGGGAAGGGATGTATTTGTCGCGAGCGGTAGAAGGAAAAGTGTGACTGACAGAACACAACAGAAGAACAATCCAGGACGGAAAGAGCACACGACGCGGGGGTGAGGACAGGGTAGGTATGGGAAAGAGATAGACGAAGAAAACAAAATGCAAAGAAAGAGTGGGTTGGGAGAAAATTGGTTGACTGAGCGTGGAGAAAACGAGAGATGATAAGAAAAAGGGAAAAATAGAAAGATAAAAAAACCGGGGGGTGCAGCGGCGATCAACCCGTATGGAAATGTGAAAATCCTTGAGCCGAAATCAGTAAGAGAAAGCCTAACGTGCGTGGAAAGAAAAAAACGATATTGGGCACTGTATGGCAAAGTTGAGAATGTTGTAAACAGAAAAGGAAAATGTACCACACAAAGTAAGAAGGTCTGCGGGGACGGGAGCTGTTTCAGTTCAACGTGCCTGTTGGAAAAAGATAAGGGGTTTTGGAAACAAAAAGTCGAATACACATGGGACTAATGTGTAAGAAGAGTGGATTAGAAACGTAAAAAAAAAAGAAAAAGCGGTATCTGCCGCGCATATGACAAGTGGGAAACTCGATCTGCTGGGAAGGGGTTCTAAAGGTAGGAGCTGTTGTCTGACCAATTGTAGCACAAGACGGAATGGGAATGAGGGAAAAAGAATGCAAAGCGATGCGGAGAGAAAAAGAAGTGAAGGAAAGTCAGAGCAATCTGGGATCAAAAGGGTCGTATGAAGCAGATATGGGGTTTGGAAAAAAGGGTAAAGCGCCGGCGAGAGTGTTTGGGTAAACATTTGGCCAGAACAAAAACTTATGGAACCGAGAAGACTGACGGTAAAGGGAATGAGGGGGGGAAGAGAGGAAGCGGGCCGTACACGGGAAAACCTTAACCAAAGTGACAAGCAATCAACTGAGGGAAAGACAAACACTCATTCGAAAAAAAGAAACAAAAAATATGAGGGACAGTGAACAGAAGAGTAGTCAAGCACAATGTCCGCAAGGAAAAAAATTTAGTGAAAAGGTGGCTTCAAAGCGCAAGTGGAAAGCCACGAGCTCAGGGAAAAGATGAGATCCCAGGAAGAAGAAGAGAGAATTTCAAGCGTGGAAATTGGAAAAAAAACTATTTTTACGCCCCATGTGGGTGGTGGTCCGTCAATGTGGGGTTCAATCCTCCTTCAAAAAAAGAAAACACCGAAAAGACTGTCGGGAGTTAAGGACAGGTGGAAATTCGGCAGTGAAAAAATCAAAGGAACGTAGCCGCGGGCGGGACACAAAACAGAATGTTGCATACCGCAAACGACGCACCAAGAGAAATATTTGCGACTACAAGCGAGAAATGTTTTGGGGTAAGAAGGGAAAAAAAAACTATGAGGCGGGCAGAAAAAAGAGGAATTATTCGTCTACTTCAGGATGGGCCCCCGTTTGCAGCACAACCGAACGAAAAAACAGGTGAAGGGGTCAGACAAGGAAAAAGAGAAAGTGCGAAATGAAAACCAGCCTCACACAGGGTAAGAAGGAATCGCAAATTGGGCAGGTGGTAGAAAATTGCGAAAGTGTGGATCCAGAGGGGTCGAGAAATTGTGGCGGGCGACACCGGGTGAACTGCTCCTACAATTTCGTAACAGACCGTTTCAAAATTCAGACGACCCGGGATCAAAAACCGACGCGAAAGGCAAGAAGTCGGGCATAAGATCGAATAACAAAAGGGAGTGTTCCAGAGGGGAGAATGATTTTTCCTTAAACAAACGGCTAAAAGAAAATAAAAAAGGGTCCCAACGGGCATTTTAAAGGGGAGAAAAGACGAAGGTCGTGCAAAGGGGGCAACATCAGAGTTCTTGACGGTTGTTGGTCAGGTCAAACCGGGGAAGAACGTCACAAAAAAAATTCAAAACAAAATGGGGTACTTGGGAACCCACGGGGAGCAAGGGGTGGGAAAGCAGAAATATTTAAAAAAAAGGTGGCTCAAAAGGGGGGTTCTTTTGAGAGACGAGGCGGGTCGAAGCCGCCCCAGGAAAAACGAGGTTGAAACGGCGAAAGGAAAGTCGACAAAATTGGTTTTTTTTTGGGTTTGGTTGGTTTAGTGGGTACAAGCTCATCAACAAACACAGAAAGAGGAAAAAGAGAAGAGGGTAACTAAATGGTGGTCAAGAACGAATAGGCTGGACGGGACAAAAGGCAACCACAGAAAGAGGAAGATGGAATTAACGCCGCGAAATGTATAACTAACAGAAGGGGGAGAAAAACTGAATAGAAAACTCAAACTGGTGACTACCAAAAAGGAATTAAAAAAACAAATTTTTGAGCTGACAGGTGATGCCCCTTCCCAAAGGCTGAAAGAAAAATAAGAACGTCTTACTGGTGAACTCACAAACCCAGGCGTCAACTCGTACGCCCAGAAAACGAACAGGTTGATGGAAATGAACTTGGGAGGGAAGCACGGAAAAAAACGAACTAAAAAGAAGCGACCAGGCTTGGAAAATAAAAAAGGAGGTGTGTACCTTCGGAAAAACGTGAAGGCAACCGAGGGCTCACGTTGATCTCCGGATGGCAATCAGAAAAAACAAAAGGTAAAAAAGGGGGGGGGATGTTGGGGGAAAAGGCTGGCAGAAAAAGGGGGAAAGAGGGAGACGAAAGATCATCCAAACGCTCTGGAAAGAGAATCACGGGGCTTAAATGACTGGGCCACGTCCAAGCAGTCGATTGTTGAAAAAAAATTCAAGCGCGGGGGGAGATGGTGGGGAAGGGGAGGAAATAAAAAAATCACACTCGTCAGCGACCGACCAGTGCAATCAGGGGTTTCCGAAAAAACAAGGGGTTGGGGAAGCCACGACACGAGAAATGAGACCGAAGGATCAGGAGCAACAGCAGACAGCGGTAAAAAAAAACGCAGGGGGAGAACAGTCCCACACAAAGCGCTTGGGGGTTGGGTGGCCCAAAGAGGTAGGGGCCGGTGGGGAGGAGAAACAAGGGGTTTCGTGGGGGAGTAGCACGGGCAGAAGTGAACGGAATGGTAAAAAAGGAAAAAAAAGAATGGACCCGCGAAGTCAGCACAGGGCAAAACGAAACAAGGGGGAGCAGTCAGTGCAAATGGGGGAGGAAAAAAATAAAAGGACAACGAAGGGGTTTGGGGAGTAATCAAAGCTGAAGGGAAAGTGAGAAGGGAGGATTTTCAGGGTCCAGTTCAAAAGGAAAGGTGGAGGAAAGGCGCCATGGAGCACCGATAAATGCTATTCCTGGCGGAATGTGAACGGGAACCGACTCGGAATGGGGGGGTGTTTTTGTTAAGGCGTTTCTGTGGGCGGTCGTGTCGGGGTCAAAAAATTTGTTGCGTGGAAAAAGTGGAACCCGACGGAAAACATTTTGGAGTAGTCCCGATTGGGTTTCGGAAAGGCAGGGAAAAAGCCGAAAAACCGGGGGGCGGGGGAGAATGTAATGAAACCAAAAGAACCCAACCCCTGAAAGAGGCCAAAAACCCTGAGAAAATTGGCAATCAGGGAAAAAAACACTGTGACCTGGAAGCTAAAAAGAAAAAACGAAAAGCCTGAACGGGCACACCGGCCAATCATGCCACCCGGTCCAGGGGAATCAGGGTCAAGAAAAAAAGCCAGTCACACACCGGCTCGCAAAAGGGGAAACGCAGAGACGAGTGACAAAAATGTCGGCATCTACGGTAACAAGGAGGTGGTGAGGAAGCCATCGAACGAAGAACACCAGAAGGCGTTAACGAAGGGTAATGGTGTAGTTTGGAAGGACAACCAGGAATCCTCGTGTGGAAAAAACGGCAGTTCGCAAAAATGCAAAAAAGAAAAGAGAAAAAGACCGGGGGAGTCAAAACAAACGCCCGCAGAAGAACAGCGTCAAAAAAATATGGGGGGGTCCCCCATGGGGGTTACATTAAAAAAAAAGAATGAAAACCGCGGGGGTTTGGGGGAAATGTTGTCCAAAAGAATTGCAACAGGAGCAATAGGGGGACGTTCCGTGGCAAAAGAAGAGGCAGCGTAGCCATGGTTTGAAACCAGGTGGGGGGGGGAGCCAGGGATTTCAATGAAAGAAATTTGGGAGACACAGACGAAATGACGAACCAAATGCAGCCGGCATTTTGTTTTTGGGAAAATTGAAAGATAGCGTTTAACACAGACGTCGGCACAACCACTAATTGTTGAGTAAAAAAACCCACAGAGCGCTACAGGTCTCTAGATTTCACAGAAACTGGAGGCAACCACGGGAGCAAATCGAGAAGGGGATTATGGGACCAAGGTGGGCAGCAAAACGAGAAAAAAACTCCCAAGAGAAAAAAAACAAAAATGCCGAAAGAGCTAGTAAACACGAACTTCGAAACGGTGGAAATAAACGCGGTGGGGGCATAGGGGGAAAGACAATTGTTCACACACATAGAGGTTGTCGAAAAAAGTACCTTCAAAAGGGAGAAAGGGTGTTTGGGAATAGAAAAAGGATAAAAAATCAAAAGGAGGAAAACATTGGGTGGTTAATTAAGGGGATCAAACAAGGTAGCGGGTTGTAACAGCGCGTATGAAAAGGAGGGGTCTGTGGAGCGGGTAAAAAGATGTCCGGATGTCGGCGAGACAACGTGGTTTGGTAGGGGGGTGTTGGGCGGATAAAAAGAAACGGGAAGTCGCCACCCCAACTGTGCCAAAAGCCCCAGGGCAAACTTTGTAAACATGGGTCACAGGAGTGAAATTATGCAACCCACATTCTTGGGGGGAAAAAAAAGGTTCAGAAACCCTGTGGGTCGTTCTCAGCAAAGGGCTCCATAGAACTGAGACGCTGTCTGGTTCAAAAGGGGGGGCTTCCACCATAAAACAAAACCAAGAAAAACGGGACGTGTCCAGAAGAAAAAAAGAAAAAAACGGGACAGCGTAAGTCGAAGAACAGAACTTCTAACACAAAAAAAGACACGAAAGAAAATGGGTTCGGAATACGGTTGGGGCATTGGGGGTTCCTGGGTAAAGGTCCAGCAAGGGGAAGCAATGAGAAAACACGAAAAGATGAACAGAATTTTTTTTGGTCGTTGTCGGGGTGCCGAAAATTCAAGAAAAAATTCTTCCGGGAAAAAAACATCGGGCGATGGATCGCTGTGTGGGTAGTTCTACAGGGAACACCTAAAGTGCTGGGGAAAATCAGAAAAGATTGGAAGGGGGGGGGGTACACACCAGTTGAAGCTTTGGAAAAAAAGAAAAGGAAAAGGGACAGTGCGGCCAAATCGAGTGTTGGGTTAAGGGGAAACTGTACCAACAAAACACGGACAAAAAAAGGGGAACGGGGTTGTAGGGAAACAGAGACGGGGGGCGAAATTCGACACGGTTTGGACGCACGGAAAAGGCAACTTTCCGCATCAAGAGACAGGAAAAACGAGAATGTCCGCAAAGACCGAAGGAAGGTAGTGAAACCAGAAAACGGGGGGAGGCAAAAAAGTCAGACGTTGGCAAAAACCCATGAGGTTTGGCGAGAGGTCAAAAAAAGTAATGGGTAAAACGGGGATGACAAACAGGAATTGCACTAGAAAGAAATTAAAAAAGGCATCTTCAACAGCGGGGACTTTTGGGGGGGGGGGAAGGGGATAACA
>Ga0179593_1490387_pt1 | contig 11565 bp, 5 predicted proteins | sample CZODoug2_1_08_16_FD_185931 | JGI IMG/M metagenome (GOLD analysis project Ga0179593, IMG submission 185931) | Vadose zone soil fungal communities from Angelo Coast Range Reserve, California, USA - CZODoug2_1_08_16fungal (PacBio error correction) | ecosystem: Environmental > Terrestrial > Soil >...
CACGTCCGGGGAGGGAATACAAAAGAGAAAAGAAGGGTGACGATTTTAAGGATGATCGACATGGGGAGGAGAACGACGTAAGAAGCCGTCCATTGGGGGGGGTACAAGGGACATCGCGAGTGCCCTTGAGAGAGGGAAAATATTGAAAGGGTGGGGAAGCAGAACAATTCTTCCGTCAAAAGTGATGTCGACCAACAATGCTCTTAGAAAAAAGGAGCCGTAAAGAGAAAAAGGACTTTTCCGAGAAGTCATCTCCAATTACGCCGGAAGAGGGGGGTCAATCTAAAGCCTCAAAAGGAAGGAGCTAATTACAAATGAAAAAGGGGATGATAATATAGTTGAGTTATTGGAAATGGCCGAAATGGAGGTTTTCATCGGGAGCCGTAAAGTCCTAAGAAAATCGATCATTCTCTAAGGAATAAATACTAGTCCTTGTCTGGGAGGGAAGTGGAACGCAAGGACGTTTGGATGGGATTAATCAACAGTAGATTGACTAGAAAGATGGAAAGTGGAAACAAAGAAAGTCAAGGAGGAATTGAAAATTACAAATAATGCGACAAACGTACCAGCCAAAAAGGAAAGTGTCAAGAAAGCTAGGGTCAACGCGGAGGGAAAAAAAGGTACGAGGGGACTAAGCTAAAGGAGGTCAAAAGTATCATTTAATGATGTACCCAACGGTAGAGAATGTCTCTTGAGAAGTGAGTGTGGAAAAAAGGAGTCGAAAATCGGGACTTAGGGGGTGTGGGTCTGTTAGAGCAATAAATACGCTGAGTACGGAGTCATCCCGAGAGGATGGGGGGCAAAAGGAAAGGTACAAATTGCACAATGAAAACAGTAGGAAGCAACAGCGTGCGGAGGGCTATGGATCATTGTTCCGAAAGTGTAGCTTTCGGGTTTTGTACAGACAAAAGGAAAGATGGCACGCAGTCGGCGTAACACGCTGGCGTCATATCAAGAAGGGCAAGGATCTCAAGCAGTAAAGTCAATCAAGTAAAAAGACGAAAGAAAACAAATAAAAAAATAAACCTAGATATAGGGGAAAAAAGGCCGGGGAGAACGGCTATTGTAAGAGATAAGTGTCAGTAATAAAGAAAAGAAAATAGTTGGGAGGGAAAAGGAGGTGAGGTCGTCTGATCGGAAGTCGCAAATATCTCATCGCTTGGGCGGACCGGTGAGCGAGGCTCAGGCATAGATCGAGCGCAAGTACGGTGGGAAAGAATGAATAATTCATGTCGCGTTAACATCTTGTCAAGGAACACGGTTGCTAGGCTTGGGGGAAGAGGCGTAAAAAGAAAACACACATTGGGAGGGAGTGGACTGGAGTAGGAAGAAAAAAATACCCCCGGGGGTTCCATACCAAAACACGTGTAGCAAGGGAAAGCGATCTTTCGGGGTAAGAAGAGGGGCGATAATGAAAGGGAGTGTTGTCTCTTTAACATTTCTGTAGATGATTTAACGTAGGCCTGCCAACAAATGTGATCTCTCGAAAAAGAGAGAATATCATCAAGAGAGTGGTAGGAGGGTCTGCAAGAAAAATTATGAGGGGTGACTAGGTTCGAAAACGGTCCTTTGTGGGGGTAAAGAAACAGTAATTCTAACTACTCCGGATGAAAAAGGGTTGCAAAAAACAGAAAAGGATTAGACAACGGGGAGAAAGCGAAGAAAACGGCGACCGGAGGGCTCGCGAGGCTCTCGGAAGAACAAAAGGGCATTTTAAAAAAAAAGAGGAAAAGATGAAGAGGGACCATTTAATTGAATCGTCCACATCAGAAATACAAAAACCAAGGATACTCTTGTATGGGGAAGGGAAAGATTGTTCCGAGGGATTGGGGTATGGGTCTCGGGGAAGGGGGCTGCTAGGGGTAGGGGGTGACCGGCTCAGAGATTTGAAGAACGGATTAACATAAAGTTTTGTCCAAAAAAAAAAAACCACGGTCGGCCCAGCGGATTTTGGAAAAAAGGTATTGGGTCAAGGGGGGAGAAAAGGGAAAAATGAAGTACGGAAAGGGGGAGGGAGAAAAATCGTCTTCGGGAATGGAAACTCGGGGAGTTAGTTTTTTTCACCAAGGGTCTCGGTGACAGAAATTTTTTCTGGTAGGAAAAGGGGATTGAAAAAGATTACTAATCGGGGGAGAGGTATCCTGGAACACAGACGGGTTGAAATTCCGCCGTGGTTCAAGTCAAATGTGGGTGAAAGAGGACAAGAAAGAAAGGGTCTGGGGGGGGGGCGAGGGGGAAGAAGAAAAACGTCGCCAAAATTCCATTCTTAAAGGGGAGTTTAAACGAGGAGATATCGTCTCAAACAAAAAGACGTATGGCTTGCAGAGAGGATGCATACTGAATCCAGCTTCCGAGGACGTTGCGAAGTCAGTGGGTCTAAGCAGACAGTGGGGTCGGAGGAAATATTTGGGGAAAGAAACGACAAAAGGTGGAGGAAAAATTCTGGAAACGGCTGGCTCCGAACTCGACCTTGGCCGATCGCCAGGGGTCCACAAGGAGTGATCTTCGAAAAGAAAAAAGGAGAACTTCAAAATGGGGGAAGGAAAGAAAAAAAGATCTATCAAGGACGACTAAGCCCTGGAGAAAGTAGGTGGTGCCTTCAAGGTGGGTTGGTCTTGAGGGGGGGCAAACAACGAAAAGGGGGGGGAAAAAAGAAGCGTTTTTCCTACGAAAAAAAATTTGAGGGAGTAAATAAAGCGGAGAAGGAAAACACTACAAAAAGAAGAACTAAGAGAGACCAAAGAAATCGCTGAACATCACGCCTTGCCTGAAAGCTATGCCATGGGGGTTGGTCTTCTGTGACGAGGAGGGAAAAAAAAGGACAGTCTTAAGGGAAAGAATATAAAAAAGAAAAGTGGAGGGGCAGAGCAGGAAGAGAGAATAGAACTTTCTCCATTAGAATTAGTCATTTGACAACGGGTGTGTGTTGATTGTGTGTGTGGAAAAGAGGGGGGTGATCATTTCGGGGTGATGTTCAATTTGCGTTTCAAATGCCGTTGACTTTCGGTACTGGAGGAGGGACAAGGAACACCAAAAGGGGGCAGGGCGCTCAGAAAAATACCGGGCCGGAGAGAGAGAGGGTGTGGCTGCGCGTAAAAAAGAGGTGAAGGCGACGTCATCGTCGACAGGGCCGGGGGCAAAATATGGGAAAAAGATGTGTAGGCGCGATCAAAAGGCTAAGGGGACGGGAGTGGTCCTTACTTTTAGTTTGAAAGGTCGTTGTGGGGGGCATCAATGGATCACGAATTAGAAAAGGGGGGGTGGGAGGGCGTGACTCCGCACGTCGCAACGCAATCGCCTGGGGGGCTTTGAAAGTACCGGGACTGACGGAGAGCGGCGGAGTGACAAATTACAGCCTATGTCTTCAGATGTCGGGAATCGCTCAAGGTACTCACTTAACTTGGAGGTATAGGGTGTTGTAGGAAAGGAAACAAGTCATCCGGCAGAATGCCTTAAAGGACTGGGAAATTCGGTGTGGGAAAGGGGGGAAAATGGGGAGTCGATGCTAAGCATCGCGATTGGGGGAACTGGACAGTTTTGCGATCTAGGGGTGTTTGCTCGTGGGTTTCTCGCGGTGGGCCTTGTGGTTGCGGCACGGGAGATAATTGGCCCCAGGGAAATAGGGGGGTATGGAGGAACCTCATTAGTTGACTCTTCAGCTCGCTGACTTTTTAACTGACTGTTACACACAACATAAGAGAGACTTTTCTTTCACAAGCTCAACAGCGCGGCATAATCGGAGGTAGAAAAAATAAGGGCATGTAATTGGTCTAAGGGTCCCGAGATCCCTTCAAGTTTTATTGATAAGGACAAAGTGCCAGGACTGCTTTATTACGATCTCAACTCAAACAAAGCCAATCCTACGTTAAGACGGGGGGGGGGGGAGGTTGTCGCCAATAACAGAATGGGTCAGATGCGGCAGGTGGACATCATATATACATGACTTAAGTTTTGACATGGAGTTCCTGCAGAAGCAAGTCTCCCTCGCGCTGAAAAGTATCTCTATGACAATGTGCCGGGTTGGGGGGTCACGCGATCGAGGAAGGTTGTGGGATCAGGCACATCCTCTGGGGGAATATTCCTTGTTGTGAAAAAGAACACAATATGCGCAGCTGGCAAAAAAAGACGGGCATATGCCTGGATACTCTCAAAAACGAGAGGGGTTTAAAGCAGCTATGCTGACGGAACAGATCGGATTTCTTGTCTTGGGAAACGGGCGCTGAAGCTAGGGTCAACCGAGATGTTTCAGGGCGAGAGGTAAAACAGACTAAGGGAGGAATCCAAAGGCAAGTTAAATAAGGAAGGGGAGTAGGAATTCATTGAGAGGAAATCGGAGCGCGAGTTGGGGCAGATTATGATAGACAGACACGGCAATAGTTAAGGGGGGAGGAGAGGGGGAGGATTGAGGCGGGAAGGGAGAAAATTCCCGGTGCCGTATGGGAAGCAGGCCGTCGATTGAAGCGAAGTTGTCTGTAAATCACAAAAGGACTCCTGGAGGGGTAGAAGAAAGATCTGAGTAGGGGGGGCGTGATGCCAAGAAGTAGCGCGATGGAAAAAATTGGATCAATTCCAGAAAATAAGGGAAGGCGTACGAAGTCGGGAGGAGGGGGGAGAATCTCGACGTCCCATCTTAACCGTCATCTCGTGGAGCCCTTTCATCATCCACAATTACCGGGCTAGCGCAACAAAAAAAGATATGAAGAGGGATGACCGTCAGGGGATTAAAGTATCCCACAAGTGACGGGGACGATGGTAAGGTGCTGTATGCTCATAAAAGAGCGGAAGCATCCGTAGTGGAATTGTGGGGGAAATAAAAGGGTGGTCCCAATCGAGGGGCGTACACTGTGGGCCAGAGAAAATAGAAGTATGTTGGACGCCATCAACAGTCGTCCCTTAGGGATAAACGCAACTGCTCTTAAAAGAAGGGGGGAACGGGGGGAAGCAGGACAGAAAAAGGAACATGTACTTTGCCGAGCGGATGAGCAGAAAAAGCTAAAAAAGAATCTTAAAAAAGGGTGGTTTTCCATATACAAAGAAGGGGAGGAAAAAGGGCGGGATCGCGCATTACACATAAAAGGAAAGTGTATAGCCTATAATGATGGACATGAAGAAAGTAATTGCGGTTGGTGAAAAGAGCCTTAGATCAGGCGGTACCTCAGATCATGGAGGAAACTTAAATAGAATAAGAGGGAGATATGCGCTTGACAGACCCGTCATTTTGGAAGGATCCAGGAATATGCGAGTCAAGATGAGGCGTTTGTGAACAAAAAAGGTTAATAAAGGGACAAAGAGGAGGAAGAATAGGAAGCGCGAGGGGCTTGAAAGCCCACCATTCCGGTCAATAGTATTATAGGGGAACGGAGGAGGAATAAGCAGTATGAAACACGGACCCTACAGTTACACAAGCTTCCACCTCCGCGATCATGAAGGTCCACCGTAGGCGCGGATAGAAGGCGTACGTTGCTTACCCGTCACTTGGGGAAGAGAAAGACGATAGTTATGGTTGGATTTTAAGGCCGTCAAATTAGAGTCAATGACGGAGCAAGCCATCCGGCCGATTTGGGAACGCTTCCAAATTCAGGGAGCAAGTAGGTTAAGGACAGAGGAGGGGGGGGAGTCCTATGAGAATTGTGAGCAAAGGGTAATTGCTGTTTGTTTAAAAGGAAAAGAGCGCGCCGCTAAATCCCACGACGGGTATAACTGAGTCAAAGAGCGGGGGGCAAAGGATTATAGCTGACAACTGCACCACGCAGCAGAGACCCGATTACAAGTACAGAGGATACCAAACGGCTGAAACATGGCGAGTGTGAAAGAAATCGCCAGTCAAGCCGTAAATAAAATACGAGCGAATTTGGGAAGGAATCGATGTAGGCCGTCTTCAGGGGGGGCGCAAAAGATCGACAGGACGCGTGCGTCCTAAAAGAAGCCGCCTGCACGAGCCGAGGCTCCGTCAAGGGCAATCGCGCAAGAAAGGAAATGGGAGGGGGAAAAGAGAAAGAAAGCCAATGATTTCGGGGACTCGAGCAGGACCAGCAAACACCTGGGGGGGGGGGGTCGGGGCCCAGAAAAGCCGGGAGGGAAAGAGAGGGACCCGGGTCATGTACTAATTGAAAGCGCCAGTATGGCAAATGGCCTGTCCATGTGACGAATACGGGGATCGTTGCTACCTGAAAAAGGGATACGAATGAAAAAATAGTCGGAGATCAGGTCCCGGCTGATGGGGGGGTCGCGATTCGTGCCTGGATCCTCTTCCTTTGGTTTAACGGGAGGAGAAAAAATGGAAAAGTGTGGGTGAGATTTAGAAGAGAAACAAATGCTTAATCAATATTCACAAAAAGGTTTCCAAACAGGTCTGCCACACGTGGAAGAAAGAGAGTAAGGGCGCGAGGATAACTGCTGCGGAGTAAGACTACTGCCATTGCTTTGGTGATCTTTAATGGGAGTCCTGGGAAAGGAATCGGCCACAGAAAAAAATTTAGGCTAGGGGGGGTAAGAAGATTTGGGGCATCGACTGGGGTATGTGCTCGCCGAGTTCTTACAAGCTTAGTTGTTTTCCGGGGAGAGAAGATGGGACGATCACAAATTGGTGGAGGACTACATAAGCGTGGGGGTGGCCAAATGGTTGGCGGCGAAAAACGCGTCCTTTGAAAAGTTAAAAGCATGAGGGGGGATTTACTAGGGAAAGAGGGGTGGCAATTAGGCGGGGAATAACGTCATGTGGGTGTCTGGCGGGCCGGAAAAGCTGTAGTGGACCACATCGTCGAAGCGGCCAATGTCTGCCTGTAATGATGAAAAGCTAAAGGGAAGGGTAATACGTGGAAAGGGAAAATTCCAATGCAAAAAGAGCCAAGACATGAAGGGTCTTGCTCGACGTGAACGGAGAAAAAAACGCCGTCGGAAGCGGGGTGTAATACATGCGATCGAAGACTAACACAGGAGGGAAAAAAAAAGAAAAGAAATATCTAAGAGGAAGTCACGAGGAAAGACGTGAATTGGCCGGAAGGTCGAAGTGCGTAGACAAGAGCCGTCATGGTGAGGGGCTATTTGAAGGAAAAGACTCAACGACGGGAAAAAAACTGGTCGAAGGATGGCACCGGACATTAAAAATTGTCCGCATTCGACGAAAAAAAAAAAAAGGTGGGGCCACTTCAGCTTTCCGGAACGAAATAACCATTATCGTCACCGGAAGATTAAGACATGCATCCCGAAAAGGGGGAAATAAAGCAGGACGTTCGAAAGTCCGTTGAAGAGGGGGGGAGTGGTCGAGCCAACTACATTTGGCAAAAACGATCTATGGGGGCACATAAAAACTTGTGCTCGTAAAATCAAGACCGTTACAACACTAACTAATCCGTCCGGCGAGACAAAGAACAACTCTCGATCCTTCTAAAAAAACAATCGGGGGAGCCAGTGGGGTGGTGAGGAAGGAGTAATGGCCGGTACAAAGGAACTGAAAATTAAATATCAAAGTGAAAGGGTATGTCAGAATAAGACATCGCGAAGAGTAAACGGCAGGTACCTTTTTGGGGGAAAGGGCAAGGGGGGTGGTGAAATGTAGGGTTTTGGAATCGTGATAGCCTTTCGTGTTCGTGTTCACGCTCAAAGGGCCGGGGTCTTCGAATCGGGGGAAACCAAAAGACAGAACACACCCGCATACCACGGGGGGGCCGTGGCTGCCCTCAACGCGAAACTCGCCGTACTGCTCTTCTCGGGGGGTTGGCGAGATAATGGTTGAGGTAGAAGGTCATCGGATGTTGAGGGGGAGGGCCCGGACACGACTTTGGCAAAAAGGGGGGGTAAACTCAAGGAAGCTTACGATCAAGGGTACCGGGGAAAGGATGGGCTTTGTTTCCTGATGGTTGGAGGGGGCAAAACGCCCAGCAAGAAATCAATCAAAACGGTGTGTTTGCGGAGGTGACCTCCACGTACAGAATGCGCACTGGGGTGGAAGTAGAAGGGGGAAACGGGCATCTTTTTCGGCGCTTTTGGGGTACAAATGACGGAGGGAAACGCGGCTTCGGGGGAAGAGGGAGCTGAACCTAACGAGGGGGACTGGGGGAGGGGATTGGTGATCCGGAAAAAGGGGGCACAGAGAAATCTATTCCTTCAATAGGGGCTTTCGTGGGGGGGGGGGAAGTACTAGCTGAGTCTGGATCAGCTGGGGTTCAAGGCCGTGGGGCGATCTCGTTATGATCGGGGTTTTTATTGGGAGAGGGGGGGGGTGCAGTTAACCATGGGAGATCCTGGGCCTGGGGCGGTTCTCTGAGGTGATGCGAAAGTGGGGGGGGGCGGAAACGCATCGAGAAATTGTGGGCCGGGAAGGTTTCAAAACGACAATTACAGCCTGGCGAAAAAATGCGAAAGGCGATTCAAGAAAGTCTAGCTACCGACGGGCTCAGGAAATTTGTGCGAAACAAGCTCCCTTCGGGGGGGGAGGGTGCATAAAAGGAATTTTGACCGGGGGAGGATGATTAAGGCTCATAGGAACATCCTCTCGTCGGAAACTGCTTCCTGGAGGGTTAGCCAGAGAGAAATTCAGGGAATCCGGGGGTACAAATTATCTACTGAGAAGTTGGGGACGCTGGAGGGGGGTGCCTTTCACTCGATATCTTGACGGGAGAAGGACCTTAATCCGTGGGGAAGCTAGAGAAAAAGAAACTTGAAGGGTGGTTTACGGGCAGCGCAGGGAGTCGGGGATAAGGTGAATCAAGCGGGGAAGGTATTAATGGGGGTGGCAGACTGAGCATATGTCTCTGCATCTTCCTGGATAGAAAAACATATTCCAGGCCGGGAGGAGATTCTGCCAAAGCTATTTCTGGTGGTCCGGCGCGCAGATAAGGGGGAATCCGATAAGTCACGCTTCGATGAAAACCGAACTTCGGGGAGTGGTCTTCTTCGGGGTAAGGACAATCAAGTCAGCTAAGTCAGATCCTTGGACATGTGGGCGGGGGACTTGCCGCGATTCCCGCAAGGGTTGTCCGCGGTGGAAACGGAGACCATTTCCAGAGGACCAGGGCGGAGCGGGGTGGGGGCTGAATGAAAGAGGAAAAACTTCAGAAAGTGCCGAGGTCCAGGGTTCGCACTCTATATTTGAAATGCGCAAAGGAACAAGCACACAAAGGGACTGTAAGGGTGGAGGTCAGTAAAAAGGAAGGATGTCCCTTGTAGTCCATCGGACGATCATGGCCACGTAGGGGAAGTCCAACAAAAGGATGTCTTGAATTATGAAGAGCAGACATAGAAATTAACCTCGTACTTCAGTCTCGTGTGATCCGGTTCAGGCATCACCAATAGCTCGATACACCAAAAACAAAAAAAGGGGGGAGGGAAAATACGAGATCAGGGGCCTGGGGGCTTAAATATCCCACGGGGATGACGGTAGCGTTAAAATGGTACGGGGGGGTAGAGGGGGTCAGTAGGGCGGCGACTGAGGGCTCCGCCTTAAGGGGGAATTGATACAAAACACTTGGCCATCATCGTACACCCTGCTGTGGGGCTATAGGGAAAAAGAAAGAAGGATGGTGACAAAGCCACCTTGAGTAAGGAGGGAGTCTCAAAAGAGAGGCAAAATCGGACGGGCGCGTACAATTATGCCGTCACAAGGAAGGGAAGAAAATTAAATAAGCAAAGCAGGGAAAACGGGGAGGGAAATGGATTCCAGCTCCATCCTCAAACAACCTGACGTGATCGCAGTAACCGATTAAAAGATCGAAGATAGGGGAGGTGTACATGAGAAAAAAAATACGGTCAAGGGGGGGGGAGGGGAGTCAGAAGAAAGAAACGGAACCTAAAGACTCGCGCCAGGGAGAAATACTATCAAGAAAGCTGGCAACCAGTCATGGGGGTGTGTAGTATCCATGAAGGGGAGCGTGGAATGTAAAAACAAAGGAAAAGGCAAGAGAAGGGGGGACTAGCAAAGAATCTCGTCGGTCTTAAAGACCAACCGGCCCGTTTCATATATAGATGTCACAGTTAGGTGGGAAGGGTAGGAAAGAAGAAGTTCCCCTAATAAGAGGGAACAAAATGGACTCCGTCAAACGAGCATGATGTCCAAAGCCGCTTCTCTGAATGAGTACGTGGGCTCACCGAAGGAAAGGAGGCTTATGTGTAGTTGGGATCTAATAGGGAGACTAATGCAAAGGTAAGGCGCAAGACCACAGCCGGCCATTTTTAAACAAGCTTACAAATTCAATGAGCCCGTCGGAAATCCTCGTTCTGTTAGAGAAGAATTGGTCAGGAAAAGGGGAAGTGCGTTGGGGTTGAGGAAGGAAAGAGCTCGCCGAAGAGCAAAAAACATTCCATGATCGCAGAGCAACGCATTGCCAATAGAAAGCTCAACTGACCAAGCTCAAACTAAAAAAAAGGGGGGGGAAGAAAATACCGGGGAGGAAGTGGGCCCAACTGGCTTGACACGATTGTAAGAAAGCGATTCGCCGTAAGAAAAACAACGCCTCCAAATAGTGAAGTAATGGGTAGACGGAGGGGCATGGGAAAGGAGAAAAAAAGGGATCTAAGTAGAAAGCGTGCGGCCTGGAAGAAGCGCCTGCCATGAGAGAACGATCCGGCTTGGGGTCAAAGAGAAAAACGGGTACGTGCAGGTGCAAGCGGCAAGAAAACGTTCGATGGGATTGGACGGCGCGCGTCGCAAACACATAAAAAGGTGGAGGCGGGATTTTAGAGGGGGGGGACATACATGCAAGCGGCGGGCAATAAAAGCGTCACGGAACACATTGATCGGGAGCCTCGCGCTTTCCAGGGTGGGGTGCAAAAGCATTAGGTGGGGAATGTAAAGGGGGATAAGGAACGGTACGGGCACGCTTCAACATTCTCGCGCAACGAACGAAATTTCAACGGCTAGTTTGTGAGCTTAGGGATGCAGGGGGAAAAAGGGGGATTTTTGTGGGTGGAAGATGTCTAAAAGGTTCATTTGGAGGCGTGAAAAGACCAAGTTCTAACGCATCGATGAAACAATAAGGGTCCAACAAAAGGGGGGGGGGGGAGGCAAAAGCAGAAAAGGAGGGCAGCGTCGAAAAGCTTCGGAGATGACGCTCCGAACAGTGCGTTTGAGGGAGTTATGATATTGACAGGTTGGAGCCTAGGAAGCAAAACCCTCCCATGGATACGCTTGTAGGGTAGAAGGCGATTGTTAAAAAGCGTTGAGGCTCTGAGGGGAGTTCGCTGGATGGGGGTGAAATTTACTAGAGGGAGGAAGAAGACAAGGGGGGTTAGTTCGGGGAAGCGAGATTGTGGTTCCAAATGGGTGGTAGGCGATAAAAAGAAATTCCAAAATGAAGCAAGAAGGTGAGGGAACGGCGAGATGTCCTCGGGTGTTTTCCTTCTGCGGTTGTGACGAGCGGTGGGTGAGTGGCGGGCCGGAATCTGTAAGGGGGGGCCAAAAAGAAAGCGGGGCCAAGGTCGAAGGGAAGGATCCCGAACGTTGACGAAGTTGTCCGCCGTGAGGTAAAGGGCATTCAAGAGCACCCATACGTTCTGTGACGGCGGGGAACGGAGACAGGACAGGGAAAAGCACAGAAGGAAAGCGGGATGTTACGATGCGAGAGAAGA
>Ga0179593_1539265_pt1 | contig 11565 bp, 13 predicted proteins | sample CZODoug2_1_08_16_FD_185931 | JGI IMG/M metagenome (GOLD analysis project Ga0179593, IMG submission 185931) | Vadose zone soil fungal communities from Angelo Coast Range Reserve, California, USA - CZODoug2_1_08_16fungal (PacBio error correction) | ecosystem: Environmental > Terrestrial > Soil >...
CTCAAGAAAGCATAGGCGGGAGATTTGTCCAGTTTTGCATGAAGCCTTGATGCGAAGTCGGCCGGCTCAGGGACATCCAGCAGCGCTCGGACCTTCTCGCGGGACAAAGAGGTTTTAAGGAAAAATACTTAGGGCAAAAACGGGGTTCCTGGAAAAGGGCTACTCCCCCTCGGTCTGATGGACGGGGTTAACAGATCCAGAAGTTTGTTGGAAAAAACACCACGTTTAAATCCAGCGGATCTAGATGGGGAGCGAAAAAAAAGGCAAAAACAGTACCCTGTGGAAACATGTGACCCAAAGCCATTTGCAGGGAATTGGCTGCGGAGGGCACGCGGGGTCTAAATAAAAAATTGATAAAGGGGAGCTTCTAAACTAAGGCTTGGGGGCCGTTGAGGAAAAAACCTGTTTGCTATGAAGGTGGTTTCACGGGATCTCACCTTGTATCTTTTTTGGGTCATCTTCACTTACAGAGCGGGTTTGGGGCGCTTCTCTAGAAAAGAGGATAAAACCGTAGGGGATCTATCCTGGGATTCTAGGGAATCTATTTCCCATCTTTGTTCCACGCGGCGGGGGGCTGGGTGTGGGGGGGCTTGGGGCATTTGCAGAGACCGTGTTGAATGGATCGGAGAAAACAGCGCCATCATTTGCAGCGGGGGAACGTCAAAAAAAACATTGGGACATCTACCGGGAAAAACGAAAAAATGGGGCGCCCTTGTGAGTCGTGCTTAAGGGTACTGCCACAACGGGCTGGAGAAAAAACCGGTAACCATCATAAGAGGCTGCCGATGGGACGCCTCTTCAATAGTCGAGCATGGCGCAGGGAAGGGACCCAAGACTATCAGGAAAAAAAGCCAACCGGGAAGGGGGGAACTTTCACGGATTGCTAAAACAAGATCTTCAAGGGAGGTATCCTGGGATTTTTTCAAGACGAGGAAAAGGGCCTCACAGGGCTCTCAACACACGGAGGATGGAAAGAGAGATCTTTGGGCTATGCTATCGGGTCGGAAAAAGGGGAAACTGGAAGGGAAAAGACTTTGAACTTGAAAAAGTGTGGGAAGAAAGTTCGGAAAAAGGGAAACGCAATCAGCTGTCCATGGGAGTGGTCTTGCCATTTCGGGATGGATCTCCCTTATGGGCACCTGGAACCGGAGGAGACGAGGGGGGTGCAGGGGGGTCCTCTCTTGGTGTGAGTAAAGACTTTGGAGGTCCATGGAGGTGCCCAATTGGGGAACCGTCACTTTTTCATAGCCTTAAGGGGGCATTAAAGCAAAGAAAAAAAAGGAGCCACAAAGTTCGATGGCTTCATTACAAAATGTCCAAGGAGTCCTGAAAAAGACTTTGGGGGGGTTCGTGAGTGGGATCGATGCGTTCCAAGTTCTTCTGAGAGTCTCTAATAAAAAAAAAACTCGAAAAAAGATGGATCAAAAGGTCAAGAAGTAAAAAATGAACCAGGAACGCTTATCCAGGGTAAATCAACGGAGCTATGATATCCGAAAGAGGTGTGGCATTGAAAAGGCGAGCAGATAAAACCAGAAGCAGAGGTGTCCGCCAAGCCACAAAAGAGCGAGGAAAACAACACATCCAAAAGTGTGATTAAAAGCGTCGTGAAAAGTCATAGAAAGGGAAATCTGGGAGGACATTATCTAGGTAAAAAAAGTCAGTAAGAGATCGTCCTCGACTCATGGGGGAAAATTGAGGTGGGCACCTCTGGGGCCAGGGATACTTCAGTTTGTTCTGAAAACGGGGGAAAAAGGTCTAAATATAAAAATTCTCCTCTGAAAGTTTGGTAGAAGATGAACATGTTCCATCTTCAAAAAAACTGAATCCCTTCTCTGGAGTATCAAGGAAAGAGATTCCCTTTGGAAAGGCTGTTTCACTGCCTTCCGTACTTCCCCCGGTGCTTGTCGGAAGAAAGAGGTCGTGCAAGTGGAAGTGGAAATCTTTACTCAAAATACTTCTTGAAAGGTTCAAACGAGTGGTGAAAGGGGGCAGAACAAATCAAAGGTATGGAGAGTATAGATGGCATCCGGGACTACTCATTAGTGGGAACGACTCCTCCTGGGAAAAAAACGACTTGGGAGCCCGGGTTGGAAGTTTATTAAATCTGTCTGGTTCGCGGTTTAAAAGGATTTTCCGGAGCCGTTCAGAGAAGGCCCCGGGAGGAAAACTCTAGGGAGCGAACCATGGTAGCCTGTTTGTTAACTCGGAAGGCCGGGGAATGGAGAAAAGGAAATACTGAAAGAGGACCAAGTATAGCACTGGTAAGACGGTGAAGGGGATGTACGAAAAGGGCAAAGGAAAAAAAGCGGAAGGGCTGGCCAGAAAGGGGGGGTGCACAGTCCGTCACTGGCCGTCGGAGCTCGAACACGCTGTGCGCCGGGAAACTCTCAAAAAAACACTGATGGGGGTCAGATGATAGGGGTATAATTCCCGGGGCCATCTAGTCTGAACATCCTTACGTTCGAAAAACGGAAAGCACTGAAATCCCAGGGTATCCATTGAGAAGGTTTGCCCAAAGGGTCAATTAGCAACAGTGAGTTCACAAGGGTCGAAGGGTATCAAAGGCTGCGCGAATGGGAAAAAAAAACATCAAACGGAAAAAAAATTGTGTATTGACGGCCCCGTACCCGTGCCGGACGAAAGGAAATCCGGAAAAAAAAAAGGTTAGGGTGGCACACGAAACCCGACGACCACTTTCTGGCGCATTCTAATTAAACGGTCTTCAATTTCTTGTATCGGGGAAGGGGTCTGAAACGCATACTTCCTTGTTTTCGGAGGGGGGGGGGTAATTGCAGAGGAAAGAATTTCTTTTCAGGGACGTATCTTGCGGCAGTCCTGTTTGTGCAATCTTCGAAAAGAAAAAGAACCGTGGCGCATTTGCAGTCGAGTCGAAGGGGGAACCTTCTTTTCCGAGGGTTCATTGGAGGTCATTAGTAGAGGGTCAAGAGGTAGACCTCGGAAAAGCCTCTTTGAAGAGGGTTACGTGGACATCGGACGGGAAGTGCTTTTTCACCAAAACGTTTCCCGAGAAGTCTCCTTCTAGAAAGGACCAATGAACGAAAACAGGGGGGTAAGGACATCCCTTGCATTCATCGGGGTTGGGGGAGGGACGTCTGAGGAATCGTAAAACGAAAACGTAATGGCCCCGATCTTAGGACGAAGAAAAAGCGGCAGACTCTGAGGAAAGGATCGATTGAAGGTGGTGTCTCACCGGGGCAAGACCGTAGATTTGACCAGGGGAAGTAAACTCTTGAGTTTGGATTGGTCTAGCCAAGCTGCAGACAGACGTTAGTTATGAGAGGCGACTCCGGAGGGACAAAAGGGACTCTACAGAGGGGGTCTGTTCACAGGTTGCGGAACGGGGGGGGGACAGACAGAGTTGGGAAAGAGCCTCCCAGAGGTGCAAACTACTGAAAAAACGGGGGGGACATGTGTACCGCAAAGAAAAATGGTTATGAGCGTCCAGGAGCCATCGTTCGGGGCCAGTACGCCCGAGAAAAAACTGAGGGGACCCAGGGGAACTTGAGAAAGCCTTAGCTACAGGTGTCCTGGGAAGCGGGGGGACGGGGGAATAGGCAGCAAATAAAGACTAAAATCATCCACGAGCTAAACCGCCCCTGCGAGAATGGGGGAAAGGAACAGAGAAGTGCATCTTCTCGGTGACTGGCAAGTCTTGCCAAAAAGAGGTGGGCCGGGGGGATATGCATAGCCCGAAAGAAAAAAAAATCTCTCAAAAAAGAGGGGGGATCTAGTTCGGAAGGGGGGCCACCTCTGGAGGGGGAACTCGTATGGATCCTCTGGGAGAAAGAATTTGGCTTGAGGCCGCAAAAAACTCGCGGGGGGGGTTGAAGTCGTCGGGGGGGGGGTTTCATCGGCGCGAATGAGAAATTATTGTCAAAGAAAAGGGCCAAGCGAGGTCAGCAATGATGGAGTTAAAGGGAAGGGCGAAGCAGTTTTCATAGGAGATGGCATTAAAGAAGCTCCCAAGGGCAAAAAGCATGGGGGAGGAGGGTGACGAAATTTTGGTGGAGTTCGAGGTGGTGGCTCTGGCCAGGAAAAGAGAATAGAGAACAGATGGACAGGGATGAGAGGGAACAGAGGCTGAACAAAGAAAAAACCGTAATGGTATTCAATGATAGCTAACAGTTTGAAGTTCAAGGGGCAAGATGCAATAGAAAGAAAGCTCTGTCGCTCGTGTATAAAACGAAGAAACTTTCAGACCACAAGCAAAAGGTAAACTTGAGTCCAAGCCGTCTGAAGCCGGAGAGGAGAAAAAAAAAGAAATGGAAGGACAAATTCCGGTAGCTATCTTCGGGGGACGCCAGAGTGAATGCATATGTCACGGAACGGAACCCCGGGGGGCCTGGGGGAGGGAGATGTATAAGAGAATAGACGGTGGGGAACGGGCCAAACGGGGGGAGGCAGGTAAACCCAACCTCTACCCTCTTTTGGGGGCCTCCTTGGTGGAAATCAGACAGGGGCCACCTGAAACTTCCCTATCTTTTAACGTCGATAATAAAAAGGCGGCTGTTCTTTAAAATAGGAGAAAACAAATACGGTTCCTTAAACCAAAGGGGAGTCTTTCATCCACCGGGAAAAGATTCATCAACAAGGCCGAGGCTATGTCTTTCGGGGAATTCCCACTCACTGGCGAAAGGTGACGAGAAGTTCCACCATCACAAAACTGTGGCTGAAGGCTTGCATCAAAAAGGAGTAAAAAAAGGCTTGGTGACTGGGGAAGTGTCTTTAAGAAGTTTTTCCCCGATCCGGCTTCTCGAACTGTTACTTCGTTGCCCCACACTACAACAGGTAGGTACTGGGGGACTGTGAAGAAAGCCTCATTGAAATGAAGGGATTTCCGGGTCAAGGTGGGAAGACGGGGGGGAATGGCCGAAAGGATGGGGAGGACCGGAGGTAGGTTTTTCGAAAGGTACGGCGAACTCGGCACGGCAAAGGAGAGGGAACCCAGGGAAATTAAAATCCCAAAAAAGAGAGGAAAAAGATATAGATTGTGGGGGATAATTCCCAGGGACCACCTTTGAGGTCGATAAATAGAGAAGAGAAGAGAAAACCCTGCGTCCCATCTGGGAGCCGAGTTTGGGAATCGAATGGAACCTGAAGCTATACCGATAATTAGAGTGATCAAAGCAGCAGGAGTTCCTCGGTAGCCGACCGTTGGCGGGAGTGTTGCCGGACCCAAAGGACTTTGGAAGAGAGATTCAAAAGAGGCCGAAGGGGCATTCACTCACTAAGGACTGAAGAGTGTTCCAGACGGATGTCAGCATTCGTTAGTTCGACATCCCTAGGAAGTTGGGGTCTTGCCCGGGAAATAATGGTGGGCCGGGGGGGGCTATTCACTTGCAAGAAATTCTTGGGAGGTCAAGAGCAAGAGGATGCTCTCGAGGGGAAGTGGTTCAGTTCTCAATCCTGACAAAAATCGGGTCCTGGGGGCGACAAACCCCTGGAGGTCAGGACTGTGGCAGAACACCCTGGCTACGTTCTTGGAAAAAACGTTCAAAGGGATATCGCTATCGATGAGACCCCCTCTGTTCCGCAAAGGAAACCAGCGGGCCGTCAAAAAGTGAACATTCCACTGCTTGGACGTATTTGGGGTCAGGGGGATCGAAAGAGGAAACGAGGCTGTATGAAAAAAGAAAGGGCTTTTGCAAACCGGCTTGAACAGGTCTTGGGGGGCGATAAGAGCGCCTCCAAGGGGGGGGTGTCTGAGGGAAAATCTATGGTTGGGGTGCTGACAAGGGCCAAAAGGACTGTATCCTTCACGAGCCGAGGGAGCTGGTGGTGAACATCGGTGGGGGGGCTTTGTTAGGCAGGGGGGACAAGGGGGTAGTGGGGGACAGGGGAAAAAAGATGTGGGAAGAATAGATCTATTCGGAGCCTGGACAAACGCCATGGTTAGAAAAGACGGGGCAGCTGGGAAGGGAGCATTTTCGGTCCCCTTTCAAAGAAAAAACATGAGGAGGGAGGGTCAAATCAAAAGAAAGTGTCTAAGTACAGTCCTTCCGATCTGTCTCAGAGTCCAATTGTAGCTACAAGATCTATTCCCTCCTTCTCGGGGTCTAGTACAAAACATGTCGCGCAATATTTCAAATCGACCGGAAAGGAAGATACCCACCGTCCCGGAAGGAGCGTAGGGCTTTAAGGAAAAAGGGGAGAAAGAGAAACACGATCACAGAGTAATCCTTCACGTATGTGAAAGGAGGACCCTTACCGGAGGGGGGAAGAGAAATCAGAACCATAAGAAACAACCACGGGGTTGGAAAAGATATATATCAGGTGTGATATGCTATCAGTGAACATCGGGGACTTGAAAACTAAGGGAGGGGACTTGGGGAAAGTTTTGGTATTCTCAGGATTTCCGGTCCCACAAAAAGAAGAACTCGAAAAAGGGCGGGGGGGAGGTTCTTGGCTGCGAGAAAAAAAAATTGTCACGAGAAGATGGCCATCGTGTATGTCGCTAGGCTTAATTCTTCAAGGGGTAGGCCTGAGCCTTAAGAGGACAGGAATAGTCAAAGGGGTCGCTCGGACAGGGGCGGTGGAAAAGAGCTGGAGCAAACCGACTCTTGGGAAAAAAGGGTCGCCGTTAATGGGAAGGGGCTACCATGCCGGAAAGAGAAAATAGTTTAAAAGGTAAAGCACATTCGAAGAGAAACGATTTTTCTGAGAGTCCCGAGGTAGGGGTGGGTGACATAAAGGGCGAGCATAGGAGACAAAGCCAACAACGGGATTGGAAAAAAAGAAACGCTCCAAAAAGGTGCACAAAAAACCACCAAAGCGCAAAGGGGGGGGATTACCGGAGGGAGAATGAGGGGTCTTCGAAGGAATAAGGGGTTCAAATCGTTTACTAGGAAGTAATACATCTAGGACAATGGGAGGCAAGAGACAACTGCCAGGGGGTCCTGTCTAGTGTCGCTGTGGAGGGGCGTCATCTTGAGGGGAGGACAAGAAAAGGGGGGGGCCAAAGAGAAAGGCTGGACTTTGAAGAGCGTCACCAACAGGGGGGCGGAAGACGAAAAGGTCCAAGGGGAAAATGGAAACCACGAACCGCTTTCGAGCGCGAGGAAGCCGCGCTTTCGAAAGAGGGAGCAACAGAAGGAAGAAGGGAGACCCCAACAATGAGTTAAACCGTAAACCTTCAGAGCGGGCCTGAAGCCCGGCGAAAACGTCGAGAAAAGAGAATGAAGGGGGAAGGGACATGAGTACCGTCGAACATGGCCGGTAAGGGAAAGTTGGACAGGGGGGGGGGGGGGGCGGGTGGGTCCAGGGGGAGAGGAGTCTTTTTGAAAAGTTGTTCAAACAAGATTTCTCGAACTGCAGCGTCTAAGGAAAACGTGAACTTTCAACTACTTGGGTTGACCCGTTGGAAAACGGATGAGAGGAAAGAAGCCCCCCGGGCGTGTCACGGTGGCCCTCTCTTATCCTCCGGTGATCCTTGAAGGAATCATGACGTTTTCTGAAGTACAAGCGAGTATCACCAGCCACCCCCACCGCCAGATAGTTTGGGGTCTCGTCAAGTCACTCTTTCGCTGCTCGAAAAGCACCAACACGACCAATGACCGAGGCCTCGCCGGGTCCCGGTCAGTAAAACCCAGATCTCAAAAAACAAGGTCAGCCAGCGGGAGGGGGGTGGTTTTCTCAGACCGGTCCACTTCGGGCGAGCGCCCGCCAAACCGGGAGGAATTCAGGAAATGCCCCAAAAATGATAGACAACCACGGGTTGCCTTTAGGGGAAGCACCGGACAGGCGCGGTGATCTGCGGGGGACGAAGGCCTTGCAAAGCAAGGTTTAATAAGTGCGAAAAATTGAAAAAGTAAAGAGTTTGGGGGTCCAAAAGGGGCTAGGGTTTAGGGGGCAGGCTAATCCTGACCTTTTCGGAGGAAATAAAAAAAGGATTTGATTATGGTAGGGTCCCGCAGGAAAGGGGGTGCAGAGTCTTCTAAGTCCTTAGAAAGTGGGCGTGAGGGAAGGGCATCATAAAAATTCCTGAGGGGTTAACTTTTTAGGTTAAACCGTTACTGGAAAAACCGATCGGGGTCCCGTAGGATCTCAAAGGACCATCATCATCGAATAGACAAGCGGTGTTCAGTGGTTCGGGAAAAAAATAAGTTTCAAGCATTCTGGGGGAAATGCAGGGAAAAACGCGGGGATCGGTGACGGGGAATCCATATTGAGGGGAGGGGGAACACAGGAAAGAAAGAGCTGGGGTTCGCTACGCTATCCAAAAGGGGACCAAGGGGGCCCGGGAAAAAAAAACACTCGGGTTTCGGAAAAAAATCGGATGTTCTGGAAATGGAAGGAAGAAGGGGGAGAGGGGTAAGAGGAAAACTGAAATATCAAGGTTAAGAAGAGGGCGGTCGGCTTGTGAATCAAGTCCCGGGGGTGGGAGGATTGAGGCTCCAAGGGAAGCAGTTAAGGATCGGCTGAAGGACTCTAGTTATGGGTATTATTGTGAAGAACTCATAAGGTCAAAACGTCTACTCCGGTTTACCATCAGGGTGGGGGAGAGCTAGATGGGAATTTAAATAAATTTGATTAAAAAAAAGTGTTGGCCATAAGGAAAAAGAAAAGTGGAGAAGGAAGAAAGAGCCACAGGGGTTCTAACGGGAAGAACCTTCTCCTTGAAAGTCATGGTAAAAACTGGGAAATCAGCAAGAAAGAGTTATGGGGGGGGGGAGCCATAGGAAAAAAGAATCCCGGTCGGTACGTAACCGGTGTAACTTTTAATAGCCGGAAGACATAAGGTCGACATAGGGGGGGGGGGGGTGGGGCCCTCAGGGAAGAGAAAAAATAAATTTTAGAATCGGGAGCATTTGAAAAGGACACAAAAAGGTACAAGATGCGCCGCGGGGAGCGTGGGCACTACGGGGGCTAAAACACAAGACACAAGTCAACGAAGAGGGGAAAAGAAATTGACGAAAAAAAGTCAAGAGGAAAGAATACGAGACAGCAAGATCTAGCTCTCAACCACAGTCGGGGAGGGGAGGATTGAGAAGCCTAGGAAGAAAAATGCGGTGGTGAAACTCCTTAGGGGGGATACCAAAAGGGAAAGTTGGGGGAGAAGCCGTCACATAAAACTAGGAGCTTTTCAGGGACGGTTTGAAGAGAGTAGGGGGTCGAAGCTCTAGGGGGGGGCAAGGCGATCGATGGCCAAGGGCTAGATAAAAAGAGGAGCCAGAGGGAAGATGTCATGAAGGTTTTTCTCAGAGTTGGCTAGGAAGGGGTCATGGAAATGAACCCAGGGATCCCTCGCGAAGAACTTTTACAGAGGCAATAAACAAGAAGAATGTGGGGGGCGTTCGCTGGGGGGAAAAATTAAATGCGGGCCATTCTCGAAAAGAAAACAGAAGAAAATAACAGGGGGCAGGCAAAAGTCAACAGGAAATCATTAACAGGAACGATTCCTGGGACCAACAGATGGGATAGTAAAGAAGGCTCAAGGGAGGTGAGAGGGCTCGCCTCTTGACATAAAAACATATCGAGGTCCAGAAAACAAGTTCAGAGGGAGAACGACCACACAGCCAAAAAGTTGACTTGATTGTCCGACAGGGGAGCTCAGGGGAAAGACCCTAAGGCTCCCTGAGGGTACGAGACATTACTACAAGCTGAGAGCCAGGGGGTGGCTGGAAACGGTCCCACTAGCAGACCATTTGAGGTTCGGCAAGTTTGTAGAACGCATCGAAGAGACCGCGTAAGGGGGGGCCACATAATCCTGGGAGGGAGGAGTTAAAACCCGGACCAACTCCAGAATATAATGCGCGAAAATGATCCACCTTCCAGAAGAAGTGTGGAAGGAAATTAGCCCCTAGGGGAACAGCACCAAGAATCGGCGACGATGCCATGGCATATTGGCAAAAACAGAAGACTGAAAGGAACGGGGAAACGCTGGGGAGTGAACCGAAGGCACACAATAGGCCGAAGGGATGCTCTTGGAAATAAGAAACTCCGCAAAAACCGGGGCGACGTAAAAAAAGGGGGTGAACACAGCTATAGACACGTCTAAAGGGTTAGGGAGGGGAGATGATTTAAAGGAAAATAGGTTCCAGTTTGGGAAAGGGAAGGGGATTTGGGAAATCGGGAAACTCTGGGCTAAAAAAAAAAAGACATAGGTACGCTTGGGGAATAGCGGAAGAAAAGATGAAGGGCCGTGAAGAGAACTTTTCTAGGGGACGCAGAGGGGGGAAGAACAAACAGGGGCCGGAAGGGGATGGGGGGAAGGGGTCCCAAGCTGGCCTTCTTGCGAAACCCAAAGGGGGGGGGGGGGGGCTTGGCCCGGGAATTAATCGCGAAAAAAAAACGGAAGAGAATTGTGTGATAAGTTACGGGAAAAAGGGGGGTGCTGGCAAGAGGGGAGGAATAAACCGAAAGAGGGACTCCAGGGAGGGGGCAAAATCTCGTGGAACAGGGGGAGGAGTAGGCCTTGTGCCGTCATCATGCCTGGAAAGCTATGATAGGGAGCTGCTTGACTCAAACTTACCTGAGGATGGGTTCGGTAGGGTGAAGAGGGAACCAGGAAAAGCCTTGTGGGGGAAAACGGATCCGGGGAAAAACAGGAATTTGAATAATTAGGGAAACATTAACCCAACAACGACAAGGGTGGCCTGACGGAGGAGCCATCACTTGTCTCAGGGCTGGTATCGTCCCTGAACAAAGAAAAAGTTGGGGTGGGGTCCGGTGTGGCAGACCGGGAGCGGGAAATTAAAAAGGGAAGGACATGGAGAAACTCAAGGAAAAAACCAAAAAAAAGCCCTTCTCAAAGACGCAAGCTGGGGGGGGAAGTGATTCGAAGACCTGCAGTACTTGAGAGAACCGGGGGAAAAAAGGACTTTGACGGGGGACAGTCATCCTGAGGGAAAGTCTTGACACCAAAAAGTTCAGTCTAGAACAACTGATGAAAAACACCCACCGACTCTGCCCAAGAGGGATACCGGAGACATTTGCAAAGGGAATCGAATGCGTAGAAAGTTGGAGGAAGCTGGAAGAGTTAACCTGGGGAGAAGGCTGCTAGAAAGTCTGCAAAAGGCTTTAAGAAGGTTCAAAAAGTGGGGTTCCGGTATTTTCGACGGGAACAAGAATGGAATGGTTTGAGGAAGAGGGCTCGACACTGTTTAGTATTCCTACGAGAAGAGTGGGAAAAATCTTGAAAAGGTTCTTTGAAGGGGCAGTGGGAAGTGCTAAGGGGTTTTTAGAAGATGGTTAAGCAAGCTGAGAATCTGCCGTCCTAGAGGTGGGGACCGAAAAAACTTGCGGAAAAAGGACATGCTTTCCCACGGGGCCAGCTTGGGGTAAACAGGGAGGGCTGGTGGAAAATTGTTAGCCATCTGGACGTAGGCCAGTCGTCCCGAGGAACAAGGTGCTGTCAACCCCGGGGACTTGGGAGAAAAGAGCAGGCTAAGAGAAGGGGGGGGCCCTAGGAAACTTGGCAATCTCTTAAAGTCAAATTCCGACCCTGACCGTGTGATTCATCAGAACCAAGGACAATCTTCTGGGGTTACTCATGAGTGGCACAAGGAGTATCCGTAACTACTGGGGGAAGGGGGTAGGGGAGAT
>Ga0179593_1621332_pt1 | contig 11565 bp, 20 predicted proteins | sample CZODoug2_1_08_16_FD_185931 | JGI IMG/M metagenome (GOLD analysis project Ga0179593, IMG submission 185931) | Vadose zone soil fungal communities from Angelo Coast Range Reserve, California, USA - CZODoug2_1_08_16fungal (PacBio error correction) | ecosystem: Environmental > Terrestrial > Soil >...
AAGATGGAAGAGGAATAAAACAGCAGCTGACCTTTTTAATTCCATCTCTGCGCGCCGAAGTTCTCGCCGTGTTTGTCAATTAATGTCCATTTAGAGAAAAAGGGAGGGGGTTCGACCCCAGTCGGTAGGCAGCAAGAATCGTTGCTCATTGCGCCGGGCAGAGGGAGGGGGAGGGGGGGGGGGGGAATTGGAGTCGGTAAATATTCCTGTAGCGAAGAAGTGGAAAAGCTCGTCGGTAAAACGGGGGAGAAAGGAGGTCCGCGAGAAGAAATCGTTGAATGTGCCAATATGGTCCAGGGGGGGGAAAAGGAGTCTTTCTTTCTGGAGGGGAGGGGGGGAGGGGGGGAAGGAAATCGCCGAATTCAAAACCAGCGAAGGAAAGAGGAGATCTTTTCTGCCATCCACGCCATAGGGGGAGAAGGTAGAGGAAAAAACATTTTGAATTGCTGCATGGTTGTGAGGAAAAAGAAAGAAAAAAAGCATCATGTCTAAGCGAACCCAGAGGGGGAAGAGGGGAAAAAAAAAGAGTCCGGTTGATCAGCTTGCCCCATCATCCTGGTGGTGAAGGGAAAGGAAAGGGTGTCCTTGCATCAACTTTCCGGACAGAGGGGGAAGGGGGAAAAGGGGGGGAGAGCCGGGCCGACCTTTGGATCGAGCAAGGGGAGGTGAAAAAAGGGCCCTCTCCCAATCGCGTTGGGGGAGGAAAGAAAAGAAGAAAGAATGTTTCAGCCCCTTTACATTCGCGGTAACTCACGAAAAGGGTGGAAAGGTTTTGATCGCAATAACCGTCCTTAAGGGAAAGAGGAGGAAGGGGGAAAGGGAGGCTGCCGCTTAATCGCGGGAAAAAAAAAACGTCCCGCTTTTGAGGGGGAAAAGGGGGGGGAGGGGAAAAAAAGACCACTCAATTCATGATTATTCTGCCAGTGGGAGAAGTGAAATTCTTTTATGCTGGGGAAATGAAAAAAGGAAAAGGAAAAGAAGGCCTTGTAGACCGGCATTGCCTAGCGCTTGAAAGATTCATTCCCTTGGTGCTATGGGTCAGAAAAAAAAAAAAAAAAGGGGGAGGGGGAAAGGGGGAAAAGGGGGTCTAATCTTTGGCGCGGGGGGGAAAGATGGGCAGCTCTTATATGCCTGAGAAAGAAGGGGAAAGAGGGCGAACTCGATTCTTCCCAACCCGCGGGTTGTCCGTGGGGAAAAAAAAAAAAGGAAGGTCGTTTAATGTCGGCTCTTAAAAGGGGAAGGGAAGGGGGGGAGGGGAAAAAGTTCTCCAAATATCTGCTCTTTCTCGGCACGAAGCAGGGACAAATAATATTTGTTGCTCCAGCGGGAAAAAAAGAAAAAAAAACCTTTTTCTTCCTGCCTTGGCCGAAGTTTTCGCCGAAACCCCGCCCCCCCCAAACCCCCCCCCCCCCCCCACCCCCCGAACCCTACACACTAAACTCATCAGCCCAAACACCCCAATGGACCCGACTAAGCCCCACACCCAACCAAGTACACACCCCCGAAGCGGTGCCCCCTCGGAGGCCCGCATAAGGGCAGTACCCCCCGGCTTGGCCCGCCAAAACGTCGAGGACCCGGCCCGCTGCACGGCGAAAAAGAGCGGAGCGCCGCGCAAGAGAGGGATCCGTTGGAGCACCCCAGCAAGTGGCTAGCACCGAACCCCCTTGGTGTCCGACGAAGAAAAAAACGGAGACGGTGGGCGCCCAGATAGAAAAGGGGAAGGGGGGGCAAAGTATTTTATCCATTTAAGTCCGTCAACGCGAAAGGGGAAACAGAGGCCGGGATAAAAAAAAAGAGAAAGACGTTTGGCACGCTTTTCCACGTACTCTGGGGGAAAAGCCACCAAAGGGAAGGAGGAAAAAAAGGGGGACCTTTTTCAGCTCATCTTCTAGCAGCGAAGTAACTGGGGTTGGGTTGAAAAGACTGAGGAAAGGGGAAAGGAAAAGGGGAGGAGGAAGTTGAGCCCCGCTTCAAAATTTTTCAGCTGTAATAATTGAGAAAAAGGAAAAAGAAGCTGTAGATGAGGAGGAGGGGGAGGGAAAAAAGGGCAAAACTGTCCTTTATTGGCGAGAATCGACAAAAAAAAAGAAAGGCAACTTTAAGAAAACTTCTTCGAAGAAAGGGGGGGGGGACGGGAGGTAAGGGTGGAAAAAAGGAAGAGACAGCAAGAACCAAGCCTCGTTGAATTGCTGCTACATTAATTTTTCATTCCTGGCCGGGGGGGGAGAGAGAGAAAAAAAAAAAGGGGAAAAAAAAAAGGACGGGACATGCACCTTAATGTCTCTCAATTCAACTAGGCTGGGGGAAAAAAGAGGGAAAAGTCAAAAGTTTCTTCATCAAAAGAGAAGAAAAGGGAAAGAAAAAAAAAAATGGAGAATTGCTCTACTCCTTTTTTACAAAGGAAAAAGGTGAAGAGGAAACCGAAGAGGAAGTTTTGCAAATCGGGTTTCTCGGGTTGATAGGGGAAAAGGGGGAGGGGAAAACCCGAAAGAGAGAAAAGGGGAAAGCTCCAACAACCTGATTTGACCAGGAGAAGGGGAACCCAGGTTTGTGCCGGAAGGGGGAGAGAGGGAGAGAGTTTTTCCCCTCTTTGGAGAAAGAGAGAAAGTGGAAAGGGAGGGAAAATACCTTCCACACCAGTACTTGTCAGCAAGGCGCTTGACCAAAGAAGAGAAATGGTCCTTGTTTTTCTCCTTGCTTCTTTGAAGTAAGGGAAAAAGGGGTCTAGCGGGGAAAAAAGAGAGGGTTTTCTTTTATCCCGGCCAATTCTGCTGTTATCTTTTAATGAAAAAAAAAGGGGGGAGGAGGGAACGAAAGGAAAGGAAAGGAAAAGGGGGGGAAAAGGAAATCTTACTTCTATATATGTTCCTTCAAAAAAAAAGGGGGAGGGAGAAGTTCGGTGCTCTTCTTACACCATCAAGAAAAGAAGGAATCAGAAAGGAAAATGGGGGGGGGAGAGAAAAGGGGGGGGAACGGAGAAACAAATATTATTTGTACGATTTGAGTGAGTAAGGGAAGGAATTGGAAGGTCACCAAGGGAAGCGGTGGATCTTGCATTTAATTTCTTTAAAGAGCCGAAGGAGAAAAGGGGGGGGAGATCCGGGGGAGGAAAAGAACCGCGGGTTGGGAAGAATTCGCGTTCGAGAGGTCAAAGATAAAAGAAGCATCAAGGAGAGAAAAGGAAATCCTCGAATTTTCATTCCAGAGCAAAAAAAAGGGGGAATCAAAGCGCGGAACTGTAAGAGAGGAAAAATCTCCAAAAAAAGGATCAATGCACAGGTCTCAAAGGAAGGGAAGAGGGTGGGAAAAAGGTTCTTCCACATCAACTACTACAAGAGTCACGATGGAGAAAAAGAAGGTTTGAAAGTCCCAGGGGGAAGGAAAGAAAAGGAAGGGGCCTTTTCTCTATTCATTTCAAGGAGGGAGGGTGACAAAGGGGGGGAAAACTGGGGGGGAAGAGCCTGGAATTCTTTCTGTGAGAGAAAAACAAAAAAAGGAGTTGCGTGTACCGCCAAAAAAGGGCGGGAAAAAGGGGGGAGCAAGGACGTGGTCTTTCAATCAAAAACAAAAAAAAGCGGGGGGGGGGGGAAAGAGGAAGGAAAGGGAAGTCGTTTCCCCCAGGGAGAAAAAAATCCAAAAAAAAAACCCCCCTCTTTCTCCGGGGGAATTCAACTGTAAGGGGAGGGGGGGGAACCGGACCCTCTCGGGGGGAGAAAGATGAATTGGGAAAAAAGAAAAAAAGAGAAAAGACGTGGTGCCTTAATTCCAAACAATACAAGATCGATGGGGGGGGGGGATGCAAGGTGAGAGGGGGGGGATCTCTTTTCTACATCCTCACTCAGAGAAAAAAAAAAAAAAAGAAAGGGAGGGGAAAGAAAGAGGAAGGGTTTTGACTTTCGCGGCGAGGGGGGGGAAAAAGCTGGGGAAAAAAGAAAGGAAAGAAAGAAGCGCTTCTTTGTCAACGGCATTGGGGGGGGAAAAAATCAAGGACAGGGGGAAGGGGGAGCCCGTTTTTTTCTCCTTAACAGAAGAAAAAACGGAGGGGAAGAAAAGGGACTCTTTCTTCCCCCCTCAAAAAAGGGGAACCAAAAAGAAAAGGGGAAAGGAAAGAAGCAAGCACTCAATCCAAAGAAGGCCTGAGAAAACCGGGGAGAAAAGAAAAAAACAGACTGGTTCGAACTAGTCCTTGGGGCACTCTTCGCGAAAAAAAGGAGGGAAGGGAAAAAACTTTCTCTACTTTCCCCACGCGGCGCGAGGGAAAGGTTGGGGAGAGGGGGGGGAGGAAGGAAAGGAAAAAGGAGAAGGACATAACTCTCCTCTGAATGAAAGAAGATTAGGGGAGATATGGAAGGAGGAAGGAAAAAGAACAGAAGCTTGAACCTTTTTAATTCACGCGAAGAAAAAGGGGAAAAAAATGGCGAGGAGGGAAAAAAAAGGGATCCAGCACGTTTCTCATTTTCTCTTCCGAATGGCGTGCTTTTGAAAAAGGGGAAAACAAGGGGGGAAAAAAAAAAGGGAAAGGAGCGTCTTTTACACTTTGCTACCACAGGAGTGAGAAAAGGTGGAGGGGAAAAGGGGAAAAAGAGTTCTTCTTTCTTGCGTTGACTAAAAAGGGGGGGGTGTCAGAAGAGAAGACCCGCCGTAAAAGATAAATCTTGCTGAAAAAGGAGAAAGAGTTTGAGAAAAAAAGAGGGGGGGGGGGGGGAGAGGAGGAAAAAGGGGGAAGGGGAACACAAGAGAAACTCATCAGTCTGAGCGAACCCGAGGGGAGAGGGGGAATTAAAAAAGGGGGGGGGAACCAGCATCTGGTGTTCTAATCTTTGTCGGGCAGAAAAAAGGAAAAAGAAAAGGGGAGGGAAGGGGGGGGAAAAGGAGAGAAGACACCGAGTTCTTCCCTCCGCCAATAGAGGGGGGGGAAGGAAAAGGAGAAAAAAAGGGATGGTGCAAGCCCCTTTCCCATGGAATGGAAGCAAAAAAAGGAGGTTCCCTTTTTTGCTCATAAAAAAGAAAAATCCCTGGGAAGATGAAAAGGGGGGGGAGGGAAAGGAATAGAGGCAACGGCTCTTTCCTGCTGAGTGAAAGAATATAGGGAAAAAAGGAGAGGGGGGGGGAGCTGGCGAAATTTAAATCTTTGCAACATAATTGACGGCCTTGAAAAGGGGGGAAAGAAAAAATTGAGGAGGAAGGAAAAAAAAGGGGAAAAAGAAGTTTCCGCGACTAGCGATGTTCACTTTCGAATCGTGTGGGAGGAAAAAAAAAAAAAAATCTAAGAGGGAAAAAAAGGGAAGTTTTTCCATCTCTTTCGAACGCGATCGGAAAAGAAAAAACTGAGAGGGGAAAAAAAGAGAGGAAAAAGCCATTAAATTCACTAATCCACCGAGTAAGGAGAGGGAGGGAGGGGGGGCAAAAAAAAGAAGAAAAAAAAAAAAAAAAAGAAGAAAGAAGATTTGTTGCTCCATCTGTTCTTCGACGCAAGAGATAAAAAGAAAAAAGGGGGAAGGCAGGGGGGGGGGAGAGAAGAAAAGGGAGGACTGCTCCGGTGGGCGGCCCATACTCGAGTAAGATTTAAGGGGAAAAAGGGGGGAATCGAAAAAAAGAGAAGGAAAAGGAGAAGAGAGCGCTCCCGCCTTTTGCAAGATGGGGGAAAAGGCTTAAAAAAAGAAAAAAAAGAAAAAGGGGAAAGGAGCAGCGGCGAGCAGCAAGTCACTGTTTTTTTTTGCCGGGGAGAAGAACGGGGGAAAAGAGAAAGAAAAGTAAAAAAAAAAAAGGGGTCCTGAATACTTTCCGCCTGCCCTGTCACGCCGGGGGAGAAAAAAAAAGTTCGGGAAAGGAAAGTAGAGAAAAAAAATAATTGCGCCTGTATTTCTACCGCGGTTGCGGTTAGAAGAAAAAAAAGAAGAAAAAAAGTAAAGGGAGAAAAAAAAAAGAGAAAAGAAACCAAGCCTCGTTGAATTGCTCTACATTACGGTGCATGTTCCACTGGAAGGGAAAACAAAAAGCGCTCAGAACAAAAAAAAAGGAGGAGCAATTCACGATTCCTTTTGCTCTCCGGCGATTCGCAGGGGTGGAAAAAAAAACACGGGAGAGGGAAGTTTTGCCGTTTGAGAAGGACGTTTTTCCTTTCCTTTTCGGCAAAGAGAAGGGGGGGACGAAGGGGAGAGGGAACCCTTCCCTCCCCTTCCAATTGCCAAAGGGGGGGGAAAGGGGAAAGAAAAGAAAATCGGGTTTCTTCTCTTATTTTCTATTGGAAGGGGGGAAAACGAAAAAAAGGAAAGAAAAACCGGAGTGACTGCGGCGCATTATTTTGGGGGAGGGGGGGGGAAGACCGCTGAATAATTGGAGAGAGGGGGGACAACCCAGGGGGAGAAAGAGGGGGGGGGGGGGGAAAAATCACCTGCCAACACATTACTGGGGGAGGGGAAAAAAAGAAGGGGAAAGGTCCGTGGTTGGCTACGTGAAAAAAAAGGGGGGGGAGGAGGGAGGGAAGAAAAAAAGAACGCGCAAAGGAGGGGGGGGAGGGTGAGAAGGGGGAAAAAGAAAAAGCTCCTCGGCGTGATCTTTCCCTGACAGGAAAAAAAAAAACAAAAGGGGGAAAGGGAGAGGGGAAAAGGGTCGAGTATGGGCGCCCTACCGCTCATTTAAGGGGGGGGCAAAGGGATGCGAAGGAAAAAAAAAAAAAAATTAGTCAATGCATTATAACAAATTTTTGTGAGATTCCTTGCGGAAAAAAAGGGGGGGGGCGGAGGGGGAAGGGAAAAAAAAAAAAAGAGTTGGAGACTTTGGTCACCTAATCCTTACTCGGTTGGAGGGAAAAAAAAATGAAGGGAGGGAAAAAGGGCGATCGGGAAAAAAAAAGAAAGAAAAAGGGGAGGAACCTCCTCCTTCCCCTTCAAACAAACATCAGACCGGAAAAAAGAGATTCCGCGATTTCACACAAGCGAAAAAAAGGGGGAAGCTCTCTCATCGCAGGGAAGGAAGAGGGGTGAAAAAAAAAAAAAAAAAACTTTCTTTTGCTGACCATAGAAAGGAAAAAAAAGAGGGGGGGAAAAAAAAAGGGGACAGGGCCATCGTTTGTTCCCAGAGGGGGAAAGCAGAAAGGGCGACTACTTCTTCCTTGAGTGGTCTTGCCGACCCGAAGGAAAAAAAGAAAAGGGGGGGGGAAGAGGGGGAAAAGTCTTCACACTTTTTCTATATCCCGCGGTGCAGGGGGAAAAGGTGAGAGAAAGAACAAAACCAATAATAGGAAAGGGGGGAAGTCTAAAAATTTTCCATTTCTGAAAAAAAAGGGGGGGAGAAGGAAGGAGAAGGGGGGACACTCCCAAAAAGGAAAGGGAAAGGGGAGAAAGAAAGGAGGGTGGTATTTTCCGCTGCTAAGAAGGAAGGGATGGAAAGGGAAAGGAGGGACAATATTCCGCTTGTCCGGAAGTGGAGGGAAAGAGGAAAAAAACCAGATGATGGCAGCTGAGGGAAAAACGGGGGAGAGGGGGGGGGGGGGAAAATTACGCCCGCTCTGTGACCTGATGGGGGGAAAAAAAGGGAAAAAAAGAAAAGAGGGAAAAGATTGCGTTGATGGCAGCAAAGAGTGAAAAAAGGGAAGGGAACGACCGCCAGAAGAATCCTTTTGGGCAACGGAAAGGAAGAAGGGAAAAAGAAAAGGGGAGAGAGGTGGTAAGCCGTTTCACGTAATAAAAAAAGGGGGAAAAAAAAGAAAGGACTCTTTACTATTAAAATACCGACTATGGAAGAAAGAGGGAAAGCCATCTTCCGCTCAACTGAGCCGCTAGGGGGGGAGGGAAAAAAAGGAAAAAAGGGAGAAAGAAGGTCAAAGGGAGGGGGACCATTGTCCACTGCCCTACCCTGGAAGGATGGGAAAAAAAAAATGGGGGAAGGAGTTATAATAAAAAAAGAAAAAAAGGAAGGGAGGAACATATCTCTCCTCAAAGGAGGGAAGAAAAGAAAAAAAAAAAAAGAAGGAAGGAGGAAAGAGATAGATATTTCCTCGACCGGACTCAGAGGGGAAGAGAAAGGGGGATCACAAAAGAAGGAAAAGGGCGCCAGTGTGGGTCCATTTAATGTCCGTCGGCAGAAAAGAGGGGAAAAAAAGAAAGGGAAAGAAAAAATATCGGGAGGGAAGGGAAGGGGGGGGGGGGATGCCCCCATTAGGAGGAAGGAGAAAGGGCCACAAAGGAGGGGGAGAAAAAAACTCGAATACCATCTCTAATTCTATAGTTGAGGAGGGGGAGAGATAGGGAGAGGGGGGGGTTTGGCCACCTTCTCCGAATTAAAAGGGGGGAAGGGACGGGAAGGGAAAGAAGGGGGGAAAAAGCGTGACTTTCTCCATCGCATTTTGAAAAAGGGGGGGAAAGAATCAGGGAAAAAAGGGGGGGGGGGGCATTCAGCACCCCTTCCTCTTTTATCATCGTTGCAAAAGAGAGAAGGGAGAAAAAAAAAAGAAAAAAACCCAAGAAAAAGGAAGAGGAGGAGACTCGGTTTTTATTATCCGGGCACGAAAGGAAGAAAAAACGCAAAGAAGAAAGAAGGAGAGAAAAAAGGGAATCACCCTCATACCTTAATTTTTGCAGCCACCTGGACAGGAAAAAAAAAAGGCCTGAAAGAAAAAGGAAAAGGGGACCGGTCATAGCCCCATTTTTAATGCCTTCTCGGCCCTGAGAAGGGGGGAGCAAAGGAAAAAGGGAGGGGAAGTAAAGGAGTCTGCCCGGTGCTCCTTTTGTCTTCCGTGGAAAATGGAGGGGGGGAGGAGGACGAAAGAAAGAAAGCTTTGAATGCTTCATTCCCCTTTGGTGAGAAGGGTAAAAAGGGGGAAAAACGAAGGGGGAAAAGAAAAGGAAGAGAGGAGTGCAGCTCGTAGATGAGGGGGGGTGTCCAGCTCTGGCGAAACGCGAGGAGGAAAAAGGGACTCTCAAGCCAGAAGAAGAGAAAAAAGAAGCCATTAAATAATATCCACCTATTAAGGAAATCGGTGACAAGGAAGGGAAGACCGTAAAAAAGGGGGAAAGTGTCTTCGACCCCCTCAAATACTCCACAAACAATGTTAGAAAAGAGGAAGGGAAGAAAAAGAGGGGAAAGGAGCGGTGGTCTCCATACTCAATTAATATTGAGAAAAGGGGGGAAAAGGTGAAAAGAAGAAAAAAAAAAAAGGAAGAAAAGAAAATATCATCTATCGAGAAGGGAGGGTTCACTTACTTTTTCAAAGAAGAAAAAAAAAAGACAAAAGGGGAAAAAAGGGGGAAGACCAGTCGGCGAGCAGCGAGTACTGGTGTTGGCCCCGGAGGGAAAAAAAAAAGGGGAGAGGAAGAAAGGGAAAGAGGGAGGGTCGCCGCCGTCACTCCGGTTTTCTTTCGCTGGAAGAGTCCGGGGAGAGGAGGGGGGGAAAAAAAAAAAAAAAAGAAGGGAAAAGCGGTGCGGTTCTTCCAACACGCCTGACAAGGGAGAAAAAAGAAGGGGGGAGGATAAAAAAAAGAAAGGAGGAAAAATTAAGGTGCATCCCTTTCCTTTTTCCTCTCTCTCTCAACAAAAAAAAAAAAAAAAATCAACGGAGGAGGAGAAAAGAAAAAAGGGAAAGAAATTGAGAAGGGGGGAAAGGAAAAAGGTTTTTCTCCACTCAACTATTCTCCGAGAAAGGGAGGGAAAAGGGGGGGGGAGTTTTGTATTCTACCTCCCCTCTTCTCAATACAGGAGAAAGGGGGGGGAAAGAGGGGGGGAGAGGGAGGGGAAAAGATCCTCTTAACCTCAAAAAAAAAAAAGAAAAGAAAGAGTAGGGGGGGGGGGAAATAGCGTGCCTCATTCCTCTAATGAATTGGATAGAGGGAGGGAAAAAAATCCAGAAAAAGGAAAAGAAGAAGAAACTTCCAACACCATTACTTGGCGGAAAACGCTGCGCTTGAAAGGCAAGTTGCGTGTCCGGGAAAGGGAAGGGGAAAAGGGGAAAGAGAAAAAGGAGCTTTCTTTTATAATCCACAGAGGAAAAAAGGGGGAAAAAAAGGAAAGGGGGGGAAAAGACTCCCTGGATACCAATACTTGCCCACGGGAACGGGGGCGAAAAAAAAGGAAGTAAATGTGCAGTTATTCGGTGCGGCGGCGGACACAAAAAAAAGAACAATAAAAAGGGGAGTCGAAAAGACAGCTGTATCAACAAATATTATTTGTGAGAAAAGAATGGGGGGGGGGGAAAAATGAGAAGGAACTTACTCGGTGGTCTTCTTGCATTTAAATGGGAAGAAAGGAGGGGAAAAAAAAACGCAAAAAAAAAGAAAAAGTGGGAAAAGGAGCCTTTTCCAACTTAAAAGAAGAAGAAAGAAAGAAAAAGTGAAAGGGGGGTGGGAAGGAAAGACGCTCACCCTCACTCTGAACTTACCTGGGGAAGGGGGAGAGGTCAGGGGGGAAAAGAGAGAGGGGAAAAAGGGCCGTCTCAATTCCTTCCATCCTGTTTGAAAAGAGGGGGGAGGGAAAAAATTCACTACTACAAAGAAAAAGAAGGGGGGGAAGGTGTTTCTAAAAAGCAGTCATCAATCTTCCCTTTTCCTGAGAAAAAGGAAAGGGAGGGACTGGGAAAAGGGGGTTCTCGCCTTAAGGAGGTTAAAAGGGAGGAGGAAAGGAGAAATGGAAGAGGGGGGACCAGGGGCTGCAAACCATTTCGTTGTCTGCAGGGGGGGGGAAAAAAAAGAGAAAAAAAAAAGAGGTGCTCGATAAATTCTTGCCCTTCTACTGAAAAAAATTGGAGGGGAGGCCGTACACACGACTGAAAAGGACAAAAGGGGAAGCGCTCACTGCCAGTGGGGGAAAGAAGGGGAGAAAGGGAGGATGGGGGGGGGAGAGGGGGGAGAAACTCTTTGTGTCTAACATGGCAGCAAATTAAAAGGGAGAGGGGGAGGGGTGGAAGGGAGAAAGGGGATAAACGGGCCTAGTGTTTTTTACTGAGGAAGAGGGAAAGGGAAAAAAAAATCCAAAGAAGAGAAAAGGGGGGGCACATTCAACGATTCCGCATGAGAGGGGGGGGAAGGGGAAAAATCTATAAACCAGAAGAAAAAGGAAAGGAAAGAGAACCGGACACTCTTTAAAAAATTAAACGGAGGAGTTAAGGAAAGAGGAAAAAGCACCTTCCATCGGAAGAGGGGGGGAAGAGGGGAAATGGCTACTTTTTCTAACTAATTCCCCTTGAGGGAAGATAGGAGGGAAAAGAGGGAAGAAGGTCAGGGGAGGGGAGAGACAGTTTAATTCCAAACTGTTTCAATAAAGGGAAGGAACCTTTCGATGGGAAAGGAAAAAAAACAAAAGGGGGAAAGAGAAAGGGCTCGCGTCATAACCGGCCAGCTTGACAGGGAATGAAACAGAAAAGAAAAGAGAAGGGAAAAAGGGGTGGGGAAAAGGGGATAAAGGGGTTGTCCCTCCATCCTATTTTTCTACCCGTCAGGGATAGAAAGGGAAGGGGGGGAGGAGTTTATTTTTTTAATGACATTCGAGGAGGGAAAGGGCCCGGGAAGAAAAAGGCGAATACCATCGCGAATGCGATCGTTGAAGGGGAAAGGGGGAAAAGAGGATGAGAAA
>Ga0179593_1655727_pt1 | contig 11565 bp, 18 predicted proteins | sample CZODoug2_1_08_16_FD_185931 | JGI IMG/M metagenome (GOLD analysis project Ga0179593, IMG submission 185931) | Vadose zone soil fungal communities from Angelo Coast Range Reserve, California, USA - CZODoug2_1_08_16fungal (PacBio error correction) | ecosystem: Environmental > Terrestrial > Soil >...
GGGGGGGCCGGAAAGGACCATCTCTTTTAGAATGGAGACAACACCTAGTATGAGAGGCAGGGTGGGGAGAAAAAAAGGGCTGCGCGACGGCATGGGTTTATAGAAAAAGAAAAAGGGGTGAAAATCGTTTGCCGAGGCGAGTTTATTTGGGGGAAAAGGGTCGGGGGGAAGGAACTGGATTCGTACCCGCGGGGGAGAAGGATTGACTAGGAAAAACTGGCGTCTGGCCGCGTGGGGGGAAAGCAGGCGGGAGGGGGACGGGCGGGGGAAATGATTAGGAAAGCGCGGTGCGAAGCGAAAGGGGAAGAGGAAAAAACAAGACAGCCTGCTGCCAAAATGGGAAAGAGAAGTTTGAGGCCTGGGGGGGACGGAGACTACCGGGGGAGCGGATTGTGCTGGCCTGCAGGGGGGCACGGGCATGGCGTCGACTGGAGCGGAAGCTTCTTGGTCCGGAAGAATGTCATGCGCGGCTCTCCTAGGGGAGGGGGTTTAGGTCTAAGAACGGGATTATCTTATCTTACTCGAAAACACCTTCCATCTCCAGGTTGGCGACCAGTTGCCCTTGGGCGGGATGGTCTAGAAAATATCTGGGTGGGGGAAAAGGCGGGAAGACTCCCGACCGGCGCTGCATGATCCGCGCTAAAAAAAAAAAGGGAAGACGTCGCCGCGGGGGAGTGAAGGGAAACGGTCATAGCAATGTCTTATTCCCTTTGGGGGGGTGTCTTCGAAGAAGGTTCCTTTGGGACAATGAGGGGATTCAAATTGCGGTTTGGATGGGATTTCAGAGAGAATCTCACTGTAATTGGAAAGTCTGAGGTGGCAGGGGGGGGTACTTGGCCCGAAGTAAGGGGGGGGGAAAAGGGTTTCCTTCCGACATCGCTGCCAATCCTTCTGCTTGAAAACCTCCTTTTCTCACATGTGTCTCAAAGGCTGCGGGGAACGGTTACGCGTCCATGACACGAGAGGGGAGGGGGATAGTCGGTGCCCGTGAAACTTGTGCCGTTCACGGTCGGAAGAGAGCACTGTCCCCTAATATCTGCAAGTCTAAGAAAAAGCCAAAAAAGGAAAGGTGGGGGAGGCGATATTCTGAGGCATCAGCAGAATCAAAAAAGAGAAAAGTCGGGGAACGTCTCCGTATAAAATAAAAACCGAGATCGAGGAAAGGAGTCGTGGGAGGGGGAAGATTTCTTTTCGGGGTGGGCAATCGTTGGAAGAAGTGTCCGAATTTTCGCCCTGCCTAAAGAGAAATAGGGAGGATGGCCGAAGGCGTCCATCTTTCTTGGGGGGACGCCGTCCAGAGTAGGAAGAACGCTTTACAGGGAGAAAAAAAGGAATGCATGCCTACTGATGGATCAACAACGGCTGGGGACGAGGGTCGCCTTGAAGGCTTAGGGAGGCAATCGCCGAGAGGGACTGGCCTACCTGCCCTCTTCTGCCCGGATAAATAAAGGGGGGAAAAAAAGTTTCTGAGGGAGGTGCTAATCTCATCTCCGCCAGGAGTCGGGAGAGACCCAAAAGATCGGAGAATGACGCCAGTGTCACATCGTTCGGGGGGCAATCGTAGAACGGAAAGGAGGGTACGCCAAGCACGATGGAATCGGCTCCTTCAAGAGGTAAGGGGGAGAGGCCAGACGTTCACGATTTTGGGGGAAACGCAAGAAAAAGGGAGCCCGCGAAATGGAAAGAAGAATATGCGGTGCAGTGGCTCCGATGTTTACAGGGAAGTCCAGGCCCACTCATACGAATGAAGACCAAAGGGGTAGCATCCGGTGGACTGGTTCAACAGAAAAGTAGGCTCATTCCGGAGGAAAGGGAGGAGACGTGGGGGGAAAAACTAAACTCCTGTGAATGCCGACAAAGGGGAAAAAAAAGAAGGAAATCTCGAAAAGGAGGAGGACATTTCAAATTTCTACAACGCCAAAGGACACTCTAGGGAAAAAAAGCGTTACCCAACGAAAAGAAGTGCATCCCCGAGAAGACTTAAGACAGGAAAAAAAAAGGGGGGTTTTCTAAAGTACGCGGAAGGAATTTCACTAACCAGGATCGCGAATCTTTGATTCTGAGGGAGGGACAAAAAAAAAGCACGGCTTTGCTGACTTCACCGCAGGCGGGGGGAGAAGAAGGGGGGGGTTCGCGCACGCACTAACACGACAGGCTGGTAAGGGAAAACCTGGAACGCAGAACATCGTAAGGCGGGACGCGAAGCAAGCCATGGGACAATTTTCGAAGGAAGATTAGGGAAGGCTTTGACAGCCTGCGCTGACCCTGCAACAAGAAGGGGGAAAACTTCAGAGGTCTCCAATAAACTACGACACAAGTAGTCTCCAAAAGAGCCGAGTCTCCAATCCCATCCAAACGAATAAGATGAGGGGGATCTAAGTCCGACAAAGGACCCTTCCCTAAGGAGAGGCACAAACGAAGGTAATCAAGGGGGAAAAGACGTAGAAGGCTATTCTTCCCAAAACTTAAAAAGGGGGACCAGGAAGAGGGGAAGTCAAAGCGAAGCCAATCCATTCCACCAAAACTTATAAGGTGAAAAAAAAAAGCTACCACTGGAAAAGCCCGGCCAGAAAAAAAAGAAAAAGATCTCCAGTTTCTTCGGAAAACGACGTCATGAAAAGAAGGGGGCACGCGCCTGAACCTTCCGATCTCAGGAGCAGCAGAGAAAAAAAAAAAGGAAAAAACCCGCCCTGAAAAGAAACCCGCCATATAACCGCGAAGCGGTCGTCTCCGTAACCGCAAAAAGGAATCCGAGGGGGGGAATCATTCTGTCGTTGGCCGGCCCAGACACAGGAAAGGGAATAAAAAAGAAATCACTTCGCTGGCGTCAAGGGGCCGCACCTATAGGAAGTCAACCTCTGCCCTCAAGTGACCGAGGGTCGAAACGAAAGATGGGAAGCGTTCTTAGAATCCCAGTGCGGCGCCCCCCGAAGACGGGGGCAAGAAAAAGACGTTTTCAGGGAGAAAAAAAAGAACACATCCGAGGGATCAAACCCAGGGGGGTCGCGCATAAAAAAAAGGAGACCGAAATCTTCCAGAAGCGGAAAAAGGGGTGGAAAACAATTCGTGACAAAGTTCGGAGTAAAAGAAGCCTAGAAAACCGAGTATGAGGAAAAGAGAGGAGCCGGCGAGGGGGAAGAGGGGGGGCAAGGGAACTTGGGAATTGTCGACACCAGGGGGAGCGAGGGCAAGGGTCTTATCTGGGGGGGGTGGCCAGGGGGGGGGAAAGAAGATGTGTTTTTGATTCCGGAAAGAGGATGTGTATTCTCATGATGAAAAAAGGGCTTAGTTTAGAGTTTGTCGGGCTGGTAGTGGGGGAAAAGCGGGGAAGGACTCGCGGTACCACCGCTGAAGGCAGGAGGAAAGTCATTGTCCTAATGGGGGGGAAAAGGGGAGAGGGATTAGAAAGGCCGTAACTTCGCGTGGACGGGGAAAACTTCCGCCAACGACAGTCCCGAAAGGAGGGAAAGTCTCCGGAGGGGGCTGCGTGGGGGGGGGAGTCTGATGGGATTGCCGTGGTATTCTGGGCGGGGTTGGAGCAAAGAAAGAAGGCTAAAGATAGTTTTCTCCTAATATCTCATGAATAGGCGAGGGAGGAGCATCTGCTGTAAAAAACGTTGGCTCGTACTAAGACGAAAGGAGGGAGGCTTAGGGAAGACCGGTCATCTGGCCAGTGGGCTGGGCTTCCGGGAGGATGTAATAAAACAGTTCATAACTTTGAAGGGGGGGCAGGAAGTGAAGGAATGATGCCGGCGAAAAAGGTTCGTAGACGCAAAACGGATTGTAAACCCGGTTTCCATGAGAGGACTTTGTATATTCCGGGCGGGGCCTTCTCCCAAACAATTACTTTGCCCTGGACTTCGAAAAAAACACGGTTACTTCCACGTAGGGGGTTTGGGAGGGGACTCCGCGGAGGCCAGGGGGGAAATTGGGGGAAGGAGGAATGAGGGGGAGGGGGGCGATCTTCTTGCCGGCCTTGGGGTGGATTGCATTGGGGAGAGGAATAAGGCGTGCAGTGCTCCCGAACCTTTTTGTAAGGGTGCGGGACATGCTTCCAACGGAAATGTTTGAGGCGTATAGAGGTCGGGGACGACTGGTGCCGTTCGTTTTTATTGGACGAAGTGGAATAGATCTGCACTCTGAATAAACGGAACAGGAAGGAAAAAAGTGGGGGGGGGGGGGGAAACTCTAGATTCTTCAGCTAGCATAATCAAGATTGGAAAGGGGCGAGAAGAGTAAAAATAAATTACGCGTAAGGAGAAAGGAAAAAAACCGGGAAGAACTTCTTCTCGTTGGGAATCCAGGTTAAGAGGGGGGGGGGAAAGGCCGGAACAATCGAGTGTCCGGGCAGTCCGGGTCAAAAAGAAAGAAAAGAAAAACGACAGGACCCTGGCCTCTCGGAAAAAAAGGGAACTGGGAGGCCGAGAGTAGGGCAATCCCAGCAAAGGGCCACGCGAAAAAAGGAATGCTGCCTAAGAAAATTGAACCATTCCCACAAAGAGGGGGGAGCCATGGGGGGTAAAGTTGCCAATACTATGGGAACGAAACCTACTACCAGCATAGGGGAGGCGCATGAACCGCTTCTTCGATACCAGGGGTCGGGGAAAACGTAAAAGGGGCGATGCGATCTCCGCCATTAAAGAAACTCGAAATGCGAAACTGCACCAAAAAAAGGGTCGTAGAAAAGCCTCTTTTCACAGGAGTGACGTTGAGCCGAGAAAAAAGGAGGAGGAGGAACGCCAAGCACGATGTGAATCGGCGACTTTCCCCGAAAGGGAGGGGGGGTGGGGGGGGGTGGCATTCAGACGTTCACCGTTTCTGAAGAGAGAGAAGGCGCGGGGGGGGGCGAAATCAGTGGGAAAAACGAAAATCAAAACGAAAAGGGAAAAGATCAGGCGGAGGCTTTGCGCTAGGAAAAGGGTGGGAAGGGCGGTCTTGCCCGAATCGAATTTTCAAAAAAAAACAAGGGGGCGAAGTCGCAAAGGGGGACTGGTTCAACTGAGCACGAAGTCCTGGAAACAGGTTTAAACGATGGATTTTGCACTCCGAGCGACAAAAGAAAGTGGAAAAAAGGACCAGCAGAATCTCGAAAAAGTGTAGGGGGGGTCAGGGGGGACGCCCGGAACGAAAAGTATCCAACGATCTTGCCAACAAATCTTCACTGGAGGGAAAAAAAGGGGTACTGGCAAGAGAGGAAATCGGATTTTTTAATGTGTCTAAAAAAAAAGGAGAATTGGAACAGAAGAAAAAGAGGGGTTCTGCTGAGGCAAATCCGATTTCAAAGGACCCACGGGGACTTCCACGGCCAGGCTGCAGAGATTAGGGGGCGTGGAGGGGGAACTCACCACGCACGGGAGGCTGGTGTCACGGGGGAAAAAAAGGACTCCAAAAAGAAAAACCTCTTGCGAGGTCAGGGGTAAAAAAGGAAAACGAAGAAAATGGAGAATTTCGAACCGGCAACGGAAAAAACACCTTCTTTGACAAAGGCAAAGGGGAAAAAAAAGGCCGGAACGAAAAAATCCATCGCCCTCACCTCCGACGTCAACTGCCTGGAGGGAAAACTTCGCCCGCACAATCCCATCCCAACCCAGAATGAGGAGGGGGGGGGGACGGAACCGTTCAGGGGCACCAAACCGTAAAGCCCCACGGCAAACGGGGGCCTACGAAAAACGTCTAAATTCAAAAACAGAAATAAAGCATGCAGGGCGAAAAAACCCTCCGCCGCGCCGACGGAAACCAAAAGATCTTGCAGCAGTAAAAAAAGACTAAGTGCAGGAAAAAAAACCCCCCCCTACAACTGTCAAAATTGGAAATCCACAACCTCTCTCAAAGTCGAAAACCTCTCCACCTCGACCATCTCTCCAAAGCCCTCCCTGACCTAGGATGAGGGAGCCTTAGCTCCATCTACTCCTCCAGAAAGTAAAGAAAACTCCCAGGAAAAAAAACTCGGTCGTCGGAACCGTAACTCGCAGTCCGGAAGCCGAGAAATGGGAAAGGATCAGCTGTTCGGGAGAAGAAAAAAAAGGCTAATTGATAAAGGCATCCCGCAGAACGCATGGCGTCCAAAGAAAAGGGAAAAAATGATATGCAAGGAAAGAAAATTCAACCGCGCCAAAGTGACAGCTCAATCCGCAAGGGACCGCGTGCGTAGAGAGAGGAAACAGCCGACAAAAGCGGGCAAAAAAGGGGACACCGATTTGTAAAAAAAAAAAAAAAAAATCCTCTGATTTGCAACAACCCAGGCCTTCTCTCAGCCACGGAAAGACCACAAACAAGAGGCAAAAGACGCCGGTGGTGTCTCCAATTCGCCGCGAGAAGGACCAGGGGAGGGGCACACGCGAGAAAAGGAAAAAAAAAGAAAACAACACTGATGATGAGGAAAAGAAGCGCGCGTGCCGTCCGCGAACCGGACTGGGGAGAATTGGGGGGCGGGGAGTATGGTCCTCCCCCCAAACAACCAAACGATCAGAGGGAGCAGTGGTGTAGGGGGGGGCCCGTTGTTTGAGAAATCAGAGGATGTGTATGAGGGGGCCGAGGGTGTGCAGAAAAAAGAGGGATTTTGTTCCGAGGGGGAGGGGAGAAGATTGGAGAAGGAAAACGTTTTCCATCTTCGGAAGCGTTACCATGGAGAGAAAGGGGTGAAGCTTTCCGTCAAATGGTGGAAAAATTGGGACCATTCGCCTTTAATCTTCGGTAGGGAAAGGGGGTACTGGGGGCGAAGGCCACTACTCCCCTTGGGTCAAGGGAAGGGGGGAGGACTATGGCCTTTGTGGGGGCCGGTTGGCGACGAAAAAACCTCTTTTTTGCGCTGAGGTAAAAGCCGTGGGATTTCGTGGAGGCGTCTAGAATCCTAAGGGGAGCAAGTGCGCGGAAGGTCAGGAGGCGCAGGAGGGCTGTGAGGAGGAGGGAAAGAACTGGAGAGAGCGCGGCTTAGGGCAAACAAAAAAAAAAAGGAAGATTGCCAGTTGTCGACTGGGATTCAAAGGAGGAAAAAAGGAGGTTGGATTTCTTTGCCTGGGAGGGGGCGGCGGGCCGGGGGACTCCCGAAGAAAAAGAAAGGAAGCCGCGAGGAAAAAAAAGAAGGAGACGGCGCCGCGGGAATGGAAGGGAGGGGTTAAGGGGGGCCGAAAGACTATTCCCCTTAAAAAGGGGGGACTTGAGAAGGAGGGCCTTGTGGAAAAGAAGGAAACCTCCACTTCCACGTTCGGAGTGGGGAGGGGGATTGAGCCATCAAAGGCAAGAGGAATGCAGGGGAAGGAGGCGGGCGAGCAAACGTGGGCGATCCTTGGAACCTTGAAGGGGGGGGGCTGCATTGCGCCAGTCAAAAGCTAATAGAAACCGCCTGTTCGAAAGTCGCAAGGTAAGAATTGAGCCAGGCGCACTGATTTGATGAGGAGAAAGTCCGGTTTAAATCGGTGCCCTTTGACTGGTGCCGGGTTGTCTGGGAAGAAAAATGCAAAAAAGATCTGCAAAAAGGGGGAAAAAGCGTCTGGCCCGTGGAAAGCCATCGTGCCGTGGTGGGGGGGGAAAAGAGGGGAGATGTCTGCATCAAACAAGATGGGAGAGGAAGGAGGAGAAAATTCAAGAAAACTGCATTCAGAATTCAAAAAGTGAAAAACGTAGAAAAATGGAAAGAAAGGGAGAGTCTTTTGGCGGCGCGCAAAAAGTAGAAACGTCCTCTCTGGAAAAAAAAAAGGGGACTATTGGCTTTCCAATTCTTTTGAAAGTCCGGGGGGACCGGGAGTCCCCAGAAGGGGGGGGGGAAAAAGGCCCATGATCTGCAAGAGAAGTTCTGCATGCCGAAAGCACTTGTTGTTGGTTTGGAGGGGCCCAGAGTAGAAAGGAAAAGTCTCTTTACCTGAAAGGCGCGAAATGAAGAGGGGGTGAACAAGGAAAAAGAGACGACCGGGGGGGAAAAGGGGTCGGGAAAAGGAAAAAAGGCGTTATTCGTGGGCAATAACAAGAATACATCTTGACAGAAAGAAATACGCGACCCCTCTCTTCTATAAAAGATGAGGGGGGAAGGGGGGGGGGTTCGGATTAAAAAGGAAAGTGCGATCGAGACCGACGGAACATCGGTGAACAGGAAAGAGAATTACGAAACGCAGATAGGAAGGGATTTTCACATGGGACGGGGAGATGCAAAAAAAAAAAGGGAGAAGAAAAGAGAGAGATTTGAAAAGCCAAGCACGTTGAAAAGGACGCGTTTAGGTAAGGTTTTCGCATTCAAGAACAGAGGAAGATCGCAACGAAAAAAGAGAAAAAATCAAAACGATCCCAGAAGTAAGGGATAGAAGAAGAGCGGGGGGAGAAATTTTGAAGAGGGGAGGGCGATTGCAAACAGTGGGGGAACAGCAAGTCCGGGGGGACGGGGGGGGTGAGGCATGCATTTCCTTTCGCTCAGGAAGGTAAAGCGACGTGATTTTGAAAAAGACAAAAGTGGAAAAAAAAAACATGCAGAATCTCGAGAGAAGGAAGGGGGGCAAATTGAGGGGGGGGGAAAACCGACACTCTATGGCCGAAAAGAAAAACGGCCCACCCTAAAAGGGAAAAAGGTGCAGCACACGAGGGGGGGAATGACGCGGCGCAATCGATCTCGGGTTGGAACGCTTAATTGAGAGGGAATTCTCCTCATATCGAGGAGGGAGTGCGAGGAATGCAGGGAGTGATAAAATCAAAAAGAACCTGGCGTCCTCACGGCACTGGGAGAACAGCAGATATTAGGTACAGGGGGAAAGGAGGGAGCTGCAATATACACGAGGACACAAAGGGTCACCGACGACCAAAAATTCAGAACATAGCTGTAAAAGGTCCCCCAAGGAAAGGGGCTTACAACTCACCCGGGGAGGCGAAAGCGGCTCCGTATAAAGGCCAAGAATTCGGGGGGGAACGGAAGTACCGGAATAAAAAAGGCACTCATATCTAACGAAAACCTCAAAATACTACCACATCAGTCGGTCGAGGAAACCATCCACTTCGCCCCAGACCGGCCCAATCCAGCCAAACCCGCAAAAAAGGGGAATTCGAATTCCGAGGGAAGACCGTCCTACGTGGGGACAAACGGGGGGGGGCGAAGGGAATCCGCAGAGATGCCGTACGTGCAAGAAAAGAGCGAAGTCCTTCACCTAACTAAAATAGCAGAAAAGGAGAGGAAGACGTCCCCAGGCAAGAAAAAGAAAAAGCAAAGAATCCCAAGATATTGGCCAGGAAAATACAGCAGCGCCAGACAAAAAGAAGGGACGCCGCCCTAAGACTAACTAGGAGAAAGGACGCCACCAGGAAAAGGAGACTGCCGCAGCGCAAAGCCCGACCGGTAAAGCGATCAAGGAAGAGAACGCCGATCCTTAGCTCCAGCGCTTCAAACCAAAAAGAAAGACCCAAGGGAAAATGTAAGAGAAAAAAATCGTCTCCGTAACAGCCAAAAAGAAAACAACCGAGAAGTGCAACAAGCAGCCGTTGGCGGGAGGGAAAACCACTCAAGTTCAAGGAACAGAAGAAGAGATCATGCGGAAGAGGGAAAATGATAGTAATGCTTGGTAAGAGAAGATGAAAAGGTGGGAAGACGAGGTCAATCCTAAGAAGAGAGAAATCCAAGGCATTCGCCCCATCCCGACAAAGGTAAAAAAGAAAAAAATTCCTTTGGAAAAAAAGGGAGCCATCGCCTCCACATACTCGGGTGGAGGACAACCAAGGAAAAGCCCTTGCAAAAAAAAAGGAAAAAAGAAAAACAAACCGCTTCGCTCGGGGCAGAGGCCAAGGGAACGCTATTGTCGTACAAAAGCAGGAGATGAAGGGGAAAACGCGGAGAAGGGGACTCAACAAACAACAACTTATTAGGAAAGAGAGATATGCGTCTCTTTGAGAACCGGAGTTGGAAAATACCAGCTATGGTAGAATGATAAAAACCGGAAAGAAAAAGAGGGTTTTTTTTTGTGGGTTAGGGTTTTGGTGCAGAGGGTACTTCTCTAACTGGGGGGGGGAGTGGGAGGGGAAGGGGGGGGAAAATCGGTGTTCCTGACCAACGGGAAAATTTGTTGAGGGGTCGGGAGGGGGGAAAGCAATCTGGGATTCTTCTAAGGGGGGGACAGGGCGTACAAGAATTGCTCGGGGGGAGCGCGTGGAAGGACGGAAAAGGTTGCTGGAAGGGCGGGGGGACGGCCATGCGCCTTCAAGGTGAGGGGAGAAGGACGTTGGCGCAGAACCGACAGACTAAAGGTCGAGGAAGTCTCGTAGTGACTTGGAGGGAAGGACGGAGAAAAGGAAAAAGGGGGAGCTGCTTATCGCATTGCCGTGGGAAAGAGTGTGGAGCGGAGGAAGAGCGGCGGTTTCTCACGGAGGGGGGGAGGGGTAGAAAGGGGCGCTTGCGGGCAGCGGGGAAGGTGGCTCAGGAGATCTTAGCAGAAAGGAAAAGTAAAAAGGCATCTGCAAGGGGGAGGGGCTTCCTTGCCCTGGATGACTGCACACACTAAAGGGGGGGGGTCTGGGGAGGAGGAGGTACCGTGTACGCCCGCCGGACAGAGATGAAGGGGAAAAAGGGGAAGAAAAGGGGGGGAGGAAGGGGTGATTTTACGTTGGTGAAGCATACCTCGGGAGGGAGGAGGGGGGGGTCTTCAAAAAAAAAGGGGGAACCCTCCCATGAAAGAGGAAGGTTCAAAAAAAAGAAAAGACTTCGAACTCAGGAGTCCACGCTCATGAAGGGGGTGGGGTAGAAGAAGGAGAGCGACGTTGGAAGAAAGGCATTGTAGGTCGACCTTGGGGGGAGGGCTATGGGACGTGGCGAGGGCGGTGACAAGGATGTTGTCCGTCGAGGGGAGCCGGGCTGTCCACAAGTCAGGAGACTCCGAGTAATCCGGGGTCGAAAGGCTAAAAAAGGTCTGCTTGGGGGCCGGGGAAAGCTGACAAGCGCATGAGTGCTAGTCGTTTAGGGGTGGGAAAACTTGAAGAAAAAAAGGTTCCGTGGTAGGTCGGAAGAACTCCTTTAAAAAGGAATGCACCTCTGGAAAACCGAGGAAGGGCAACTCCAGCGTGAGGGGGAGTGAAACTCTATATCCGGGGGAAGAGAAGAATATCAAGATTCAAAATTCATCGAGAAATTACGTTCATCCGGATACAAAAAAAAAAGTGGCGGCGAGGAGAAGGGGAAAAGTCTCGTGGGCTGCAATGGGGAAGGAATTTTCTTGGGAAATCGGTGGGGGGGGGAAAAATCGGGGGCTGAAGGGGGGACCCTGCCAGGAAGCGAGATTCTGCATGCCTCGAGGGGACACGGTCTTGGGATGAAAGAAAACGTCCTACCGAGGAGAAGGGATTCAGAGAGAGGGGACCGTCCACCGAGGGAACATTTGGGTAGCAGTTGGAAAAAAATTCGTAATGCGGGAAAAAAACTACAAGCGTACATGCTGTAAACATAAGACTAAGCGCACACTCAGAAAAATAACCAAGGTGTCGTGGATCTGGGTTGGGGATAGGGGGTGCTAAAGTCCTCCATGGAGGGTGAACTTCCAGGGGAAAAAAACCACGGGAGAAAAACCCTGATCGATAGCCGAAGGAGGGAAGATGACTGGAGAA
>Ga0179593_1332749_pt1 | contig 11564 bp, 12 predicted proteins | sample CZODoug2_1_08_16_FD_185931 | JGI IMG/M metagenome (GOLD analysis project Ga0179593, IMG submission 185931) | Vadose zone soil fungal communities from Angelo Coast Range Reserve, California, USA - CZODoug2_1_08_16fungal (PacBio error correction) | ecosystem: Environmental > Terrestrial > Soil >...
AAAAAGTTGTGCAACTCATCCTAGCACTTAGCGGTGGTTTCACAGGAGAATGGCAGCCGTTGACCCGCCACCGCGACTGAAAAACACGCCGTTCTTAGAGGGGCGTGACAGGGGAAACGAGATGAAAAGGGAGTTTTCTTAAGTCAAGTCGAAAGTACTGGTGATCGGCACTGCGAGCACGGAGAGGTGGGGGACAGGCCGGTGCCGGTTGGTGGCGCGTGAGTGACTCTCATACCACGACTTTAGTGTGGGGGGCAAAGGAGGATGGGGGGGGGCGCTTCGCCACAACCACGTTACACTTAACGACGAAGCGAGCTTGAATGGCTGTTAAAAGTGGAGGCAGTTGGTGTCCGAAAACCAGAGAAGGGGGTGCGATGACCGTGGACGTTAAAGAAGGGTCTCAATCAGTCGCGGTCTGCATGTGGGACCGTGGGGTGACTGGGGGAAGCGCGTGTACATCAGCTTCATCACACTATCATCCTGTCCGCGTTTTTTACCTGGGGGAGTAAGATGTTGAGCCGTTTCTGGACACCCAAAAGCTATTTAACAAAGCCGTTCTTACAGCCATCCAGGAAACTTGCGGGGCTCTGAAGGCTGTGCAATGTACGCGACTGGCAGGAATGCGCACTTCAGGGTTCGCTTTGACATCGGACTATCAAAGAAGGGAAAAAGTGAGCCGTGGGTTTTTTGTGGGGGGGTAATTCATGCAAACCCAACGATCCTGCTAATCCCTTCTGCTTCAAGGGTGTGTGCACGTGTTGCTCTTTTAAGTGCCTGTCAATCACCGCCCAGCGGGAAAACTTGGTCACCACGCCGGGCTTGGTCAAGCCATCGGAGTGATTCCTAGGGTTATGAGTTATTCTCTTTTCCGTCCTGCATTAAAAAAACGTAGGGAAACGCCCGTCATGTGCGAGAAAGTTAAAGCGGCCGAGTAGGGCCCTTGGGGCAAGCTTTACCATTGTGTTGAAACGGGGCAAAACCTTATTTAACCCATAGGGCGAAAGGCTGAAGTTCTTGGTTTTAACCGCGTACTATGGGGGGAAACATCCTGTCAGGTCACCCATCCAAAGCCCCCGAGACTCAAAGTGCCAATAAAACGCCGGCTGGAACTAGCCCGACAGACCTTGCTGTTCGGCGTGATCAGGTGAAAATCACCTTTGCCGCCCTTCGGCAAAGTTCTGGAGTAAAGGGTGGAGCGGACAAGGCTCAGCAGGAGTTGTAAAGTGGCTTTTTGTTTCCTGGAAGCGTGGGTCTTGTCCTGACTTGCCGACCAAACTTAAAAAGTCTAAACGAGGGGTTTGTTAGCCGAGCAGGAAATGGATAAGAGAGCAGGAAAAATGTTGGTGGGTAAAGCGAGCGTTTTCTAAGCTCCACCGGAAACCACGGGCTCGGCTTTACACAACTCACGTGCGGACGATACCCAGCTTGCCTTTATTTTCTCGGGGTCTTGTGGAAAAAAAAGACAATTTGCTACGACTCTTCACTTTATGACAATGCTTGTTCGACGCACTTGATCGCATAATTTGGCATACGTTTGGACAGTTGTGTGCATTGTAACAAATGTAGTCCCAGCCACGCACTAATGAATTCTCATTGTTGTGTCAACACCCTCTGTGGGGGGCTGCCGGTGTTGCTCTCACCCCACACCTCAGCAGGTCTCCCCCTTGTACGCACCCGAAGGGCCTGGACGGAAGAGAAAGAGTTAAATGGGAATATATTTTGGGGCATTATTCTGGTCAAAAATCCTAATCACTTTTCTTCTCTCGGCTTTGTCTAGTCAATGAAACATCGGCACGCACATAAGGCGGGGTCAAGTCCTGGGGAACGTTGTTAGCGTTTGTTACCCGTTCTGTTCACACGAGAGCGTAAGCAAGGGGTGGCAGGAATGACGATGTGGTGGAGATCCCTTTGCTAAGAACCACGAGAACTGGAAAACACAACCTAGTGAAGGACTAGTACAGGGAACCTGGTGGTCTTGTTATCATTTGATACACGGCCAACCTGGCCAGAAAGGTGAAGGAGCAGGGTAAAAAGGGGACCCACGGTTATCCATAGTGGGGTTTAAAGGTGACGGGTGTGGGGGGGCGGGTCACAAAGACTAGCCCAACAACAAACTGATTAGAGGAAAAGATATATAATACTATCTACACGTCACCAAAAAAACACTGGGAAACGAGGACAAGGACGTAGCGAGAGGCAATATCGCCGAACGTGAATTACGTGCCGAAAAGGTGGTCACTGAATACTCAACCATGTCACGCTTATGGCTGAGAAAGACACGGAAGGGGGAAACGTTAGCGTGGGTGGCGGCAGTAAATCTCGAACGTGACATCACTATCCTACCGAAGCAGTGGAAGAACCCGGTCAAAGACACAGCGAAAGCCCGTTCAAGTGCAAATCTTATGCTGCAACTATTTCAAATCTAAAAAAACGCGCCCACGTGGAATGGGAAAGGAGGGAAAGATCAGCAAAGGGAAAAAAACCCCTCCGTAAAGGGAGGGAATCGTCCAGACACTTCAGGTGGTGTCCACTGTGGGGGTTGGGCGATCAATTCTTGCCAGGTAAGTGGAAGGAACCAACCATCTACCCTAAAGGGGGGAGGCCATGTTCAAATACAAGATGGAAAACCTGCACCCAACTGCAACTGCGGAACAACCTCGTAGAGCCATCAAGTCAGCGCTCAGCAGGGCCTGCCGAACGTATTAAACGAGCGGACAGTATCAAGGAGCAGCGCCGGGAAGACAGGCTGGGATATGATGGTTCCACGGTGGAGTTGTGTGACGTAAAAGGGGGCGGAGAAAGTCGCCTCCTGTTTCAAACCGCTCTCCGATCTTTAGTACCGCAGGTCATGTTTTAGAAAAAAAGAGAGGGCCGTACAACTCTGCCAATCTGAAAGCATACTAGGCAGGAGAAGGTCCCTCAAAAATTGGAAAGAGCCAGACTTCTGTCTACGAAATGTGGGCCAACTTACAGAACATCATAACCTCGAAAATTTCCACTTCAGCAGGGAGGGTGTGGAAGGTATAAGTGTGGAAGATGAAGTCGTAAGAAGACCAAATCGCTCTTTGCAAAACCTGGATCCTGCCTGCGTTTCCAAAAAGGGTAAAATAAAATTGACCCACGCCGGTGGTGTTCAACTTTTTCAAACGCCTTTATTCATCAGGGATGGACCCGCTCGACAATGCGGGCAAGGAAGCGACTGGGAAATGAAGGGACAAATCATCAAACTGTCCCGACTTCCAGATGCTGGGTCCGAGGGGAACCATCAAATTTTTCAACTGAGTGGTTTTATAAAATCAAACTTCGTCCACAATCGTACGGGGGGCACAACAAACCCTGATGCTTCATAGGTTTGTTCCTGGCTGGTGACACGGACAGAGACATATGGCCGTAAACAAACTAAAGGACAAAAAGGCATGTGGAGAATGACGGTTCTATGGACTTCTCATACCTATTTAAGGGGGGGCGTAAAAATGGTGGGATGACCGGGGGGGAGAGGGAAGAGGTGGATACATCCGTGCACTCCTGGCAGGGGTCCCATTAAAGATCTTTATTTCTAGGTCATCATCTGTCCTTTGTCAGCGGTCAGTAGTGGGTGGGGCAACGAGGAAACAGGCGGAAGAGCACAGATCGTCATGAAGGTGAAACACAATGCTATCGTCCTATCTTGAGCCGAGGTTTCACACAGGGACTGGGGGGTACCGAAAACCCAGGAGATACAGGGACTGGAAATTGCGGGGACTCTTTCATATTTGGGTGGTGGTGTTGGAAAGCGAACAACACAAGGGGACGCGCCGGAGTGACATTTAGACTGGTACAGGTGACACGCCGGACCGCCATCTATCCGCACTCTCAAAGTGGGAACTCATAAAACGTGCGGGTGTTAAAGGTGTCCTCGTTTGGTTCTAGAACTGCCGTCCCAAATACATCGTCAATAACAGTTAGCTTCAAAAAGAAACAGCCTTCACCTCTTGCTAAAATCAGTTGGGGGGTTTCCCTCTGCTTAATTGTCCTTTTCACTACGGATGTGAGAGGTACAGAAAGAAACAAACGGGCAAAAAGGCCCGGGACGAATTGGATTGGTGCGATGATCTCCTACAACAATTTTATGTCAAAACTTGAACGTTTGAATCCGTGGGGGCGGAAGGGGGATAATAAGGGCTCAAATAAAACGGATAACGACTCCGCAGTTGCACAGACTATTTCTGGGCTCCTCCAGGAGGGGTGGGAACGTTCGCTTGGTATGGGGTGCGAGGCTATAAGGCTGTGCCAAATCTCTAGGGACATCAGAATGGCTGGTCGTAAAAAAAGGGACTTTTGGTATTTGCAGGGAGGGGACAAAGACTAAAAAAGATACTTCGAGAACGAAAACCAAGGAGGAAGAATATTTATAAGGGATTCGGTTTATGGATGTAACTAACCTGGTCAGAAAGTATGATCGGCCGGGGAGGTAGTGGGGGGGTTGAAACGTGGGGGGGGGGGGACTATTGAGGTCTCTCCTACAAACAAAGGCAGAAATTAACAAAGAAATTTCTTGGGGGGTGTACTAGAAAAGAGGGTAGTACGGGAAACTTTACGAGACAGTGAGGTCTATCGACGGGTTTGTTCAACGGGGGCCTTCTATTCACGATGCATAAGTGGTGTATCGGAAAAATTGGCGAATAAGGTGCGGCCAGACGTGGGCCGGGTTGTGGGACTGTACTCGGATTTATCTGTAGGACTGCAAATAACACGGCTGCAGGGAGTCTTGTTGGGGCACTGGGTGGGCAGCTTTTCCTATCCAAAAGCTAAATGAGGAAAGGGAAAACACGAAGGGGGGATGTAGATCATACCGGTGACCGGGATGTTCAAACGTGAGGAAAAGGGTTTAAGGCTAAATGTAAGCAAAAAGCAGGGCAACGTTTAAGAGGCGGCCGTTGGGTGAAGAGGGGATCGCGTTCAAAGGCTCAGGTGCAATCCTTGTGTGCTTTTTCTTGGGTTACATCGCTTGTGGAAACACGAGGGAAGACCGCAACGGGAGCATGAAGGGGGAGGTGGAAAAAGAGACGAGGTGGAGCGATACTTTGGCCTCATTAACCTCCGAACCGTTATACAAAGGGAAACGGGGGACGTATCACTTTCATGTCTCAGGGACCTGGCGGGGGAGAAGGAGGCATGGATAAACATTGCGCGGCGAAATGCAATCCGGTCTGGAACTCACTTTTTACGTGAAGCAGAGGCGGGGGGAATAAGAGGGTCTGGGGGGGAATGACGTATTGAGAGTGGGTGAGGAAAAGGTGTAGTGTACCGCATCCTCACTATCTGCGCTGCTGCCGTGGGGGGGGGGGTTTGAAAAAGAGAAGGTGAAGGCATTTTGGGTCCAGCCCAGAACTGAACGTGGGGGGGGGAAATCCAGAAGTGTTACTATTAAAAATCTAGACTTGAAAAAAAAGCCTGGCAAGAAATTAGTGGAGTACACATCGGGTTGTTGTGTGTTGGTGGTTGGGGTGGTTTTTGGGGGTTTTTTTTTGTGTGTTTTTTGGTGGGTTCTTGGGCGGGGGGGGGGGGGGGGGGGGGGGGGGGGGGGGGGGGGGGGGGGGGCGGACAGAAACATCTCTACTATACGGGGGACATTTCCGCTTCGAGTGGGGAAATCTGGCAGAAAAAGAGGAATCTGGGGGGGAGAGCGGACGTTGAAAGGGGGTTGAGTTGCATAGTTTGGACCGAGCTATCCTGGATACTGGCGTCTCATCTTGGCTCACCCTTTAGGAAATAGGAGGTGTCAGCCTAACGCTGAGCCAAAAAAAAAAAAGCACAACGGCAGAAAATAGGACGTCCCTTTGCGGACAGCATCGGAAGTAAAGGGCGGGCATGCTTGTCTCGGTGTCCTTAAGGCAAAGTTGGTCTCAAAAGTCAGCGTTCTCGGGAAAAGAGGAGGTGGAAGGGAGTGAGATCCGCATCCAATGGGCAGCTGGTTCCATTAAAAGCGGGGGGGGTGTGGAAGGGGGGTGGACGGAATCGTCGGGAGAAGCGGATGCCATAATGCTTCTATTGGTTGACTCGATACGGGTTGAACGGGGAACCGAACGCTACCGAGAGGACCCCTGCCGTGCCAGTACACGGGCTCAGACGGGGCATGGGGCATGTTCGCTTGACTAAGATTACAGTAGGGGGGCCGGCGATTAACAACGTGTGGAGGGATAGAGATTGGAAAAGGCTGAAGATAGTGGGGATGCATCAGTTTTTCATCTTGGGAAGTTTGTTGGGGAGGGGTTCAGGGGGGGGAGTGAACAAGAAGCATAAAAAAAAGAAAAAAGTGACGCGGGGTGGGGGGAATTGTAAAGCCGGTGAAGTCAAATCTAATGTTCTAATAGAAAATCCCGCCGTGCTGTTGGCTGGAGAGAAATAACAGTGTGACAAGAGAGAGGAGTGAGGGGAGGATATGTGCAACGCAATTCGCTGACGCTGTCTTGGGGACCCAACTGATATCTTGATCATCTGGATCTCTCATCATGTGGCAAAAAGACCGTTGGAAAAACTGAGGGGTTTTGAAAGGTTGAAGAGTTGTTGACCGTTTCCGTGTAAAAGATCGTCGTTGACTCGGCTCAGGGGAATGTCGGGGGGGGGTAAAGTGTGGAATCCTTGTTAGAGAAAATTATCTAACAATCTCTAAAGTTATATGGGCCCAGAATGTCCTGACGAGCATGCAAAAGAGGGGACCAGGCTGTGGAGGAGGTTGGAAAAAGCAACGCAAGGGGGAAGAGAAAGCTATTTCGCGGGGCGCGGAAAGGGGGGGGTCTGTTTGAAATTCTCGACTCGGTCTCGTTGCAGCTCGGTTTTGGCAGGGTTGGTGAAAGGTCGAAAGAGGTAATCGTACTCAATAAAAAATCACAGGAGTTAAAAAATAGAGATATAAGCTGCTTAGGTTTTTCTGCAGCGAAAAAAAGAACCCTCTTCCAAGGACAAGTCGGATGACGGGGGCCCCAAACAGATGTAAGAAATAGAAAAAGGTAGCGAAGGAAAACGGAGGAAAGTGAATTTTCAGTGATAGCTAGCAGGTAAACGCTGGCATGCGAGACAGAAGGATTGTGGTAAAAAGTATTTTCTATAAACCTTTCCGGGGCCTACTAGGGGGGCAGGGTTTTAAGGAAAGGGGCTAACGAGAAGGGAATCGGGGGAGAAGAAAGTAAATACAGCACCCTCCACTAACAGTACGCTTGACATAAGCGCTGATGGCGTCCGTATGGGCACTTATCGCTAAGAAAGCAAAAACTTGGGGAAAACTGGACAAGAAAAAGAGAAAAAAAAATAGAAAAAAAAGAAGATTCCGTGCCAGGAAAAAGAGGTGGTCTTTCACGGCGCTGTTGTCATCGTGCGACTGTTTGGAGGCTTATACTCTGCCAGACAGGCGTAGTTCTCTTGGAAAACACGGGCGAAAGGGGGGGGATGCCAGAGGGGTTACAACTAAACAGAGGAAGTCTACTCAAACCCGCCAAAAAGGACGCAATCGTAAGTTGACCTCTATTTCCATCGCGAAAAAACACGACGTAGGAAAAGGGGAAAATGGCAAAAGGGGAAAAAAGGTGATGGTAAGCCTCAGCCGTACATCATATTTTCGCGATGGAGACGAAACAGGAAGCTTGTACACAGTTCTTCGGGTTTCGAACAACAGGAGCAAGCAAAGAGGGCGACTCTGTGGCACAAGCTAGTTAAAACGCCTGGACACAAATAAAAACGGACCACGACATGGACCCAAACGTCTTCGCCGGGTTCTTTACAACTCTTCAGTGGGCTTGTCAGAGGTGACGCTCACCAAAACATATCAACGACGAACGAATGCCCAAACTTACCTAAGTTATAAAATCATCACTTCAAATAGAAGGGGACGTCTATTGGAGCTTTTGCCGACGGGGGTCAAAGGGTCGCGTGGGGGTGGGTGGTACGGTTCTCTTGACGCTCGAACAGGCTTGGCTCCTTTCAAAATAACTTTTTATACACTTCTCTAATGGGCCTATGGCGAATGTGTTATTACGCATTAGGGTACGCTATTTAACTACCCACCTCGGGGGTAAAACACGTTGAAAATCGGAAAAGCTGGCAATACTGAGCATGGAGAGGAAAAAAGAAGAATTCACTCTGCTTTACAGCTACGGAAGTTACCCAGTACGTTAATGACTAGATGGGGGGTAACAAATGAGTACTATCAAAAATTGGCCCGCACATCTCTTGATAAAGGTGAAAGGACTTTCAGTATGGTACGTCGTGAAAGCAAGAAGTTGTTTCGGCACGGGGTCACGAGAGGGGTGGCGGACCTGAAAGACGTCTTCATCATATCCAAGTTTCTGCACACTCTCAGCGCCGTATAAGGTTTGGAGCGCTGGAACTTATCAAAAGAGGAAAAGCATAAAAAAAACCGCTGCAATGAGATGTCTTACTATAAGATTAAATGAAACGCGACACTTTTACTTCTGCCTATTGAAAGTCCTGTCTCTCTAAGGGGGAAAGATCCTCGCGAAAGACGGAACAGAAAGGTATAGTAGTGGCGCGTCCCACGGGCGTGTCCACAGTTTGTAGGGACTTTTTTGGGGGATTAAAGGAGTCAAAAATTCGTCCTAAAGGGCAAAAAAAAGGGCGGGAGCGGAGGCCTTCTTGATGACGCGGTATAACGAAAGAAAGGGATATGAAAAGGAACTAAAGTGACCCTCTTCATTTCGACCGGGGAGAAAGGGGGCTGGGGAGGGGGAGTTTGAACTCCTGGACAAAAATGGCGGAGTAACGTGATGGCGCGTTTTAGGAAAAATTTGATCAACGTGGAACTTCGATACCGAAGGGTCGCGAGACTGTCTCCGCAGAAAAAAAGGGGGGGGAAAACTTTCGCGTGGGCGGGCGGAAAAAGCGGCCACATAGTCCTTACGGTGCAACGGGACGGGGAGAAGGTAGTGGAATCGCGTGGGTTCAAAGCCTGACGGGAAAAGACAAGAATCACCGTCAGGAATATGAACCGAGTCGAACTTATCATCGGGGGCAGAGAAAGCACGATACAAAAGAAGGAAGGAGAACGAAACTTGAAAGGAGAGGGAGAAGGGGTAAAATAACAAAACCGAAGCGAAGAGACAACGGGAAAGGTTCCATAGTTTATGTGGGACGGTCTCAGATGAGTGTTGTTTTTGAGGAGGGTGGGTGGCGAAAGAAAAATGGCCGGCCTACTTAGACCCTGACAAACTCTGCGCAGAAGAAATACGGTTGTTCACTGCCGTTCGGAGCATCTATTCGATCAAAAAAAAAAAACAGAAGATGAGGAAAAAAGAAAAAGGATATTAGGTGTACCTCTATCCATAAATGGCTTCTGCGGTTGGGGTTTCACAGGGGGTAAACAAGTTGCGCATTACGTTGGGCTTCAAGAAAAAAACTTTCACGCGAAGTTACCCTCTAAAACCTTTGGGAAGGGAAATACGGGGGTGCAGTGGACAATGGGAAGTGAAGGAGGGATGGTACTTATGATTTCGTCTCAACGTAAAGGACTAATGGAGGCGCACTCTTGTTTTGAGCGTGAATAGGCAAGTATCGAGAGGGGAAGCACGGGGACGGGGTGGTGGAAGGGAGATCGGGTGGGTGGAAAAGATTCATGAGCTTACGGCGGAAACGGGTGTTGTGGGAAAGTTTCATAGGGTGGGGCCTGCGGGTCTCTCTGAAAAAAGAAGAGACGTAAAAACAAAAGACCGTGATGGGAGCCACTAGTACACGGTTTTTAGTCCTTGATCTTTATCCATTTACGTCAACCCAGGAAACACTGGTAAAACCATGGGGAGAAAGGGAATGTCCGGAGTAGGAAGGTCAGCCAGGGCCGTGTGTTGAGCTGGGCTATCTCTTAGACCGGCGGGAAGACTTAAGTCTGCGTCGCGGGTGTTTGGAGACTGTGAGTAGAAGGGAAGGGCCGTTGAGAGAAAAAAAACGCAAGGGGAAATGACCGCCGGAGGGCGGCCTATCAGTAAGGGGACCGGTCTGGACGGCTTGAGAAAGGATAACCCGGTCTCTCGCTTCGGGGGACATTCAAGGGTCCAGCTCTGGTTGAGCGGGTCACATTTCGGGGAGGATAACTAAGGAGGGAAGAGTTGGAACTGGGGGGAAAGGGATGAGTTTATGACAGGGCCCTATCGTCCTATGGCTAAGTCTGGTCGGGTTGGAACCGGAGAAAGGGTATGGCGGGAAGGTTCTACTCACCCGATCAATCGAAATTCTCACGGGCTGATCGAGCGGTTCATACAAAGGGGACGCCTAAGAGGAAGGAAATGTTTACTTGTTAAACGATGAAGGGCAGGCACTATTTTAGGTCGCCTGGAGTGTACGATTCAGGAGTCGGGGGGGCCGCATACAGGAGATGCGTGGGGGGCAGCAGTTGACCACGGTTTTGGGGGGGGGAGGTAAGCGTTTAGTGCTCGCCAACAAATAGAGGGCGTCGAGTTTTTGCACTTTATCTAGTGCTGCGCCCGTTGTATGAAACGCTCACGAACAAGCGGGAAAACCCTACAGGGGCTTAAGAAATCGATCCAAGGGAGGGTGCAGCAGGGGACACAGTGAGACAAGATGGTCCATCAAGGTAGGTAGTCTATGAAATTTTTTTCACTTGGAGAACTGCAGAACTCCGATCTGAGGATTGGTTCAGACGCCGTTGTTAACCTGAGTAGTGTTTTTTATTGTCGGATTCGAGTTTTCGAAGCGGCTGGGTATGGTGTTCCTCGAGGGGTTTCGTGGAACCCCACCGGTACACACAGAGTAGTCTCTTCTGCTTTGGGGTCCAACGGATATCAGAAGTGCCTGCCGTTGCTTAAGCGAAAGAAAATCTGAAGAATTGATATTCCCGAAGTGTCTGGATAAATCTCTATCTTTTAACGGTGTTGGGCTTCGTTTAAGCATGGTGGGAAAGAATCTAGGGTAGAGCGCAATCCTTTCAATCAAAGTAAGGGTTAGTCTATTGACAAAAGCCAGGCGGCAAAATACCTTTCAGAAGGGGGACAGGTGTTTCTTTCCATGGGGATTGAACTTAAGACATAAAGATGGTTCGGAGGGTTCTGGGGTTTGGAAAAAAGATCGGCCCTGCCTTTTTGACTCTCGCCCAGCGCGAAAAGAAACACGCTGTGCGGGGAGATCATGTCTCGCTTTATCTGTTAACTTAGTATTCTTTTTTATAAAAAGAACTTGTCCACGGGAAGGAATGAAAGTTTCAGGCAAGAAAGGAAAGGTGAGAAAAATCGGAAGGCGTTTGTCAACCGGTGACCGGGGGTGTGAATTTGTTCAGTATTTCAAAGGGAGGTTCGGTCAGCTATATAGGCCGGGAATGGTGAACCTAAAAAAGGGGGAAGTCCAGTGGGGGAAGAGGATGAAAACAGTCCAAAAACTGACGTGCTCATGCGAGAAATACCCACATTTTAGCCGGTGTTTTCTTAGGGGAAAAGCTATTGAAGCACCTGTCCGGCACCGGGGATCAACTTCGGTGTAGGGACTCGGGGAATGGTGGTAGTGGGAAATGGGGGCCAACCCTCGTTCGGGGGAAAGGGGGGGACCAGGTTTTTTTAGTTCCTTGCTTG
>Ga0179593_1369113_pt1 | contig 11564 bp, 10 predicted proteins | sample CZODoug2_1_08_16_FD_185931 | JGI IMG/M metagenome (GOLD analysis project Ga0179593, IMG submission 185931) | Vadose zone soil fungal communities from Angelo Coast Range Reserve, California, USA - CZODoug2_1_08_16fungal (PacBio error correction) | ecosystem: Environmental > Terrestrial > Soil >...
AGGGGAAGGGGGGGGGGAGGACGGAAGCTGGAGTGCCAAAAGAAACTGGTCTTAGCAAACATAGAGTAGATCAATGACATCAGCGGGAACACTGATAAGAACCTACAGGGGGAGAATCGTGGGGGGGGAAGGGAAGAAGTACGCCCAAGGGGAAAGAAAAGCGGGGGAGAAAACTAAGGACGGATTAACGAAATCAAATGAACCGTTCTCTCTATGTCGCGTAGGTTGGGGGGGGGGAATAAAATGAGGGGGGGGGGAGAAAGAAGACCAGAAAGGTTCCGAGTGCAATTCTAGCTATCTTATCCTTTTCGACAGTTACAAGAGACAATCCTTCCGAATGAGAGAAAAAATTAATTGAGGGGGGGAGGGGGGAAGGGGAAAAAAGGGTTTCCCGCCTAGCGGCGGAAGCAGCCTAAGATTGGGTTAGGGGAATCAGACGCAAGGGTGTTTGGTATAAGCAGAGAAATCTTCTCATCAAGAAAAGGCGCATCGGAGAGCGAACACCTCGATACAAGGTTCTCGAAGACCATAAGGGGGGGGAGGTCGCTCGGAAAAGGGGGATAACTTAGAAAAAGGCAAGTGTCAAGAAGGTTGAGTCTTGCCGGGGTCCTCGGTACAAGCCAGCTTTTTTTGGAGGTTATCTTTGAGGCGAAGGACTGACAGGGGTATTTCCCTAAAGGCCGGTTTACTTAGTCGAGTCAGGAAGGGAGAAAAATTAAGGAAGGGGAATGTTGGGCGCCGGGGAGGCCTAGTCTGTCAGTCTCCAATATAAAAAAATGAATCCGGAGTATCATCCCTAGCAGATGGTGAAACTCTATAGGAAGGAAGGTAGGCAAAGCATGACTCTCTGAGGTCTTTCAGGAAAAGGCGACAAAATGGAGAATTAAACGGAGAAAAGGAGACCCTCTGGAATTTCGAATAGAGCAAGCAAATAGGGGAAGGAGGGGGAAAGAAGGGGGAAAAAAAAGGGACTGCGGACGGGTCGCGGTGAATTAAATCTTCTGTTACTACCAGTAGGGAATGTTTTGAGAGAGAAGGAGGTGGGGGGCCGTTCTGGGGGGTGTTACTCGAAAGATCATTTGAATGATGCATCGAAAAAGGCAATGATGGCTAGTAGTGAACATTTCACCCTATGAGAGAAAGGAAAAGCACCTAACCTGAAAGAGGGGGAAGGTAGGAAGACTGAGAAAAAGAAAGTGAACCTGCGATGACGTAGCAACTCGTCTCCTCCCTATAAGACCGCTCGGCTGAAAACCAAAGACTAGAACTAAAAACCTGCATGGAACAGACAGACCCTATTGGGTCAGAGGTACGAAGGAACAGAATCCGGAAAAAGGAAAAAGGCTACCGTTCCGTCCCGCACAATCTTGTTGCCGCAGCCGGGTCGAGTTATCTAAAAAGGGGAGGGGAAGCCAAGAAGGGGGACATGGAAAGGCCTCGAGGAGACGTTTTTAGTTCCTTTTAGATGGCACGCACTTTTAGGGGACGGCGCCGAGGGGAAGCGGAAAAAAAGAAAGGTGAGGAACTATTTAAGGGGAGGAAATAAGAAAGACACATCTCTGACTCCTATGGGGGGGGTGAAACCTGACGGTAGGGGGATAGAAGGAGGATCAAACATTTCAAAGCTCGCTCTCAACAAAAACGGTATGTGGATAATTTACATGTTCACGTAGAGGAAAAGAAGTCAGGAGGGAGGGGGAAAAAACAAACCGGGGAAAAAAACAGTTTGACTTCGACGGCGTACTAGCGTCTCGAGGGAGATCTCCTCCTATTCACGGGGTCGGTGTAAGGCGCGGAAAGCAATCCGAAGGAAGACGAAAAAGAGGACCAGGAAAAGGATCCACAGTGCATCGTTCTGGGCGATACTCGACCTGGGCGCCACTAGAAAAAGCAAGGGATTGAAAAGGGGAACTTGGTGAAATAAGGAAGGAAGGGGGGGGCTGGACCTTTAACCGCGCCCTCACCCGCGCTCTCTTGGGTACTTGTCTACCTTTTGTGCGGGGAAAAAAAGAGTAGGAGCGTAGGGCGGGGCGAGGGCCGTCAAACATGGTATTAATATGGCGTTCAGTGAAAGGAGGGCTTGGGGAAGGGGGAGAAGCCGAGGTGAAGAAAAAAGGAAAGGTTGCAATGAAGAAGGGTTGTACACGCAAAGGCGAAGTGGGATATAATCTCGAATTTCAAGGGAGGAGGAAAAAGGGCGGGAAAAAGGCTTGCTGAAACAGGCACTAACATGGCTGCTAGTCTAGACAGGGAAAGAAATCCTGAATCATTTGCGAGTGAATCAAACTGTAATAAGGGAAAGGAGCTATTTGAGGAAAGGGGGTCAGAGGGGATGGGGAAGCTAACAACCGAGGGAAAGGGGGGAAGCTTCACGGCGGGTCGCTTCAATATACAAAGATGGAGCTACGCACGGCCGAAAAGAATAGCCATGAAGAAAAAGAAGGAAGGACAGCGGGAAGGGGAGAATATGCAAAGGATCACTATTGAAATACTAGGCTGCCGCAGCGACCCCATACAAATCTCATAAGGTTGCGGGCGGCGAACCAAGCAGAGGGCCGGACGGGAACCAGCAGGGGAAGAGAGGAACGGGAAAAAAAACCGGGGGGGAGACGGCGCGGATTGGAACAGAAGCCAACCACCACCCACCAACCCATATCGACACCGACGGCAAAGACGGCCTGAGGGAGAAGTCGAGGACCAACGGAGAGAGACCCAGAAGGGAGGAGGAAGAGCATGGGTGTCATCGATAACATAAGACCTTCGGGTATCCCTGTTCATCAAACACAAGACAGGGGGAAGTCAAGGGGGGCGGGGGCAGCGCGGAGAAAAAAGTTCCTATGAAGGCAGAGGTGGAGTCTGGGGATTAACCCTTCCAATCAACTTCAGGAGGGGAAGACCTCAGAGGGAGAAGGAAGATCAGACTTGAAAAGAAAGACTCCTAGTGCAAAGAAAAGGAGGCCGATCGTCTAATCGGCCACGGGAGGAACCTGCATTTCTCCCAAAATAAATGGCCACACCGAATCGAGGAGGAAAAGGGGGGGGGACAACTTGAGAAAAGGGGGAAATAGTCCTTCATGGAGTTCGAAGCTCCATTTTTCTGACTCACAAAACTATTCTACCCGTATGACTCCGTCATTTTAGGGGGAAAGGGGGGGAGAAAGAGAGGAAACTCAGATAAAACAAAAAAACAACAGGTAGGATATGAAAGGATAGTGCCTTCATAAAGTTAGTTACGAACACAGGTCAGACATCGGCGCAGGAGTAAAGGGGGAGAAAAAAAGAAAGGAATGAAGGGAGGGAGAAAAGACATCAATTTCAGGGGAAAAAGTCGCTTCTGACTGTGGGAATTGTTTCCGGGGAAAATGCGTTTCACAAGGGGGAAGGGGGGAAGGAGGCCGAAAGAGTAGGGTCGAAGGGCGGGGGTCGCGGTCAACTAAAGCGGATTACCGGCACTATTAGATCAAAGAGCAACGAATGAATCTTTGGGAGGGGGGCGAGGTTTATCCTCGAAAAAAGGAGGGGAAAAAAGAAAGAGGGGCAATACGGGAAGGTGTTGGCGCCTTCTCGAAAATCCTCTTGTACGGGTAAAAAAACGAACGGACTCACGAGAGCAAAGGAAGGCGGGGGGACAACTCTTGAACCCAGGGTCCTGACGTAACTGAAAGTGTCTGTGGAGAGAGAGTTGGAGAGACGTACAAGGAAGGCAGTTTCATTTTGGTTTAAAACGCATAGTTTCTGGGAACTGCGCCTTTGAGGAGGGGAAGTCTGGAAAAGAAGAACCTAAGAAGGGGGGAAGGAAGGAAGGACCTCCGAAAAATTATGACGTGTTGGCCTGAGTATCTGTGGGAAGGCCAAGAAGGGGGAGAGAACTAGGGAGTCGGCTGGAGACATCGGCTGGATCTAAGGTCGGGGGACAGTTAAAAGAAAGAAGAAGAGCGAGGCGGGGGAAGGAAGGGACATTACGCTAAAATTCTGCCTTTAACGGACTACCAGTTTGTGTCGAGCCAGGAAAAAAAAGGAAGAAAAAAAAGTCCGCACAGAGGGGGGAGGTTACTGACCTGACGAGTCGTGAGGTAGTTATTCTCCTTGTTGACATACCTCATGAGGGAAGGCAAAATGGGGGAAGGGGATGAGGAAAGAGTCATTCTTACCGAAGGGAAGAGTTGGTCCTTCAGCGTCTGCTTTAAAAAGGGGAACGTGCAGAGAAAAAGGGAGTATTCACCAAACAAACCGTGTAACTTGGTCCTCTCTCTGAAGGTTACCTGCAAGAGGAAATGGAAACTGAGAGTCAAATGAAAGAGAGAGGGGAACTAAAAAAAAGGGATCATCAGACCTAAAATTATGCATATCTGCCTTACTCAACTAAACCGACCGAGAGAAGGAAACTCGGGTTCGAAAAATGAAACGCGACAACCAACCATGCTGTGAACCGTGAAAAAGAGAAAAAGAGAAGGGGGGCTTGGGGAGGAAGGGGGTCTCTTTAGGGGACCTCACCTTTAAACAAAAAAAAAAAGGGTCGCCGTCAATTGAAACGAAATGGGGGGGGGGGGGAGGGGGTTCGCTAATAGAGGAGAGTACTCCCACAAACTTCTCCCAAGTTAATTAAAACTCTGCGGCGCCGTGAGGATAGAAGGGAGGGCTGGTGGAGAAACGCCAACCGGAATCCATTGGGCGCGGAATCTATTGCCCAGTGCTCACGCGTCTCTAGGATACGGATAATCGGGAAAAAACAGAGAAGGGGGGGGGGGGGTCCAGAAAAGAAAAAAAGGGGGACGGGGGGGGGGAGACCAGTGTACTTAGGCACATTTCTAAATCAAAAAAAAAAAAGATAGTAGGAATATAGGAACTACATGGGGGAGAGGGCCAAGAAAGAAGGGCTGGGAAATTCAAACAGAGGGGGCAACTAGCGTTGGAAGGCAGACCGCAAACCCTAGAAAGGGGGGACAATGGACCGTTCGTGGGGAGACGGACGCCACCAGAAGTGAAAAACGCCGAAGAGGAAAAAGGGAAAACTGAAAAACCGTAGGGCGAAGAGGGAGGCCGGGCGGCGACTGAGAGTTGAAGGTATCGAAACTGGTGGTCCCCTTAGGCGGTTTGGAGGTACAAAGAGAAAAGAAAACCAAAGGAAAGGGTCGCAGGGGTGCCGGGTCGGTTTTCAACAGGGACTGTTGTGTGAACCGCGGTGGACAGAAGAGGAGCAGGGGGGGAGGGACATCCGCGTGAATTTTTGTTATTCGATGATTGCGCTGAAAGTAGGGTAAGTGGGTGTTGATCAGTGCAAGGGGAGGGGGGGGGAGCCGACAGGGGGGGGGACAAGAAGTCTATCTGACAAAGGTCTGAGGCTATCGCACTTCGCATTAATGGAGGCTCCACATCTTAAAAAAACTGAACCCTAACGAACATGGCTAGTGAGAAAAGATTGTTCCTCCAGAAAAATGAGGAAAATGAATGGGGGAAAGGAAGGGAAAACTAAGCTCTTACCAAGGGGAGGAATTGACGCTCAAGACTGTCTACTGGAAAAGGAGCGAACAACAGCTTATATCTGCCTGGAAGGATCTCGCGTAGCAGGGGGGTGAAAAGAAAAGAAGAAGAGATGAGAGAGAACTAGTCTTGAGACCGACCTGACAAATAGAGTACGGAGATCCACTGTGCTATCTAAAAAGGTCACCCACAAAGACCAACCCACACAAAAAAAGCCCGCCCCAAACAAAAAAACCAAGAAACACACACCAAAAAACCTGCTCAACTCCCTCCTCGAACCCTACGGCTATACTTTTCCGCGCCCTTGCTCATGAAAAAAGTTAAGGTTGACTTTTATCGGGGAATGCTGTGAGCTAGTATAGACAAGGGGCCAAACCACCAGCGGATTTTCCATAGAGGCAAATCAATGAACTCCGAAGAAGTTGCACTAACAACTTCTGACAATGATCGGGGAAGGAATGAAAAGGAGGGGGAGAGGACAATGTGGGGAAGAAGAGGCTGAGACCGTCTCTAAATATAAGCTATTCGTCATAAAAAAAAAATTCCTAAACATCGGTCTTCCAAAGAATTTGAGTCCAGAGGTGGCAGGAAGATAAAAGGGGGAGGGAAAAGAAAACAAAAAAAAAGAAGTAGTACTGGTTCATCTGAAATCGTTGATCATGACGAACTCAGCCATAAATGACGAGGACGAGAAAGAAAAGGGACAAAGAGAAACTTGGAAGGGGGGGAGGGGAGTAGAAAGGTCAGGTAAAAAGCAAAAAACTATTGAAATTACACGAAAAAAAAGTGGAACCATCATGTTATTCTGTTCGCATAAGTCCCGCTAGAGCAAGCTCGAATTGGGGTACTCCGCGAGACAGAAAGATTGAGAAGAAGTAAACCTGGGGGAAAGGACATAAAGGGGGGGATCTGAAGGGCAGAGGGGAAAAACTGATTCTCTCCAACACAACTGAAGGGCAAGGTGCATCCTTCAAGGATGACGGGTAGGGAAGAATAGGACTCTATAGTTGTGTGGCGAGAGGGGAGGAACTAAAAAATGGGGAGGGAGGAGAGCTGGGCTAAACTTCAGGAAGAATATTGGAAAAAAGAAGAAGCTTGAAGAATCAGGGTCTTCTGGGTTGTGTTGCTGATACCCGATAGAAATGAAAAGGGGCAGAGTGGGTGGGAGGAGGGCCGCTATGTACGGGGTCGAAAGGGGAGGGCTGCGTCGAGCACAGGATCTAATCATCAACCAACAAAACGAAAGAATAAGGCCACTTGGCTTATGTCCTCCGGGTATCAAAGAAGAGCTGAAAGAGAAAAAGAAATTCGGGGGGGGGAGGCGGGGCGCCTGAAGAGTTCGAAGCGGTTTTCGGATTAACAAAGGGTGGGAAATGATAAGAGCGTCGGCCCCTCTTGACACATGGCAGGTCGGGACAATCTAAGAAGGGGGGTCCTTTTCGCTCGAATTTAGAAAGGTCAATCAGACCGGTCGTGGAGTGTAGCGAAAGAGGGAAAAGAAAGCGAAAGATCTGTTGTCCACTGTCCCCTATGTGGGGGAAAAGAGAAAAATGTCCATTTTCATTCTGCGTGACCGAGAAAGAGGAGGAGGAGGGGGTTAGGAAGCTACTTAATTCGCCAAATCCTGACGAAATGAAATCCCGGAAGGGAGGCGGTTGTCTATAGGACGTCAGGGAGAAGCTGACTCGGGAGGAGAAATCAGCTCAGGTCTTTTAGACACTGCTGCGCGACATTTGAGACGGCTGAACATCCGTGTTCTAAAATAGAAGAAAAGGAGAAGACGCAAGGGGGAAACGGGCTGTACTTCTTTATTTCGCGGGATTCCGAGTTCACGTAGGCTGCGTACAAATAGAATGGATCGGAAAAAGAACCATTTTCCCTAGTGGGAGCGTTTTTCAGGGACGTCAGTAGCAGGACCATTTTAAATGCGAAAGAAGGCGAAGAGGAGACGATAATTGTTGTGGGTTCTCAGCCGTAGTGTATCCATCATTTTCACCGCGGGAAAGGAATAGGGTGAAGAGGTGGAGGTAGAGACTAATCGTGAGATAGGAGGTCGGTAGACGGCCCGAATAAAACTAGAGGACCTTAGGAGGTCCGCGTCGGCATAAGAGGGGTGGGGGGAGGGCAAATGGTAGGAGAAGGGAGTAGGGGACGCAAGCGGACGGAGGGGTCGCAGAAGAAGGCGGGAGGTTTAGAGAGATAACAAGATGAACGGAAGGGGTCGGGAGAGGGGGACCGATAGAGAGGGAGCAAGGGGGAGGGGAGGTTGAGGAGCGTAGACGGGGGGGGGAGGAGGAGGGCGAGGGGAGAGGGGGATGGGAGAAGGAGAAGAGTCAGAAGGGAGCGCTCACCGGGTAGACAGACGGCGGGTAACCCGTGAAAGAAAGGGCAAACCGAGGTGGGGAGTGTCAGGGGCACTTTGGGAGGAAGGGGGGAGGGTGGGGAGGGTGGGGAGGGGAGTCTATCTATCCTTCTCAGAACGAGAGAGGGAGGGAAAGGAAATTGGAAAACGCCCCCTCTCTGCTGGTCAGGGGACGCAGAGGGGGGAGGAAGAAAAAAAGGGCGAAGGGGGGGGTGAGATGGGGGATAGAGGGGGAAGGAGTGATGGCTCTTGTCGAACGAAAAGGAAACCCTCAAACTCAAGGTTCATGGCGAAAACGAAAAAAACGGGGCTGAATTGGGGGATAGGGCGAATAAGGGACAGATGAAGATAAGAGGTACAAGGGGGCTGGGGGGGCAGAGGAGGGGATGAGGTGAAGAAGTAGGGAGAGGGGGAATAGGGGAGGGAAAAAAGGGCGAGACAAAAAGAGGAAACGAGAGGAGAGAGAAAGAAGAGGGGAATGGGGGCTCCGTGACCTCGGTAAGAGAGGTTTAAAAAAAAAAGGGTTTCGGACCGGGTGCCCGACAAGGGCTTTGGTTGAGGGCGCCAGCAGGCTGCGAGGAGGGGAACAACATGAAAAGGGAGGGAAAAGAAGGGTGCATGCCTTTTGAGGGTAGTCTGCTGCAAAGAGCGTACACAAGGTGAATCCCATGGCCGCGCGGGAAGAAAGGAAGGTGAGAGATCCGGGATCTTCTGCGGCTCAAACGGATTGGTGGGGGGGGAAAAAACAGAAATTCGCATGTACGTCGGGTCAAACATATCGATAAAAAAAAGGAGAGGAAAAAAAAAAAGGGACGGGGAATTGGGCGAGTACATGAGATCCATAAAGGAAACTGGCTTTACAAATAGAGTTTACCGTTGTGGAGGAAGTAGAAGGAAAGCACAGGAGAAAAGGGAGCTGAGGGACATGATGAAAGGTGGGTTCTGGGGAAAAAATGGTGACTCAAACCTACTAAAACTCGAAAGCGCGAGCTAGCTTTGCGCGGAAGAAGGGAGTGGTCAGAGGGAGACGGAGAAATGCTCCCCGCAAAGGTCCCCCATTGGTTCGGTCAACTGGTGGCCCAGGCTGGGTCATTCTGGTGACTGCCACCCACGCTTTGAGGAAGGGGGGTACCTTTGGCTTTGCCGGACGTCGGGGATTTGGGTCTCAACTTCTTTAATTCGGGGAACGCCATCCGCAGGGGAATCATTTTGGTAGGTAAGGAGGGGGAGTCGGGGGAAAAAAAGACGAGTAAGGGGGGATGTTGTCTCGATGGGGAAAATGATAATAGTACGCATGTGTACCGAAAGCAGCAACAAAGATAGAGCTGAGAGATAAAGAGGGGGGGAGAAAAAAGGTCCCTGCCCGCTAAAAACTCTTCCTTAAAAAAAAAGGCGGGAGGAAACTGAAGCCACCTTCCGCCCACTGAGAGGGGCAACGGGAAAGTGAGGGAATACCCTCACACCTGACCATAGCTAACCGCGAGAGGGGGACGGGTTTGATACTGCGGGCGACGAACGTTACGGAGCGTGCGCCGACGTAAGCAAAATGGTCCAGGGAGAGGGGGGCAAAGGGATAACCCAAGAAGAAAACTTATCTTATAGCCCCGAACGTTTCCAGAATCAAAAGACGCCGCAGCGTGGCTGCGATCGGGTGTATTCATTGGAAAGGGCTGATGAAAAGGAAAAATCGTGCCTATTCTCATAACTCGCAGGGTCGTCTCTCCCTAAAACCCATACACCAGGGCCGGAGGGGCGGTGAACCGAGGGGGGGGAAGAGTAATTAGGACCCGGTAATCCGCAGAAGGGAGAGGGGGATTGGGGGTTCCTCAATCAGGACAAAATCCACGGTGCTCTCCGTCTAGACAAGGCTAGAGCGGAAAAAAAAAAGGGGAAATATATGAGAATGCCTGTGTCGGGCAAGAGCCAACTAACGGGGAAAGGCTGAATGACAGCGTAACCCGACAAAACGGAAAAGCAAAATCAGGCTCAAAAGCTTCTGGAAGCCTCTAGGGCGGGAAACCCTCAAGAAAACCATTCTCGTGCGCTAGCCCTCGGAGCGATCCTATGAAAAGCTAAAGGGAGTTGAAAAAACCTCAGACCAAACCGCGTCGCGGGGAAGAACATTGAAAACTCGACAGGGGGAGAACCTGAAAAGGCACCCCGCAACCAACTTTGACCACACAGAAGTCAGGAAGGAAAAAAGGGGGGGGGTGGAAAATCATTGATTCAGAGGAAAGATCTCAGTTCTACGCGTAACGGGGGGAAGGGACTCCGAGATCAAATACAAGGAAAAAACGAGACAGAGTTCAGTAAGGCTGGAAGCCGCGGGTGACTATACTTGATCAGACAGAAAAAAAAAAAAAAAAGGGGGGAGGAGGAACGAAGGGGAAAAGGTTTCTCGGCGCCTTAACAAAGGGAAGGAAAAAGAAAGCTCCGGTAAAAAAGGGGACGCGCCGGAAAAAAATGTTCGCGAGAGAAACTTAGGGGTAGGACTTATGGGGGAAAAAAAACACTCACTTAACGTGGATCGGGTGGTCAAAGGGGGTTTTGCTTGTGTTCCTCCCCCTAATTCAGGACTACAAGAAAGAGTGGCGAGTTATGAAAGGGAACTGGACGCCCGGACAAGGAGGAGAAAATGGAGTTGCTAGTGGAGAGAGGTCAAACGAGACTAGGATAGAAGAAGAAAACTGAGTCTTTGGAGGGGGTCGCAGGGGTGACGCCGCCATAGACCTCGGCCTCAGAAGGGGGTTGGGAAAGGGGGGAGGAAGGAAGAGGGTCGTCAAGAGTTTCGGATGACGCTACGCGGGATCAGAGAACTCGTGAAAGGGAGGCGGGTCGAGCTCCAACGAAAAACGCGCCAAAGGGGGCATAGGACTACGATTGTGGTCTGTGAAAGGGCCATTGGTCGAGACGGGGAAAAAGAAGCCGCCTTGTCGCGTTGTCGGGAGGTGGAGATCAAATGGTTCGGGGAAAGACCAAGAAAGACAGGTGTTTCTACAGAGCCCTGAAGAAACCGATGGGAGGGAACCCTATACCTAGTTCAGTGGCCGATTATGCAGACAGGGGAAAAAAAAGGAAGGGGGGTCAGAAAGGGACCGGGGCGGACATGGCCAATGGGGCCTACAGGAAAAAGAAGAGGCGAGGAGGAGGGGGGTTGTACTTGAGAAACTGCGAGGTTCAGGAAGGACGGAAAAAGTCTCATACAATCTTTCTCTCTGCGGGTAGAAGGACACGTCAGCGCGCAGGATGCCGGGAGACGCAATCGAGACAGGTTCTATACAATAACTCTCTACTTGGGGAGAGTGTCTACTGCGACAAGTTGGAGCGGGAGGGAGGGATCTAAGGAGGGAAAGCAGTCGAATTCTTTCTTCAAAAGTAGTTTGGCCACCCATGGAAAGTGAGGAAAGAAGGGGTCAAGCGGGCGGCGGCGCAGAGCGGGGTTCTAAATGCGAAAGGCGCACGCGCGAAAGGTGGGCTAGAGAAAGGGGTGAAAAAAAGGAAAAACCGTCTGGCCCACCGCTGGAAAACGAAGATATCATAACCCGTAAGAGGGGACACGAGTCAGCGCCCCATACAAAATATGGCGGCGGGGGGAAAGGGAGCAAAGAACTCATATATAAATCCAGAGCTCTTGAAAGTGGACGGAAACTATACCCAAAACAGGCTGGTAACCTGGGGAACTTAAAACATCAACTAAAAAAAGATTGTTGTATCTTGGGGA
>Ga0179593_1387376_pt1 | contig 11563 bp, 23 predicted proteins | sample CZODoug2_1_08_16_FD_185931 | JGI IMG/M metagenome (GOLD analysis project Ga0179593, IMG submission 185931) | Vadose zone soil fungal communities from Angelo Coast Range Reserve, California, USA - CZODoug2_1_08_16fungal (PacBio error correction) | ecosystem: Environmental > Terrestrial > Soil >...
GGCTTAAGACAGGACTAAAAACAAGAAACAAAAGGGGGAAAGGAAGGAGCAGCCTCTTTCCCTGGTCGCCATCAGGGAAAAAAGACGTAGTCCACGGATATTCCGTACTTTCCTCCCGAAAGCCGCCTCGAAACTTTCACCAGGGAAAATCTTCAAACCAAAAAAAGAGGAGGGGAAAAAAAAATCGACTAAAGCCCGGGCAAACACAAACATAAAAACTCGACCCCTCGACAAAGAAAACCAGACTCAAGTAGTCACAAAGGGGGAACATCGACTGAATACACCTGATTTACCGATCGTTGGTCTCAGGCATTTGATTCAAAATCCCACAAAAGGAAGGATGATGGAGGTAATAATAAGTAGAAGGAAGAGGAAGCAAGTTTGCACCTGCCGATCGAAAATAATCTACAGGATTAAAAATGAACGGCACGAGCTAAAACAAAAAACGTCCCTGAAAATGCCATCTGGGAATAGACTTGAAAAAGCAACGGTAAATTGGGAAGATTGGGACCGCGGGAGGGGGGGTGTCTGTGGGGGGGGGGCGGGGAGGGGGGGGGGGGGGGGGGGGTAAGCTCGAGAGACCAAGGCGGAACCCAGGGAGGCCCTGATTCACATGAAGGCAGCAGGGAAAAGAGATAGATATTGCATCGATCGGGGTTCTCGGAGCTTACGAAACTGCAGGAGAAATTAAAATTTTGTTCTACAGAACAAAAAAACTCCCCCTTCAAGAAAAGCAGAGGGAAGGAGAAGCGAGGTCAATATAGACCTAAGAAGGGTCAAGGCGACTATGCAGTACGTAACAGTTTCGGACTCGGATGTGGGAAAGGGGAAAATACAGCAAAAAAGCGTAAGAAAAAAAAAAAAAGAATCCGAGTATGGTCAGGGAAAAGAAAGCTCAATTAAAAACGCAAGGAATAGAGAGAAGACTGAACAAAATGGACAAGATTGCGTTCGAAATTGAAAAAAAAGGGGGGGGTGAAGGAATGGTAAAAAGGCTAAAAAAAACTCGTCCAAATATTGGACTAACCAGGCGGTAAACCGCATATGTCCCAAGAGTGTAGTTGAAAACGGCTAAACCGGGGCAAGAGACTAAAAGGGGGGTAACTAACTAAGCAAAGAACAAGGACAAAGAGGAGAGAACGTCCCTAATGAAGGTAAACCAAAGAACAGGCATTTGGAATTGGGGACCTCGATCATCACCTAAGGAAAAAATGATTGCTATGAAAATTATGACCGGGCAAAAAAGAAGGATCGGGTGGACGGGTTGGGGAAGGGGGGAAGACGGAAGTAATTGAGCGGAGAATGGAAAATGGGAGAGGGAAAAAACAAGATAAATCTAAGGGTAAAAGACAGGGAAAACCAACACTGAACCTACCTCACAGAAGCAATGACACCGTGGTGGAGGAAATTCCAATGGAAAAATGGAACAGGACCGTGCAAAAGAAGAAAAAAAGATCAAAAAACGGGACTAGACGGGAAGAAGGACAGAGGCAACTCGCAGGGCTTTAGAAGCGATGAAAAACCCACTAAAAGGAGAGCTCAAAAGGAGTTAAGGAAAACGGAGTAGCCTGCGATCGCGCCCACGAAAGCTGATGGGGCCAAAGAAGGAGGGACTGAAAATTGGAGCGAGTCCTCTGGGCAGGGAGAGAGGAAATACCGAGAAGAGGGAACGGTCGCTAGGTAGAGTTTTCAAAAAAAAAGGGGGTCAGTAAACGTCAGAGTCGCGTATGCCGGTGTGGAAGATGGAGGGCTAACCACGGGCGATTTTTAAAGGCTAAAAATTTTGGAAAGTCGCGCAGAAGGGAAGTCAAGAATATAACAAGGGACTAACGAAAGAAGGCCTGAAAAAGGCATAGCAATAAAGGGGGGGAAAAAAGGAGGGGGGGTTGTGGAAAGAGGGCCAAAGGACTGGGAAACTAGGGGGGGCGGAAACCAATTTAAGGTATGCCGAAACTGGGGACCGGGAAAAGTTCTGAAAAGGTTAGCTAGCCAGGGAACCGAGGCCGGTTCCCTTCAACTGAAAAATTTGGGAACTCTCGGTACGACCTGGGGGGCGAAAAGAGGGAATTCCATGACCTGTGGGGAATCCAACCCATGGAAACACTAAAAATGGGTGTGGAAAGGAGGGGAAGGGGGAAAAACCATATCCTAGGGGGAATGTTTCAAAAAAAGCGGTTAGATTCGAAGCAGCAGGGGGACATTTGAATGAGGGGATGGCACCCTACATACGGAAGGAGGGGGTGGGGAAGGGGAGACGGGGGGAGTGATATGGGGAACAATTGACCAAAAAGTATTTCAGAAGGGTGACAGGGACACAAGATAACATGACGGAGACTGCCGGAGATTTGCATCATTCTGTCAATGACCGAAAGTGAAAGGAAAGGGGGGGGGGGGTGCTTGGGGAGGGGGGGGCATCAAATTCAAAAAAGCAGAGAGAAATATAAAGAAGCGAAGAGATTTTTTGAAAAAGGCTCCGCGACGAGCGTCTGGCATCTCATCTAGAGAAGGTGACCGATCGGCAGGGGGAGGGGAGGCAATCCCAAGGGAAAAGGTAACATGGGGGAAAGATAGCCATTCTAAAGAAAAAAAAGAGGAAAAAGATTACGGAAAAAAAATAAAAGCGCAAGTGACTGGTCAGTTACTTTGGAGGTCTGTGCCAGAGTTATTGTGTAATGACCGGAGGGAGGAAGAATGCGGCACACGGAAATGGGGAGCGGGGAGGAGGCTGGCTCTTGAGGTAGGCAGGAGAGAAGTCCACTGAAAAGGAATTACCTTCCTACTCAACGCGAAGGTTGGGCTGCAAAAAAAGCAGGAGCGAAGACCCAAATCTGACAGGAGAAAATGTAAAAGAAGGGTCGCGTTATGGTCCGAGGCACCACAGACTCGGAAAATGGTGGTCAGGGGGGGAATGTGAGTGAAGAAAGAGAGGCGAGATGGAGGCAAGGGCGGGCGAGGTTTCTCTGTTCGGACGCAAGGGGGGAGTTTAAGCGCCAAGGAAGGGTTAGAGGAAGCAAAAATAAACATGCCCCAGGATGCCTTAAAGGAAGCATGACTACGCGGGGAAACGGGATTCGATCAAGGAGAGGGGAGGAAAATCATGGAAGAAAGGAAGACGTACGGTCCTCATCCTTAAAAAAAAAGAGACAACAACAACGGGTAGGAAAGAGGATTGGAATCGGTTAAAGAACCTGTCTTGTTCCGCGGACTTATTCAATGACAGAAGGAAACATAACCGGAAAAGAGTAGGACAAGGAGGAAAAGGACCCTGGCAAGCGAAAGACCCCTAACCTTAAAAAAAAAAGAGTTGAAGAACCAACAGCAGGAAAATATAGCCCGCCCAAAAGAATCCGAGACAAGCGATAAACCGAATGCCAAAGAAGACCACCATGATCTAAGGAGGGTGGAAATCAATCGCGGAAAAAGAACCACAGCTCTTCAGAAGACGAGAAAAAAGGGGAGGGTTCTCCCCTTCTCTGGGGGAAGGGAACGTCGCATAAAAAAAAAAATTCGGCATGCGGGGAGTCACATGGACTGGAAGCAAGAGATGTGCAAGAAGAACAAGCACAGCTACCGAGGGAAGATCATGGAGAGAAAGATCAAGCACTACGGTCAATGTACCAAAAAAGAATGAAAGAAATGGCAGAGTTCATAAAGGGTTTGTAAAAATTTCACCATCGGACGCTCGATAAAAAAAAAAAAAAACCTTTAGAAACAAAATCGCGAAGGAAAAAAAGGGCCAATCGGGTACAGAAAAGAAGAAGACGACGGAGGAATCAAAAGAGGAGGAGAGAAAGTGCGGGAAGAGACTTGCGAAAAATATTTACTACGTGGGAGTGAACGTCAAAAGAAAAAAGAAAATCAGCGTGAAGAAGAGGGGAAAGTGAAATGAAGGAAGGAAAATCACAAGTCACGAAGTAGCTTTGGGTACAGAAAGAAAACTCATAGAGAGTGGGGCAAGCGGGACAACATTACAAAAAGAGGAAAAAACAAATCCCAATGAAGAAGGTTTGGCAAGAAAAGACGGAAAAAAGAAAAATAACGAAACGAGAGATAAGAGTCAAAGAACAACATTGGAAAAAGAAAGGGGAAGCGGTGTTTCAAGGGAAAATCGAAGGAACAAGGGGGAATTGATAGGGATTACGTCCCATTGGCCATAGGACTTGCCCAGCTACCCAGCAGAGGGGGACGAATTATAGGGGACCCGTAAAAAGAAAAAGGCAGAAACGGGGAGAAAAGCAATATTTTAGTCAAGAAAAGGCGCAGTGGCGGATTCAAGGGGGTCCCGACGGCCCGTTGAACTTACCACGACTCCAAGCAATTTGGCCCGTATTTGTCAAAATCGAACAATCATCAAGAAGGGAAAAAAAAGGGTATAAGGGGGACCGGCCAAAAACCAAGGAGGACGGTGCCAAAAATAAAAGAAAGAGCTGGATTTCCACAAGGTGCAGGGGCAGTGACGTACGCACCTCAAAAGATTGGTTACAACAATATTGATCGCAGCCAACACGGCCGAAAGAGAAAGGAGGACAACGTGTGAAGGCAGAGCAAATGGGGACGTCAAGCCGGGTAAAAGAAGAAAAACTCAGAGTGACTTACGGAAAAAGAAAAGCGGCTTCAAAGAAAGCACAGAGAGCTTCGATCTTTTCAGGGGGACAGCGCCGACGGGATAACAAACAACACGAGGAGAGAAGAAAGAACAGGAAGGAGAGGCACTGGGCGGATCACAAAAGAGATGGTCCACGTGACAGGATTTGGACGATGAAATCGCGTCAAATTATTCACCCGGAGGTAGGAGGGAACAAGGGGCAGTGACGAGTTCAATAGGAGGTGACATAAAAGTTTGTCGGAAAAAGGAAGGAGGGGGGCTTAACGGGGGGCCTTCGATAACTAGGTCACCAAGGATTTGGAGTGAAAAAAAAAAAGTGGGGGGAGACGTCAAGGTCAATAGGAGAACACATCCATCAAGCCCCGGAGGGGGGAGCCACCCAGTTCAGAAGTAAAGAAGTTGATTGTATGGAGGAAGGGGGGGGGGGGAAAAGGGAAAAGTCCCTGGTATGAGAAAGGGAGAACTGGCCTTCAGAAAAAAACTAATGCAAAAGGTGTGGGGAAAGGGACAGAACACATAGAGTTTCGTAAAACCAGTGGATGCAGGTGTTCGCTGCCGTTTTTTCCCACGCCGTGGTAAAAGGGGGGGGGAACAGCTGCGTACGAAGTAAAGAAGGAGGAAAGGTCAGCAGTGGTTGTGCAGCCAAAGGGGGAAAAAGGTACGGGGGGGAAGGGCTAAAAAAACCAGAAACCGGAAATTTTGGAGAAAAGGGGAAAGATAGTCGGGAAAGGAAGCCGGTAAGCGCAGGGGGAAGAGCGTCCCAGGAAAGACGGCAAAGGGGGGGGGAAAGAAAGACAGTGGTGCGGGTAGCCTGTTTTACCAGGAACGCGAAAGGAAAAAAAGGTAAAGACAAAGGGACCGCCAGAGAACAACTTATCTTTGGAGGGGAAGGGAGTTTAAAAATTCACTAGTGACCGACGGCTGGCACGGGGGAAGAAGCATCCAAACACCAAGAAGAAGGTAAACAGAGGAATCAGAGATTGTTAAGACAAAAAAAACTTGCAGAGCATAGGGATCGTCGATTCTATCCGCGGGACAGGAAAGGTAAAATAAAGCCTGGCTACTATCAGAGAGCGAAAAATTAGTAAGGAGGACACACAAAGTAGTCACCATTTAAGAGGCTGGGGAAAACAGTAGAATTAGGTCCGAGCAGTTGGGGAAGGGGAAGGAGGGCGGTGCATCGGTGCTCTGGGGAAGGGTAGGAAAAAAAGGCAAGATCCTGCGAGAAACTAAGGTTTAGAACTGGGGGGGAGAAAGACCAAATTGGAGAAAAGGGCCAAATCTAAAAAAGAACACAAAGAAAACCTGTGTTCGAAGGGCACACGAATTGGGCAGGGAAGGACGAAACCCTACTCGGAGGAATTGCTATGGGAGTGCGTTTAGAAGGGGACGAGATGGGGAACGTCTCAGGAATTTTGCATCGATCGGCAAACTCTGAAGGGGGGCCTTGGGAGAAGGTTAGCGGCTCTCGAGGTTTGGAAAGGGAAATTAAGCATCAACGTGGACTAATCTGGAAAAAGATGGCGAAAGGATGAGTCATTGGGGAAAATAGAGGTAAGAAGTGGGGATTGTCCGAGAAATTCACGATAGAATCCAAAAGAAACAAACGGATGGGGAAAGGAGGGAAGGAGCTTAGCCTGACAAGTAAAGCGGAATGAAAAGGAGCGCGGATTTAAATGAAAATCCGAAAAAGAAGGCCAAACTTTCCACGATGCGTACAAAGGAGCCCTGCCCCGAGAAGGAAGAACCTTATCCAAGGACAGTCTTTAAAGGGATGGCGGGTACCAGCGAGAAATCGAAGACATCCCAACTGAATCATCGCGACAAAATCGCACACAAAAAGGGAAAAAAAAGAAACCATTAGCCTAGGGGTGGAAGCAAATCGATCGGAAGAAAAAAAAAAGGAAACAAAAAAGGGGACGGTTAAAAGGCCTCTCGTGGTATTCGGGGTGGAGAGGCAACAAAACTTAAGCAAGGAGAGCATTCTCAAAAGTCAAGTGCATAGATCATTTGAAGCCCACAGAAAAAAGTACGGAGGGGACCACTCTGGCGAAAAAAAGACGCAACAACGGGCAAGGGGAAAAAAAAGAGGGGACATTATACTGGAAAATCCAAAAGGTGACGTCCTTGGATAGGACGGGGGGAGAAGGAATGACCAGGGAGCTCGATACGTAGACCAAGCGAGAACACCCTGAAAAGGGGGGAACAAAAAGCTGAAAAAAAAGAAAAAACAAGAACTAAGAGGAGAATGACAATTACGAGAGGGAAAGCTTATCTTTCGTCAAAGAAGGAAAGGTCTCCTGGGAGAAGGTCATCGGAGTTGGAAAGCCTTCAAAAAAGAAAAGAAGTCCGCAGACTATCTGGGACATCAATATCCAGGCGAGACCAAGTCCTCCGAAGTTATACGTGCGAGATGGACGGGAAAGGACATCACAGCAGGGAAGAGGGGGGCAACGACAAAACTCACAACAGGGAGAAAGAAAACCAGCTGGGGATGTATGTTATTGCCACTGCGAAGAAAGTTCGAATAATAGGATAAATCGACAAAACATTTCCAGTAATGGGTGGGATGCAAAAACGAGGGGTGTGATGTGCATTGTGTGGAGAGGAAACCAACCTGACAATTGAAAAAAAGGCAGGCAGGAAAAGAAAAGGGGGAAAAAAAGAACATTCTATCTTTGACTTTGCGGCCTCTCTTCAGAGAAAAGGGGGTTACCTAATATGTGTATTACCCGAAATCGATGGAGATAACGGTGACAAAAAAAAAAAGGATCAACCATACAGACGGAAAGGTGGGACATTTTGGTCCTAGAAAGAAAAAAAGGAAAAACTTTGGGGGGAAGGAAGATGGACGTGGAAAAAACAGAGATCGTTTTTTAAAAAGGGGAAGAGGAAATAAGATCAACTGATTTTCCAAAAGGTTTCAGCGTGACGGAACTCGAAATAGACGGGTTAAAACAATCATGGAAGAAGGCATACAGCCGAAGCATGAAGGACACGTGTGGGGAAGACATGAAAAATGTCGAAGAGGAAAGGACCAAGTCAAAGAAAAACGATCAGGCGCAGCCGGTCCCATAAGAAGAGAAGAAAGAGAACTCGCTTTCTTCATACGAAGGGGGAAGAAGGGGAAAGGGAGAGAAACAACAAAGAGAGGAATAGATAAAGAACCTTAGTGACGAGTAAGCGACGAAAACTTAGGGGGAAAAAGTTCTGAGATGAAAGCGAACTACTGGGATTGGGAATACAAACACATATGTGGCTAGGATGACGAGGGAAGATGTAGAAGTTTACCTCAACCACGTGTCAGGAACAACTTGAACTAAAAGCCTTTGATCGAGAAGAGAGTGAGGCTAAAAAAATTTTTAAAAGGAGGAACTTCCATCAAAAAGGGGGGGGAAAGAGGAAGGAGACCGATTTACCCGGAAGAATCCCCCCCCTCAAGAGGAGGGGGGGGGGAAAGACAAGGATTAATACAGATTGAAAAATTAGGGAGAAGGGGGGGGCGGGGACAAAGGCCAAATGATGGGAGGGTGGGGAGTTAAACTTGCAAACGTCACGAAACCCGTGCTCGCCAGAGAGCAAAGTGGTCCGGGTCCGACAACAGAAGTTCGTAAAACAGGTTTACGGAAGGGAAGGAGGTTCAAACGTCAAAGTAGAATTTATGGAAGATGATTGATGGCACAATCCTGGGGAGAATGGCGGGACGATCCCTCCACAAAGAGGTGGTGGAAAGAGGCACAAAAAGCAACCATATCAAAAAACAAGGTGGGGGGACAAAACGGGAGCAGGGGGCTATTTCGCCGGGTCCGGGGAGCTTCAGTGGACCAAAAACATCGGAAAAGGGGGGGGAAAGGAGACTTTGTTGCTGGGATATTTGTCCAAAAAAAGAACCTCATGAGGGAGGAAAAGAAAGGAAGGAATGAAAGCGGGGCCTAACATTAGTATCTTGATATTTGAATCTCCTGTTCTCAAACACGATAGTGCACGGAAGGGAGTGGGACTTGGGCGGGGGCATAAGTCTCAAAGCGAGAACGGGAGAAGAAGAAGCAGGAGTAGGGGACTGCACCAAGGAGAATAATGATCAAGCTTCTTTCAAAGGGGGCCGATTTGAGGAATATTTGGCCACTTTACATGGGGGGCCCGCAGCTAAATGGAGGCGTATCGCGAGCAGGGGGTAGCGAACCACAAGAGTCAAAACCAGGTACGAAATTTTTTGAGGGAGGCAGGTTAAAGGGAAGGGGGGGGACAAGGGACACGTTATCGAGGCAGCGCAGGGAGCGAGATCGTGATGCGATTTCTTCAAATAGCAGAAAAATGTGAAAAAGTTGATACTGCGAACATAAACGCGACTTTTGCTTCCTAGAACAGGGAAGAGAAGACCAAAGAGGGAAAGATAAAAAGAACGTAGCCCGAATTGCCAAAACCCTAACGCGGACGGGGTTTTCTAGTTGGACATTGGAGGGAACGGCTGGTCAGAGTGTTAAGTGGCAGGGAGAACTATGGAAAAACGAAGAAAGATGAGTGGTGATGAAGCCAGTCAATTTTTTGAGAAAGGACCGGGCCCTGCAGTTCCCTGAAATCCGTGGGACAAGCGGGAAAAAAGAGGGGATGGCGAGAATGCGGATCAGACAAATGGAAGTAGTCAAAGGAACTTGGGCGGGAATACAGTAAAAAGGTCTCAACAAAAAACGGGAGAGGGAAAAGAGCTATCAGAGAGGAAGAAGGCGGAAAATTCGCGCAGGAATTAATTAGAACTGAATAGCAAAGAAGGGACCCAGTCAAAAGGCTGTCACGTAGACAGCCCTGGCAAAAGGACGCCGCCGGAACCTACAAAGAAGAGCGCCACCCAAGAAAGCGTCGACCAAGAGAAAGAGGGAAGGAACTAACATAAGAAAGAGAACAGAAAGCCAATGACCCTAAAAAAAAAGGAAAATACAAGCTGCAGAAAAAAAATCTGTCTATAAAATCGATGGGAAGAGGTAAAAGATAAAAGTTGTTATTACGAGTCCTGAGTCCCAACGGGACTACTTGAAGAATCAGTCGCAAGTGCATGGACAGGATTTGACAGAAAGACAGAGCACGAGGAAAAGGAAGATGTCAGCCTGAAGCTAAACGAGAAAGAGGACCTTACAAAATGCCTCATATATTGAAAAAAGAAAAGGGGAGGGAGGGAAATTGGGACGGGGCCGCTCAACACTTCTCTCTAAGAAGGGGAAAGAGAAAAAACCCTGGCAAAGCATGGAGGCAAGCTCGTAAAGATCAAAGAGGACAAAGGCATAGGGGGGCGTTCTGCAAAGAGGAAAAAAACGCCTGTTAAGGGACGAGAGGCGTGGGATGACGGAACAAACAAAACACGAAATGAAGCACGAGCGGAAGGGGAAGAGGGTGTCCCCTGTCAGAAAAGGAGAGAAGAAGGTTTGGGAGTGCAGACGATTTCTTCAGTCTTCCTCGCAAGGGGCAGGCACTATACCCACAAAACGTTATCACAACCCAAGCCGTAAGATTTTAGAACGAAAAAGGAAAATACGGAGGAAAAGGAGGAAAATAGGAGGAGAAATCTAGGAAACATTTGAAAACGACTTATGGTTTGGAAAGTACACCCGGTATGGAGACATGGAGTGGCGGAAAACAACAAAAGATGTCCGCAGGGCTGCCATGCTGGACCACATAGAAGGAGAAGGGAAGGGAAAGCCGGGGGAAGAAGAAGCGATAACATGGTGGGAAGGAATAATAGGGGAGGACTGAACAAAGGCGAATTGTCGTCACTGTCACCTACAGAGGGAGTAAAACGTGAACGAACCAATGAGAAACAGGCATTTTGGCCTTTTTTAAACAACTTCATCCGTTAAGTGCCTTGAAAAGGGAGAGCCACACTCACCGAAAACGGCACTTCAGAAGGGAAAATGGCCGACGAATGCTGATTTCAAAGGGTTCTTTGTGAGGAAGAAAAATCCGGGGGGGGAACACTCAATGCTGTGGAATCAGGAGCAACACTAAACGGGGGGGGTACGGTTACACTACATAAAACATTAGGAAGCGCCGTGGGACCTCTAAAAACTCGCAAAGGAAAAGAGGGAAGCCTTGCCGAAAGGGGCTTCAAATCGACGCCGGGGAATCGGGCTTAGTGGAGGCGTAAGAAAAAAAAAAAAATACGAGTAAAAACACAAGGGAAGGGAGGGAGGAAAGAGACTAGAAAGTCCTTCCGAACTGCTCTCGCAAAAAACTAAGGCCAACGTCAGAAGAGACTGCGATTGAAAAAGAAGACAAAGGAGTATTCGGAGAGGTGGGGGGGAAAGAAATTCCACGGAAATTTCCTGGAAAGGGAAATAACAAGGTCTTACAGGGCGTCTGTCGGGTGGAGAGGAGAAAGAATGAGGCTAACACGGTCGATGGGTTAGAGTAGGTAAAGGAAAGAACATTTGGGGAAAAAAAACGATCAATTTCAAGTCCATATGCAAGTCCATCACGAAGGAGCCCCGTGAGAAAAAAAAGTCATAGCATAACAAGGGAAATGGGGGGAGGGTGGGGATTAAGCCAAATTTCCGTATTTAAAAAGGGAGAGGGGAAGGAGGAAACCGGAGAGCCATATGCGAACAGTTTTCCAAAAGGGGGAGGAGGACAGGAGCGCGCGGTCGCGGATCGAACACGTCAAACGGTAGAGTTGGTCCCGATGCGACGGAAGAAAGAAGGGTGCGATTGGAAGCCGTGTTTGGACCTATAATTTTCCCCTAAGTGGAGGGAGAAACAAACCATAGGCAAAGGAATTGAAAATGGTGGGGAAGAGCATAGAGGGACATTGGAACCGGATGCCGCATTGGGAATGCTTAGGAAAAAACATAACATAGGAGAAGGGGGGTATAAAAGTTTGCTGTACAGGTGCCCACCGCTGCGAAGAAGAAAGTCGGGTAACTACTCGAAAGCTCAGCAAGAACATTCGAACTTGGAAGAGACCGGAGA
>Ga0179593_1416533_pt1 | contig 11563 bp, 17 predicted proteins | sample CZODoug2_1_08_16_FD_185931 | JGI IMG/M metagenome (GOLD analysis project Ga0179593, IMG submission 185931) | Vadose zone soil fungal communities from Angelo Coast Range Reserve, California, USA - CZODoug2_1_08_16fungal (PacBio error correction) | ecosystem: Environmental > Terrestrial > Soil >...
ATCGAGGGGCCTGGGCAGCGTCCATCATGAGGGGGCGCGGAGACGGACGTTAAGAGGTGAAAAAGAACAAACAGGGAGTGGTGTGACTGCGTATGAATGGGAGAACTGGCAGCCGTGTTTCGAGTGGGGTGAATTATGACGAAGGGGAGTCTCTAAAGGGGCCACGGATACTTGAAAGGGGTAAAAAAAAGGAGTGTCCGTAAAGTTCTTGTTGTATGCACTATTATGCAGGATAACATAACGTGCCACAGACTCACCACACATCTCGAGCTCTCCGAGCGGGAAAAATCTAATCGGACTCAACAAACATTCATGGGAAAGGGGAGCTTGGCAAGGTTCGGCTACCTCGGTACTTGTGGAGGCGACGGGGAGTCACAAGAATAAGGAGGAGTTCTGAAGGAGACGCGGGAAGAGGGCTAGTGAGCGGAAGGCTGAAAAAAAAAAAAGTGCGAGAGCACGAATCCAAAGGAAAATCGAGAGGCCGACTGTCTACATTCTATTGGCAGAAGTGGGGGCTTGCACATGGAAGAGGCGTGGAGATACCGAATTCTTACACAACAAGAAGCAGAAAAACGGAGAACCCTCCGCCAAAGCAACATCGAGGGGAGACTAGATAGCTGGCAGCCTCAGCAACACTCGTCCACTCTTAAACCCGGGGGCCGGGAAGCGGAGGAAACGTCAATGATCGAAAATCTAATAGATAAAGTGGGAAAAAGCGCGTCAGACCAACGTTTTTTTTTGCCGGGAAACGAGTCAGATCAAAAACATCTGCTTAAGAAGCCGCAATACCGCTCCTCATCCCGAAAGCAATTCAACGCTGAACAGGCGAAGGGAGCTTATCGGGGGGGAAGGGAAGAGGATCGCACGTTATACCTGGGCTGCGAGCTGTCGGAAAAAGCAGGGGAAGCTCTCCGCGAACGGGGGACTCGGGGTCGCGCAACCGATAGTCGTAGGCTACGACATAGTCAGGGGTTTCACATTGCGTCTGGAACTCGATGGGGGGGGGGGGGAAAAATTGTGTCCCCTGAAAAAGAAAAAAGCCCGCGAGGGAGAAGGGAAAGCCGGGGAAGTCTCTTTAGCGCTTAAACGCAGAACGGAAGGGGAGACCGCTCACGTGGAGGCGAGGGGTTCATCGAGAAGGAAGGATGCAATGGCCGAAGAGCTACAGGGGGGAGCCTAGATAGGCAAAAGAGAACCCTTATCTGGGGACTACGCAACCGAGCAGGTGAGTCAGAAAGGCCGGTAAGAACAGATCACCCGATGCCTTCTTAAATATCCCCTAGGTCTGGACCATCCCCGCCACCTGTAAGAAGAGAAAGCGAAAAAGGGGGAGGGCTAGACCCGCGAAGAAAAGGGTTTCTAACTTCTCCAGGCAGAGACCAGGGATAAATCCCCCTGGGGTCGGGGATGGGAGGGGACAAGAAGCACAAGTACATAAGGTGAAGAACCAAACTCGGGCGACTCGCGAAAACGAAAAAAAGAATCCAGGCAAAGCACGCTCGAGGGAGGTCACCGTCCCTAGACGGTCGAAGTGTTCAAAAAGGCAAGATCGGGAGGGAGGGAGCGCTGCTAACCTAAGAGATACTCGCAAAGAAAAAGGGGATCATCTAAGGAAAAAAAAAAACCGGGGAAGGAGGAAAAAAATTGGGCATTGCTTTATGAGGACTTAGCGAGCGTTGGTCCCCAGCGAGCAATAAAGGAGAACCTCGCCTTTTTTTAAAAAAAAAAAAAGTCAGAGTCCGGACAAAGCTCTAGCGCGGTGATATAGCAGGGGGAAGGGCTAGGAGGCAGAGGGTCGGCGGGAGAGAAGTGTCAGAGGTGTTGAGAAAGAAAAATCCTAAAGGTAGTTTTGTGCCCATAACGAAAACCACCCACAGGAAGGGATCCCGGGGGTGAACGGGAGAGGCAGGCTCTACTAATCATAAACCTTTCGCAAAGAATTTAAAAAGAAACGTTTTACAAAGGGTATCGGTGGGGCGAGGGGGATTGCCGAAGGCAGGGGAACCCAGGGATAAGGGCTACAGGTCCAGTTATTTGGTCTGGGAAGCCATTGATATAACTCACTCGGATCGTCGAAAGGAGAACAAAAATGTCGAGCCTACGGGAGGATCTTTTAAGCGGAGGCCAAAAAAGGAGGGCATAGGAGGCAGGGCTGGAAGGTGCCCAGAGGCCCAAAACACCAAAGAAGATAGGGGAGAGGAACTTTCTACGGAGGACGGGAGGCAGGGCCCAAAAGACAAGACTCAATATCAACCGCGATTCTGTTGGTTTCCTCGGGGGCTGCCAAAAAAGAGGAAAATTTTGATGGCGAAGCCCCATTCTGAAACAGTTAAGAGGGGGAAGGTCCCGGAGAAACTAATGCGCGGGCGCGGCAAACTGCCAAAAACCGTACTAGCTGAACGTCTTCGAAGAATAGAAAAAGAGAAGTTTGAGAAAAGGGCTTGGAAGGGGCTAAAAGCTCAAACCCAAACAAGCGTCTCAGGAGAAATACCTCGGAGGAAGCTTTAAAGGAGTATTATGACTGGAGGCTGGGGGGGTTCTTAGGTGGAATTATGATATCGGGGGGGGAGGAAAGCTTCTAATGTTGTAACTGAGCAATGATATTCTCTGGGGCTGCATTGGTCTTGGAGAGCTTGCAGGACAAATGTGCGGCTCTCATACTACAAACCGAAACTCTCTCATCACTGGGAACGACGAGCTGACTCGCAGCCTCAGGACCTCTTTCTGGGGTGAGAGGGAGTCAGACGAGGCGACGATCTATAAGGAGCGCCAGACAGGGCTTGACCTGCCCTTGGGGGGTGTTTGGGACACGTGGTTCTGCTTCGGGGGGTGGAATGAAAGCCGACGGACGGATCGGGAAACTCCGATGAAAAGTCTCTGGCCGAACAACACCTGCGCACTCGAGGCCAGCGCGCAGTGAGGGGAAGAGGGACCTGTAAGTGGTGCCCGTTTAGAGGGGAAACGCTCAAAAAGAGCTCGAAAATAAATCTGACTCGACGACAGAGGGGAGAGCTTACTGGTCAGCATACCTCCGTAATACTTGACGAAGCTCCGAGCCACTGAAAGGGAAAGATCACCTCTCCGACCAGGTTGCAAAAAGTCCTGACGTTCACTCGGCGCAAAAAGAGAATTCGGCATTTGCGTCCGCTTAGCCTCCGACCAGCCGGAAGGGGGGAGGAGCATCAAGAAACGGGAATGATCTGGAAAGATCCAAAAGACTGCCAAACCCTGTTCGGACCGCCTACGGCACCACAAAAAGGTCAAGGTCGCTTCGAGAACCCATACATAAACTATAGCGCGCACAAAAGCCGACTGAACGCGTTCGAGAACTAAGTCCTCTCACCTTCCAGCTCGCTTCAAAGGCGAGGGGGAACGCCGCAAGAAACAGGCGGCGGTACGAAGGTGAGAAGGGAACATTGCGGAAAGCGGGATCATACCGGAAGATAAACTACAGGAGACGTTCAAGTCATAACAGATGCCGTCCATCGGTTAGCCACATTAATAAAAGTCGACGCAGCAAAAGTCCAAGTGTGATACGCCGCCTCGCTAGGGGGGAGGGAAGAAAGCCTCTTCTGGAAAGTGAACCAGACTTCTCTCCGGGTGAAAAATTTTGCCAGTGACAAGGAAAAGCCTGAAAAAAAAGTTCAAGCGGGGGAAAAAAGCAGACTCATAAAACAACAACAACGAGATGGAGGGTTCCAGTGATTCTTCATGAGGGAAAATGGGAAAAGTGGAAACAACACAAGCGGGCGCTGGAAACCGGGCGGGGAAGGTCAACTGTGGGCCGCAGGCGTGGCGAATCACAGAATTTGGCAGGAAAGATGCGTCGAAGGACGGGGGGCTGCACCCAGAATACCGGGCCTGCGTGCAAGACCGAAGGATTCGGCGGATCGGTTCTTTATCTGCGGGGGGTACGATTCAAGAATAATACTTACAACTCCGCGTCAGCGCGGCAATCCATGAAGAGTGCGCGGGAAATGGGGTAGAGGGGCATCCTAAAGAGGTCTAAGTCGGGAGCGACGCGTGGATCGTCTGAGACTAATGGGAGTGCGCAACTAAATGCAACGGAGGGGGTGGGGGGGCCTTCTGTGCTCTAAAAGGTCGGGTGAGCTAGATGCGGGAAACGGAAGACTGCTCTACTCACCTTCACGGGCTTTTAGTCTAATAAGGAAATGACCACGGGGACGAAATGAGCATGGGAGTGTTCTCCGGCTTGGAAAATGAGCTTAGGGCAAGGGGCAAGCGAGCCCGCACATTGTGGGGTTTGTGTTTGGATGTTTGTGGTGTGGGTGGATGGGGGTTTTTTTTTTTTTTTTTTTTGTTTTGCCTTTATTCGGAGGGATCATGAAAAAAATCAGTAATCGAGCACCGGGGAGGGGGGACTCACAACGCGCGGGGACAGATCCGCGAGGCGCCTCGGAGGGCGCAACGAGAAAGGACAGCTGTGAACGCAAGGCCGCACCAAAAGAGGGAGGACGCTTACGGAGATTGTAAAAAGTGTCGCCTTGGTACAAGAAGAAGGAAGACGGTCTGGGTCGCGCGAGAATAACTTCAACAAATCAACTAGTAGACTGGAAACAACAGGTAAGCCGTAGAGCTTGCAAGAAGCTCAGACCTCGAAAACTTCTCATCTGATTCCACAGCCCCGAGCCGAGCTTAAAGCAGGGATACGGGCGTCCTTTTTGTAGAGCAAGCGGCTGAGAGAGTGGTAAAAAAAGGCGATGCCAGCCATCAGGAGAATTTTCAAACTGCGGGCCGTACGGCGAATCGCCTAAGTAGGAGCGGAAAATGACTGAATAAGAATGCCTCATCCAGAAGCACAGGCAGGAAGCAGGGGCACTACGCTTGGGAAAGGATCATTGCCTCGTACAAAGGGGCCCTGTGAGGGAGGAAAAAGTCGGGCAGCGTCAAAACGGGGAGCGGCTCGGTGGACCGAAACCGCGGCGGCAAAGCTCGTACCGCAGATTATCGGGGGTACGGTATTCACTGGGACGAATCCCTACGGAAGTCCTATGGTTGTGGGGGCCATGACAGAGACAGCCACGGCGCGTGCTATGTAGGTCTCGGGGCAGAGATAATGTTCGTCTAACCCGAGCCCAGGGAACGGGGAGCCCGGCGCCGGGGGGAGGGTGCACCCGAGAGAGGGCGTCAAACCTTTTAATGCCGCCGGAACCTACTCGGCGTCGAAAAGGGTGGCCGGGGAGAAGCGGAAAAGCAAGAGGGAGGGTCAGCGAGAAGGGGAGGGATACATCACCCCGATGACCCTGCGGAACTCTAACAATGGTTAGGAACGTCGTAATCGCCAAACGGCGAAATAAGCTAGAGACTCAACACGGTTATGGATCTCCCTCAAGCAAGACCAGTGAGAAAAGGACGTCGACAGGGGAAAAAAAAAAAGGGTGTTGGGGGGGGAAGGAGGGGCATGGGGAAAAAAAAAAAGCACAAAAAGAGCCACTATTGTAAGCAAAGAATCTTAGCGAGCGCGCCCAGCATTCTAGAAGAAGAGAGAAACACAGTAGAGTCACCGGCCTGAAGGGGAAAAAAAGCCCGGGCGCGTGGATGAAAGCGCTGGGGAACCCGACTCAGCAGAATCCCTAACCGGAATCTCGAGACAACAACCAAACCGAGGAGGAAGAAAGGGAAAGAAGGGGATCGAGTAAAGAGCTCGTATTTTCTGACCAGCCTCATCACGACCCTCAAGTTGTGAAAAACTCCCAGGAGTACCGAGGAGGCAGGGGGAGGCGTAGGGAATCCGGCGGGATAAGCCTGCGGGGCGAGCGGGCCTCGAAAACGGAGTTGTGCAGGGAAATCGTGGAAAAGGATGTGGGTAAAAAAACAAAAAGGGGGGGAGGGGAAAGGGGGACCCGGCGAGGGGCGAGCGAAGCCGGATCGAGGGGAAGAAAAGCACCGGGTGGAGAAGTAGGGTATAAACGGGAGAAATTGAGCACGTTAAATGGGGACCAGAGGGGGGATATTGCAAGCAGGTAAGGGGATACTGGAAGGGACTGACAGGGGACCCGGATGCTAGCTGGAGACATAAGAAAGATCACACTGAGAGGCGACTCTAGGGAAACTTACTTAACTACGCTCCTTCTTCAAAATAAACTAGGGGGAGTGGACAAAAGCAGCCGAACAATCCGTCCTGTAAAGGAGACAGTTTGAATCGAGTCACCTTCTACCGTGCTCACTCTGAAGCTACCCTGTCGTCGGAGGAGGGGGTCTGGGGGCCAAACAAAGGAAAGACATTTGATTTTAAGACCCTCTGAACAGCCAGACAGTCTCCTAGAGGCGACTTGGGAAAGCGCGAGGGGGGCTGTAGCGAAGGGGGGCGAAGGCCCGACCGAATTCTGCATCGGAGCGGGGGAAACCTGCAAGTTATGAAACGAACTGAGCGAGGAAACTCGTCCGGCGAAAAAGAAGGCGAAGGTCCGCCAGGGCGGCGCAGAGGAGTTACTGATGGAGGAGATTTGCATTCGGAGGGGAGAAGTGTGCAGGAATACCGAGAGGAGTCGAACTCTTTACTCTCCCGAGAGGGTCCAGTCCAGAATACAACCCTTCTCGCTAGATGGTGAGAGGCTTCGGGGGGAAAGGGAAATGAAGGAAGAGGAGACCCTCGGACCTCTGGGGTTAATATGAGCAATCAGTATCTAAGAAGAAAGCACTTCTTCGAGTATGGTGGAGCAAATACGGGGGGGTAGGATGGTCGTTTGTGGGGGGTTAATTGGAAAATCAGAGAGTCGGAAGCCTAGGAACCTCGGGAAAGAACAAAGAAACCGGAGAAAATACTACCTCTGCTAAGAAGTAGAATACGCGAAGGTGACTTGCGTCGACCGCAAGGGGCTTTACTCGAGATCCGCCAAAACAGAGGAGAGAGGGGCGCGCTTACGTGGGAAAGTGTAACCTCACGGCTCGAGAGTACGACAGGAAGGGACGACTGGAAACTGAAGGGCGAGCTGGCTCTGCCCGAAGGCTTTCAGAACTGGGCAAGCGGGCGACACCCAAAAAAGTTAGAACGTGGGCTTAGTAAAGGAGAAAAGGGCCTCTAACTGAACTAGTGGAGAGAAGCCGCCTTAGGGGGAGAAAGCCAGAATGCACAAAACATCGATCCGAAGGGCACCCAAGCACTTAGCGGCGAGGCACTCCATTAAAAACGATAAGCTCAACGCGCCACTCGCTACGTCGCAGGGGGGGGAGGGTCGAAAAAAGCACCGTCCGCTCCCAGTCCGCTTACCTCCTGGACGGGATCGACAGGGGTCAGAGAGTGGAAAAAGTGAGATGAGTGCGCGTCGGGAACCTTTCCGAGCCTCCAGAGACCCAGATCAAATCGCAGAAAGAAAGCGAATTCTTTATGCTATCCAAGTCATTCGCTGATCGGGAAAGCCTGCCCAAATATTTGTTCGTCAACCTCAAGGATGCTACAGGCGCCTTCTCTCACTGCCCACAAAAGGGACGAGGAGGGGGGGGGGGGGGGGGGGGGGAGGGGGGGGGGGGGGGGGGGGGGGGGGGGGGGGGGGGGGGGGGGGGGGGGGGGGGGGGGGGGGGGGGGGGGGGGGGGGGGGGGGACGATTCCGGGGGGGGAGGCAAACGGGACAATTCAAATCCAGCCGTTTAAAAACTGTAAAAGTCTAGAAAAAAAACAAGGGGAAGGTACACGATAGCGAGTGGTGTTACTTATGAACACCTTCTTTGCATGGGGACCAGCAGTATCGGACGCTACGTTCGCACTGGCCGCGAAGGGAGAGCACCAAAATCGGCGTTGGCCATCGGGGGCAGGAAGCAGGCTGAGGCAGAAAAGCAAAGAACCGTCCTTACGTGCGCAGGAGAAGGGGGCGGCGGCGCTCCACCGGAGCGAGGGACGAAGAACAACAACGTTGCGACACTAGAGGGGGAAGGAAAGGGATACCATTCTCAAGGGGGGGACTCTATAGGGAAGTAGCTGAAAAGGAACTCAAAAAAAAAAGAAAAGAGTGACTCTGAGTGCGCTCGGAAAGGACCTTCGGATACTGGATTGTCTCGCCGGAATTCCCAAGAGTGTTGGGGAAAAATTCGGAAAGGGGGCGTTTGGGCAGTCGTTTTATCTAAAAGATCGACTAACGGAGACACCTCGCTGGTCAAAAGTCTAAAAAATCTTCCGAAGCCAACGACTAAGGGTCTTGGGGTGCAAAGAGTGAAAAAAAGGCTGAAGCGGTCAAGGGACGAGCAGCTCTCCCTTGCAGGTAAGGTCTTATTACGAGGATGTTATCGACCGGGAAGGGCGGGCAGAAAAATGGCTGAAAATACTAGAGGCTTCCTCGCGATCAGGGGAAGAAAGCAAGTTGCGGAAAACAAAAGCCACGTAAGGGGACGCGAGAGAGCCGGGAGGGCTACGAGGTACATGAAAGGTGCGAACGGTGTCGGGTGAAACGGAGGAAGACGTTTCTAAAGACGGGGGGGAGGATTCCTTCCAAACCACGAAAGCGGGAACAACGCGGCCTTACGCACGATAAGGTTGATAGATTCTACGCCGCGAATGCGCTCTGATACGTCCTGGGAAAGCGCCAGAAAGCAGCAGGGAACGGAGCGGCCCAGGGATAGGGGGAAAGAGAAGGAACGCGAGCGGGCTAGGTTTCCGCCCAGGAACTGCGTCACAAGGATTGGGGTAAACATGCGGCGGAACGGAATAAATATCAAGATGCAAAAACTCAGGACACTAAACGGCCCCAAAAAAAAAAAAGAAAAAAAAGACAAAACAAAAAAAAAAAAAAAAAAAACCACAAAACATCCCAAAGAAGCAAAACCTCCAAAATAAAACACGCGGCCAACGAACAGAACGGAAGTGCGGAGGATCATTGCAATCGGAGCGCACGTGAAGAAAAAGGCGAGGGGCAGAGCTAGGAAGCAGTCGGTAGGGGGGGCGCTGGACTTTGCTACGTCTTTGGCGGGCCACGCCCGCGCTGCGCGCACAGCTCGCCTAGGGGGGGTCGATCAAGACAAGGGGGGTTTAGCATGGGCGTCGACAGAAAAGTGTATCCTCGGGGGTTTGAAAAAGAATAAAAAAATCCTAAAATTGCGTCGAGACGCCTGGGGTGAATAACGCTGCAAACCGCGAAAAGAAAACCCAGGCTAGGCGTGGGCGGCGAGGGGGAAGCGCTGGCGAACTGGAATCAGTCCTCCCGGGGAGCGGAACCGGAAGAATAGATAGGCGAAGAAATTGTGAAAAAAGACGAAGGCAATGAGAGGAAGAGTTTCTGGTCATCTCATCCAGGACAGGAGAGAAGCATCACTCACCGACGGAAAGGCAAGAAAAAGAGGTAAGGTCTGAACAAAAAATTCCATCAAAAAAAAACGGCTAAACAGGAACACCCGTGCGTGGCGAAACGCCGACCGGTTCAAGACCTTCGAGCGCCTTCAGGTCCTTAACGCCCTGGGGGGGGCGATTCGGTGACAGGGTGGAAAACACAAACAGGACACCAAGGGGGGTTCCGCAAACCTCTCCCTCGATAAGACTCGACGCAACTCATCCACTTAGTTCAGATCAATGAGCTATAGGAGGGTCAAAGAAAAAGCGGGGGGGAAAAACGGAAAGCGGGGAACGTTAGGAACTTGGAAGAAAAAGACATAGTGTCACCCTCACTGAAGCATCCTAAAAAAAAACAAAACGGAGGGATAGCAGTGGAAAAAAAGGCTCTAGGCGGGAAAGTGTGAGGCCCCCTCTCTCAGCAAAGCCAACCGGGATGGGAACTAGTCTATGCAGGTGACACCTCAAAGGAGGAAGGAGGTTATCACCTATAGAAAAGGAATGACGGTTCTCGAAGATACCCGGGCGAATTGTAAAAAATAGTGGTCCGTGGTTGGGGGGTGTGCAAAAAGGAAAGCCAAATACTCCCCCCACATTTCGGGTGATAAAGGGGGAACGTCAAAGGGGCGACGAAGCTCGATATAACCTTTCGGAAGGGCGATCAAAGAACCGGGGAATATAAGAAGGCCTAGGGAAAAAAGTGAAGTACGAGGTGTAGACGCAAGGTCATCGGGAAAGGTATGCTGTCGATATCTTCGGATATACCCGCTGCTCGGGGTGGCGGAAAAGTCGCCCTACAGCAAGGATATTCCGCAAAGAAGAAGGTAGTGGCTGCTTCAACAGGCGGAGCAGAAAAGGGAAAAGAGGCGGACCAACACAAAAGTCTGACGAAACGGCGAGCTCACGAGCCCATGGGAGCAAAGAGGAAAGCAAAAAAAAGGCTAACGAAAATGAGGGTTTAAAGAACAAGGGAACACAGTTTGTTTAGAAAGGCTGGAACCATTGTGTTATCAAGAGGCGAGGCGGGGGAGGCTCTCCGGGGGAAGCACACAACGCGCCGAACCTGCCCGAAAAGGTCTGCCAGCTAAGGCACACAGAGACAATGGTATGAAAAGAGGCTCGATGAACTTCGCTAACAGACCAGGATCATGTTGCCGCGGGTCGAGGAAGGGGACTGCTTGAGGAAGGATTATAAAGCAAGAAGGGGAAAGAAAGATCGCGCCGATGAGCAGGGATCGGGGGTAAAGTGCACGCATGAAAATAGCAAACGGCAGGTAAGAAGACAGAGGGACAAAAATTCTCTTTAAAACGCGGGCGCGCCAGTCATTATCCGTCCAGGATCGCATGCAAAAATCCGCGAAGGACAGCGGACTATGGTTCCTATGTTTTAGCGGGCGAACGGAAGTCGTATGAGATCGGGCTCAATGAAAGGAGGGGGGGGTGGCCCACTTTGGGAGGGTGGAAGATGAGGGTGTATCATCGCAAAAATCAAAAAACACGCTGAAAGAATGACGACCCACACACCAGTTGCGCCTCTGGTGCAAGGTTACCCCTCGCAGCGGAGGACGGGGCGCCGATGAACAGGGGAACGACGCAAGATTTAAAGCTAGCTCGGCACCTTGGGAAGACTCCAGACCAACGACTGGGTGAAGCACGCGTACGTGGGGGGCGATGTACCAACCAAGGCTCAGATAAGGACCAAATCATCGAAAGACAACTAAGGGGGAAGGACCCCTACCTCGTGGGCCAGAAAGGAAGGCATGCAAGGCAAACCAAAGCAGGGGAGTCATTTTTGGAGGAGCAAGCTTTTTCGACTCGCCACAAGAGGTGGTGATTCGCTCCTAAGACGATCTTAAGCAACCCAGGACCAAACAAAAAAAGGTAAGAGCCAAGACAGGACAACCAAGGGCACTGGCGCGGCTACTCAAGTAACAGGGTCGGAGTCCGGCGTAGCCAAGCGGTCGATGCTGGGAGAAGCTGCCAGAGACTCAATGGCAAAAAGATCGCAGTCGCGTGCCCGGTCTTCATCGATTCCCTGGCGTGACGAAATTCGGGAGGAGGTGATCGGCGCGAATGACACCACATGAATCCCCGGGTGGGCCACAGCGGCCCTGCTCAGGGAGGGCAAACGCAACCGTAAAGACGCTCTCGTCATCCCACAGTTTGGAGAAGCGAGAAGGAAAGAAACATCGAAGCAGGAAATGCCCTCACGTCGCAAGGCCAACGAGCCGTGCATGTAATCCTTTTACCAGGCAAAATCCAAGGAAAAGGTTTAAAAAAGGAAAA
>Ga0179593_1534965_pt1 | contig 11563 bp, 21 predicted proteins | sample CZODoug2_1_08_16_FD_185931 | JGI IMG/M metagenome (GOLD analysis project Ga0179593, IMG submission 185931) | Vadose zone soil fungal communities from Angelo Coast Range Reserve, California, USA - CZODoug2_1_08_16fungal (PacBio error correction) | ecosystem: Environmental > Terrestrial > Soil >...
GATATCCCCCGATTCAGTGGGGTGTTTATCTGTTCCAACGTAGGGAACACGACACCACCAACTTCGAAAAAAAAGAACCAGAGAAAACTAAAGAGTGGGGGGATGGGATAAACAATCCGCAATCGAAGAGCCCCGGTGGAACGGGGAACTTTTGTAGACGGTAAAGTTAAAAAAAGACGTGGGGGGGGAGAAAGGACCAAACCTAGGACGGACCAAGGGGTGCGGGCACAGGGAAAGGCGGTACATGATTGTGTAAGGAAAGGGAGTTACAGAGGGAAACAGATAAAGTTTACTCTTAAGGAGATTATTAATGGATAGGTAGGGAAGAATCAGTCTAAGGATCCCAAGGTGTAGGAGGCATTGGAATGGAAAGTGGCAAGTTGATCGGGACGCGGGGCTGATTGTTGAGGAAGGGGATATTTTGTCAAATGCTAGGAAGTATTGACCAAGGGTTGGGGGACCTGAAAGTATGCAAGGGGCTTAAAGAAAAAAAAGACACGGTCATCGCTGTTTAACATCTCAGTATAAGGGGGGTAAAGAAATAAGGGGGCCTTGGAATCCGAGGGGTATAACATCATCCTATTTTAAAAAAAGTTTTGGAGGAAGGGGGGACATAAAAAAAAAAAAAAAAGGCAGGGGAGAAATCCTAATGGGGGCGGGAAGTCCATCCTGACCCTTTTTAATCTAGGAGAAAAATAAAAGAAGGAAAAAATAAAGAGTAAATAATGGAAATGAGGGGGGTATCACAAGGACATAAAATGAAAAAAAAGGAACGGTGGATCGACAGGCGGCACTAAACAGTCTCTAAATTGTTGGTACTAAAAAACAGACATGTAACATTTCCCACAATATTCAAAAAAAACAAAAGAGAAAGAAGCTATGGATACACACCGAAAGAAGGATAAAGAGAGGGAAGATAAAATGCATCAATCATGTGATAAATGGCCATGGTGAAACAAGGCCAAATAGTGCCTAACCTAGAGAAGATCTGAAAAGGCTGCTAACGAAAAAGAGTTCAAAGCTCCAATGCCAGAAATGACGTCATGGGACGACACTCATAGAGATAAAGAAATAGGAGGAAAAGAAAAAAAAAGGGGTGAGAGGAGAAGCTTGGGAAAAGAAAAGGGAAAACATCAAGAAAAGGAAACAGGAAGTTGTAGCATCCATATCAGCAAATGACCAGACAGATGACCATCCAAAAGGGAAAAAGAAGGATTTTGACACGGGTGCAGGGGAAAGGGGTACGGGGCGTTTTAATGGAGGGAAAGGAGCCAGAATGTGGGAAACAATACCATTTTCCAGCAGGGGGGGGGACTTTATAACAGGGGGGTTACTGGGGGGATGGTGGAAAAAAAATGCAAGAAAAAAAACACAACATGGAACGATGTCTGTTGGGTGGGGGATAATGCACCCCCGCGTGCTTTACACCCCGGGCCTCGACTTATAGTACGCTCCAGGACTAGTGCAGGAATCTGGGATACAGGGGACGGACCAAGTTAAAGCAGTACTCTTGACCGTGACGGCTCAAAAAAAAAACACAAAAAGTTATTTCGACTAAACATTTGATAAACGTCTGCTGTTGGATGCCCTCATCCGCTAGTTTAAGGGAAATTAGAGTAGGTGGGTAGAACGAGGGGAGACTCCATTGTATGCAAGGGGGGGAAGAGGCAGTTTGGGAGAGTGCATTGGGTCAAGACCATGGGTTCCTGCCTTTTGATGTTAGGGGCGTGAAAAGGTTTAAAACCAAATGGTATAAAAAAGACATATTAATCTCCCCTAGAAAAGAGCAATTTGGGGGGAGAATGCCCGAAGAGGAGGAAGACCTTCGACATCCTGGTAAATAGGCGTAAGTTAGTCGAAGAAAGTTGGTGTCCTCGGATTATTTAGTGTTCTCCTGGGGGGGTGGGAATAAGGGGTCAAAACACTCCCTTAGGGCTTGGAAAAAAAACAAAAAACCCGGAAAATTTTGACCCTTGTCGCCCTTTTTTATGCGAAAGTGGGCAGCCTGACCGGGAACGCGTCCTTAAGGGAACACCAGCTTCTGAAGACAACAAAAACAACCCGAAAATGAGGAAGAGGGGTGGGACCGAGAAGCAGGTGTCTAAACGGAGAGTCAGGGGGACTCCAACGTTTGGGTCACACCGTACAATGACATGAAAGAACGAGAAGAAAAGGATCAGAGAAAAGAAAAAAAAAACCACAGTATTATTGGGAAAGAGACTATATGTAATTTACTCTTGAAGGGGCGGGACATAGTAGGGGTTACACATGTATGGGTGTGGTCAAGGGGGTGAAAACAAAACACGCGGTTAGTCACAAATAGTGGATCATTATAAATCTTACAATCCAAATTGCACTATAACGCGGGGTTTCCCAGAAGGGGAGGGGGGTCTAGGGTGGTACAGAATGGGGGGACACTCAAGGGTCGCGTTCAAAAAAGGTATCAATGAGAAATTGTGAGAAAACGTCAAGGTCATACTCAAATTTAATTAGAAAATGATGAGATGGAAGTTGAGGGTATATGGTAACGACAGAATTCAAACGAGGGAAAAACCCTCCATCATAATCATAACTAACCCACACTTCATCGTACTTAGGAAAAAGCGGGGAAAGAGAGGATGATCAGGTCCCGGACGACAATCAAAAGATAGAATATAACAAATATATGCTAAAGGTATATTACGGGAAAAGGAAAACAGGCAGGGGGTGCAAGTGAGTCAAAACCTGGGTACCTGACATGGCAATAAACCCGATTAATCGAGAATCACAAAGACCGTAGCTATAAAGAAAGATTGCTGTTCCTCCAATGTATGCAGATCAAAAGACATGGGGAAAAAGAAGCTGCCAGCGAAGGGAGTGGGGAATTTGTTAAAAACCATCATAAATCTACGTAAAGACTAGAACCTATGGAGGAGAAAAAAGGGTGGGGAAAGTTGGCAAAAACATATTGTAAAAACTGCTCGAGTCAAGGGGGTAGTTGCGAAAGGGGAATTGTAACTAACATCCAAACCACTAAAGGACAGGGGGGGAAAGATGTATGTAGCGGTGTGCCGGAAAAGGTTAAACGACCTGCAACTGTTGGGAAAACCAAAGTAAAGGTAAACATGCACCCTTGTACCCTAATCAAACTTGAAGGAACTCTGGAAAAAGCGAGCATTGGGGGGGGGAAGGTGTTTCAGGAGGAAATGAAATGAAGTGCAAGAATGGTTCAGGAGCTGGTGAATACTGTGTGGACGTCTGGTTGACCCTGTGCTGTTACCAACCAACTTTGTTCAGGTCGTGCGTGCATCGCAGAAAAAAAATGGGGGAGAGAGGCAGGGAGGTCGATAGTTTGAGAAGGCGGAGGTGGGGGGGTCCCAAAGGAGGATGTCTGTGTCTCGGGGGGGGGGAATTGGATAGTGAACAGAGGAAGATCATACATGGTAATTCAGTGTAAAAAAGCTGAAGGACAAGGAGGGGGGGGGGGGTAATACATGGCCGTTCTCAATGGAAAGAGGTTAGAGGACCGTTGACAGAAGTATTGTTTCGTAGGTGTTGATATTTCATGTTATGGTCATGATGGGGGGGGTGGGGATGTGTTGGGAAGCGTTAACTCTGGAAGGGGGACCCATTATAAGGTCTCAAGTAATTGTGGAGCAGCAAGATAGGGGGGAGGAGTGTCAATTGAGGGAAAGACAAAAGTGTCCAAAAGCCAAATCAGCCTCTTAAGTGGCGGCACTTGGGGGGAAGTGAAGGGTGGACATGGGAATTGAAGAGTTTGAAAGCATTTTGCTAAACATTCTTTGAAGAATCACTACCGGGTGGTGTGAAGATAAGTCCTAAAGTCTTGTCAAAAAGGAATTCTTAATGAGTGGCCGAAGTTGATAAAGGGGGAAGTGGAGTGAGCTAAAAAAATACTTATATTTACGAGAGTGAATCACCTCATTAGAACTGTTTCATGGGAAGTGGTTTCAAGAAAAGACAAGACGAAGGCGGGAAGTAACTAAACCACAGAGTCTGCGGCTCAACAATGACACGGGACACTTATGACGGGACCGTGGTTCTGTCCAACGATCTCCACGAATTCCACTACACTAGGAAAGAGCCGGGCACACAATCACACAACACAAACCACAAAAAAAAAACCACCACCAACCAACAAGGTCCAAGAAAAATACCTGCATAAAGGAGAAAAATTCCAAGCTTAGAAACACTTGAGGATATTTATACTGTTGAAATATGTAGATAAAAAGGTGGACAGCGATCTGACCCAGGACTGGGTGGTCCATTAAATGAAGAAGAAAGAAGGGGAGTTCAGCCTCGTTACAGGTGCCAAAGGGGGGGATGTTGTACGCGACAGAAATAAAAGAGAATTCAAAAGGGACGGCTGGTTCGCATCGGGGAAAACGGAAAGGGAGACAGCCAGGATCCAACCGGTTGGAGCTCTATAATCATTTTCATGTCTTTGTTGGTCTACGAACCCAGACGAAGGGGGGGGGGGGATGAATGGTGCTTGACCAAAATCCCTAAAGGTTTTTCTCAAGGGATTCTACAGAGACTACAACAACAACACGAAGTACGGAGGAAAGGGAAACGACTGTCCGAAGAAAGGAGGTGGGGAGAGGGATGAACGGGCAAACAATTGTAGAAAAAAAAGAACTAGGTTTTAGTATTGTAGGGGGGAGTTTTCATCCCCCCCTACCGATGTTCATTAGCCTAAAAAAAGTGTTGGAAAGAGAAACATGTCGAATGCAGGGAAAGGAGAAACCAGAAAGAAAAGTACCTATGAATCGATCCACGTTTTTGATAATTCGGGAAAGAGAAAAAATTAAAGGGAGGGGGGGAGATGGGACAACAGGGGGAAAAAAAGTGGGAGAAAGAGCTGAGGACGAGGGAATGTGACTTTCTGGGAAATACACATTAACTACAAGAATGGGAGGCCAAATGAAAGAGATTTTTAAGAGGGTTTATGGTGGAAGATCCGAGGAGGGGGGGGGGGGGGGGGGGGGACTGGGGGTTTCGTTGGGAGATTCGCAAAATATGCTGTAATTGTGTGTGAACAACACTGTGGAAAAAGAGGGCGGAAAAACTTCTACATGAGAAGAATGTTCTGACGGAGGGGACGCAGAAGAAAATATACGTTGTGGGGAGAGTAGTCACCATTACTCGACTTTAATAGGTACTAAAGCATGTTGAAACTTGAGGGGGGGGTAATGCAAAAAAAAAAATTGAAAGGCAAAAGAAGAGGAAAAAAAAATGGCTGCCTTCCAACTCATTGAACCCTTGTCTTCAGTGCAGCAACCTAGCAAGGGGAAAAGAAAGAAGATATACGCCAGGGCGGGCGCAGGGAGACAGGGGGGGGGGGGGAAGAACAGGGATCACATCCCTTGGGGGGGGGCTTCTACGATTGCTCTCCCTACTACTAAGGGTCATAAAGGGGAAATTTACACAATCTGTCAACAATAAAAAAAGGAAAAAAGGAAAGAAAGGGAATCTCAAAAACCGAAGAACACCCCTTAAAAAAGAATAAAAAGGGCATCTTCCCAAAGAGGAAAAATATTAACCAAAGGACATAAGATACCTCAATATGGACGGAATCTCTATTCGTCTCCGGCCACCAATGAAAAAAAGATGTGGGGGAACCACCAAGAGGGAGATATAAGAAAGAGAAGGGGGAAGGGGATGCAACCAAGACTTGGAATGCAATTGGAAGACAGTTAAAAAGCAATCAGGTAAGTTGCATCAACCGACAAAAAATAAGAAAAGAAGGGAGGAATCATGAGGGATTAGGGTAAACGTGTGCAGTTACCTGGGTATTAGGGCGGTTGGGGAACAGGGTTGGAAAAATGGGGGACACGGCACAAAACCCCGGCAGGTCAAGGTATAGCAGGTTTGAGTTACTTATGGGGGAGTGGCTCTCAAGGCAGCACAAAAAAAAAAAGTCCCAGAGCTGTATGAAGCAGGAGCGCATGAACGGAGGGAGGAGGTATAGTGCTGGTGTATGTTACTGGAAGTGAAGTTGAGAGGCATGGACAGGGGCGAGGGGAGGGCGGGAGAGGCGTAATAGTTGAGGTCGTGATGTGGGGGTTGTGAAGGAAGAAAGAAAGGGAGAGGAGGAGGAAAAGCGGGGGAGGGAGAGGGAGGGAGAGGGGAGCGTGAGCAGGAGAGAAAGGGGAGAAATGGTGAGATTAGTATGCGGGTGCAAGGACAAAGTGGATGGGAGTAGGTCGGAGAGAGAGCGGAGCGGAGAATCGAGGGGTGGAAAAGGAGAAGAGGGGGATAGGAATAGGAGAGGGGGAGGGAGGGGAAGGGCGAAGAACGAGCGGTTATAGGGGCCCGCATTGGGAAAATGAGTCTGGAGGGGGGGTGAAGGGGGAGGAAAGATAAATCTAGCCAGGAAGAGATTGGTGAACAGCGGAAGAAGAGCGAGTGGTAGACAAGGAGCAAGAGCGGGCGTAGGCTGATGAGCACAGGTATGAGGAAAGAGAAATGGTGAAGCGAGGGGAGGGAAGTGGGGAAAAAAAAAGAAGAATAGGCAAATACCCGTGGAAGAAAGGAACGCTGTTCAGAGTCGGGAAAGGGTAAACCCACGAGGGGTGCCGCAACGTGTGGGACGATGAACCGAAGATAACGGGGCCGAGGGGTTCACGGGGAATTAGAGGAGGGAATAAGGGAAAGACGTACATGGTTAAGATAATGGTATGAGTAGCCTAGACCACATACAGATATCAGTCTAGGAGGCGGAGAGAGGATAAGGCCGCACCGGGTGGAAAAAACGGCAGCAGGACGGGGAAGAAGGAGGGGGAGGGGAGAGACGCGCACAATGATAGGGACCGACGACCATGAATGCACGAGGGTGAAAATGCGGAAGGCCGAGAGTGGGAGGCAGGCGTGGGGAGCGGGGTAGGGAGGTTTGGGGGAGTGGGGGGTGGGGAGCGCCGAGGGGAGGTGGTAAAAGAAGAACAGGGGGTGGTGGCCTCAGCATTGTTCGGATGCGCCCGGGGGTCGGTCGGGGTGTGGGGAGGTGGGTGTGGGAGGTATCCGAGAATTGGAGAGCGGGTGGTGAGGAGGGGCTGATTGTGGGGGGGGGAAAAGCCTGATGCGTGTCCGGTCATGTGTCTGAAAAAGGGAGATATCCAACTATGGTCTGCTGTATCAGGAAAAGATAAGCTAGGTTTCATTGGAACAAAGGGAAGGGGTGAAGCAATGTGAAGGAATATCCTGGAAATGTCCGGAGTGTAGCAAAACCCACCCTTCGGGGCTTGGGTGCGTTTGGAAGGGATGTGTGGAGTAATCGGGTCTATCGAGAGGAATAGGAGGGGGATAAAACATTGAAATCTCCTTCCCTAGAACTTAACATTTTGAGCTACTTGAGGGGGGGGGAGAATAGAAGAGGGAAAAGGGGAAGGTAGGAGGCCGCTACCCAAGAGATGTGAGGCAGGATAAGAAGTCGAAAATTGTGGGGGGGAGGGATGATTGGGGGGGGAAATAAGGTTAATTTCGGTCGTAGACTGGCTTCTTGTACATCAGATTGTAATTCATCAAATAGAGAAGGGCGTTGCCTTCAAAAGGGGAAGAGGGGGGGGGGGAAAAAGACGTACAGTGAAAACCATCTTCGACAACCCGGAAAGAACGAAACGTGGGTCCCATAAAGGGGAAGGGGTGGGGGCTTAATCTTGAATAATTGGGGCTAACTTTTTTGCATACCAAGGAAAACATGGAACAAGATGGTACAAAAGGGGACAAGGAAGAATAGCGGATAAAAAAGGTCAGGAGAGAGAATATTAAACTCCTCTTTCTGTGTGTCATCTGGAGGTAAACATTACGGGGGGTTCAAAGGGATAAGGAGAAAACAACGTTAGGAAGATAAAGCAAAGGGGAAGGAAAAGTAAAGAGTGTTTGAATCTGGTTTATCTGGGTTGAAGGGTGGGCAAGGTAAGTCTAGTTGACGAAAAAGGTTGTGATTCTAAGCGTAAGGTCGACAAAGGATGAACAATTGAAAGAGATTTGGAAAAGTTAATATTTTAACTACATAAGAAAACATCTCAAAAAATACAAGAAAACCCCCTGCGACTGAAAGGGAACTGGCACAATGAGATGCATGTGAAGGTATTGAAGAAGCAAGCAAAAAATATGAGGGAATCAAAGGGACTAAAAATGGAGCTTGGATTCGACATGTGGATGGAGACATTGGGATATTAAAAAAAAGAAGAAAAGAATGAGCGGAAGAAGGCGCCACGAGACACAAGAGTGGAAAGGAGAAGGTATCAAGCGAGGAAGGAAAAGAAAAAAAGCCACAACCTGACATGAGGTAATTTCATATCTTTAGAAAATCAGGGGGGACTGAAAAAAAGTCTAGGTCAAGAAAACTAGTGAAAGAGGAAAAGAAACATAGGGGATACCGCAAAAACGATGTTCTGAAATATGGTGTCGACAAGCTCGGGGGCGAAAGAGCAAAATGCGAAAAGGAACCTTGCTCAAGAAAAGATAACGGACCTAATGGATAGGGGGAAGTGGCGTAGAGGGAGGACTGGATGATTGAGTGGCGAACCATCCACAATCCGAGACACGCCGCACCTAAGAAACGGCGCCATCAGAAGAGCCTGTGACGAAAGGGGGGGTTGGGTCAAGACCAGGGGTGATGAAGGGGGGGGCACAAACTAGGGGAGCAGTCGACTCAGACTGTCAACCAAAAAAAAGAAAAAGCCAAAACATGGCGGGCAGGACAAAGCATCGAACACAGGGGGGCAAAAGGGGGGGGGAGGAACAGGACGTCTGGCGAAAAAAAGGGGACATATGTCGGGCGGAGCACTCGTTTGTTCTTGGGGAGTGCGCTGTGTCCCAAGTGGTGGGAAGGGGTCTATTGAGGGAGGTCCCAGGGGAAAGATGTGTGTGTGAGAAGTGGGGGGGGGGGAGAATTAGGAGGGTTCGGGGGGCGTGTGGGGGGGGGGGGGGGGGGGTGGGGGGGGGGGTGTCTGGGGGGAAGGCAAAGGTGTGGTCGCAGCGGGCAGTTGGGACGACAGCGCAAAGAGGGCAGAGTCGTGAAGATACCTGCGGGTGGGGAAAGTCAGGTTCCAAGAGGGGAAAAACAGAACAGACATGGAATACGACGATGGAAAGGGGGGGGATTGAGGAAGGGTGGGGGGGGGGTTAATACGCCATGGCGTGGAAATGACATCTTTGATTCTTCTATAACTGGAAAAGGGTTGGGGAAGAGCATGGGAGCGGGGGCAGGAATGTCATGAGATTAGGGGGGACATTTCTGGAGAAATGGTTGGAGTTTTGGCCTTAATAATGGAGAATTGACACGGGGGGGGGAACTCTTTTTCGGGATGAAGAGTCTCTCTCAAACGAGGGGGGGGGGGGCGATAAGGGGGGGTGGGGGAGGTGGCGAAGGGGGGATAAGGGGGGGGGGCGGGGGACCAGTACTCTCTAAGGGGGGGGGGGTGGGCTGGTGCCGTGGGGGGAACCGGGGTTGTTCGTGTTAGGGGGTGTTGAGTGGTGACATGATGAATTGCATGAGGGGGGGGGTGGGGTCAGAGGTATCCCACCGGGGGGGGGGGGGGGGTGGCACGGGGGGGAATGATTTAGAGCCAGGGGGGTCTGGTGGGGGGGGGCAGGAATAACCGAGAGGGGGGTGGGGTCGGGGGGGGACAGCGGGGGGGGAGAGGGGGGTGCGGGCGGGGTTGTTTGAGGGTTATCGTGAATTTTGGAGGAGTCACATTACTTGGTAGATGTGGAAGAAGAGATGTAACAGATAGTCGATTTGAGTAATGGTGGCCGATTAGAAAATGCACTAACTGCTAGAGGGGGAAAGCAGGGGGTCTCTGGTCCGCGAAACGAGGTCGCGATGATGAGGTTGGAGGTGTATTCTGGTGTGAATATTTAAATGTTGTGGTGGCCGTAGTTAAGGGTTTTGAGAGTGGGAGGGTCTGCGCGGAGAGGTCCCCGCTGTGCGACAAAATGCTTCGGCCTTAGATGCTTCTGGGGCCTGCGTCTTGACAAGTCTTCTCTTATACCTCACTTCTTTCTCCAAGCATGCCCTGATTTAATTTTATTTGCATAGTCAGTGGAAAGGAGGGTGGGTGGTCTCAAAATAATGGAAAGGGATGGGGGGGGATCCGAACATTACCACCATGCTTACATGAAGAGGAAAAACAAAATCAACTGGAAAGAGAGGGGGAAAAATCAAAAGAGGGGGGGAAAAGAAGAAGTATACTGTGTAGGGGGCAAAAAACTTCAGGAGAGACCGGGGATGTTCATTTTTTGTCCAATCTGTCCCATCAAGGACATCCCTCAGTCAGAATCAAAAAAAAAGAAAGGGAACCTAAATTGGGTATATCAGGGGAAAAAAATTTCAGACTGTGGTTCTGGTTCGCAATAGTAAAAACCCGCTGTCGAACGCCCAGGTAAGATCAAGGCGCAGCTAGACCATTTTCGGAGACCACAAGCAAACATCCTCACCTTAAGGGATTGGGGGGAAAAAAGGTCTCATGTGGGGGGAAGAATTGTGGGGAAAAAAAAAAAGAAGCAAAACTCGTAAATAAAAACCAAAAGGGGGAGCTCAGCAGGGAGTCTACATCTATAACAACAACACGAGGATTAAATATATAGAAAGGGGTAGAATCCGATTCGGAGAGAAAAGGAGGGGTGGTGATAGTGAGTGGGGGGAAAAATTAGAAACCTGACAACCCTAATGATTGAATGTTATTAGGGGGGGTGGGAGGGGGATAAAAGAAAGGGGGGGTAGCGCTAACCGTGTTGGAAAGAAAGAGAAAGAGGGAATAGAGCGAACCATAAATTCCAAAGTACATAATTAAATTCGGCCAAATGGTGGGGAACCAGAAGGGGGGGGAAAAAAAAACATGAATGAGGAGGAATGGATTGGACAGAAGGAATGACCACAAAAAAAAACTCAGGAGGGGGAAAAATGATAGAATTTCGTTCTTTTGCGAAACCTCACAGGGGTAGACGAAAGGAGAGTCTTGCAGGGGGTGGGGTTGAGAAGGGGAAGGAGAATGGGGGACTGAATTGTTGTACTGATGGATGTTGTAAATGTGGTGCAAAAAAGGGCGAAGATGATTGGGAAAAAAAAAGGGGGGGGGGTTAGAGAATGGCCTATTACAATGGTCTATACAAACGGCCGTCCAAATGGGATCAAGAAGTAATTTACCTTATGGAGAGAAGGAGAGTGTCGGATCAATCAGGAATTACTTGGCCTGAAATCCTTTTCCTCACGAACTGAATCCGGGATGGAAAAAGTGGGGGAAGGGAGTTAGTCATGCACAGGGGCCCAAACTTCGAGGGAAGTGGGCGGGAAAGCTCACTGTATGAGGGCGTGCTAAAAATTCACAATTAAATTTAAGGGAGCCAGCACGAACCAGTACGCAAACCTACTCCAAGATAAAGAACATGTCCCTGGAACATGTCTACGCGGGGGATCACATTGGGTGACATGACATCAACGGAAATGGTATCTCTTTCTGTGTGCGTGCCATCAATCTAGGGGAGGTAGAAGTGGGTAGGTCATCAACATCACATGGGGCACCTTTCACAAAGATGAAAAGAAAAAGGAAAAAGAACG
>Ga0179593_1699423_pt1 | contig 11563 bp, 14 predicted proteins | sample CZODoug2_1_08_16_FD_185931 | JGI IMG/M metagenome (GOLD analysis project Ga0179593, IMG submission 185931) | Vadose zone soil fungal communities from Angelo Coast Range Reserve, California, USA - CZODoug2_1_08_16fungal (PacBio error correction) | ecosystem: Environmental > Terrestrial > Soil >...
TTGAGGAAAAAGAGGTGAAAATGGATAAAAGGAAAAGAAAACCTTAACCTCGCTGGGAACAAAGAAAAAAAAAAAAAACGGAGAAAGATAAAGGTGTGAAGTTACTTGCAGGTCTGAAAGCTGGGTTCTGAAAACCGCAGTGCACACACCGCTACAATGGGAGGAAAGGCGGTACTGGGGGTCGAGTTGGAATAAAAAAAACATTGGGGAAGTGTTGGGGGGAACGAATGGGGCTCATTCCTATGGGAAAGGGGGGGAAAGAATGAAAACTAGCGCATCAAAACCAGGCCAAAGATATAAGGTGGACGATCCAATTATAGCGGGGACCGGATAGTTAAAAAAGAAGTAGGCAAAAATGTGGGGGGGATAACCGGACAGGTCTGATACAAGGTTAAAAAAATACAATTTACGTGGAACTCAAAAAAAAAAAAAATGCGGAAAAAAGAGGGTGAGAAAGTATGGCTACATGCTCATCTTCCGACCCGGAAAAGGGGGAACGAAAAGTCATGTGGGGACTATGAATCCTAGAGCCGGAGAAAATGGTAGAAAGATGATCAAAGGAGGTGGACGGAAAAAAAAAGATAAATAAGATAGGGGGGAAAGAGGAAAAAAGCTCGGATGAAAGATTGGTTGAAGGTTGTTCTAATCCAGCGGGGAAAAGATAGAGCTAGTCCCGCTGGAGATTGCCGGAACAAATCGGGGGAAATGTACTCACATCTCCGACATGGAGGGGGCGTGGGTCGCCAGTGGAACCACGATTGACCAAGGGCCGCATCGAAAAAAAAAAAGGCCCGAAAAGACGCGAAAAGGAAACTGAGAAATAAAAATTTTCCTTCGGTGCATTTCCCGGAACTAGAAGAGAGGATGAAAACGGGAGGGACCACTAAGAAAAGAGGAGGCAACCCGACTGGCGGACATCATTGGACCCATAAATGTAACCGAAGCAAGTAGTTGTGAGTCAGTTGGATTTGTGTTGGTGTCGGCGAGAACCTTAAGGGTGTTGTGGGGGGGGGGTACACGGGGGGACGGGTTACAGGCACTTACGGTGCTGCCCCTGCCCCAAGCAACAAGACACCTTCTAACCTACACAAAGGCGCATCCCCCTTGTCCGAAGGAGAAGCCCCAGGTCGCAGGACTGAAAAAAGGTGGGACCAATAACTTTCTTTCGATGGGGGTAAGGATTAAGCGAAAAGCCGGGAAGAAAATCGTGAAGGAGCAACAAAAAGAAAACCTTCTCTGGACATCCCGGTCGACCTAGACTTGGCGTCTTCCTAAATCCCACGTGAAAAATAGGGGATACTGGGAAAAAAAGCGCAGTTCGTAAAACAAAGTGGGGGGCCTTGCCTCGGTCAATGGGGGACAAAAAAAGAAAGTAAGGAAAAAAACTTCAATATTCAAAAATTCAGGGAAGCCAGCAGCCGTCTTGCAATCAGAACCGCAAGAACGGTGCCATAAACGTGCGCGAGACATCCGAATCAAATGGGGTGAAATCCAGTTGTGGCTTAACGCTTAAAATTTTATGGAAGTCTCGCCCATGGCTCTCTAATCGGTAAGACTTGAAAACACGAGCTTACAGGCTGCTGCGCTGATTCAATGAATTTCTTCTTTCGGGGGGGGGGGGACCCAAGGGGGGGGCGCGTCCGCAAATAGCAAGCCAGATAATCAGTTTATCATGCAAGCTCGTGAACCACCAGTCTACAATTCAGAGAAGAACTCCTGGCGAGACCACCCTCAAAGGGTGGTTGGGGGGGAAACCGGTATGCCCCTTGGATGTCTTTCGATGCCTCTAGATTTTAGCCCATGAACAGCAAAAGATACCTGCGGCACCCAAACTTCAAAAAGGGGAAAAGCGCAACAAGACCATCAAGTCTTGAACTTAAAAAAAAATTCTGAGCTGGGTCAAGGGGGTGGGGAAGGGTAGGGTCCAAAAGCAGCGGTCCAAAAAAAAGAGGCGCGTTACTCTTGGGGCCGAGTTGTTCTCAAGAAGGGGGGGGAATCAGTTTCGACAAATAAAGTACAGGAGAAGTTAGGGAAAACTACAATAGGAAAACCATCTGTTTTTGGTGTATGCCGGAATGGACGAGCAATGAGTGTGAGAAAAAAAAATGTTTCCGGTCCGTCACAAAAATTGGGACTTTCTATCCGGGAAAGATCGGAAAAGAGAGCAAGCGAATCATGTCTTTTGGGGGGGGGGAGAGGGCGGTCGCCCGGGGGATCGACAATACAAGCGAGCCCGAAAATGGGGGAGAAAGGGAAAAGAGGCTGGGTCATGAAACTAATACCTCTCAAACCAAACAAAAAAACAAGAGTAGGGGGGGGGAAAGGGGAGAGAAGACGAACTGTATGCTACGCATATAGCTTTAAGGGTCGAGATAGAATAAAATGTGACGCAAAGGGGGGGAGAACTTGAGAAGAAAAGTCACCCCAGGAAAAGACTTTCAAAAAAAAAAAAAGGCAAGGGGGGGGAGGGTGAATTTTTTTGATCTACCTCTAAACCTGTCACGGAGAGGGACACACAAGGGGGATAGACTCGTCGCTAATGTCAAAAGCTCTTGGTGTACATAAAGAAAAGAGGCAGTCCCTTAAAATCATCTCGTTCATAAAAAAAACGTGGCGCAACAAGGGGTCGAACAGGCCCTGGAAAGCGACAAAACGCGTTGGACACGAGGTAGAGTGCCAAAACAAAGGAAAAGCAGGCTAGGCGGAACGAAAAGAAAATTCAACAAAGGACCGGGGAGCGGGGAAAATTCAAAGTAAACGCCCTGGATTGGGGGAAGAACTGAGCAAAGCCACATAGTGGTTGGAAAAACACCGAGCTTATAGGGCCGGTCATTGCCCGCAAACTCAAAAATAACGACTAGACAAAGAAGGGGAAAACAATAAACAGACCGGGGAAAAAAGAAAAACAGACAACTTCTCCCCTAAAGGATTAGCCTTTTGGGACAAAGGAGCAACAAGTAAAAGAGAAAAATGGAGAATTGGTGGGTGCTCACAAGTGCAAAAAATACTCTTTCAAATTAAATAGGAAGGTCACAAAAAGGCCGAGTATAGAAGGATAAAGATCATAGTCGGGGGGGTAAACGGTGCGGTGCTTGGGTCCTTTCAACGGAAAAGGAGGGGACTCTAAAACACAAATATTGAAGGGGAGAGAGCCTGAGTCCTCTTTGGTCAAAACGGGTTTTGGGTAATACACGTCCCCTACTGACGCCACTGATATTGCAGAAAAATCAGAATCGGACCCTTTGGTTGGGATATTTGAACGTATAGGGAGGTGAGGAGCCCAAAACTCAACTGGTAGATTGTAAAAAGGTGAAGGTTGAGGCCCTCCTTGGGTCAACACAAAGTTTGGCAGGGTTTTCCGACAAAAACAGGCTGTAAAGTTGTGCGCCAGGCGAAAGTGTTGGCCATACGGGGCGCTGCAAAAGTGAAGGCGTACGTCAAAGGCTGGAAGAGTGATGGCCGATGGGACGGGCCAAAAGGAACGCAGTTGGGGAAAAAAAACGTTAATGAAGACCACAGAAATCTTGAAACGGGGCCGCCTCTTCGAAAAACTCATGAAAAGCAATGGAAGGGGGAATGGGGGGGGGGGCAAATATGCCCCACCTGAGATCAAGTTCTGGACCCCCTAAAATAGAAAAGGGGATTAGAAAGGGGGGGTTGAAACAAACTTAGGGGCATGTCCTGCAAATAGTACCTGATTTACAAGGGGGGATCCGTCATTTAAGGGACGTGTGAAAGACAAAAGCAGTTGAGTTCGGCTTTAACGAAAAGGGTAACTCTTCCCCCGGAATCAGATGGTCACAAAATCAAAGGAAAGGGGGCAATTGGGTTCGTTCTGATCTTAAAACCAAGAAAAGAGTATGACCTGGAAGCATCAGTCAAAGATCTATACCAAGGAGCTCCAAGACGGGGAGGTGCCAGTAGGGTCACCCATACTGGAGGACCGCCCGATCTGGAGGGGGGGAATGGAAACGACTACATGGACCGACCCATCAAAGGGGGAAGACGCCCCCCTAATCAAACCGAAACTTAAAAAAAAAAGAACAGAAGAAGGGGAAAGGGAGGAACCCGAAGCATGCCTCAACTGCATCATCCACAGTGGGTAAATCAGTAAGGAGTCATAGCGTCAAAAATCTATTTCTCAGCACATCAAGGGCAAAAAAGGAGGAAAACGAAAATCAAATCCTCCGAATATGACGGGGGAAAGGGGGGGGATCAAGACGTAGTAAAGGGTACAAAAAAGCCCACAACTAATATCACGAATCCAAAAAAAAAATCGGCGTGAAGGAAAGACGGGAAACTTTGGCAAAACGCATAGATTCGAGAATGTCCTTGGGTCCAAAAGAAAAGGGGAGAATCGGAACATCGTGGACCCTACCTTTGGGGGGGGCCTCCGTTTAAGGGGCAGTCACAACGAGACAGCCGAACGTGTGGGGGGCTCCTGGAGGGGGTTTAGAAAGGTGACTATCGAAATTATCCTGGTTAAAGAGGGTTCCGAGGCCCCCCAGAGGGAAAGAGCATGACATCAGGCAGCAGGCCTTTTTTTCGAAGAAAATTTCAAAAAAAGTCGTAAAAAAAAGAGATCAGGTGAAGAAGAAATGACTGGTCAAAGGAAAGGACTCAATGGTGGTACTACAAGGAAAAACCGATGAAAAGGGGAGAGGGGTAGAAATAACCCTTTCCGACTGTCCCCAGGGGAAATCAGAAGAAGGGAAAGTTGAATTGACGAGGGGAACATCAGGTCAGAGACAGAAGAACCTTAGTAGCAAGATTCCTCTACTGTACCCTTTGGAGGGAAAAAGGGGGAAAAAAGGAGAAAACTTGACGGTAGATCTCCTCAGGGCCATAAGGAAGTATTGACCAAAAGAAAGGAACTTGCAGCAACAAAAAGCGCGTGCCAGATAGGGTCGTGTCCCAAAACTTTGGAGGGGGGTTCGAAGGATGAGTCAACTTAAATCAACTGAGGGGGGAAAAAGGTAACAAGACCCCCGTAGGAGGGAAAAATACGAGATCCAATTGCCTCAAAAAACTAAAAGAATTGGAAAAAAGGAAAAAGTTTGAAGTGTAAAGAATCTTTATTTACCTCCTGTGGTTCCATCTTCGCAAGGGAGAAAAAAAAAGAGGGAACTGTAAGGCGGGGAAGGGGGGGCAGTTTTAAGGGAGCGGTTGATTGAGGGGGGAAGGGGGGGGAGAAACCTGGCATACTAACATGGAACTTTCATATGGGACTTGAAACTTGGGAAAGAAAATGGGGGACGGATCGTCAAAGAAAAAGCAGTAGTAAAGAGTATAGACGAAGACGCTGAAGAAGGGATCAACTCATTAGAGGAGAGCTCGTCTCCATACATCGGGAGAGTATGGTCCAAACGGCTGGACGAAACGCCCGTGACGCGGTGAAAAAAGACGCAAAAAGGAAGAGCGTTTATCAAAAAAAAAGGGGTATCAGGGTCCAGGGGGGCGAGGGAAGGGGGGGGAAATCGGTAATTAAAGGGGCCGAAAACCTCTGAAACGCCACGCAAGCGATTCGGCGGTGGGCCAAGGCCAGGAAAGGTGGCAAAAGAGCCCGCCGAGAAATCGAGCAGTCGTAGGGTCGGAGCGAAAGAAAAGAGGCATACTAATTTGCCCCACCAAACCGCAGGGGCAGGAAAAAAAAACGAAGACAGACTTCCTTCACTGATTGCCAGCGCTTGGTGGAGCTTTGAAAGGGAACAACGTCCAGCAGAACGGACGCAACCTTTGCAATTGTCCGAAAAAAAGCCGAGGAAATCCCAAGCACTCTTTTTTCACGAGAACGATCTCGGGCAAAAAAAGAAGGCATCAAAAGGGCTCCAACAAAGGGGGGAGAGGGAAGTAGGTGGAGCATTTGAAGATTCGTGAAAAGGAAAAAAAGGAAGAAAAGGGTTTGGGACCAGAGGGGGTCGGGGAAAGACCCAACTCAAAAAGGAAGGGGGACCGGTCTTCCGGGGGACTTTGGAAAAAAAAAAAGACAAAAAAACATGCAAAACCAGGAAAAAAGACCAAAGGACCACTAATGAGGGGAGGAAAGGTGTTAGAAGGGCCCTCTTTGGTCTCAGTTTGCGGGAAGGGGGGATGGTTGAAGAGTCAGGGAAGTGCGCTCGTATTATCTGTACGTCCTTGAAAGGGAGGGAAAATTGGGAGAAAGAAAGAACAAAATATACGGCTGCAAAGGGAATTAAAGTCTCCAGCCTCTGTGAAAGGGGACTTGGTCAAGAAGACAGGGGGCAAGGAAATACGATGTCTTACCTCACGAAAAAAAAAAAAAGGGTCCCAGGCAGTAAGAATAAGATGAAAATCGGGGGGGAAAGGTTACAATGGCACTTCAAATAAAAAGGAAAAAGACTAAGGGACCCCCGAAAAAAAGAAGAGTCTGCATCGACGAGGATCCTCTAAGGAGGAATTATTGGGTTATCGAAGAGGAAGAACTGTATCTCAGTTGATCGCGGGGGCGCTTAAGATAAAAACTCGAGCTACTGCAAACTATAAAGGGGAAATTGGCAGGGGATCGGAGGAAGAACTTAATGTCCTGACCATGTCGGGGGCTTGAAAGGGGTCCACACTGTGATCGAACGACAGGAAGAAACAACTAGAAAAGAGGGACGACGGGGACCCCGCAAGAAGTAAAAAAACTAAAAAAAGGAAAAGAACCAGTAAAGGTGCAGTGCGTAGTAAAGAAACGAAATCCTTCTTGGGAAAAGGGAAAAAGCACTTAAAAAAACGCGTCTGGGCTAAACTAAAGGGAACAGAAGGGATAACAAAACGAGGGGGGGGCATGGAGGGGCCTTGGGGTTGAAATATCGAGGGGATTTGGTTCAAAGGCTTTACCCAAGGCAGAAGGGAAGTAATACCGGCGAAAACTAGAAGGGAGGAGTCCGTGGGAAAAAGAAATAGCGGCAAAAAAGTTAAAGTGGCCAGTGACATGACCTTGAATTCTGCCTGGGGGAAACCACGCAAAATGAATATATGAGCGACCTACCACCCGTAAAATAAAAAAATAGAGGGAAAAAGGGAAAAAAAGAAGAAGATGAACTCGGGGGCTTTGACATCGGATCAAGGAAATGCTTAAAGGGGGGGGACTGGGTAAAAGAAGGTTGCCTCGTGAACACTGAAAAGCACAAACTTTTTACGTTCGCTGAACTGATTAAAAGAAAAAAAGGACTAATACTACTCCCCCTCAGAATAAAAAGGACGGTGCTGCGTCGTAAAAAGCAAGAGAAGCGAGGGAAAACGGACGTAAAAAAATCCAGGGATACAAAAGAGAAGCTGTTTGTGCCTACTTCTTGGGGTGCCCAAGGAACCAACCGAGCGACCAGTCCCCCGAGGGAAGACCATTGGGGACTCATTGGGGAAGCCAGAAACGGGCCAGAAAGACAAATTGATCATCAACCTTAAAAAAAAGCAAGTCTCAAACAAACCAGACGCAGGGGTTTTTAAAAAAAGGACTGAGGGGGGAACTGAAAACGACTGAACTCAGGCTGTCGCCCGTTGGGGGGTCAAGAGGGGTGCAATATCAATAAAACTTAGGGGACCGGTCCGAAACGAGGGGCGAAAATTGCTCTATGAAAAATTAAAAAAAAAAACAGTCGGAGGGAGCGGGATGGTCGGAAGGACGGCAAAAGGGGAACCAAATCCAGCCAAAAGAAGGGAAAAAAGTGACCGGTGAGGCGTTTTAAAACCCGCGGGAGATACGCAGATGGGACGGGTACTTGTTTGCGCAGACATCCGGAAAAGAAGGGATAGGGATCAAGTCTGCCCAGGTAAAAACGGTTGGGGACCGAATGTATGAAAAAAGAATCCGTCAGTAAAAAATGCAAAAGAAACTTCCGGACTTCCTACACTAGTTGGATCATTAGAGGGACTGGAACTCGGGAAAAAAAAAGCCAGAAAGGGTAAGGGGGGGCGGTAGAAAGGTCTGTTTTAAGCCTCGAAAGGGGGGGACCAGTCTTATTTTCGCGGAAAAAAAAGAGCATGTTGGGAAAATGAAAGAAGACCCTTCAAAACTCCCTGCAACAAGAACATAGGGTAACGTCGAAGGATCCTGATCGGAAGTAAAATGAAAACCATCAGAGGTAATCTAAAAAAAAATACGGTGCCAGAAGAAGCCTCGGGAAAGTCCCCTTCCAATCCTGGGGGGTTGTCAAAGGACCATTGGGACCTTCAAAAAGGAAAAACGCTAAGGTTTTTTAGTAAAAGAAAACGAGGAAAAAGGCCACCGACATAAAATCGCTCATGGGGAAAAATGAAGGGGACGAGTCTATATCAATTGGACAGGGGGAAAACAAAAAACAATAGACACAATTTGACGGAGCCGCAGATAGATCATGCTATACAGAAAGAAATGACAAGGTTATCGGTCGGGGGGGGTCGGCAGAGACATTACCGGGGCGGGGGAATGGGGGAGGGCGTTAATAGGGTAAGACTGCGCACCACGGGGGCGGTGAAAGTCAGAAGAGTTACGAACAGGAAAAGTGATGGGTCACAAAAGAGGGGGACGAAAATAATTCACCACATCATGAGCTTTCGGGCGTGGATGAAGTGGACCAGTCAACGTCCAAAAAGAATTCTCCAAGCTCAAACCTGCAGAACCGTGAAGAAAGGGAAACAAAAAAGAAAACGAGAAGAAGTAGGAAGTCGTGTTGGAAACCAGAGCAAGGAAGAAAAGATCGGGGGAGAGGTGTGTCCGCCACTGACTGGGAAGTCACCTATCCACAGCGAGGAAAAAGAGGACGATGGAGGATTCATCAAGTGAAGAAAAGGGACTTTTTGAAAGGGGTACGAAAGCGGGGTGTGGACAAAGTTTAAAAAGGGTTCAAAATACGAGGGGGTGAACCCAACCGTTATGAGTATTAAAAAAAATATAGAAAATCCAGGGGGGGAAGGGTTTGGGGGGGACAGACGGAACGCCCTGGCCAAACCTAGGAAAAAACGCAAACTCTTGGGGAAAAAAGAGGACCTACCTGTGGAGAGATTGAACGGAGGGGGGGGATGGCACGCCAAAACCCCGAACATTTGGTGGGAAATATTTGGAAATGCTGGGCGCTCATGGAGACAATCCGGGAAACGAAAATTGCTGGTTTTTTCCCACCCGGGAAAAGGAGGGTCATGTTGAGATAAAGGACGGAAGTGAGTGCTTGCAGCAATCGAAAGGAATACATAAGGTGCTGCCCCGGAGAAACGGAAAAAACAAATTCCAGTTCTTCAAAGAACGTTAATGAAGGGACCTAAAAAAGGAGTGGGGCAAGGTTTTGGGGATCTCCCCGAGTTAAGAAGGGGGGCCCGAAGAGAAAGGAAAAACAGCTGGTATAATCCTGAATACGACCTGGCATCATCTGAAAAAAAGGGGAAAAGCCGGAAAAGGGGAGTAAAGGACCGTGCGAAAGTAAGGGGGGAAACCTTAAGGTCTCAAAGGGGGATCACCTTTCAAGCTTGGGTCTCCTACAAACTTAAGCTTGAACCGGTTTTCCAGTAACCAAGGAAAAGTTTTCGGCCCCCGGAACTGAAGGGGCTCCAGAAGGACGCCCAAAAAAGGCCCGTAAAGGTTGTTGGGAAGGATAAAAACCAAGATAATATGCCGTTCAACATCACAGCAGGAACCTTGCAAAGTCCGGATCTTCGGTTACATTTCAATCAGGGTTCCATGAAAAAAAAAGGAGAAGGTAAATGAAATTGCGGAGCTGAAGAAAAACTCTCAAAGACAGGGAACCTGACGTCAGTCACCTTCCAGGAGCAAGAAGGGGGGAAAACAGACGGATGACCGATATCAGTAGGGGGGAGAAAAGAAGCTGAAATCAATGGGGGGTAAAGACCGAAATTGAGGGAAAAAACGGATAATTGGGGGGAAAAAGAGGGATTCCAAATCATTGTCTGAGAAGAAAAAGAAGCGGGTCTAAGCGACAGAGAAAGGGGAGGAGTAAAATTATACACACTTCCTCGGAAATATATGAAGGCATAAAAAAAAGCACCGAAAAAAAAGTGGATCGCTTTCAAAGGGGGGAAACGAACGACCTTTTCAAGATAGAAAGTTGAGGGTCATGTCTGAATCGCACTAAAAAAAATGTGGCCGGGATTTTCATCCGATACGAAAGGGGAACTTTTAAACACTTTGGGGGGGGTTCGCCGGTCGTGAATTTTTCGGGGAAAAAGGGTGTAGACCTTATCGAATGGCCGACCGCGCCCAATAACAAGAAAAAACGTCAAAAAAAAAAAAAGGGACACGAAAGAAGGCGGGGGTTTCCAGAGGGGGGAGGGCAAACCGGAACGTAAAACCAAAGGAAAAAAAAGACTGGGTGGAAAGTGACTTGTCCCACCGCCGGGAGAAGTGGAGGGAAATCTCGGGTCAGTAATGTAAAGATGACACAGTTCTCTGTGCCGACAAGGGGAAAGGGAAGAAGAAGGGGAAAGAAGGGTGGAATTCTATTGGGGGGAACTCTCAGAAACGAAGCTTCTCCCGAGGAAAGACGCGCACGAAAAAAAAAATGCTCGTGAAAAAGTCCACTGGCAAAAAAGAGTATCGGAATCGGGATCTCTGGAATGTGGGTCACCAGAAGACCCTGCCGCCTTCGACAGACAAAACACAAACACGGGGGGCCGATCGTATCACCCACTTACTTCCGGGGGGGGTTCCCAAGATCATGCCGCAACTGGGAAAGGGGCCGAAAAAAAGGACCCAGAAACCAGTACAGGGATCTTCAAAAAAGAAAACCAGTCGAACTAGTAGGGTTCCACTGCGTTTCAACAGTTAAGGGAGGAGGGGGGGGTTGGACATGGGTCATTCCCAAATAAGCCAAGCAGGAGTCGGGTCAGGAACAAAAGGGGGAAGCGGTATCGGTTGAAAAGACGGGGTAACGGGCTGGAGGACGTTTGTAAGACAACTTTCTTAGGGAAAGAACAAGAAGGGAGGGGTTTGCTGACATGAACTTGGGAAAGAAAAAGAAACAGGGCGCAAAAAAGAGACTACGGCCAGAGACCTTATATCAAGGAAGCTATAGGGGAGCTGAAAGAGCCCTCCTGAAAAAATAAAAATCGAGAAAAGGGGGAGGTCTTTGATAGTTAAAATCCTAAAAAGGGAACTAGGTGACTCTGACGACGCGTTGAAGTGCAACAGAAAATATCGAGACGCAAAGCTTGCCCGGGGGACGAGTTGTATCAGGCAGACCGGGTTGGAGGGGGGGGGAACACCGCGGGTGAAAGTAAAACGGGGCCCGGTCAAGGAGGGCCTAAAAGGAAGGGCCTCAAAAGCACTAAGTGGGGGGAGGGAAAAATATGAGAAATCCAGCCGATATCTAGGGAACTGGGGAGGGAATCAAGGAAATCGAAAGGCCAGGGGGGGTAACGCACCGAAAAGAGAACCTGCCGGGGCGCCCCCAGGGTAAAAGATCGACGCAAAACTGCAAGGGGTTGCAGGAATTCTTTTGCAAACCTACAAGGAAGGGGGGGGGGAACGCAAGACTACAACACCCATCGGTTTTGCGGGCAAAAAAAAACGGCGACCTCTTTCCAAAAACAGCGTAAGGGGGCGACCTCGCAAAGAGAGAAGACTCAAACC
>Ga0179593_1313538_pt1 | contig 11562 bp, 6 predicted proteins | sample CZODoug2_1_08_16_FD_185931 | JGI IMG/M metagenome (GOLD analysis project Ga0179593, IMG submission 185931) | Vadose zone soil fungal communities from Angelo Coast Range Reserve, California, USA - CZODoug2_1_08_16fungal (PacBio error correction) | ecosystem: Environmental > Terrestrial > Soil >...
AAAAAAGGGAAGATCATCTTGGGAAAGCAGCGGATCATCTGGTCGCAAAAAAACTACTCCGTTCAATAGATCCGTGACTTCTAAGAGAGGACATGGTCGACAACCGCTGCATATATGGTCCAATGGAGCTTTGCGAAGGGGAAGAGGGTACCGGCATAAGAAAAAAATCGACCGCCACAAAGGACGTGGCAGGGTAGGGGTGACGCTCCACTTTAAGCTCGTCGACCCAACGAAGCGGGTGGGCGACGGTATAATGGCGGCGCGCAGTGACCCAAACTTCTGGTGAACGAGGGAAGCCACAGGGAGTCCAAAATCAACGACTCAACCGGACAAAAGCTCGAAGTCCAAGGAGAAACCGCCCCCGCCTACAATTGTTTCCTTATCGGGACTTACTCGTATTCTGCAAAAAGTCTCCAGGGCGGTCCTACTGCGCTTTGTTGAATAAAAAAGAGGGTCCCGACCTAAAAACAGCGAAGTCGTCGCTGTCCGCTCACGCAAGCGCAGCGTGAGGCTAATAGGGGAAAAGAAAAGACCGCCAGCAGGTGGGCTTATACCGGACGAGACCTCTGGAGACGACGACTTCGTCGAAAACAAAAAAGGAAAGCCTAACGACAACTCGGACCAGGGTGGTGATGCAGGAGACTCCGAGAGAAACTCTCTGGGAAAACTGCCGCCGGACTTAAAGGGGCCGGAATCACCGACGATCGACAACACCTTCAAGGACTCTCTTCCGCGTCGTAAAGGAGGACCTGAGTCCAATGGTGGGCAGCTAACCGAGGCGCGACGGACGCTACGAGGACAAGGCATAAATCGGTTCGCGACACGGAGACCAAGTCGGAGCGACAAACCGTTCATTACCACGGAAATCGCACTCATTTGGGGAAAAAAGAGAGGGGCAGGCGGTATCGTCCGCCGCTTATCGCTTATAAGGTCCGAAACAGCGAGACGCTCGGAAGGGCTGAGTTTAGACGGGACCATCCTAGGGTGGGGGGGAAGCCTCAGTCGACGGACTCAGACGAGAAAATAAAACAGATTTACCACGCGTACACTATGGAGACCACCGTCTCAAAGTTACAGAACGTTCTAGAGGGGAAAGAATTACGAAAAAGAGCTGAATCAGGAATAAACGAGCTGGTGGATCCCTAGTCAGTGCGTCCGCCTGCAAAAAGACCCGAAGACGGGATCGACATCGCACAAGAGACACACCAACTTCGAATGGAGACGTGCAGCGTAGTACGAAAACTTACATGCCGGGAGGAGCGGTACGTCACCGGAAGGCTGCTGGCGAGTCACGACCCAGCAAACAGGCCCCTAAGATAACCTTAGTCATCGGCGAGGAAGGGAGGTATAAGCGTGCGCTGCAGGCGGCATCTGCACCTGGTGAAGGCCTCTTCATCATAACGGGCAGAAACTCAAAGGACCACGGGGAAAGGATCCAGATCTTTAGCCGCCGCGCTACATTATTCGGCGAAAAGGGTCGGGTCACGCCCTGATGGACGTTCTGTTCAAGTTTGACAAAAGCTGAAAAAAAAGGGGGGGGCCGGTCCCACGGCGTCGAGGAGCCGCGCTTCGAGAAAAAAGCCATTAGGGAAAAAGCACGCACCAGCGACCGGCGAGAACAGACTTTCGAGGGGGTCTGGAGAGGAGGAGAACTCCGGGCTCCTTTCCAGAAAAAAAACGCAGAAGGGAGCGGTCAGTGCAAAGGCGAAAAGGCACAAGAAGACCAAATACTTTCAGCATAGCAACGCAACAACCAACGCGCGCGGCAGAAGAAAACAAAAAACCCTATTACTAAAACCGGCTTCCGCAGAAAAACGAAAACGAACGAGACGGTTGAAGAGAGTGAACTGAGAGAAAAACCTGTGCGCCAACCCAAATTCGCGGGGACGTCAATTAAAAAAAGTAGGACTCCCGTGAGGTAAAAACAAGGGAACGAAAAAAGCAAACACTCGACAATTAAAAAGAACACTCCTGCCCCGACCGCGGAAGAGGAAGGACGTCCCCGTACGCCCAAAGATGGTCGCCTCTCCTCCTCCTTAGGGAGAAAATTCGGCCACGGAACCGGAAAACAAAGACGACGGGGGGGGAATGGAGTGGGGGGGAAACGGGTGCGTCAACCAAAGCGACTTCATAAAAAGCCGTCTTAGAGAACAAGACCTGGAAAATCCCTCGGAGAAGGAGAGAGAATCGGGTCATCGCCTTCATGCAAAGACAAAAGAATTCAGGCTGACGTGGTGGCGCTAAGATCTGGCGGTCCGGCGACGAAACGCGATAGTGCAGCTGCTGTTCTGGTTAAACCGGGCCTATCTGTACGATTTGCAGTTCGTCATCAAGAGAAAAGTAGCTCAATTCGACACGAGGCCGCAAGGCTCGAGGAGAAACAGTCCTCGGATGAAAACTAGCAAACCGAGGGGGACTCCTAGAGATCGTGCGACGGGGAGAGACAGAAAATCGCAATGTGAGGCCGAGGAGGAACTCAGTACGAAAGAACACGGAAAGAAAAGCCGCCCGTAGAGGGAAAAACGCATTGCCAAATGCGAAAAATCGCCGAACTCGACAACGAGTCTCAAGAAATCAGGAAGAGAATCACGGAAGCAGATGGCGATCGGCATTCGAACAGGTAATTTAAATAGAACGGACAGAAAAAAAAAAAAAAGGGGGGCCCCTCCTCTGGAAAAAATACATCCTCCTTACCAAGGGACGAACGGAAGCCATCATAAGTTAACTTCCCTGAAAAGGAAGAAAGAATATAGCCTCGACGAAAAGGCCGTAAACAGCTCGGCTCAACAGGAAGTACTGCTCGGCAGAGACCATGGAGGTGAAATCTCTCTGAAAAAAAAAAAAACGGATGATTCTTAGAAGGAAGGGCACCTCACAGGAAGAAAAGGGACATACTAAACAACTTGTGGACATTGATGGGAAGACCATGCCGCCTCATCATGGTAGTGGACTGTCCGCGAAGGTGGGAAAGGGTGCAGGAGTTAAGGATAGCGAGAAATTGACATGCAATTTAAAATTCGGGGGGGAAAAGAGTGTTGAAACCCGCAGCCGTTTCAGGCAACGTAAGAGACAGGAACTGGTAAGATTCGCCGTCGCCATAACGGAGAAAGAATAAATAATATAAAGGAGGGAAGAGGGTGCGGCGTTCGGCAGATCTCAAAGGGAGAAAAGGGGGAAACGGTTCGATCGGCCCAAAGCGCAGGTTGCCAACGTCAGGCGGCAGTGGGGAGTCACTCCAACTGGCCTAGGTAGCCTTCGGGTACTCCAAAAAGGACGACGAATCGGCGGTAAAAAGGTGAAGGGACGAGACCACGGGATGCGGCGGACAAGATCAAAAAAACCCGCCCATCGTGTCGAAGGAAATATAAGGTCCCGAACTTGAGGAAAACAACCAGGGAGCATATGAGGTTAACAAAATACACTGCCCGAGAGGGAGGAGAAGAGACTGCCCAATATCAAAACCACATTCCGAAGGAAAACGGATCTACAAAGGAATGAAAAGTCATGACTAGGACCGAGGAAACCGATGCCGTAAAAGGGGGGGGAGGACAGATACGGGTCAAAAGGACCTTGGGAGGAATCTCTGAAACAGGAGGACACCTAAATTAACAAAGAAATTGGTGGCCAGCTTTGCAGACGAGGGAAAAACCAAAACTAGCAGGGAAGGGTCTTTCGAGGCGAGGAGTACCGCGGACAAGGGTGGTCGGAGGACATTTCAGCACTCAAAGTAGTAGTCGTTTAGTGAGGTTCCTCCAGGGGGAGAAAAGTTTCTATGGACGGTCCCAGGGTTATGGAAGAAAAGAAAAATGTGGACTTACAAGATGAAGGTGGAATCGACAAAGAGGGTCGCGCAGGAAAATATAGAGAGAAATGGTCCGTCTTTCTGCCAAATAAATTTCTTTTTCTTGAACTCGAGTTTTGAAGGCCCTAGCGAAACGGTTGGGTGTTGGACATGGAACGAGCAACTGAAAGAACGGCTGCGGGTTGAGAGGCGCCGGCGCTGTTGCAGTAGACGAAAAATAGCGGTTAGATTCCAAAAAAAAGGTAGGTCGAAAAGGCAAAAGAACGAGAAAGATGATGAGCCTGCCCGGCGCTTGGAAGTGGGGAGTTTACAGGCAGAGGGAATAAACAACTCGAGTGGAAGAGGAACGAATGAGGAACCTGCACTTTTGCGCAGGTTAGACGGAAGAAAAGGAATCGTAGTTGACCCCAGGGTCCTCAACGACGAAGCCAAAGACACGGCGCTGGAAGAGGAAAACACTCATCACTTTTACTTTCGGGCCCTTACTCCAATTGGGGCGTGAAACCGTCACAAAGTGCCGAGGTCGCAGAAAGCAAAATTCCCGTACACGTAGAAGACCCATAGAATGTACTGAGAAAGTTGAGGATTTTCTCTTGGGCTGGAACTGAGGATAAAGATGAGTCGGGACGTAAAAAGAACTCTCAGAAACCCTGCCATGAAGATCATCTTACTACTAGGAAGGGGCTAATCGAGTGGTTGGGAAAGAATTGGCGTTCGATGGCGAACAGGCGAAAAGAGGGTCTGGACGTCTTAAGGAATAGCGTGCCCAGCTCGGGAGGAGGAGAGGGACACTAAAACTCTTAAGAGCATAGAAGTCGGAAAGGGGCGGCGGTGCAGCATGGACAATTGGGGGACACGACGGGTGTGGCTATGAAGAAGAGCTCTGTGAGAAGAGTCACACACGGCAGAGGAGGTAAGTCAAACAAAACCCGCCTTACAGGGACGAGAAGTTCGTCAAGGACCTACGAAAGAGTACAAAAAAAAAAAAAAAAACAAAAAAAAAAAAAAACACACCAACACCCAAGCTGGTACTCCAAAAACCTGTCAGTAAAAAGTCGATCCTATCCTTAGGGAGGGACTACAAGAAACGCTCCTAAAAAGTGCAAAAAGGCGACGCGCAACGACGGGATTGTAAAGGGGAAAAATCCGTAGCGTCCAAAGCAAGGGAGGAGCACACAGACGAGCAAACGTAATCCGAAAAGGACTCCTTTCCGGAAGAGGGGCTCAGTATTAGGTATTCGTTGAAGAAAAGGAGGGAAGTGGTTTACAGGAAACCGTGCCATCGCCGTAACGCCAGCAAAGCAAATTGTAGTCGTCTGAGGGAGGGCGTCGACTTTAATTTTAGATTACGACGCGTCGACGGAAAACTTCAGAGTCACTCAACGGTCCTAATCACCACAAGGATGTGCTTACGTGCGCGGCGAAGCGGAAGGCAGCGAAGCAAGCGGCGTGATGAATGAGAGCTGACAATTCGGAAAAAAGGTCATAAAAAGACTAAGAAGTAAAACCCCTAGAGGACTCGGATAACTTGCTCCGAAGGTCTTCTAAGAAAGAAGGGATATCCCTTCCCCTAGGCAGCAAATTGTGAAAACCGGGCATCGGTGCCCCGCTGAAAACAGGGGGGGGGGTTCGTCGGTGAATGGGGGAAACGAAATTGGCCTAAAGGTCACACATTGTTGAATGCTAGCATCCGCCAAAAGATGCAGTCCTCCGCCCGCCGGGCTGGAGAGGAAGATTCAGTCGAGCTTGAAGAAAAAAGGACAGTCAAACTGGGCACTGAAATGGCGTTCAGATGCGAAAGTCAACCCGCGAAAAAAAACATCACAAAGAGGCCGCCCTTCGCCCCGGAGAAATAGAGACTTCAAGTCTCGCGTGTTTCCAGAGAGGGTAATGTGTAATCCTCTTAGCCGAGTGCCAACGGGGATCTACTCAACAAAGAGGGGGGGTTAAAAGAGATAGAAAGAAAGAGTTGTCACGAACGGATCATCGGAAGGTACTAAGGAGATCGGCACTAAAACTAAGGGTTACTACCGAATAAAAAGACCGGGGCGCCCAAAGGAATCAGTATGCTTGGTAAAAGGGAAGCTTTGGGGAAAAGGCAGTCAACAACGCATCGAAACCAAAAACCTTGACGGAGTGGTTGGATGGAACGTCATCTACGTGCATCGGAGCAACCAGGACCGCAGGTGCAAAGGAAATATTTAGGAGAAGCATTCAAAAAAGAGTTGGGAAAACAGCGGAACCGGGCACCATGGGTGAAAAAACTAAAACAAATTAAAGCACGGAAAATTCGTGCCGGACCCAGAGGACACCTGTGAAGGAATCTGGACGGACAGGGCGTAGGAAACAAGCGGGAGGAAATAAACTAACTTCGAGGGGGGGCGAGAGGTCAACTGGAGCCAGACTGCCAAAGCGGAGTCGTTCAAAACGCGTCAGCGCGAGGCGCAACGGCACAATAAAGGAAACAGCAGGTTGTGTTGGAGGGAGGACCTGTGAACATGAAGAGGAGAGGCAAACTATTCTCACTCAAAGGAAGGGCCAAAGAAGCGCGAATCGAAAATAAAAAACCTGGGTGGTTGATTGCGGAAAAAGGAACAGTGATCGGGGGGTAAAAAGCAGGAGTTCACCGACGAACCGAAAGGGATCAGCAGCGCACCAGGCCTGACGTCAGAGGAGACGTGAGGCAAAAAAAGGGTTCGACCTCGGCGACCATGCTTTTGTTGCGCCTAACCCGGGTCTCGGCTGAAAACGACAAAAAGGTTTCACGGGGATTACAACGTGGGTGAGAAAGGAGCAACTAGATAGCGGCGGACGTGGCCTGCACACGCGGGAGTAGTCTACGACTGGGAAAAAGGGAGGAGGATTTTTACCTGCCCCGCTGAGGAATGACTCGGCATGAAAAGAGGGGACGAACTGCTAGGGAAGGAAGCGGGTTACGAGCGTCAGAAAGGAAGTTGGGAAGAGAGAGCAAGGTAGCGAGGGGAACGCAGCAGCAAAAAGCAGGTGGAAAGGGAGGGTACCCCGAGCTCCCAAAAGAAGAGGAAGAGGAGAAGTCACGAAGCCGTAACTCTCAGAAAAACTGGGAGAAAAACTACTGACTTCCGGAGGGCAATAGAACCCGGCACGAAAACGTTAGCGTGACCTCAGAGCCCTCAGGGAACAAAAAACACCTAGACGGCTGAAGCAGAGATACGATTAGGAAGAGTGCTGAAGGTACGGTCCAGGACTGCTGGAAGGGGCGTCAATACCACGCACATGACAAATCGCCGGTCAAGACCTAAGCGAAAAATCACGTTCCGTTTAATCTCGGGCATAACTACAGAATCTGGAAAAGGGGGGGGGAACTGGACTCTTTAATCTAAGGGGCCTGGGCCTGAACGGAAAAAGGAAGGGTGAATGCTTCTCTCTCCGGTAAAGAGAGCTTGTAGTTAAGGGAAGAGGGACTTCGAATGAAGGGCGGCAAAAACTGTCTTACGTTGTCTTCCATTGAGCACCTTCGCCACACCGTGAAGTAAAAAATAGTAGAGGACCACGAACGAGTTGGTCTATCCCTCGAGGGAACCCACAATCCCGCAAACCAGAAAAAAAGATCAGCGGGATCTAGTACAGGAGGCTCGGGCTGAAACCCGCAGGCTCACTGAAAGAAATCTGAGACCACAAGACGGGATGAGGGAAATGAGCCGAGGAACTTCACGTCGCAAAACCGGTTCGCTAGAGCAACACACAACGACGCGTATCCGGGGAAGTCACAAAAGAAGGAAGAACAGCCAAGTGAGGCAACGACCACACTTGGCGCTGAGGAGGGAAGCCAGGTGGGTCGCGAACCTCTCCTTCCAGACAAAATGCCGCCTTATCTCGTAAGTAAAAAAAAGGGAGAAGCCGCTTGAGAACCACTACCCAAACAGACCACACACAAAAAGAGAAAGGCAGCGCACGCGCTGCCCGAAAAGAACGAGGAACATCTTAAAGGCTCCCGAAAAATACAAAAAAGATCATGTTGAGAAATAACGAAGGAACAAGGAGGAAAAATGCATAGGAACGGAATGAACCAAAAAATTGATTGGGGAGGGGGGAGGCGAGTTCACTGAAAGAACCAAATAGTCCTACTTCACACGCTTAAGAAGCTGCAGTCAAAAAAAGGGATATACGGCACGTCAAGAGTCTCGCGGCTCCATAGACGTCATGATTAGGAGAGTATCGCAATCAGGAATTGCTTGCCGTTTTGCGCCGGGGGGAGCTACATCTGTAGTCAAAAAAGACGAATCACCGCTAAGAGGGAAATACTGCTGTTCTGGGAACCGGGGACTATCTTTACAAAGTTTGCAGGGACGGCAGCCTTTAGGGAAAAAAGAAAATCCTTCGAACTAGGGTCAAGGCGCGATGAAGAGCAGTCCGCCTCAGGAGAGCAAATCACCAGCCAGGAAGACGAGGAGGAAGGGGGGAAATTAGTGGAGTAATAGGACCGTAAAAGACGACAGTGGGGATTCCGCAGAAACTCGAAATCACCCTCCTGCGCATATCAGAATGAGATTCTGCACTCAGTCTAAGAAGTCATGCTAACGAATCAAACTAATGTCGCTCGAAGGGAATAATGAAATAGAGAGAGAACACGAGGGCGAGAAGAAAACTCTGACTAACCATGGTAAATTAACTAACCCTGCCCAGGCCCGAGGGGTGCCAAAATAGGAAAAAGACTGACGTTCGAAGACTGAAAGAGAACGATGGAAACGTACTCCAACGACTACAGGACGCCAAGGAGGAAAAGGCCCGAACCGATTGCTCCATTTTCGACAAAAAAAAGGGGAAGACCAAAGCTTCGAGCTCCCTTGAGAAACGGGAAGAGAGGGGACAGGTAAAGAGATATCAAAAACAAACAACGGAAGGGAAGATGCACTCAGTCAGGCGCGAAAGGCTTCCCTTATCCGAAAGGCTAGGGGGGAACAGGCCTTGAGAGTCGACCAGAGGATAAGAGGTCTTCTTCAAAAGAAGTGGCGTACCAAGGATTAGGGAGAAGAGAAGGAAATCAAGAGGATGTAAACATTGCAAGGAGGGAAAGGGGCACGGTCCCTTTTCGGTAAGGTATAAAAGGAAAGGGGAAAGGAGTGTCGCAGAATCGCCATACAAAAACCGGGAAGGTCCTTGAAGAAAGGAAAAACAAGGTTCTGTAGGGTCAAAGGCGCTCTCCCAGCATCAAAATCCTTCTTATAGAACTCATTCAAGCAATTGAGGGCCGTCTGCCCCGACGAAGAGGGGTACTCCTTCTGAGTACAAGACTAAAGAATCTCCTAGGAAGACTGGGAAGTGCAGGGCTGAGCCCGAAGGAAGAGGCGCAAACTCCAACAAAAAAAATGAGGGAAAGGAGCAAATCCGGGAACCGACGGGAACTACTCAGAGACCTTTAGCAAAGTTGGAATCAAAAACATCAGAGGGATAGGACGTAGCGCCAGATGTATCCTGAACGCAAAACATTACGAACGTGCGCGTGACAACAAACGCAGTGAAGTCGAATTACGATCCGTAGAGGAAGAGGAAAGCCTTGAAAAGAGTACAACGGATGATTATACGAGGCGGATAAAAAAAACAATTCAAAGAAAAATTTGGGCCGGAAAAGTCCTAAGGTTGAGGAAGAAGAGAAACGGCGGCGATTCGACCCAACGAAAAAAAGGGTGGCGTACGGGGAATCTTAAAGAAACTTGTACTGGGGAGTCGGTGGAAGAGGGAGGCAGGGCGAGGGTGGTCGCCTGAACCTGGGACATATGGGGGGGAAAAAATCAAAGAGATCAGAGGTGGGCCGAAAACAGCAAAACTTGCGTTTTAGACAGGCTATGAAGCGAAAAGGCGGTCGCTTAGGAGAGTGTCCTGGTCTGGAAAGGAACGCCTGTCTGGCTCTGTTAGCCGAGTGCGGTGAAGGAACCCCGCGACAGGTGGTGTGGGCTTTGAACGACTACCCTGCGAGGGGGGGAGGGGATGCTGCTGTGCCTTCGAGGGAAGGGACGACCGTCGGGTTAACGGCATTATACCGAGGGAGTCGACCAGGGGATCCCTCCAATAGTAGGACTCAGAGAAACAAATTTATTGAAAAGACGGTGCGAGAGTGGGAGCAATAAGGCGGGGCCTACACAAGAGGAGTGCCGAGAACGACGGTTTCCCGAACAATTGGCCGCCGGGGGAACGGAAAAAGAAACAGTCCCTCCGGCGGTGACAACCAGAATTGGGAGGGGAAAACACAAAACTTCAACGACGGGGGTGCCAAGAGTCTTTGAAAATCGCAAAAAAAATTCAACAACCCTCCACGTTGAAGGAGGCCAGAATCCATTATATAGGAGAAGTACCCACAAAGAAGACAGATTGCAGAAGGGAAACGAAGAAAAAAAAAAAGGTAAACGGATCAATTCCTCCCTGAGACAAGCGTCGAACACACCCCCGTGCTAGGCTTGGCTGTGCAGAGGGTGTCGTGACGAAAAAAATAAAATAGGGGGCTGCGAGTGTACCCGCAGTAAGGCTCATAAAAGAACGCAACCGGGAAGGAAATTGAAGCGCCTTCGATTGGGGTTAGAGAAAAAGGAGAGGAGATACGGTGGTGGAGTACTGGGACTTTAAAAAATGCGGACCTAAAACTAAAAGGGAGGAAACATCTTCAATGAGAGGGAACGCGGCTTCCGTTCCTAAAAAGAAGTCTTTCAAGGAGAAAGGTTGTGATAAATTCGGGCAGTTGAAACAGCCGTTGGTCTTGCATATAAGCCAAAAAGAAGAGAAAAGGCCACACAAGCGGATAGAGGGCAAAAAACCTTCACACCTAAGAAAGCAGGAAGATGCCCTGGGACACAAAGGCAAGTCTCATCTCCCACCAAACCTCAGAGTCCCAAAGTAAAAGGGAAAAGAAAAAAAAGAGTGTTACGGCAACGAAGAGCCGCGATCCAACGTGCATCCCTTGGACGAGAGGAAAAAACGTATGTACCTGTCCCCCAAAGAAAGAGGCCCGCCTCGCGAAAGCGTTGAAAAATCATCTAAGAAAAGGGAGAGAAGCGAAAGAGACGAGGAGGGCCGCCTGCAGCACTCAAAAGGGCTGAATCGGAGGGGAAATAAAAGTTAAGGTTTGAAGAAACCCGTCCGAGAGTGAAGTAAAACAACTCCAAGACAAATGGGGAAAAAGGGAAAGGCAGAGCTGGTGGCCATGGGAGTACTACTAAACAGTCTCTAAAAGGGGGGGGAATCATCCATGTCCTCAGGGAAATGCTTTCGGTCAATTGTACAAAAAGAGGAATAGAAGAGACCAAGGGAAAGTGATGATTAAATAACGACAAACTTCGTCCTTTGGAGACGCGTCCCTTCTCTTACACCCAAAAAGAAGAACCGGAAAGTTGCTCACTGAAAGGGGGACCGGCTGGCAAGGAGATCAAGGGAAGAAGCAGCAGAGTGGTCAGTTCAAAATCACTTTCCTTCGGTCTGGGGAATTTTTCGTCGGTAAAAAAGGGGGGGAATTCCTTGTCCTCAAGGGGGAATAAAAGCGTGTGGGAAGGGGATAGCCAGCAAAGATCCTAAAAAGGCGGGTTAAAGGGGGAGAAAAAGGCACGTCGAGCGCAAAATAAAATACCCAGGTCACGGGTGGATGCGGAGCTAGAATGAAGGGTCAAACGACGCGGAAACCCATATCACCAGGGAAGTTTGCCGAAAGGGCGGCCAGAAAAGCGTCGGATTCAGCTCAGTAGGGAATCTTACGCGGTTCCGAGGGGCCCTCACTGATCAGCGTGACCACGAGG
>Ga0179593_1361374_pt1 | contig 11562 bp, 7 predicted proteins | sample CZODoug2_1_08_16_FD_185931 | JGI IMG/M metagenome (GOLD analysis project Ga0179593, IMG submission 185931) | Vadose zone soil fungal communities from Angelo Coast Range Reserve, California, USA - CZODoug2_1_08_16fungal (PacBio error correction) | ecosystem: Environmental > Terrestrial > Soil >...
AGGGGGGGGGAATCAGACTCTCTAAGAACATTGCCGTCAGTCGCTACGAGCGATCATGGAGCTTGCGATGCCTGATTCGGGCTCTTCTGGTGGGAATGAAAGTGAATAGGGTCTTTCATGCATATTCATTTCCACCAGCGCAAGAGTATCCGGTGTTGACAAGTGGCTTAGGTGCCAAGCATGTTGGAGCAGGCGGAAAAGCATAGACCACCTCATCCTGCATGGGTTTTAGCCTAGGGGCCTTTTGTGCAAGTCAACGCAACCTCTGCGCATCGCTCGTGAACGGGGGGAAAGCGTATCCTGAAAGACCTTGAGTCATGAAGGGAGCTGCATAGGCCTGTTGAGTACTTACGAGACATAAGCGCGCACGAGAAAGTTTGATCGACCTGGGGGAAACTAGTGAATTAACCTTCTTCATATATGTGTCGCACCGGGGGGCATCCGGGAGCCGCAATGTCTGCAGGCAGGGGGATCCCGGCGTGTCCTCACGAGGCTTGACAGGCAGGGCCTTTAAGAAGAACTAGCTACCTTTATGATGCAGAAGGAGGTATCGTGCAGGTGAAAAGGAGCGCCTGTCAGTTGTGATGCAAGGACCGAAGCATCGTCATACATCAAAGTACCTGAGCTGCGTTGGGTAAAGAAATAGGGAAATCAGCGCAACTCCTGGAAGTAGTATACGTCGTTCCCACGCTTCCAAAAAGTCAACTGTCAGAACGCGTGCAGGGAACCTGTTTTGACGGGTAAAGGAAGTCCCGTTCGGGCGGAACGAACTGCGGGTGAGGAACGGGTGCGAATGTCTCAATGGGCGACTCGACGGGAGGCTCTGAGTCACATCAGGAAACTAAGACCTTCTGTGGAGGGAACAAAATAACTCACCGGTATGCAGCTAAGGTAGGACCTCACATGCCGCAACAGAACACACGAGAGGCGCAAAGGGAATTGAATTGTCCACGTAGGATAAACAAGCACTGGGTATTCTGCCACTGGTGGAACGTTAATATGAAGAAAGTGATCCAGAAGGTACTCGTAACCTGCGATTGACGGTGGGGGATCTAGCCTTAATAAAAATTCGTTCGCGTACTGTATCGCAGCTGGGCACACGACGAGGGATTCTGCTTTACAATCGCTTCTAGAACCTGTCTGTAAAAGGAGGCGCGATTCAAAAAAAACCGGAACACGGGAGACGTATACCTTTGCGCAAAGACAGAAGCTCCCTTGCTTAAAAGTGAAGCCAACTCGGGACTGGGTCCAACCTAAATGCCAAGATTACAGCCTGGAACGTTACTCTCTCGAGTACTGCATACGGAAGAGTGGGCACCTGGAGAACTGGCATGGAAAAGAAAGACACCGGGAAAGATGCTTTGGCGGAATCGGATGAGCTGTAGGAAAAACCATGTCGGGTGCCGATATTTAGCGAGAATATACACAACATCCTTATAGAGGGGGCCGACGTAACTGACGTAAACGACTTACGCGCGCGCGGAGACTAAACTGATCACGAAGAGACCTAGCCGTCGGCTTTTAGGTCTTTGTGAAAAGTATACGACTTCCGAGTGTACCAGGACGAAGAATTCCCTAAGTTACGAGGATGCAAGGAAAGGGCGAACGCGGCGAGAGTGCACAAATCACCACTGCGATGCAGGAGATGAGCATTGCCTGAACGCGAAGACGGGGAGAATTGGCTGGGATTTCGTCTACGCAATGGAAGGTGCGTGGGAAGAGCTGGTTTCTAAAAGAAGGGGGGCTCCTCGGGCTGCTGCCAGCCATGCTGGGGCTAGGGCCTGTTTCCGGGAATCTGAAGTCGTAGCAGATGGGAAAAGCGGGTTACAGAAATATGTCAAGGCCTCTAGCACAGGAGAAGGCAGTCATCGCACTTCAAAGCGGGTGGAGCTCAAAAAAGAGAGCGATAAAAAGACGTGAGACGAAATGCTTTTCAACCAGAGAAAAGAAAGTCGCACCTTAGTTAGAGGAGTCACCATACTCAACCCATGATACGATTAACTTCAAAAGAAACGTCAGGACTAAGGGGGGGGACACATAATCAGGAGATCCACTTGACTCGGCAAACTTGTCCTAACTACAGACGTGGGATAAACGGTAAATCAAGAGGAGGGAAGTTTCAGCTTAGGTAACTAAAAAAGAGATTGGAAAATGTACTGACGAACGGGCGGCTCCCTACTTACAACGTTTCCTGTAACAGGGCCACTGACTTAGTGGAAGGGAGGTTGCTGGACAGTCCGAAGGATGGGTGGTGGGTGTTTAAGGTGAATGGGTTGTATGCACCAATGAAGGGAATAATGCACGGTAGATATCCCGCCGGAAAATGACCGTGAGATTATATAAATGGAAATCTATTAAAGGTAGAAAAAAAAAGTCTCTTATCGGGGCAAGTTTACAAAAACGTGGATACGTCCAATTCGTGCCTATGAGAAGGGGGGCGTCTATCCGTTCCTTTGAAGGTAGGCATGGGGAAAATTAAATAGGGTTTGGACAGAGAGGGCAGAAAGGGTGACATGAGGCTGTTGGCGAAAAGTCATACCTGCTGAGCAGAACGTTACTCGGTCTGCATAAAGACGCAACAGCAAAAAGGAGACGCCGTCAGTCAACGTTCTGAGGGAAAAAGGGGGAGAAACCGCAAAAAAGCACATGGGGCCATAGCATGGGGGAGAATTAGTCCCGAAGCAAGGGGGGGGGAGTGGATTGCGGCCGCAGAGAGCACGTCCGCGAATACGACTGCTTTAACGGGTGGACCGGACTAAGCGTCTCTAAAGGCGGGCAAAAGAGTGAAAAAGCAGGGGGGGAAGAAAAGGATAACCTTAAAGATCTCATCCCTGTGTCAAGGTCCACCAAACTAAAGGGCCGGATGAAAGATTACAGCCAAGGGGTGAGGAAAGGGGAAGCGATGATAAGGGTGATTCAAGACGCCTTAAGGCTCTCAGAAAACGCAACGGGAGAAGACTCCAAAAGAGAAACGAGAGGAGAGAGAAGAAAAAGGACACGGCTTTTGGATGGAGAAAGTATAGTGCCACGGCACAAAGGTGGCTTTCTATAACCGTATTGGAAACCCGGACGTGAACTGCAAGAGTTGGCGCGGGTAAACGTTCTGGGGCGGAACCGCAGCAGTCTCCGCTGCCCTACCCGAGCACCACGCCCAGAAGGGAAGGGTCTACAAAACAACACACGGGTAGGTAACAAGAGATATGAAGAAGTCGATTTTGCTAGCAATGTGATCGACATACCGGTGAAGCCGGGAGGAAGTACGGCGATCCGGAAAAACTGTGCTAATGCCGTAAAACCACGTCGCGGGGTGACCAATACGCGGGGGTTGCCTAAAACAGTTTTTGAAGACGCAGTCCGTCAAACATCCAAAAGAAGCCATGGCTGATCGCGAAAAGGCTCTCCGCAAATCTGGGGGGTCAAGAAAAAGCAGGTCACAAGGAGCTCATTTAAGAAAGGAGGGTAAGATCTGCAATCCCTAGCAGTATAGGGGAATCTTCGGGCAACAACCGTCAGGCCTGAAGTGTAAGGATAAAAATGTGGGTCGCGGGTGGGTAGATCAGCTGTGGACAGTGGGCGGACACCGGTGATTTGTACTGTTTTCAGCCCGAGTTAGAGCTCGAAAGGTTCTCCGTCAACGGCTCTTCGGTCGGGCGGACAAAGGCTCGAAGTCGGCTTCCTAACACGTAAATACGCGGGAAATAATAAGAGGCAAGGGTGACCAATGTTGCTTCTATGGGCGGGTGTCACCACGGTGTAGACACGAGGACCGGCCTGCGATTTGGGACTGGGCGTTTCCAAAAGGGGACTGAGGAGTTGGAGGGAAAAAGAAAAACGGGTCTTTGTCAGCGGGGTCGAGCATGGAATACACCAGCGATAAGGACACAAGACGATTTAAGAGTCGGCGACCTATGAAGACGACCCACGAAAATCCTCACTTCCCGGAAGGCAAAAAGAACTTGGCATGTCTGGAGAACATACAAACTTAACCCACGCAGCAGCAAAAATTCTACGGTATGTGAAGGCAAATGGCTAGTAAGGGGACAAATGAGGGCGATTGGGGCTGGTGATGAAAGAGAGAACGGGGTGGAGGAAGTTGCATGCCCAATCCATACACAAACGGGGAAAAAGACCGCCTTCGCAAATCCATCCGCTTTCCCAGTGGCGGGCTAACAAGGCCACGGAATCGTTTCGCAGGACCCAGAGAGCAGCGGGCAAAACTGCTTGAGCCGCAGGGTCGCCGCAAAACCAGCAAATAGATTTGAAGGGATGTGAAATTTCTGAGTGGGAAGGAGGCCCTTGGGGGAAAGAAAGAACGTGGTGGACTTGCCGGATATATCAGCAATAAATGCACGCAAAGTCCGAAGGCGACCGAGGAACCCGTGTTCGAATGTGTTTGAATAATTCCACTCCAAAAAAGTGAAGACGGTGCTCTGCATTGGCATGCGACACTAAATTCGTTCACAGCAGTGCCGCTCGTGGGGGGAAAGATACCGGGAAAACGCCGGAAAGAACACAGGTCATTCTAGACGGACATGTTGCTACAGCGCTTGGGCAGTAGGGAGCCTGGGGGAGGGAAAGAGGGGAATTCGAAAGGGGTCAGATCTCCTTCAGGATAGTAAGTAGACCAGCAGAATATTGAGGCAGCATGTTTCCAATTGCGATCCCAAGCTGTATTACCATGATAGGAACCTCTTTACGGCACCTCAGGCAAAGGTAAAGACAGATCCAGCGTCTTAAGTCTTCCTGCTGGTTGGTGCCTGAATGGGCAAAAGAAGAAAGGGGAAAGCGTTGGATTTCGAGGAATGACAACTGAGGGGCAAGACGATTGGATAAGAACTCATCCTTGTCGCGTAAAATTTTTTATGAGAAATGGGCGTCGGCATGGATCTCGGGTGAAAGTGGCTTTTCGAAAGTTCCAAATCGAAAAAAGCAAATAGCTGCTGAAGGGAAAACGGGTGTTCTAAGTCGCGGTATGCCGCCTCTCCTGCAATCTTAATAAGAAGAAACGAGGACGCACCGTATATGGGGGCGATCTGTCTCAAACTTGCAGCATGGTTGAGTCGAGTGCAGGGTGCCTTTAGGGGGTCGGGCACCTGAGGTAGGCGTCTCTGGACGAGACGTTCCTCCGGTTGGCGGGTCGGCTGATGGGTAGAAATAGGTAGAAGTAGAACTCTAGAGGGTGACCGGGGGGGTAGATCGTACGAGGTCCTGATGCGGAGGCTAAATTCTCACCTGAAGAATCGTGCGTAAAACTATCGGAAGGAATTGGCAAACGGAGGTTGCTATCTCCTCACCAAGTGGGAGTGAAATAGAACGGTGAGTGGGGGGGTCGAGGACGAGAAAAACGCTGTTCAGAGTTTGCCTAGAGACAAAACCGAATTTTTCTACTTCACACGGTTGTCTCAAAAAAAGAAGGACGTTGGAAATCGAATGAATGCATCGGAAGTGAGTCGCTAACGGCTTATTGAAGAGATGAACAGGGGACAATTTAGAATGTGAAAAACAAAGGCTAGAGAACTGTGAATAAAGGGGGGTAAAACGGGTGGCAGGTCCCCGAAAAGCAGTTACCTGTGTGACCGGGGGGGGGAGAGACCCGGGGGGGTTGGGGTGTACGTTTTCAGGGGAATTTCCCTCTCTCGTCTAAGAAAAATCTGTACCTGCTTAATGGGAGGGGTGGGCAGGTAGAAATTATTCTCTTTTGATATTCAATGAAAAGGGTAGGGACCACCTTAGTATAATAGGTGTTCACCAAACAAACAAAATGGGCAAGCGGGGGGAAGCTGAGTACAATAAAGACCTTTAGTGACTACATTGGAGAAAGGGGCGTGGGTCTACAAAAACGTGTGTAAACAACCTACTAGAGAACGCCCCTATACCTTTCGAAGAAGTTACAGAATGCCAATTCGCGACCTTTCTCTGTTCACCGTTCGGTAGGGGGTGGAAAGAACCAATAAGGAACTCGGGGAATTCGGTTGGACTGCAAATCTAAACGAGGAGAAAGATCACCGTCCAGTTGGAGTTGGGGGGACACTGCGGGTAAAAGGTCGACGAATACAACCTTGTGGCTTATGGGACCAGAAGGGGGGGGAACGGAACGGAACTTGACGAATCACGGTCGGAGATCGGAAAGACCTGTGAGGCATCAACGAGCCTCGAATTAAGCGCAGTGCTATTCCTGCTATACTTGAGGCCGGTAGACTTGCGGCGTGGGTTTGATACGGAGGCCAGAACACGTGGGGCATGCTGGCAAAGATATGGGAGAACCAAGGGGGACCTTTTGTGGATGCCGCACGGAATGTGAGCAGACTCCACTAGGAAACGTAAAAGGAACAGCTTCTACTAATAATACTTTAATCACTTTTTTCAAAAACGTGAGAGATCATGGGAGAGGGTGTTGTCGGTACGGCCAACCAAGCCGATTTCTGAAATAACCACATATGTCTAAGAAGGGGAAGGACAGTTTGCGAATCAAAAGATCAATTAACATTTAGAGATGGTAATGGCACAGACCTCCGCAAAAAAAAGTCGTGTTGTTGAGGGGGGATACCAATTACATGGGGAAAGCCTATCGCTTCCATCTCGGCCTTGGCAGAAGGGCCCAGTCACCAAAGAGATCTATATTGTTCTGAATCTCTTTTCGGGGGCCATTGGGTGGCGCAGAGGAGGAAGGAATGGCAAGCTACACGAAACCAACCGGGATGAGACAGGAAGAGATAGGGCCAAAGCAAGACTGAGAACGCCTCACCTGGCGTCAAGCGGTGTTGATTCTATTGACAGCATGACCGTGTCTTTGGATTGATTCTACGAGCTTAACGGGTCAACATTTTCACCCGGAGTCATGACACGAAAACCTGCGCGGAAAGGGGGCATTGAGTGCCACCGGTCCAATAGGGGTGACTACGTGCGGAGGTACGGGGAAATACTTCGCCAGTGGGGGGCAATCAGGCACGGTTTTTGCAGGGAGCCGTCAAAAGTCGACCCTATTGCTGGTTCTAAACGTGAAATTTCTAGAACACACATGACGAAAGGAGGTTTAATATAACAGGGGGGGAGGGCGGATTTCGTTTCAGGGTATTCAGGCTAATTTCCTTCTACCTGCAACGGAGGGGGGGGGGGGGGAGAAGAAACTTCTCTCTAAGGAAAAGTAAGGGGACTCGATTTCAGCGAGAGTACAGCGCAAGAAGGTGGGGTTCATCCCGTTATTCGGACAAAATCACATGGGGGAGTCAGGGCTTGACGGGAAAAACTTAATTCATGACAGTCACTGCAGTACTTTCGCCACGTGGGGAAAGTATACGCTTATGTAGGGCCCTTCGAATAGGGAGGTGGTCGGACCCGAAGGATAAGTAAGGGAGGACACATCGCAAAAATAAAATGTAAAGCTTTATTCACGGGCACTAAAAGATGAAATCAGAGAAACAGGAAGAAGAGGGGGAGGCCGGCACCGCACCGTCGGAGACGAATACAGGACGGTGCGAGCTTTCTTTGGGGGAAATGAAAGGAAGGGGGCCAGTACACTCTGTGGGTTGATTGACAGGGGGGTCCGGTGGCGCAAAAAAGGGGATAAACGGGGGTACAACGAAATGAATGGTGCGGCTCTGGAGTCCGAATCAAATATAAATAGTAATTTTCGGGAAAAAAACAATACTTCCAAAGATAAGGAGTAGGGCAAAGCGAATAAGAACACGCTTCAATGCGTCAATAAACTGACAGATGAGAATGTGATGTAGCTCATTAAAGGAGAAGCGGAAGGCAAAGACTGGGGGGGGGTTGGCCTTGGCCAGCAACGACTGAAAGGGGGATATAACAATAAAACGCTACCTGCAAACTTTTGAAAGTGCGTGTCAACATAGGTTGTGATGAACAAGGACCATATCGTCTAATCAGAGAAATATTCACCAAGGAACAATAGTAGATCACCCGCTGCTGGTACTAACGCGGTGTGAGTTTAGAATCGCGGGGATCCTCTCATACGTGACACTAACTAAAAAAAGTCCGCGGGAAAACCGATCAACGAGCTAACTCCCTGGGCCAGGACCGACGAGAAATGCTGCCACGAGCCTTAAGTGGCTTCGGAGTGAATGCAACTAAAAACTTTAGGCCGAAAGTCTGGTAAAGTGCCTACGAATCTAAGTTGACATGAAGGTTATACCGTGGGAATGAGGGAAAAACAGGGGTGACAGAACGTCGCTAGCACTCAAGTAGAGAGGAAGAAGAAACCTTAACAATTAAAAGATCTAGAACAAAAGAGAGGATTTCGCGGTGGTCGGCCGGAACCTGCCTGCGGCTCATCCCTAAGGAAAGAACGAGGGGGAATGCGCTGGGAAGGGTGTCGGGTGGGTGGGAAAAACCGTCATGGTCATAGGGAAGAGCAGAACCCGCGATTGCCCAAAGGGTACCCTCAAAAGGAGAATGTAAAACGAAGGGAGAGGGGAAATAAAAAAAAAAGAAAAAAAAAGATTGCATGAACGATCGGCCAATCACTTGGTCGGAGGCGGGGGAGGGGAGGCATTACGCGCCCGCACTGTAACGCAATGGGGAGGAATGAAGGACACGGAAAAATAGTTGCGGTTAGGAAGAAAAGTGGTTAATCGGGCGAGACATTGTCGACCCATGCCACTGGAGATGAAACAAAAAAATGTCAGTGGGTACGCGCTCGATGAAGTAGCGAGGGTTGGGGGGGCATATGCATAAGGCGTACTCGCCGAACAGTAAGGAACCTTCAGGGGTCTCTGGGGGCAACATTTCAGGAGTTAAAAGGCAAGGTAAGACCGACGGCGGCATGCCGCAACTTCAGAGTTCGGTGGAAAGTGGGAAGACGTCGAACCGGGTCGAAGGGGAATGTACTATGATCTCAAAAACAGACGCACAAGTGAGATATACAAATTCAATAATATCTGGGTTACGGAAAATAGGCAGCCGCTCAAGGGAATGCAACGTCCGGGGGCAATAAAATGAAACTCGAGTCACAGTTGTGCATTCGAGGGCGGGGACTTGAGTAGAAACGTTCGTGACATAAACATGGCTTATGCTGATCGTTCTGAAACATGGCATTTCGTGAAGAACGCAAAATGACGGGCGGGGCCTAGGGGTTGCAGAGAGCCGGAGCGGCTGATTAAGTGGGTTTATGACCACACAAAAGGGGGCGAGGAAAAGAGCATAGCACGCCGTCAAAAATCTCGCGTTACTCGAACTTACTGATGAAAGAGAACGGAGTGGCGAAGACTTACTGCAGGGTGGAAGGTACTTTCTCAAAATAATGACGGGAGAAGCGAGTAATTGCAAGGCAGGGAATGGAAAGGGGGAGAGTTCCGGAATCAGCATGGGCAAAAATAAAGCAGAGCCCGGGGGCGATCGTCGCAGATGGGAGTAACATGCTATTGACTTATTCAGGAAAAGACGAATTGGCATGAAAGAAATGAGTGAACGCACTCCAACGGGCTTGAGAGTTCCTCCCGGGTGCACCCCGCAACGAGAGCGAAACGCCGGTCAGGGAAGACTGACGAAGCCAGAAGAAGGGGAATCTGTAGTCACTTTCGCCCAGAAGATGAAAGAATTGAAAGCACGGCGACTAAAGGAGGAACAGTCGGTGACGGACTTCGAGAGAACGAAAGGGTCAAACAGGATAAAAAGAAATCCAAACCACACCCAACGAAAGGAAGGGAGCACCGTTAAAAGCATCAAAGAATGAATCTTGCCTTCCAGAGAGCCCTGGTTTTGTTTTAGAAAGAAGGGGGAAGAATGTATAGGTAGTAGTATTAATTGCGGATGAAACCGAAGGTGGAAAGGAAGAGAGGACCGGGTACTCCAAAAAAGGAGGGGGGCCTCGATAAATAAAGGAACATGATGTTGGGGGGGGGGTCTTCGGTAGGGCCCAAACTCAGAAATTCGATCAGCGATTTGGGGAAACCGAGAAGGTGAGAACACGGCTGTGCGGGAAGGGGGAAAAGGGCTGGCCGAGTGATCATCGGAGAGGTAGGGGCCGGGGAGCACAAGCGCAGTCTTATCTGACAAAACAAAAAACGGGGGGATTCAAAGATAGCCTCGATTGCAGTGGGGAGATGGGGAGGAACAGAGGATTCCGATGACGAAAGGCAGGGATAAGAAACAAGAAGAGTGAAGACGCGCAGCGTTTAGAGGGACGGGCACGGCGGGGTTCAATAGAACTGATATAGGGGTCACGCGGCACAAGTGGGGGTGAGGCGATTGGATATACAATACTAAGAAACCAAGCCACAGAAGGCATGACCGCTTTTTTTTGGTTGATCGACGCTCGGCCGTTGGGAGACGGAGTGTGAGTGAAAAAACAAAACGTGCGAAGAAATGAAGGACATAATAGATACTTCACCGCATAGGCTTAGAAAGGGGGGGGCAGCTACTGCAAGTAGGATCCACAACAAGGCAAAGTATGAGTTAATTCCGCAGGCCTTGAGGGAAAGTTACAAAGATGAAAGAGAAGAAGGAAAATGTGTGAATAAACTGAAGATTGTACCACGCTGTTCAAACGGGTGCTGGCTCGCGAAAATGTGGCGGTCACCCATTGAAGAGGTTCCAGGGGAGAAGGGGCCGCGACGGATCACGGCTGCGAAAGTGCGCTTACAAAAGGAGAAACGGGAAACCGTATACGGTAGAGAGGACGGGGCCATGAATGATGGAGGTTCAAAAAGGAATAGGCGGTTGTTCAAACGTGGATACAAAAGAGAGAACTGCCGGGAGGCCGTGAGGTTTACTCGGGGGAAATGAAGTTGGGAAGAATCGTTCACGTGGATCTCAAGGGCTGCGCGCCAAAAAAGCGAACCGGGAGCAGGAAAATATGTATACTTCGCACAGTTCATAGCTTAAACCGCTCCAATCACCACACAGTGCAGATCCACGCAGTGGGAGAAGACAAACTTCTCTCTAGCATTACCTTATAAGACGGGTAAGAGAGGTGCACCCTGCGACACAACGGCAGAAGGATCAGAGATCCGGTGTCGCAGAAATTATGCTCAGTTTTCTTAATTCGTGCGGGTGTTAGACGGGGGAAGTCCGATTGGCAATGGGGGTATTTCTCATTCCCACTAAAAAATAAATGCCAATCACGTGACCCACACATAACGAGACGCCAAGAGAAAGCCATTGGGGCAAGAGAAAAAAAAACGGCCCAAGATGGTGGCGGACAAGAAAAACGAGAAGGGGCTGCGGGAAGGGACGGCACAGACTGCAGCCACACGAGGAACGGTCCATGGCAGGGCCGAATCTCACTGGCCATTGCAGGAAAAACATGTTAATGCGGGAAAGACGAGAGGGAAAAGAACACGAGTGGGCCAGGGGACGAGGTCCCTATGTAAATTGGCGTCCTGGGGGAAAAAGAAGAGATCGTTCCAGACGGAAAAGTGGAGAAGGGCCGCGGGCACTTGGGGCAAGGCCGACACGAAAAAAGGCCGTGCGAGGAGTGAAGGGGGCACAGAATTGTGATACATCCTAACACAAAAAACGAAGGTCATTTTGAAAAAAGGACAAACTAAATCCAGGGAAGACCAAGTATTCGGCGAGGAAGCAGGCACAACGTCGATGGAACGA
>Ga0179593_1404068_pt1 | contig 11562 bp, 8 predicted proteins | sample CZODoug2_1_08_16_FD_185931 | JGI IMG/M metagenome (GOLD analysis project Ga0179593, IMG submission 185931) | Vadose zone soil fungal communities from Angelo Coast Range Reserve, California, USA - CZODoug2_1_08_16fungal (PacBio error correction) | ecosystem: Environmental > Terrestrial > Soil >...
ACGAGAAGTATATGTTGTTAAAACATTCAAAAGGGGAATAAAGACTTGAAAAAGGGCGCTGACGGTAATTCGCACTGGGAAGAGACGGGACGGAGAGGGAAAGGCCGCAAAAGCGGAAGGGCAAGGAAAGTCAACAGGAGCAGGACCGTCGCAGCAGAATGACATCGCCCAGGCTCGAAGGTGCATCTAAGGCAAGGACGCGGCGGCTGGCATGTCTCGACAAAGGAAGGCGACCATTTTAGCAGAGGGGGACTACGGATTGCGGGAAACTCGGCAAGGACAGAGTTCATGACTGGGGGGGGGGAGCATCATAAGAAATATTCGGAAATCCGAAAGAGATGATGGAACTGAAAAAAGATGTAAAGGATCGCTTGTGGTGAGAGGCCGCTACAAGCGGGAGGAGGAGACTCTCAGAGGTTGTGAGGTCGAATAAGAAAAGAGGGGAATGCAGGTGCACCGAAGCCTGCGAGACAGAGTTTCTCTTTCTGGAAGTCGGAGAGTCTGAGGAAGGAGATTCCACCGGGGAACCGGATGGTTCGGGGCACCCCAGCAATATGGTGCGCTCAAGGACGGGACCGCAGCATCTGGGTTCGGGTTCGTCATAAAAAAACATGAACCGAAGGATCGTTGAAAGGGGCGGAGATAAAAGCAGAGACCGCTTTACTGACTCGGAGCATAGCTCCGCCGGCCGGGGCCGAGTCTAGAGAAACGCACGAAAAAGGGCGCCAAGGGGGGATGGGATGGGGTGAGTCCACGACATAAAAAACAAAAATCGATGAAAAAAAGCTTACCAAAGCGGGCGACACAATATCGGGGGTCGTACGGAGGCACCCCACACCCTTTGGGAGGAGGACACGAGAGGGGAACCTCCGCGAAAAGAACCAAAGGAAGAGTGCAACCACCTAAACCACACCGCATCTAGCGAATCATTGGCTCCAACCTAAGGTGGGATGAGAAAAAAAGAGGGGGAGGCTGGTCAAGAAAGAGGCGTTCGACGGTGGGAAGTTTTCCTAACGAGGCAAAAAAGCGAAATTATCAATGTGAAAGTCGCCATAGATCCCGAAGAAAAATCTAGTGGGGGAAACCTAAGAGAAAGGGACAAAGACGGAAAAAGAGGAGGTTGGGATATTAATATTGGAAAGGGGAGGCCCGAACGCAAAAGGAAACCGCGACGGTCCAAGAGCACTCGATCAAAAAAATGAAGGCTGGATCCTGGCGGAGAAGCGATACAGGGAAAAGATGTGGGGTCATCCAAAAGGGTAAGGGGATGAGTGTTAGAAGGGCTACAAATTGCACACATGACTTGAAGAAACATGCACGAATTCGGCTTGGGACAGCTCAAAAGACGACGTTTGTGGAATCGTGCCCGGAGAAAAAAATGAGGCCTTCCAGGAGCCCCGGGCTGGGAAGACCAAAAAGACACTAGACAGCTATTGACGAGCCGACCTCAGAAAAAGGTGCGGGGAAGGGGGTAAAGGGGGGGGGTCGAACCGCTGCACGGAAAAACTGTACATCCTTCGATGCTAAAGAGAAAGTGAAGACGCTAGAGTCAGAATCGCGAACAAAGCCAAAGACAGACAGGGGGAAAAGATAGCGAATGACCAATGCTGGACAGTCGTTGAAAAAGAAGAGAACAACGGGCCTACTGCCGGGGGCGCGACGGCATGGGGGGAAAGTTGGAATATCTCAGAGAGTAAAACGAAACTCTGTGGAAATCGATGCTTGAAGCAGATAAAGGGAGTCAAGGGATCAAGAAAAAAGTCTTTCCGAACAGGTTTTCTTCTAGAAGCCTTAGGTCGCACAGTTGAACGGGCTGCTTGCAATCAGGCGAAAGCAGCGGAAGCTTTCGCTGTCGGATGAAACTAAAAGACCCTTGTGAAGGGAAACGATAAGCTACTAAGCAGGGAAAGAGGACAGAACTCTCAAAAAGAAAAGAATCTGCTGCTATATCCTGGGAATTAGAAGACAATTCCCTCAAAAAACTGGCTGTGAGGAAGGGTCAGAAAGACAGCTCCCCTTCGCTCTGTGCGCAAAAGCAGCGGAAAAAACCGTACTGCGTGCGAAGGATGCAACGTCGAAAAATTGCAAGAGGGCCTGAATCACATGAAGGGGTACGAATGCCTGCAGAAGTCGTGAAAAATACGACTTGAAGCTGACCGAATTTGCGATCAAGCTGAAAAACTGCACACAAGAGGGAAGGTCGCACAGAGCAAAGGCAAAAACTGTGAGGATTCGCTTTTAAACGCACCTGGAAGGTCAAAAGCTATTTGGCAGAAGCGTCTGGCGGGCGCAATAAGCAAGGGGAGGAACGCCTGCACCGTGACGTATGCAGAAAGAGGCTGGAGAAAAGCAATTAGGAGAAGGGAGAAGCATTTGATAAGCAAGGTCCACCAAGCGCGGGAGAGGCAGCGATCAGAGAAGCGCCATTAGTGGGGTCGCTCAGAAAGCGGGGGGCGACTGAAAGAAGAAATGGAACCTGAAAAACTCTGTGCACATGACAAAAGTCGACCCGGGAAAGGACGAAGAAGAAGACGGAGGACGAATATTTGACCGGGCGTGGGAAAAAAAAGAAAGCAGTACATAAAAACAAACAACCGGCGGAGACATCTCCGGACCGAGGCATCAGTCACGGAAAGCCGTCATGGGTTTTATCGATCGAGGAAGAAACAAGGTAAACAGGGGGGGGAGGGACTGGGGCGCAAACAGCCCGACCGTCCCCATTCGGGGAAAAAAATCACCTGGCTAGAAGTGCGCCGTGCAGGATGTCTCGGGCAAACACTAAAGCATTTTTGGGGCAAGACGTGACGCATCGAAAGGATCAATCAACTGAAGAAGAATTCAGCAGCGACTCGAAACGGGGAGGGAGTTTCGGCAAACACTCTCGACAAATGAGAGAAGAGACTGAAGTACGACAAGCAACCGACGCTGTTGGGGTACTATAAGTAAAGGGAGAGCGTCAAAGATGAGGGCTCGCGATGATGTTGGGGGGGGTGAGGTCGTGAAGGGTGGGCACGCTTCCTTCGTAGCGAGGGACGCCTCGGGAGATCCTCAGTCCACAACGAAGAAAAGAAACCCGAACAACTGGGGCGGCCGCGACGGGGGGAAAGAATAGTCGCCAAATCTGCAAGCGGAGTGTTCTATCACAACAATAAAGCCTAAGAACATTTGGGAGGAACACACAGCGCAATGGGCCGCTATAATCTTCCACGGAAAGGGGGGGAGGCGCGAGTATGCGATACGCATGGCATGGGGCTAAAAAATTATCGGGTGGGAAAGCAGGTCACACTAAAAGCTGAGGCATACTGACCCCGGCCCAACGAAAGCTGGCGCCGTAGGAAGGACCGCCGAACACAGATGGGTCTTCTGACCCAGAAAATCCAATGGGTGCAACAGGAAAAACCAAACCCCAAGAAAACAAACCAAGAAGACGAGGGAGCAACTCCCTCGTGCAAGTCTCTAAATATCCGACTCATCGGGGCCGGAGGTCGTCTTCGGTGGTTAACAATCAGGGAAAGCGATCTCTACAAAGTCCGTTAGCTCAAGAGAAAAAAAATGTGATCGGGGGCAGAGCGGCCACAATCGACGAGGAATAGGTAACTCGTAGATTCAGAGCGGGGGTAGGACACCTTGCAGAGACAAAGAAGGAGATGATAGGAAGTCAAAAGATAATGACGGCGGGAAAGGTCAGATAGTCCCAGCTTATCAAGGGAGAAAAGGCATTTGAGTCAAATAGAAGCGCCAGGGGCAGTTGGAATTGAGGAGGGAGGCAACGAAATAACGATGGAATTCTTTTCCACAGAGGTCGCGACGAGGTGAATGGAATTGCAGGCAAGAGATTTTTATGGGAAGAGACAAATGGGTTCAGGAGATCGAAAAGGAGAGACGGGTGGAGAAATGTAATACAGGAGGAGGCCTGTTCAGCGCAGGTCACGTAAAAAACGGCCAGGAGGAAGGCAGCACTCAGAAAGATCCTGGCAGACATGAACTTATAGAAGAAAGAGAACATACTATGCCGGAAATAGCGAAAAGACGCTAGGTAACGTAAAAAACGTCCAGATAAGAGGATGCTTAAATGGAGAAGCAAAATAACCGGGCCGCAACTCGAGGAAAGGGGGAAGTTCGAAGGAGCGGGCTTCTCACAACGGTGGGGAAGATGGTCCCTCCTCATCTTCAAGGAGGCATCTAACTCCAGTTAAAAAGTCAAGGCTAAAAGCGATTAGAGGGGGGCACGCTCAACCAGGAATAGGGAATCTACCCCTAAGGTGCAGGCATTGAACGCGCATCTAAAAATTACCAACCTCCCTCTTTCATTAGTAGGAGATAATATAAAAAAATTAAAAAAAAAAGGAGGCTATAAAATGGAGACATGATCGGGATTAAAAAACTAACAGAAACATACATAAGGGAAAAAGGAAAGAAAAGAAAAGAACCAGATGAGCCCCATCGAAGGAAGTTTGTGTCTCTTAGGCAGCAGTTCCTCGTGATTTGAAGACAGGCATAGGGCCCACAAAAATGCTGGGCTTATCCCGTTCAAAAGCAAGATCCTATTCGGAACTTCTCGAGGCCAGGGAAGAAAAGAAAGCATCCAAAGGACCCCATTAAAAATTAAAAGGACTGTTGTCTGGACCCGGAGGGGTTCCGCTCGAAGCTATTCTCAACTGAGGCAGGGAGAAAGGCAGAGGAGGGATCGTAGGCTCATCGCCGGAACTACTTCCGAGCTGATGAACTTTTTGCGCGTCAGGGGGGGTTGTTTCAATCAGCGAAGGGGAAGGGGGGTTCTAGGAATAGAAGGGGAATTTTCAGCGTTTTCAGGGCTCTGGGGGCACATGGATAGGAGGGGCAGGAAAACGCTGAGCGGGATCAAAAGGCCGCTTCACGGTAATGAAGACGCAATGGAAAGCGTCACATAGAAAGGCCAAGGGCGCTGGATTCCAGCATCACTAGGGATTGATTGACGCTAAACCGAGGGAGAAAAAAAAGGGGTGGGAGACTGCTGGCTAAATGTTGATAGAAAGAAGCTGCATTCATAGCCGAAAAGAGACACAAACAGAAGAGAGTAAGGGGCCAGAGGACAAAACACAGGGACATAAAGCCTAAATCGCGGGGGAAAAAACTGAATCAGAACAAATCACAGTAAGAAGACGCGGAGCAGACCCCAGAGAAAAAAAGACGGAGTGAGAGCAAGCCACCAGATAGGGGGCGGGAAAAGCGAGTTGTTATGCTGGGATGGTACCGTTTGAAGAATCATTCATGAATAGATAAAGAAGGAGGTGATCCCGCAATCTCTAGGGAAAATACAAGGCATTTATGCTCACTGAAAGAAAGAGATCAATTCCTTCTATACCCAATGAAAAAATAACCGGGCGATGTATCGGTTTAAATAAAAAAAAAACGGGAAAAAAACAAGACCAAAAGAAGCGAGACAGTACTTCGCGGATCGCTCGCCCTTCTCGAATTATTCGCCAATCGTTGACGTCGAGCACTGGAAGGCGGCACCGAAAAAGGATAACAGGGTCGGTAATGTGGTCTCAGGTGAGGGTCGGGGAGGTCCCGTATCATCAACGAAGTACTTAATGATAATGTGTTGAAGGTGAGTCAGAAGCGCCGTTCCGGTGAAACGCGGTAATGGGGGGGGGAGCAAAAAAAAAAAAGAAAAAAAGCTGCAGGCGAGCCCACAACCAAGTATATTTGCCTCCAGAAGGCATTAACTCCTATCGGAGAAATTAAGCGAGCGCCTTCCTCAGAATGGAAGAGCTTTTCTTCGGCAGACCTCAAGGAAACCACCCAAATGAACGGCGACGGTTAAGAGACCGGAGGGAGTTACTCCCAATGCCTGCCAAAAGGGCAATGGTAGTCACCCCACTTAGAGGTCCACCGAACTAAGACTAGTGTTGCTACAGGTCGCCCCTCCCGAGGAGAAAGTCGTTGCGGGCGGGAGGAGGATGGAGGCCTGGAAAAAAACCCACCGTGCTAAAAGACGGGGGGGCCCCTGCCTACCGAAAAAAGCCTCAGGTCCTTCTGCGGGCCCGGTGTATTTCATACGACCCATGTTAAAAAAAGAGGGGAGGACGGTTAGGAAGGTGTACGCTTATAGAGGGAGATAGATACTCAGACGGACTAGGGCGTGATGCCAAGTTTCAGGGAGGAAAGAAATACCGAGTTAGTATGGCAGCTTACAAGCCATTGGCAGCCGAAACGTCTGAGAATACCTCAGGACGGACGTAAGGGCAGTCGCCCGTCCGGGAAGAAAGTGGAAAAGAGGCGAGGGGAATATGGGTCAAAATCCCAGAGATTAGGAAACATGCACCGACGAGTAGGAAAGAAAGTAGCCAGGGAGGATCTCAAAGGAGAGGGGGGGCGAAAAACTAAAAAGGTACACGGCGCGGTAGGATTCTACGAAAAGACAGACGATTTACAGTGTGCGGGCAGAACTCGGCCGAAAGCCTGAAGATTTTGAGATCTCGAATAAGGTAGGCAAGGGAACTCAAGAAGAGATAAGGTAACAGTGAAATTAAGACTTTTCCTAACTGACGCTCGTCGATAAGGGTGAGCTGGAAATAGAACTTTGGGTTATAAAGATACTAGGAAGATGTAACTTATTAAAAAAAGACTCTAATCAGGAGTCAGAGCGAAGCCGGAAGCTGTGAGGCAGAGCGCCGAGATAATTACGGCAGGGGGAACCAAAAGGATTGGTCTGGGCCGCCAGACATAATTTGTTCCGGCCGAACGAAAAAGAATATTACTTCTTAAACCAGTAAGGACAGAGCGGTTAAGTTGACCAAGGCGGTCACCGCTTACGAAAGAGACCCTGGGCTGACGGAGTCAGATTCGCGACTGAACTTGACGAGTACTATAGAAAAGGAAGGCTTAAAGTGAGCCACAGGTGGAATTTCGGTGATTTTTGGGTAGAACCACGCCGGGGGCGGCGCGAAGGGCCAAGTACGCTCGCTAACTAAGGAAAGACCTCAAGCTGGGACTTACGGAGACGTCGCCGGGTGCACAGATTACTAGCGATCCCACAACTACGTCTCCGACGCATCATTCAGACGTTCAAACATGAAGAACCCCCATATCAAAGAAGCTTTGAATCCGAACCTTGTTTATAAGGTAGAAAAAAAGAGAACGGGAGGGGGCGGTCCGAACGGGTTCCATCGCTTCGCAGGGGACCGAAGTCCGAAAAGCCCGGCATCACGCATTATCTAGTGGAGGTTCGGCACGTCACCCAGACAGCCAAAATGCTAGTGTGGCCACCGAAGAAAAGGGGGAAAGTGCCTGGAAGAGAGAGGATTTGTGAGGGATGCTAGGCAATTGGGGGAGGTCGGAAGCAGACTCCAGCAACTTACTCGTCGAACTAGAGGAAGCTAAAAAGCGCAGGAGAAACCCTGGAAGGCTTCTTCGTGGTAGAGGGATAAGGGGCACCGGAGGATGGCAGCCAAGGGGGGCAGGACTAGTGGACTCGCGTTCTCCAATTCACACTGCAATGATTTTCGACAGTATGAGGATTCGCTTTCAAGGAGGACAAAGAATTCGGGGGGGGTCGCCGGGGAAAGCATGGCAGAAAACAGGCAAAAGGGTCTTTGCTCGAAAAAACGGAAAGGACGCGCTCAAAACCATGTTCATCGTAGCCAGCACGCTTGAGGGGGAAATGGCGTAAGAGGGAGAAAGAGGAGCATAGTGCACAAGCGACTGCCAGCCGGTCGCTTCAAGACAGTAAAACTTACTCACGGGAAAGAGCGCATCTTAAGCGCTTAGTCCGAACGAAAAACCACCCAGACGAAGAGGAAAAATAGGGACAAGGAACAAGGCGCGTTTGAAAGCGAAATAGAACAAAGAAAAATGTCCTGTACGTAATCCGTATTAGGTGCGACCGGGACCGGAAGGGTGTGCAGTGTGGGGGAAGCGTCGCAATCAATCGGTAAGTAAGACGTAAGGCTTAGGAAATCGGGGAGGCGGGTGCAGACGAGGGGGATGATGTAAAAAGTGGAAAACCTGTGGGCTTCGGGGGGACGGTCATCCTTGGACAAAGAAGGTTAAAAAAAAAAAGGCATGGCTTGCCCCCAGAGATGAAAAGAAGAGGAAGTGGGGGCGCTGGGGTTTGAACTTGGTGGGTTGTGTTGGGGGGTTGTGGTGTGTGGATTGGTGTTTTGTGGTGTGTTTGTGGACCTACGCCGAGCAAGGGGGGGGGGGGGGGGGGGTTGGTTGTGGTGGTGGGTTTTGGGGGGTTGGTAGTTGGGTGTTGAGTGTTGGGTGATGGGTGGTTTGGGGGGGAGTGGTTGTTTTTTTTTTGGGGTGGATTGGGTATGGGAAAGGGAAAAGAGAGAAAGAGGAGGCTAAGATACGTCCAGCAGGATAATCTCACAACAACAAGAAAGAGAGGATTGCAACTGGCGATAGACGGGCAAGAGGAGAGGGCACTTCACAAGGGAGAGGGTCGTAGGGGTTTCAATCCCTACAGCGCAAACAAGACTTCGCTGCATCTCAGGGAGGTAACACAGCCTTTAGGGACAACAAGGAAGCATCGAATGCTGCAATTTCGAAAGGGCTGAAGCGGGCAGTTTAATCAGGACTATCTGAAAGGGACAACAAAGTTCCAGGAAGAGGACGGAAGTGCTGAAATAGGAGGAAGAACGATTCCCCGGGGGGAAATTGGGGAGTTCGAAAGCACGCTCATGATGAAAACATGGAGCCTGTTCTTCCGGGGCCAAAAGAGACAAATGAGAAAACTGGTTGAGAAAAGAAAATGGGGCCGAGAGCGAATGAGCTTAATTATCTATTCACGCTGAGGTCACGTGATGGGCTTCGGGAGCAGCGACGCGGAAGCCAGCAGGTGCGGGCTGGGAAAGCTCTCACCTGAGCTTTACGTAGCCAGCAAACTTTGAGTAAGGGGACAATCGAGGACTCCCTTCGTGGGTTTATCTAAAGAAAAAGAGGGGGGCATGGATCATCCAGTGAGGACTCCAACAAAAGGTGAAAAAGAACAAAAAAAAAAAAAAAAAAAAAAGAAAAAAAGTCGCCTGTCTTTCTAGAACGGGGAGAAGAATACGGCATCGGCGTCGAAAGATCCTGCTCAAAGGTGGGGCGAACGATATAAACTCATGTCATCAAACGCAGACACAAAAAAGTGTGGATAAAGCCTGAAGAGGAAGGCTTCAGCCGTCACTAAAAGAGTCATATGTTTAGTCGAGCCGGCTCGGGCCAGGGGGCGCCGATTGGAGGTACGCCAAACCGCCCCCGGACCAAGATCATCCCTAAAATCGACGACGAATGGCAAGAGGAAGACGGGAATGAGCAAGTCAGTCGGGGGCAACAAAGGAGTTTTTGGAGGCGGACTTGCCTTCGGGACGATTCATCACGGGCATAGGGAGTCTGAGACGATGGACCGAGAGGTCAACGGATAGCGGCAAATTGCGCGCACGGAATAGAAAGGTCTTACAGATCGACAGCTGGAGTTTTGTAGGAAAGATCACCGGGGCAACATTGTCGGCTGAAAAGATTCTGCGACGTAGGATGGTTTTCGTAGGTTTAAAAATTACCGGGAACGTCGGCGCTGTGTCCCTTCGGTTCTTCTCGCGATGCCGCTTTGAACGCCGTACAAGACAGCAGTAAGAAAAAGCGGGCTGCTGAAGATCGGGTTTTCGAGAGGGGAACCTCGCGACGGTAAAAGATACAACATCCCAAAGATCAAAAAGGGAAAGTGGGTTCAGCACGAACGTGCATTGCTATATCGAGTCCTAAGCACGGCAGGCGCTTGAAAGGATGCGAGTCGACGTAGGAGAGTGCAGGCGCTTGAATCACTGTGACCTGACAACAGCGCTTGAAAGGAACTGGGGACTCAGCCCAAATACGAAGAAGGAGAAAAAGAAGCCAGGGACGGGGAGAAACGGGGCGCCAATGGGGGGCACGCGTCTGAGTCGAAAGGACTCAAGCATTCCTGAGAGAACGAAAAAGAAGGGAAATAGGGAAGAGGAGTCTTCGGGCATCCGAAAGGGGAAACAAATCATTAGTAAAAGCGTCTCAAAGAAAGGGGGTTAGGGTCCGAAAAGTGATCGTGAAGAAATCGAAGGCGGGGGGGAAAACGAGACTGATATGGAAAAGAGTCTCCGGAACATCCGGGCCATCTAAAAAAAAATAGAAGGAAATAGAGGCATTACTCGGGCGGAACAGGGAATGCACAGTGGAAAAAACCTGGAAGGAATGAAGGGGGATGAAGAACCGGCCATAATTGCAAGGGATCGTATAAAGGGACGAATAAGGTCGATGAAAAAAAAAAATCCACTTTTTCGAACGGACGTTCTTGCTCTCAGGTCCGGGGAGGACCTGGACGTAAGCTCGCTGTTGTAAGAAAACGAAAAGGACTCGAAGATCGAAAATCAAAGCCTTGTTTCGAAGGGAAAAGGCATCAGTTTGGAATGAGGGCCAGCAACGAATTTGCAAAGGATTTGGGACTGAATCAAAAAAACGTAGTCGAAGAGTCGGGGGGGGGCGAAAAATAGAAGAACGGCGCGCCTAGATAGATTAAAACCGCGTCAAACGAGGTCCCTAACGTGGGAGGTCATTGCCCATCAAAAAGAGCATAAAAGCGTAATGAGGGTACAGTCAGGCGAGGAAGAGGATCATTCAAAAAAGGTTTTGACAGGACTCAAGGACCTCAAAACCAAAAAGTTCAATAAGGCAGGCGGGAACAATCAGGATGGAAAAAGTCAGAGCAAACGAGATTCGGCACTGCACCTCTAATTCAGGTGGGTTTGGGAGAAACGACTGGTGCAGGAAGGTAGAGAAGGAATTAAAATAAGGGGAAATTGCACTGCGATTGTTTCCGAGGTCCGAAAAGAAATGGACAAGGGAGGAATAGGCTCAGCAAGCTTTCGGCCTAACCTGATGGAGGGCCAAATCCGCAGGGCCTGGGAAAGAAAAACTGAAATCTGGGCCTCGGGATGGGAATCACGACGGGATGGCTAAAAAAGGCAGAGGGAATTCTGACGTCACCGGCAACAGGACTTGGTAAAAAGGGCACGCGAGGGCAGTATCGGCTAGGCTACAAGCAACATTCTAACACCCATTGCTCCTCTAATAAAAAGTGTGGCAGTTAAAAAAGGAGGTGAAGGGGCACCCTCCAGGAAGGGATCACAGTGATAGAAAAAACGATGGCAGAAGAATTCGATGAAAAACGGGTCTCTCTCTCAGAAGCACGGGCAAGGGCAAATCTGATGGGAGGCTTTTTTGGACGTTGATGGACATGAAGCAAAAAAGATCCTGCGCACCGTTGAGGGGGTGTTCTCAAGGAGACGCCTGAAGTGATCGGGACGGGGTGATGTGTTCAAAACTCAGTCAAAGTTCCATGGGGACGTCTTGGGGAAAAAGCTAAAAAAGCTGCTGCTTGAACCCCCGGAGTGTCTCGGCGGAAGGATCGAAGAGAACGGATAAGAAGACCGGCACGCTGCGCTGGAATAGAACAGGAAAAGGAAAGTTGGATGAAGTTCCGCTTCAAAAGATTTGCTACGGGGGGGGGGAGGGGACTACTGTGTCACCTGGGGAGAGAACAATCGATTTCGGCAGAAAGCA
>Ga0179593_1550747_pt1 | contig 11562 bp, 11 predicted proteins | sample CZODoug2_1_08_16_FD_185931 | JGI IMG/M metagenome (GOLD analysis project Ga0179593, IMG submission 185931) | Vadose zone soil fungal communities from Angelo Coast Range Reserve, California, USA - CZODoug2_1_08_16fungal (PacBio error correction) | ecosystem: Environmental > Terrestrial > Soil >...
TGAAAGTACAAGAAACTCCTCGAAGTAGCGCTCTTCTCAAAAAAAGAGCACAGGAAGACACAGGACCGGGGGGAAGCTGAGGCCAAAACGATCAATAAGAATTGCATTCATAGACTTCGACAGACATCAAGAGCTAAAGTCCTTCGCGCAGTACGCAGTGTACATGGCTCAATCGACACCGGAAGCTGAGACGTCATTTTGGTTGTAAAGGGAGGAGGGTCTAAGACCAGGTTGAGCTGTAAATCGTATGACGCACAGCGGGCTATTAATTAGGTCGCAGGCAGGCGCTGAATATATCCAATTTACATGGGGGATACCTTTGCACGATGCTAGGAAGCCGAGGAGCTCAAGAAATAAAATAGGGTCAGCTTCTGGTACGGTGAAGTGCCATGATAGGAACGGTGGAGTTAGACACGAAAAGAGGCCCAGCGGGATGAGGGATGTGTAGCGGGATTGAAAGCTCTTACATCATCGAAGGGGACCCTATGGCTGAGCGGACTATGCGGAGTAATCCATAGGAAAAGGTAAAGGTGTTAATGAGGAGAGCAACGCGTAGAGAAAGGAAAGCCTCGCAAAAAGCGCTGTCGGCGAGGACGCTCAAAATACGTCATCTACGGCAAGAAGGCAAAAAAAAAAGCGTTGCCGACGCCGCCGGCCTTGTCCTAGGCGCCGGAGAGAAAAGGTGAAAAATGCGAAGCGGAATTGGCCGTAAGGGGAGGTTGCGAATCTTTCCGTTTAAAAGTTAAGGGATACTCTAGTCGGGAAACGAAACTCACTTCCTGGGGATGAGGGAGAAAAGGTAACGGAAAGTCAGACAGGAGAAGCAATATGGTTGTAGATAGTGAGCGGCGAGCTGAAAACCACGGTCCGTGGAGGAAGACGGGAGGTATACAAGCAGTCGTCGCGGTGCCTAAGAAAAAAACGTGACAACAAGTCCTGAACCTGGAGGGGATGAACTTGGATCGGGCGCAGGGGCTATTTTGGGCGTGGGGTGGGGAGGGACCAACTCCGTCAATCTGTACGGCGTCCTACGGGGGGGGGCATGCGCTACCAGGAAAGAATACGAACAAGTAAGCTCCTGGGTTCTCAACCCGGCCGCAGAGAGTGGGGAAATATGCGCATGTGACAGTACGACCGTCGGGCTAAAAATCCAGGAAAGGTGGAATTAAAGATAAAGAAAGGTAGCTGCGTTCTGGATAAGGGACAGGAAGAACGTTCGCAGTCGGGCCGGGGACGCTGCCAAGACCAGATAAGGCGTGACAGGCCTGCGAATGGCGGGGGTTCACTGAAAGTTAGATCATAATAAGACAGTGAAACGGCGAGCGGTTAGGCCGGGAATCACAAGCCTAGGCGTCCAGCAACGGGATGTGGGTTGTAGCAGAACGTCTCGGGGAAAAAGGGAGGGACCTCCGCGTAGGGGGACGCCCAAGGAAAATGGATGTGGGAATTCACTTCTCCCTGGAGTTACGGCAGTGAGGCTGGCCGGGAGAAATAGTCGAGGCGCTTTCAGGAACGAGCCGAGGGTGCGCAAAAAAATCCCGCCGGTGTAGAGCGCCCAATCCACAAAGCCGAACGACGTGCATCGGTAATAGGCTGGATGAGTGGAATAGAAATGTGTGCGCTCGGGGTTCAAAAAAAGGGAAGTGTCGTCTAGGGATGACAGTGCGTGTGGTGCAAAGGAAATACGCAGGCTCAGCGATGTGGATCATGCTAACGGAACAGGCTGGGGAGGAAACAAACGGGCTAGAGGAAACAGACGGGGTGGCGGGGGATAAAATGTGCAGTGGGAACCTCCCAGCTCAAACCAAGGAGGGCCAACGTAGGAAAGAAAGCGACAAATTGATGCAAACTAGAGGCATCCGAGTAAGGAAAGAAGATGAATAAAAGGTATTCACGAGAAAGAGAAAAAGTTTCGAGAACGGAGGAAACGGCCAACGGAGCGCCGGATCAGAGCAAAGAGCGAGGTAAGGAGGATTGGAACAAACGTTACTTGTTGAGGTGTTAAAGAAGGTGCAGTCCCAGACGCAGACACGTGGGGGGCTCACATGAGAGAGACGAAATTCGCGACTCGACGAGATAACTGTGGGAAGAAGGAGGGAACGAAAGGTCAAATAATATGACCTCTTCCCGGGTTTGCAAATTGGCGGACCGGAAAGCGGGGAACGGGGGAAGAACGTCAGGATCACGCGCACCAAACACATCTTAGCCCCAAGCAGCAAAGGGTGGCGGATGACGGACGCGCACACCGGTGCCGGTGACATGGGAGAAACAAGAAGCGGCAAGCATAAAGGTGGTGTCTTTCAGACGGAACGCAGGGCGGGAAAAAACGTCTTAGTCGGGAGTAAAAAACTCGCTCGCGGGGGTTAATGTAAAAAAGAGGGCGTGGTAATTCCCGGGGTCAGGCGTCGCGGGAAACCCACGTCAAGGACAGCATTCCCGGGTAGCAGGGGAGGGGGGATAACGTATGAACAAATGAGCCAGCCTATAGTTTCGGGGGGAGAGGATTAGTGAAGCTGGCAACTCCCTGTCAAAACGGGGTGAGCAGAGGAACAGTGCAGGGGCACTGTAAAGCGAAAGCTCCACAATATCAGCGGCAGGAAGAGGGGAAGTCAGAGCCCGAAAAGGACGCCGTATGAGGTCGATATGATCGAGTATGAAAGCCAACACCGAGACGAGGATCAAACGAGAAGGGGCTAAAAGTGAACGCGGTTGCGGCTCAGCTCTGAAGTGGATGTGGGAACGCCAATAAATAGCCGCGAGCGCACAAAAAGTAGGCTCAGGGGGACGGCCCAAGTGAGCGAACAGAGCAAGGCTCCATGCCGTCATTCCCGGGAGAAAATTTAACCCAAGAGAGTGGCGCGGGCGGAGGGATAAGAGCCAGCCTGCGGGTGTCGCCGAAGATTGGGGGGGAGTCCTGTCCCCGCACAAAACGACAACTGTGGGAAATTCGTGGCTTGGAAAATGGCGAGGCGCGGTGGGGAAACTGGGGATAGAAAAAGTCTTCACACGGAAACATGTCGGATGTTGCGTGGACGGCTGAAGAGAAAGGCGATGCTAGGCCGGGAAGAACAGAAATCGCCGTTGTAGACTGCTGAACTACGTAGAGATTGGTTTGATGGTCGGGAAAGGGGGGGGGACCAGGCAAGAGCAAGTCCAATTTGGCCGGTTTGACAAGGGGGCCGGAGCATAGAGCGCGCAAGAATTCATGGCCCCAAAAAGGAGAGAGTGGCTTCGCTTTCGTGAAAAAAAGACGTCGGAAAATCTTAGGGTGATAGAACAAAAAAAAAAACGGGAGAAAAGATAGCTAACGATGTATACTGACGCAACTTCGCATACTCTAAGACAGCCCTGCTGGCGCGGAAGAATACAAAAATACGCGGACGGTGTCCGATAGTTTAAAACAAAAGGTGGGGGTGAAAGAAGGACCACGCTGCTGGCTCAAAAAGACGACGGTTAAAAAGTGGTAGGAGGGACTGAAAGTGGAAACTTAAGGAGAGTAGGGCAAGGCAAGCGCGTAGGGGGACGACGAAGAAGTTCCGAAATCCAACCGTTCGGTTGGGGCCGAAATAGAAACCCAGCCAAGAAAGTCATTGCACGGAACAAGGGGGGATTGAATTCGGACAAGGGAATGAAGCTGAAGACGCCGGACTAAGGGGCTTTGGGGGGCAGAAATGAGGTACACTATGGGTGGTAGGAAAGAAGGCGGTAGACCGCGCAAAAGCGATCTCCTCGCTTGAGGGGGGGGAGGGGGTTTCAAGAATATCCGAGATCTTAAGAGTGGGCCGCAACCTAGCTGCGGAACATTTTTTCTCGGTGACAGGATCGCACCTGAGCAGGGGGAAGCGTCCGATTAAGAAAAAGAAAAACCGGTCTAAAAATGCCATGCAGGTGTAACACTTCTATCTGGTTCGTGTCCGACGTAAAGGGCCGACGGAGAAATAGTAAAACATATATGCCTGTGATCAGGGAAAAGAGCGGTGAACGGAGCAGGGGAACCGAGGAGCCTTGGGCAACCCACACGAGAACGTACCTTCTTTGGGGCGAAGTTTATAAAGCCATGGGGGCCGCAATGTCTACAAGGAACCGGGCGCAGACGTGTCAAGCACCTCAAGCTGGACAAAAACGAACGCGCTACTGGACGCGTGGGAGGACGGAGCGAGGGGGGGAAGAAGGCAAGGGAAGTGGGTTGAAAAAAAAAAAGAGTATGAACGAAGAGAAAAACTAGGGGGCAAGAGGTGTGAGATGCCAATAACTGGGGGGGCGCGCTGCAAATAGAAGCAGAAAAAAAGATCGAAAACGGGGTGCCATTTCAAAGGGAGGTGGGGGAATCGGTAGACGAGGGTAGGAAATTTAACGGCGCAAAAAGGGGGGGCATACAAAGGTTCGAGAAATATAACATGGAAGCTGGGCCGGCCGCTAAAGCGCCACTGCTCGCAATGGAGGGGGGGTTCATCGCGATGGGCGTCTAGTGAAATGTATGAGGCGCGTGTCTGAAAAGGGGGGGAAAAGTAGAACTCAAGGTGGGGCTATTATTTCGTAGGAGGGGAAAGGCGCTCCTGTTCGTAAGAATTCAGATGAGGGTTGGTTAATCGTTCATCGTGCGGGTGGAGGGGAAAATGGAGGATAGTGGCGCGCGACAATGTCTCATGTGGTCGCACACAACGGCGGGTATGAATCGGCTGCGAAACTTGGGGTGGTGAAGACAGACTAGAGGGAGCTTCGGAGATCGCACTGTGTATTTCAAAACTCGAAAAGAAGGAAAAAGTCGTGCACGAGCTAAGGAAATAATCACTTCGCCCAATCGCGGTGAGGAAACGTGCTGGGCACAGGAATGACAAGGATAGAAAGAACGCTAAGAGCGCGCTCAATTGCGCCCAAAAAAAAAATGCGCTCAACGTAGTTACCGCGACCATTGGTCGGAGGGCTTTGACCATTTGTGGGGGCCGTTAGATTAAAGGCTGTGAGGGTTGATGCGGACTCTTAGACACGAAAAAACGCTCCGCGGAACCGATCCTCGCCAGCATCCCAGGAAACCTGACGTGTCGCAAAAGATTAGGTGAACGGGCGGCGGCAAACCGGGCTTTCCAGGGAGGTTCGCCCAACGGAAAATTTCCCCCAGACTATGTGCGAGACAAAAGAGTGAGGAGTTCGCGAAAACCGGGGATTGGTGGGCTGCCGCACGAAAGAAATCAAGACTGGTTAAGGGACTAAGATTGGAACGAGAAACAGATCGTGCTAGACGAGAAAGCGGTTTCAGAAGGGGCACGGGCCACTTGCGGAGGGAGGTTCAAAACCCTATGCGAACGGGTGTGACAAAAAAAGAAAAAAAAAAGAGGCAAATAGGGGTAATTACGTCGCTGGATCAAGGGAAGCGGACGTCGCCGACCTAGGTTAGGAGAGCTTCGATCGTACCGTACGATTCTAGCACGCTCCGAAGAGGACGGATGGCTGGACAGGAAGATGGATTGGGGTTCTGGGGCTGGAGGGCCTGCGCGTGCACAGGACACCGAAGCAGGTGGAGCAGAAAAATTCTAGGGGAACGGTGAATACGGCGAGCAAGGGAATAAGAGCATACTAAAAGGAAAAAGCCGGGTGTCCAAAGAGGTGGACGCGAGGTGGGAAATCAAAAGGCGGGGGGGTGGCAGCGAAAATCAAGACAAAATAGGGAAAAAGACGGCGGTGACCTGATCTTCACGAAAAAAAAATCAAGTACATGATGACGAATCCCACGCCCTAGAATGGACAGGAGGCGGACGGCAGCTAGAAACTCATCGCCTTTCTACTCGGGGAACTGTCTCAAAAGGAAGGCTGCGGCCGACATCAAGAAGAAAAGGATTCATCACGGTTAGGAAAAGGATCCAAGGAGCCGTCGTGAAAACAGCCGCTCGGTGGAGGGAAAGAAGGGGGTGCCGGGGGGGGGCGGGAGCTCGATAAGAACGCCAGGCGTATTAGAATCGAATAGGAACCACGATACTGTGCAGAAGGACCATGAGAATGACAATTGGACTTGAGGTAAAGAGAGGCTGGAGCATACACGAAAAAGAACACTAGGGGAGAACGGGGACGCTTTCCAGAACTAAAAAGTCGAGCACGAAAAAACAACACGCAGGAGGGAGGGAAAGAGAGATTTATGGAGGAAACAGAAGGAAGAGTGACAGGTTATGTTGCGCCAATATGGCTGAGGGATTTGCAAGAAGGGGAAAATGTAATGCAGGAAGCGAGTAGGAAGGAAGTCGGACTAGCGGGTACGCGTTAATCGCCTTCGGAACGCTCGGTAACTCATCGTACAACGAAAGATGTGCCGGTCGCGCAGGAAGGGGTGGACCAAGCATGAGGAAGGGGGAGGTACTACAGAAAAAAGAAAAAGGGAACAAATAGGGGTATTTGAGTCATGTAAGAGGTTCCGCCTTCGAGATTGAGACTTAGATCGGCCGACTTCGGGAGTTAGGGAGAGGGAAGAAAAAAAGTCCGTAAAACTCGCGAGTTACGAGGAAGTTGGTGACAAGGAAATAAGCAGCCGAAAGGAGGCCGGCTTGGGAGGAAACGAGTCACCGAGAAGGCAGCGTTGAAAGAAACGGCGTGACACCGGTCGGTGTGAATGAGGAATGAGGAGCCGAGAGTTCATTCCATTACGGGAGAAAGCTCCGCATCTTGAAATAAGATGGTGCCGCCCGCCCCAGACAGAAACGGGGTATAATACTCCTAGTCGATGGGACGACATGCTTCGAGGGAATGAATCGACGCATAAAGCAAGGGAGACAGAGGTACTGCAACGGGCATTGGAGTGTGTGAAACACCGGGAAATATGAGGCACGCGGAGAGATCGACATCGAGAAAGGAGGATCAGGAAACAACAAAGCCAGAGCAAAGGGGAGGAAAAGACGGAATCAGGTTGTCGAAGTTAAAAAGAAGCATACGTGGTGGGGATGCGGCAGGTAGCAAGCAAGGACCATCGTAGTTATTATTGAAGAACAAAAAAGCAATTCGAAAAAGGGGGGAGAATCGGAACGGCCCATCGTTGAGCTCCTAGCCTGGGTGACATGGGAGGGGGAGAAAAGGAAAAGCCGGTGGTGTAAAAGAAAATGGGGGGACCGGAAACCGTAAGGATGAAATAGAGAAGCAGACGGTCAGCGGTATTTTCACGAAAAGCTCCCGCCCGCCGAAAGAAGAGTAAAGGGAAAGGACCAAGAAAAAAATGGTTAAAGCCGCAGGCCGCAGATCGGTAGGGAGAGGCGGATTCCCGCGAGCGGGGGGGCCTCGAGGGTGGAAGAGGTACTAGAAAGGGGGACGAGGACGTAGTGTGAACTCAGATAATGGGGTGGGGCAGCCACTCTGGGAACCAGCGAGGGCAAGCTGATAATTCTCGGGAAATGCGTACAGAGAAGCCTTCTGGAACCCGAGGGGGGTGCCGCCACGCCGGTCTTCATGGAATGCCACCCGCCCATCAAAGGGATCAGAAGGATCAGATCCAAGGGGACAAGAGACGAACACAGTTAAAAGGAAGCTCATAAATCGTCCAAAACTCGTCAAATCGTCATAAGGCCAAGGGCAAATCAAGGGGATATCATACAGAGAGAAGAAACCAAAGCGAACGCGAAGACCTTGCTTTGGGGAGGGTCAAGCGGTGCAAGAGAAAAAGACGAAAACGCGTCCTGGCCATCCGAGCCACCAACACAGAGGGGGGGAAACTTGGCATCGACGAGAAACTTGGCAAGTCTGGGGCCTCCTAGTGGACCATTCCAGATGACTAAAAAGAAGTTGAGTACGCACAGGGGGGGATCCGGTCTCGAAGGGGACCCGCCCGAGGAACAATTGGGACGCACCGAGGGGTAGGGAGGAAAGAGAAGATTGTTGGGGCTTGAAAAAAAAAAAAAATAATCTAAACCTGGATCCTGCGTGTTTTTCAGGGAATTCAGGTACGCAGTGAGCGTAAGTTAGGGGTGGAAAGAGAGAGAGTGAGGAAAGAGACCGTCATGTGAATCGGGGAAGAGAAAGGGGGAGGAAGGTGGACCACTTCCGGCGCGCAGGAACGTGGTTCTCGTAGGGGGGGCGCGGATAAAAGGGATAAGTAGGGGGCGGGGAGAGGGGGAAAGCATTCAAGAGGGGAGAGTCCGATTTCTCACGTATGCGCGTTGGACCTGATACTCCGGAGACCGTGCGCACCGTAGGCGAGAGGCGGGGACTTAGACGAAGATAGACCTTGACACGTTGCGGACCTGGGGGAACTACAATTGTAGGTGCAAAACACAGTGGGGAACGTAAAGGGAGACAAGGACACTCAAGGGGGAGTCGGGTGTTTGGGGAGAAATCGAAGAATCGACTAGAGTAGGGCCACATAATAAGAAAAGAAGAGATGTCAGAGGGCCAATTTGTACAGCCGGAAGGGGAATTGGGACGGAATCTCCATAGGGGGTCATAAATCGAACAAAAGAAAGGGGAAGCGTTAACCAGTTTTCATTGAGCGTCTGTTCGCAGATCCGTCGGGTCGATGTTGAGTTTGCAAGGCCGTGGACTTCGAGTGGGGGGGCGTAAAGTGGGCGGTGGTGAACGTTGCTAACGTAGGAGCTGGAAAAACTTATAATGTGGCCATTCAACAAGCGATCAGTGCCGATCACGCGGTAATACGAACAGAATCAATTGGAGCGAAAACTATGGAGGTTTGGGGTTGTAAAAAAGGGGCGACGGGCATCGACAAAAACATAGGCAGTCTTGTGCCAGGAAGGGGCAGGAGGAGCGCCAGGCATGAAGGACAACCATGGGCGGTCCGCGCTGATAGAAACGGTAGGGGTCAGCTCGCAACAACAACCAATCTAAGGGAAAAAAAGGATGGTGACTGCTCAGTCTCCAATCTCTACTCAACCAACGCCTGCTGGCGCTCATGCCAAAAGCCGCGGGGCATTGTCCGGAGATGGGGGCACCAGGGGGGGGAGAGAAAGCAGACCGGGGCCATAACTGCAATGACCACAAACACGTACGGCAATGGGGAAAGAGTACCACGAAACAGAAATGGGAGGGAGACAAGCTGGGAAGGCGCGAGAAGATATGTGAAGAACGCAAAAGACAGAAAAAAGGCACGCTGAATGGTGGCCGGGAGGGGACTTTCCCACCGCGGGGGAGAGTAGAATGGCCGACAAACGAAAAAAGGAACGTGTCTGAACGTAAAAATACGTTAAAACCCGAAGGAACGGAGCGGGTAACAGGTACCTAGGGGAAGGTCTAGGAACTTTGCACGAAAGAAGGTCAGACACATGGAGGATATTAAAAGAACAAAAGCATGGGGAAAGGCGATAGATAGGCGGGCAAGATTGGGATCAAGATGACGTACTATAAGATAGCCGCAACACACGAGAAAGTTAGGGATGGAGACGGGTGAAGTAATAATCTCAGAAAAGGTGGGGGAAGCGCCAACACCGGAACTAAGAAGGGGGAAAAATTCGGGATTTCGGTCTCGGGGGTTCCAAGGGGGTTAGAGGAGATCTGGGAGTCGTGCGCGTACTCAGTTAAAAAGTCGGCAAGGACCGTGGGAGATTCCCGCGGTCAAAAATCTCCGACGGGGGGTCGGGGACCGGCGGGCTACGAAAATCGATCAGAGAAAGGGAGGCGCGAAAAACGGAGGCACCACGTCAAAAAAAACGCGACTGACACCGTAATCCTACGGACACGCTGTAGAACGCGAAGAAGGGAGAAAAAACATCGCCGTTTAACCAGAAACTATGGGGAATATCTTAAAAGGATGTGGAGGCCGTGGGTGGGGCAAGGGAAGACTTTGTCGGCTCCGAACATTCCAATCTAGATACAAGGGGAGTTTGTCACATTGGAACTGAGAGGGTCGTCGTCAATGATCGTAAGGGAAAAGAATGTGACGGGTCTTACGAGGGACGCGGGATACTCATCGGTGCGAATGAAACGGAAGGGACGCCCCCATAGGGAATAACACCAGGCAGACCGGGGTAATCGTAGAACGGGTGCAAGTAAAATTGTAAAAAGAAAAGAGCGGGTCGGGTCAAGGCGTTCATGGTTAATGCAAAACTGCCGACAACTCAACACGAGGGGGAGTGCTTACCTTTCAGCTCTGTTTAGGGTCAGAGGGGATGTACGGAAGATGAGGAGGGGAAGGTTGGAAATTTTTGGGCCTTCTGTGTAGTAAAAAATTAATGGATCAGAGAGTCGCCACTGGGTAGGGCTCCGGACCGCTTTGAGCGTGAGGAGAAGTGGTGGCGCTGGGCGCGTTTTCAGTAAAGGGAATACAGAGGGAAGTGAGGGACGCAATCGCAAGGTAGGAAAAAAATAAGGAGTAACTGTCGCACTGACACGACGGGGCCAATAGGAAACAGCGTTGAATAATAAGAGGGGGGGCGCACGAGAGATCGGAATGATGCAATGTTACAAAATGAAGTCAAAACACTCATGCTTTAGGTGCGAATTAAGAACTCGCGAGCTTAAATAAGAAGGGACAATCTATACCGGGCCGAGCGGAATGGGAAAAGTGGCCGAAAAAAGTTTTTAAGTGGCAGTTTGCAAAGGAAAAGGGGCGTGGATTTTGGCGTAAATGATGAGAAATGAAACGCATGGCTCCTGGACGCTTCCGCAACAGCAGAGTTGGGTAGCGGTCTGGAAAAAGGGTAGGGAAGGATACAAGAAAAACTGTCGGTGTGTCCATTCAAGAGGGGGAAGAAAGGGCAACGATGAGTGACTTAAGGCGAAAGACAGAAGGACACGCGCAAAATGTTAGGAAAAAATAAGAAAGGTGAAAAGGATTCAATCATCGTATTCAAAAGTCGAACAAATGACTGGGAAAGTGGGGACTGGCTTAAGGAACGGAGGTAACTCAAAACGGGACGTGCCATTGCTAGGTGTCATCAGATTCAAACGGGAATTCGATCGCCACGGGGGGAGGATTAAAATCCGGCTGGGTGTCATGGGGGGGGGTAAAAGAACCAGCACGGGAGTCTCAAAGTGAGCGAAAGTATGCTCAAGTCATCGGACCGCTGTAAACATAAGGGGCTGGCCATTGGCTGGAAAAAGACGAAAGATCGGCGGTGAGGTCTCGGTGCGATATGAAAATGTAGCAGGTAGTGTTGGTTCATTGCTTCATGGAGCTCACAACGCTATAGAAGGAACTGAACTGCATTACATAACGTACTAAAGAAGGAGGGAATTAATCAGCGCGATTCATCGCAATCGTGCAACCGGACTGGTTTGTAACTGGGGAGAGGGAAATCGGCAAAAAGAGGAATGGGATCAACTCCCCCCGAAGTGGAACGGGGAAATTCAATCAGTGTGAGGGAGATCCGGACAATCACCGGAGTAAAACAGAGGACTTGTCTCAATGAGGAAGAGAATGGAAGAACACAAGGGGCAGGCAAAGATATATAACCTTGCGTAAGACGGAAGCAAGATTACTACAAAGGGAGTGCGCGAAAAGTATCAAGAAAGGACGAAGGAGGAAATTCTAAAAAGGGACGAGATCTGTGTCACAACAGAAGAGAAAAAAGCCAGAGTTGCCGTCGGTGAAAAGGCGAGCGTACCTCAAGCGGACAAAAGGAAGATCTAGGACTCGAG
>Ga0179593_1656107_pt1 | contig 11562 bp, 15 predicted proteins | sample CZODoug2_1_08_16_FD_185931 | JGI IMG/M metagenome (GOLD analysis project Ga0179593, IMG submission 185931) | Vadose zone soil fungal communities from Angelo Coast Range Reserve, California, USA - CZODoug2_1_08_16fungal (PacBio error correction) | ecosystem: Environmental > Terrestrial > Soil >...
GTGGGGGTGTTTGTGGGGCGCGGTAAAAAAACACTAAAAAAAAAAAAAAACAAATCTGGGGGCAACAATATTGGTGGGGTCTCCAGGGGAGAATATGCGGCGGGGGAAAAAAAAAAAAAAAAAAAAAAAAAAAAAAAAAAAAAAAAAAAAAAAAAAGGAAAAAAAAATAACGTTGAAAAAGACGTCGGTGGGGGGATTGAGGGGGCGGCGTGGGTACGCCGACAGGAAGGGAAAACTTCATGTTAGGGGTGGGGTAGACCAGGGGTGGGGGAGCGGGTGGGGGGGGTGACCCTTGTTGGTGCTAAGGGGGAGGGGAACGGGGGGGAGGAGAGATCTACGGGAAGGGGGAGATAAAATTGGGTCGGGAGGGAGGGGGTGTTCTTGGAGAGGTCCCAAAAAGGGGCCTGGGGAAGGGGGGAAAAAAAAAAAAAATAACAAGAACAGCAGGCAAAAAAAAACCCTCTGACAAAAAAAACAACAAAAAAAAAAAAAAAGCCAGCTAAAACACACAAAAAAAAAAAAACAATCACAAACAAAAAAAAAAAAAACACAAGAGAAAAAAAAAAACAAATATGTGGCAAAAAAAAACAAAAAAAAACCACAGCTTTCAGAGAAAAAAAAAAAAAGTTTGCCGTGTGGGCTGGCGGACGGGGGGGGGTGGGGGGGGGGGGGCCCGGGGGGGGGCTGAAAGTGGCTTATCGGGCCTGAAAAAGGGAAATGAAATAGTAAAAAAGCCTGTAACTGAAAAAAAAAAAAGAACAGCAATAAAACCAAGAATTTGGGGGACGGGGAGGGAGGGCAAGTTGGGGGGTTGTGGGGGGGGTTTCGGAAAAAATATATTGCATAGGTGGGGGTGTGGTGTGTGGTAGGGGAAAAAAAGACCCTATATGAAAAAAAAAAGGGTAGAGGAAAAAAAAGGGGGGTGGGGGTGTTGTTGGGGCTGGGAAAACAAATAACAAAAAGAAGAAAAAAACAAAAAAAAAAAAACAACACAAACACTTTGTAAAAAAAAAGAACAAAAAAAGGGAAAAAAAAAAGGGGGTGCTCAGGAGAAAAAAAAAAAATTCTCGTCAGGAAAAAATATACAAATACGAAGGGAGGGGGGGGGGGCAGGGTATAGGGGGACAAAAGATATTCGGACAAGGGGCATACACTAAAAAGGGTCCCGCAAAAAAGGACACACGAAGGAGGAAGTGAAAAACAAGAGGGGGGGCCGGGATTTTTAAACAAAACCCAGGGAAAAGAAAAAAAAAACAAATAAAAAAAAATAGAAAAAAGAAAATAAACAGAAGGGAAGTGCAAAATCGATGATACCATTCGGGGAAGGGGGGGGAGTAAAAAAAACAAAAAAAAAAAATTAGGGAAAAAAAAAAAGAGCTAGGGTACGGGGGGGGTCTGGGGGAACCCACTGAAAAAAAAAAAGGGTGGGTGGACAAACGGTGGAGGGAGCGGGGGGGGGGGGAGGTGAAAAAGGGGTGGGAGGGTCCAGGGGGGGGGGGAAAAACCCAAAGCTTCGTGCTTGAAAGCCCTTTATGGGGAAAGATTTCAATGAGTGAGGGGTGGGGGTCTGGTAAGGGAAAGGCCATCTGAGGAGAATCAGGTTGAGCCTTGAGGGGGGGAGAAGATGTGACTGATCAACTAAACTAATCTGTAGAAAATTTTGACGAAGGGATTCCTAAAATAGGAGCGTTATTCAAAAAAGAAAACGAGTCGAACCTTCGGGGGAAATCTATGCGCAACACATCTAAAAGGAGGGGACACTAGCTTTTGTCTGCGTACAAAAAAAGTTAAAGTTTCAAGGACTGCACTAGAAGGGGAGTCTTCTATCACATGGGGTCTCATAGGAAGGAACGGGGAGGGGGTGGGGGCGATTTGGCGGAGAAAACATACGAATGTTTTAGGGTTTGAGCAAAAGGGAGGTGGGGGCAAGCTTGCTGGAGGAGTTTTAAAGAATTTGTTCAGAGGGGGGTTTATATATTGCTAAAGGGGGGTTGAGCCCTATCCGAGAGAGTATCTGGGGGGGGGGGGGGGGGGGGAGATGTCCCGACAAGAAAGTTCTCGGGTATATACAGGGAAAACTCAGGACCGGGGGAAGAGGGAAAAGGCCTGAGCACAACCGGACGAAGTAGGACATTCTCGGCGGGGGAAACGGAGGCAGGAGGTCTTAGTTGTCTGCTTGTCAAGTGGTTTTGGGGGAAAAAATGGCGAGAAAAGAAAGACATGGTGAGGGGTAATCACCTAAAAAGAAACTACCAAAAGGAGAAAAAAACACCGCCCGAAGGAAATCCCATTCAAGGGGGGACCTTGGCCGGCGTCGAAAAAAAAAATGAATTCGGCTGATCAAGAGAAAGTCGGACTTAGGAACCGTCGGGGATGTCCGGTACTTGAGAAAAAGGAAAAAAAAAGCTAGAGAAGGTTCTGGGAAGGGATCAAGGGGGTAGGCTTTCTTACACCCAACTTTCAGTGGTAGCGACCTCTTTGTTGGAGAGGAGGGGGGGTAAAGTTCGGGAAAGAAAAGGAAGTCTGGTATCGAGAATCCTTCTTTTTTGATCTGTGGGATAATTTCTTGGGAGGCTTCTCAATCTCCTCAAAGAAAAGGGATTAGGTTGTCTCCTGGGGAAAGGACGCTCTGCAACATACATCTTAACCATCTTCCCCGAAAGGAGGCTGTGAGGGGATACCGGGTCTCACGGGGAAAAACTTGCTGACGGGGTGTTGCAAAAAAAAGAAGCCTCACAGGGGATTTGGCGACTACAGGGAAATTCCCGGGTCAGCCGAGCGAATTTCCTCTTAGAAGTAATGGTAAAGCTTTTACGAGAATCTGAGAGATCAGGAAAAAAGGAAAGGCTCTACGACGGAGGGGCAAAAGTGAGAGGCAGGAATTGAGGATTCCGAACTTTTAGGGGAGACTTGGTGCAAGCAGCAAAGGGGGGGGAAAGACCATGGAATTGTTTGCACGCATTGCGGGCAACAAGAAGAGAAAGGAAAAGACGAATAGACCCATGAAGGAAGAGAAGAGCACGAAGGGTAATATCACTGTCTTGGGGTTTGTCAGCCTTGGAAAATACTCAAAGAAGATGAGGGGGACCAGAGCGAGGCCTTGGGGAGTTCCCATCTCAAAAAACTCACACAGATCATAGGAAATTTGAAAAAGGGTATTCCGTGAAGGGCTAAAAAAAAAAAGGAAGAGGAACTCCAGGGGAAAAAAATCATCCCTCAAATAGAGAACAAGCGATACCAATAAAATTGACAGAAAAGTTTTGGATCTACAAAATAGGAAAAAAAAAAGGGATGCACATGCCGAGAACGTTTTGGGTTGAGTGGCAGTGACTGGCCTGGATCATAATTACAACTAAATTAGATGGACAGTGAGGGGGGTTGACGAACTGCCGCATTAAGCTTCAGGAGAAGGGGGAGGACGACGAGGACGAAAGGCCCCGAAGTGTGAGTGACGCGTCGACTTCCAGAGATAATGGCGGGTATAGAGGAAGCTTTTGACATTTAATGATAGGAAAAGGGGCTACCTTCTCCAAATAGCGACAGGTGCATCAACTTGGGTCATTCCAAACTGGGAAAAGTCTGTACCCAGAGGGGGATTTAAAAACTCGCCAGTGAGACCATAAGTGTGAAATGAAAGCCAATCGTAAGATTGTTCTGAGAAGCAAGGGAAGTAAATACGAAAAATCACAGACCAAGGAAACTAGAAGTCCAAGGCATTCGAAGTACCAAAAGTAGTCTTAGATGAAATTAAGGTCAGAGTGTGAAGAAGTGTCAGGAGGAAAAAAGAAAAAAGGACATGAAAAAGCGTCCAATTCCGTCAAAAATCCGCGTGAAAATTTCAAGAGGGCGCCCAAAAATATGAACGGGACTCTATCCTGATCTGGACTGCAACACAAAGAGGGGTCGGCAAGAAGCTTCTGGAAAAAAGAGACGGGGGTTTAGGAGTTATGGCAGAAGGCGTGTCATACGGAACTCGTCGTGCAAAGTCCCCTAGAGACTCCCGAGTAGGAAAAAGTATGAGACAGAAGCTTGAATAAACCCTAATTGAGGCTCCTTTGAAAGCAACTGATGGAACACATGTCTTGGGTGTAAGGAGAAAACCTATGGCTACTAAACTAATGGATTCCGGAGCTAAATCGATATAGGGGAAATGAAGGAAAAAAAGTCCACGTTAGAAAAACGTTAAAGGCCCAGAACTGCCACCAAGAAACGTATGAGAAAACCAACGATCCTCACGCCATCAACGTAAGCTACAATGCAGAAAGGGCAGTACGAAAGTGAAGAAGAAGCGCGTTTCCACGCAAAGGGGGGTTGAAGGTTTTCTAAAAGGACGGCAAATAACGTCTTAATGGGGGTAAAAAAACCTCCGCTTTGAAAGGGAGCTAGAGGTCGGGAGCCTTAAGCGAGGGGTCTACTAGGGACCCAACTTCAGTCAATTCAAGGGGGCGGAAATAACTGTATGTCATCGTCGAAAGAAAGCGGGCGTTCGAACCGTTCGAGGAACCGAGGAACCTCTTGACGGAGCTTCCCGAAAGTAACAGCCAGCGAAAAAACGGCCGATAGCGAAGTATGCGACACAGAACGATGACAAACCGAAAAAGACCGTCTGCCGTGAAGGAGGCGACCTTTGAAGAAACGTCAGTTTCACAAAAAATGGGGAGGATGTGGTGGTTGATTCTTGGTGTTTTCACTAAACAATTCTTTGTGGGGGGGAAATCTTGTATTTATGGGGGTTTTAAAAAACAGTTACATTTGGTGTGTACATAATAATTCGTGTTGTGTTTTTGAGCACTTGGGGCTTTCGGTGGGTGTCCTTTTGGTAACCGATGAATGAAGGGTGGGGTTGTGTTTGTTCGGAAAGTTTATGGTTTGGTGGGGGGGGGGGTCCGGCACGTTTGTGTTTGTGTGTGGATTCGATAAAATTGTGGGAAGGTTGAGAGTGGGACGTGTTGGTTTTAGATTGTGTGTGAGAGTGTGGGACTTTTTTTGGGAGAGGTTTTTTATTTGGCAATGATGTGAGGTTATTGTTGGGGGGGGGTGGCGGGTGGACATGTTATTTCTTAAGATAACGATGGGATTTTGTGAGAGTGGGCGATATGTGTTTAAAGGTTAATGTGCTGTTTGTGGAAATCGAGGAAGAGACTGGTGAGTGGATGGATTGTTGACAATCCAATCGAGCAACTTCCTACGCAGCGCAACACGCCTATCAGATTGGGGATGCTGCGGAAGGAATCCTCAGGAAAAAGTCCGTGAGGAAACATCCGCCGGCCGGCGTGCGCAGATGTTTCCCTTTGTGCAAGGTCGGGAATCCTCCGAACCCTCCGAGGGAAAAATCGATCCATGAGTGGGGGGAATAAGGGATCGTCGCTCCCGTTCACGGGGCGGTTGGGGTTTGGGGGGGGGAAGTTCGACAGGGCAGGCAAAAACTCCATTGAGAGATGGGGATTAGATCGGGCAAAAGGGAAGATGCGGGTCAAGTATTATGACTTAACTTAGGGGGACAGTCCAATGGGACGTCATCCTGGCGGCCTTGAGGACTTCGCGTTGCAACGACCACGCGCATTCAGCAAGGAAAGGATTTTGAAGGAAAAAGGCGACTCCGGATAGGAAAAAAAAAGAGGGAGTCGTCGGAGGAAAAAAAAGCCGAACGACGTACAGGCGAGAGGGGCTACCTCTCTCTCTCAAAAAAACAAGGAAGTAGTAAAGATTGAAAAAAGGGGGGAGACTCCCGGAAAGTAGTCTGCGAAGGGGAAAAAATCGCAATTCAGCCGAGTATCGTTTAGGAAGCCGCAATAGGCCAGACTCCACTTAACTGGGGCGGTCCCCTATCGGAGGGAAGAAAATACGCAAGAAAAGTCAACCCAGAGTGCCCCGCATGTTACCGACTCCTTTACGGGGACCTACACTGGTAAAACTTCACCCCTGATGGCATTCGGACGATCCCCGAAACATGGAGCAGGCCTGCAGGGGGAAAACGGAGACCCCGACCAGGGTGCTGAAAAGTTTATCGGACCGAAGGGGGGGAATCTCACGGGACCGTTATTCGTATCGAAAACCGCTCCTTCAATTAAAAATTAGCCTCTTAAGGAAGGAGGAAGTCCGAGGGGAGGGAGCTATGAGAAAGAGGCTTTTGACAAAAGTCGAAGGGAAGCCATAGCAACTTGCGTTTGAGAACCGAAGGATGAAAAGGGGAGGAAATCTGATTTGGGGGCAAAATCCTGGCCCTGCTAACATTCCGTTGCGTGGGATGAAAATTCGGAAAACAACAACGGCACTTCCACTAAGGGCGAGGTTCGGGTTGTGTTCTTCATCGGGGGCTTTTCGCAAGGATCAGGTCTCGATCGTGTGCGGTTCGGGGGGGGGGGGCCGCGCGCGCGAGATTTCAAATCTTGGAAAAAAAAACGAAGCGAGGAAAGGCGCGGTGAACTGGTGCTCGAGCTCGTTGGGAGAATACTGCATCGTACAACTAGCTAGGTGACGAAGGGTTGCCCTAATCAACTGTTGTGAAAAAAAAATTGCGTTACGATCAGCAGCTTCAATGACGCAAAAGATGGAAAGAAAGGACGAAGGACATCCAGGCCTCGCGTTCGTACCATACAGGGCTTTTACCAAAGTTCAGTCTTGAACGCGCGACGCACCTTAAACACCGAGCGGGAAAGGAGTTTCTTCTTGAGGGGAGTCAACAGCCACGTCGCGGTAAAGTACGGAGAGGAGATGATGATCGTTCTGTTGGGCGCAGGCTTATTACAACCGTGCCTCAGGACTTGGAGGATCACGGAAGGGGGGGCTCGGAAAGTGCACTTGCGGCATCATAAAGCTACGGGACGGAGTCGCTGGCATACATAGTCTTCGTAAGGGCCGGGAAGAATGCTGTTTTCTGAAGAAACTGGAGGCCCTCGGCGGGAAAAAAAAAAATCCCGGGAGGGTTTCCCAAGAAAGAGGGTCTCTGAGCATAAGGCCGACAATTTCTGCGGGCGGGTAAGTAACACTAAAGGGAACGAACAGTACATACCAGGAGCGAAACCAGTTCTTTATCGGGGGGGGGAGCTAAGTTGATAACGAGAGTGGGGGAAATCAGAAAAAATGGGGGGTTGAGTCCGAACAGGTGATGATCTACTTTCGAGACTCAGGGGGCGGGGAAGTCACAAAAAAATCGAAGAGACCACGGGAAATATGACCTCGGGTTTGCAGACACGGAAAAAAATTTCCCTGGGGGTTTATTTTTTGGACATCATAAAAGTCAGTCATTTACCAAATGTAGCGGTCATGGAAAGGAAGTGCAGCGAAGGAAAAATTTGAAAGGGACAAAAAGTTCCCTGAAGGGACTTCTAGGGGTCGGGGTGAAGATCAGCACTTGGGACATCAGAGGAGGAATTTCGGCGCGCGACAATCTTCGATTGGACTTTCATGACTAAACGTTTGGCCTGCGGGCACGGGCGAGTGGAAATTAGGGGGGGTTTTCCAAAACACCTTTTGTGGAATGCGGGGGTCGACGTGTGGAGGGAGGGCTTAACCGTGGAAGATGCTCCTTTAGGAGGGTCGACGGGAGAAGGATTCCCAAAGAAAAATCCGTAAGCGGTAAACATGCCGGCTGATCTAGAAAAGATAGAATGAAGAGACGTCTTAAAAATCTGTCCCGAGGGGGACGATGAGGGGAACACATAGAACGTTGGGAACTAGCGGGCTCAATTCTCAGGAGAGTTAGTATAATGAGAAAAAGGAAAGCTTCAACTGGTTGAGGTGTCCTCTTAGAAAGGGCCCGTCACTGATCCACTCCACTGGAATCAAAATTCTCGGACAGGTTGCAGAAGGGGGGGAAATCAGGTGGGGGTCGATGGGGTCGGGAGCAAAAGGAAGAATGTTTCACGCGAGGAGTGGTATCTCCATCATCCCTGACATGCTGAGGAGGCCTTGCACTGGGGTTTCCTAAGGGGGTTTGTGTCAGGGTGGTTTTATTAGAGAGGGGAATTGGCCCCTATGTCATCTTGAGTTCCCACTGACATAATGGACAGTTGTGTGAGGAGGGTTCTGTTAAGACTACTGGTTCCAAAAGACTCTATAAAAATGGGGGAGAAAAACCCGGGGGCCAAATGCCTTAGCAAACAAGCATTGATATTAATAGAGGCAGGGGCGGGCAACACAGAGAAAAAGGGTCAAGAGTTCGTCAGGAAGGATTTGGAGTCGGGGGGGAGATTTTGTGGGTTGGGGGAACAAGCATGGCAAAGGAAAAAGTACATGGAGTAAAACCACTAAAGTCATGAGGAGTGCGAAAGGAAAACTCAAACAAATTATAAATATCGGGCCATCGCCCGAAGTTTCCGGACTGAAGGATGGCTGAAAGGGACCAATCTCTCCGATCCACTACGTCACGGAGGCTTATCAAGGAAAGTCTGATCGGCCCAGGAGGTCGTCTTAATTCTAAGAGTTGACCTCAACTCAGCTAGAAGTTCGGAAAATGGTAGGGGGGAGGCTGGGGAGAGCCCAACGGGAGGGGGAAGCTTTCCATCTTTGTCTGGAACCCACCACGATAAGCGCCGCACGCAGATTCCTTACGGAAGAGGGAAAGGATAAGAGGAACAAGGTGTACGCTGGTACGATGTCTTTGACAGCGGCCCGATAATCCTCGAAAAAACGAGGAAAAAGAGAAAGCTACGATGCCAATTTGAGAATCGTAAAAGACATCGGGGACTTCACATCGTCACCGGTAGGTCCAGAAACCTTCCAAAGGTCTGCACTGTGAAACGTTGCTGAGAGCAGAGGTGTGGGCAAGACAAAATGACAGCATCACAGGGGGACAGTTTTGGAGTAACCGAAGACACATTGGGCTCAAACTAACGTTAAAAGGAACGGGAGCTTGAGGGGGTCCTCGTAGAATTCCCAGGACTAGGTCAAAGAGATGTACGAATTGAAGTCTATCAGTCCCTAACGGACGTTGATGAAAAGCGACTAGGGAATTTGAAAAAAAAAAACGGGGAGCCTAAATGCGGAATTAAAGCCGAGGGGGGCGAAGGGTTTGGGAGGGGGGAAAAGGCAAGCCTCAAAGGAATCCATTGGGAGATACCCTACAGTCCTAGTCGGCAAAGAGGGCCAACCAAAAAAGGTACCAAGCTAGGAAAAATCAAAAGTCCCAATAACCAATCATAAAAAATTGTGCCCTCCTGAGCACGCCCGGTAGTCACATGGTCATTGGGGATTGCCTGGGCTGTTTAGGGGAAGAGGGGTTATCGGTAAATGGGGAGGACATGTAGATGCGTAAAGAACTGCAGGGTTTGTGTCCCTCGCAAAGAGAAATATTATCAGCGGAAGAATGACAAAGGTGTCCAATTTGGATGAAAAAAACCAAAAAAAAAAACCGCCGAATGGGGAAAAAGGTCTAAAGAAAAAAAGCCGATGCCCGAAATAGGCCTGCATGGATTGCGTAAAAAGAATACCGCGGTAAAAAATTGCGGATTTTGGAAAATAAAAAAAAACTCTGAAAAAAACACATGGCCGAAAAAGGGGGGGTTATGGGGTGGAAGTGACGGGCCCCTGGAGACCAGAAAATAACTAGTGAAAAATTACTTTGAGCAGATTTTATACGAACGGGCATACTCAAGGGGGAATCGGCTGGAGGTACACCGGAAGATATGCGACGGCACCGAGGTTCGTCCGCAGGAGCGCAAAAGCATAGACTCTTTGAAAAAAAAAGAAAATCCGGCAAAGGGAGGGGGGGAAACGGGACTTCGGGAAAGGAGCGAATTGACCAGGCTACCGTCGCCCAAAAATCGCGCAAGAAGAAGAACGGTTTCAGCCAAGCTGGGAAAAAGGTGCCACGTCGCTGGAAAAAAAAAAAGAAATAAGGGGGAAAAGCCCAGTGCACGATGGCCATAAAGTGTTAGCTGAAAGCCAATAAAATGGGTAGGCAAATGCTGAGAAGACGAATAGGAAAGGCCTGCTCAATAACACGACCAGTACATAAAAGAAAGCTAATTCTAATTACCAAAACAGTCTTCATTCGTTCATCTTCAAGGAGCGAGCAAGGTCAAGGCTTGTGCCGGAGAAAAAAAAACAATTCTCGGGCACGGAGAACTGAATGCGCAACCAGGTGAGCTTTGCCGGGGAAAAGTGGGAAAAAAACTCCGACGAGGAAGAGACCGCAGAAGAAGAACTGAGCGGAAAAACCGCTATAGTGTTCGATCAAGCGCGTCATCACCTTCGGGCAAGAAGACGAACGTGGGGGGTGTGAAAGTCAGGGAAAAGGAAGTCTTGCAGACTGACCTCGTCGGAAAGCCTAGTTACTTCCAAGACCGCCTCCAGTGAGTAAGAGAAGAAGCGAAAAAAGCTTGAAAGGCAACACGAAAAGGGCTCGAGAGAGTCAGATAACAGTGTTCTGAACAAATCTGGAAGGGGGGGCCGCAAGAAAAAATCTGCGCGAAGTATCCGGCAAGCAGTTCGATAGATTGCGCAGCAGCATACGAGACCCCGGGTTACTGCGCCCACGGTAGGAAAGGACTCTGCGCGGCCCCGTGCAATACGAAAGAGAAAACCAAACGCTTTTCTAAGGAAAATCAAAAAAATACGGGGGGAGTCAAACGGACATGCAAACGTGGCGGTGAAGTGAGACGTTCAAAAAGCGATGGGACCATCGGTGGGGGCGTCGTCGCGGAAGGAAAGGGGAAGATCGCTGGGGGGTCGAAGGCGATGATGGCTGGGCCCGGAAACTCGTCCGGAGAGAAAAGGATTGAGAAAAGGAAGCGCAGCAAAGGAGATACAGGGAGGAAGGTCGTTCATGGAGGGGGATCACCTCTATCGGGGGGGAGGGATGATCTATCCAGAGGACTCGCCGGCGTCGCCACAAGAAAAAAAGCTGAAGGAAGGATCTTCAACGAGAGAGAGTTCATCGCCGTCATTCCGCGAGGAAGAAATGATCTAACACTGGAATCAGACGATATAGAGAAACTATGAAAAAAAGCAAAAAAAAAACCTAACAGAAAGGCTCGTTGAAAGGAGGGGCGTACTGTGTCCAACACTCGCGGAAAGGGCGTCCACCATCAAAAAAATAAGTTTTGCACTCAGAAAGAGGCATCTCTTCCTCAGGGGGTCGCAACAAGAATTTTGGCTTCTGAAGGGTGTCAAGAAAGGAAGGGGCTCTCAGTCAAGGAAGGCCTGCGGAACATAAGAAGTTCCGTCGTGCCAGGTCTCCCGAGCAGCTGGGAAAAACCCACCGAAGGGGAACCGACGAAGGAAAAAAGCATCACATGATGTTCGGAGAAGAAACTTGTCGCGACCCCTGAGAAAACGGTGCGCAGTAGAAAAAAAAGAACATTGAAAGACTGGAAAGGTGATGGGGGGAAGAATGCCGGGAGGACAGCGTTTGAGGAGGTAGGTCCCCGTCAAGAAGAACACAGGCGGCTATCATCAGGCATCAAAGCTGCTCGGTAATGCAGGAGAAAAAGAGCAAGGAAACAGTTCCCGGTGGGACGGAGGGGGGGAGGGGCCTGTGCTACTGTAGGAAAAAAAGCCACCGAGAGCTTCGGAAAAGTGTCGCTGCAATCAGCAGAAACTCCTGGCTATGAAAGGGCT
>Ga0179593_1759076_pt1 | contig 11562 bp, 7 predicted proteins | sample CZODoug2_1_08_16_FD_185931 | JGI IMG/M metagenome (GOLD analysis project Ga0179593, IMG submission 185931) | Vadose zone soil fungal communities from Angelo Coast Range Reserve, California, USA - CZODoug2_1_08_16fungal (PacBio error correction) | ecosystem: Environmental > Terrestrial > Soil >...
AAAAAGTGCCAAAGAGAGGAACACCTGGACGGGGGGATTTGGGATGACGGCAAAGCGGTGCGGGGCATCTCCTCGTCGAAAGATAGGTGAGGGGGTACTTGCTGCTAGACAGGATAACTCTTACACATCTCGTCGGAGAAGGAGAAAGCAATGCCGGTCGAAAGGAAGAGAAGTGACAAGTGGCTTTTACTGGGAAGAGGGGGAGGTAATACTACATTGTTTGCGCAGGAATGAAAAAAAAGCAGGAGGCAGGACGCGGAGAGGGTACTCATCATTTGAGAATTAGACTCAGGGGGGTGGGGACTTCTGGCGTCGCAAACAGGAGCTTAGAACAAAAGGAATACTCAAGAAAACAAGAATGCAAAAAAAGCGGCGCTTTACCGAAAAGGAGAGTGCGGGGATTTTATTGGGGAAAGAAAAGACCCGTGGGGGGCTGCGATGGATTTACCCTATTGCATTGAAATAATGGCTACACGGAGGAAAATGATAAGGAGGGTGACCGAGGGGACAATTTGGAGCCAGTGATCGTTTGCTACACGAACAAATCTAAAAAAGGAAGTGAAGAAGCGCGCCGCAGTTGCGTACGGAGGAAGTAAAAAAGGGGAATGGTGAAAGTCTCTACATCAATTTCGGTGCGTCGAATAAGTGGAAACGGAAAAGGGGAAGAAAAAAGACGTCAAGAGGGGTTACGTGGTATCACTCGCTAAAAGGGGGGGAGAGATCGCGAAGGAGAAAACAACAGCGAGCGTGGGGGCGCGGGAAGCGCTGCGAAGAGGGCAAAGGAGGGAAACCTACTCTCATTTTCGAAGAAACATGGAAGAGAGGAGATGAGGAGGAGCGATTCCTTCTTGGAAACAGAATCTAGAAAAACGAGAGAGGAAAACACTGTAATTGCGCTTCTCTCATGGGTGCGTCGAATTTCGCGCCGGCAAAATGGGGGTTTTTACCTTCGGGTCATTTCTGCCGGCGGTAAAGGAGATTCAAGTAAGCGGAGGAAAGGAGGAGCGACATAACGCAACATTTGTGCCCCGGAGCCCTGACCTGTCTAAGGTGGGTCGTGGAGGGGGACCGGGGGCGGAGGCAAGGAGACTTGATGCTCTCGTTGGGGGGGGGGGGGGGGGGTTTGTATGGGGGGGAGGGGAGGTGAAAAGGTGAGGGGTTTCTACAGGATGAGGCAAGGACTTACGGGTTCTTTATGAGGAGGGGTGGGGAATGAGCTGCTCCGGTTTTCAAATATGAATAGACCAAAGAGGGGGATAGCAAAAGAAAAGCGCTCCTCATAAGGCTGGCTCTTTTTTCACAAGTGTTCGAAGGGGAAAAAAAAAAAAATTATCAAGCTCTGGGACAAGGTATAGGGTGATGGGACAATTCCAACGGGGCTATCTGCCTGGGAAGATGGAAGGGGAGAAAAGGAAGTCAGTTGATCATACATAAAACACCAAGAATGGGGACTGGGACCAGGAGAAAAAAGAAAAATATAACTGCTACAAAAGGAACAGTATTTGAGATGGGCAGATACAAAAAAATAACGGGGAGCAAAAGGAGTTCTCGGCCAGTGGCGAGTGATGGGTTGAAAGGGGGAGGGGACCACAATTGATAAAAAACGGGGGGGGAGAGGCAATGTTGAATACGAGGGATTGAAGAACCTGATGTGCTCTTGCCGGAGGGGATACGGGGAAAAAACAGCCGGAGGTCAAGGGCACTATCTGGCACGACGAGAGTGGAACGGCCTAGGAGAAGCAAGAAAAGGGGGGCCTGGTAGGGCTCCCATCCAGGGCTGAAAACGGGAGTGCAGAAGGGTTGAAGAAAAGGACCACAAGGGACGTACCTTCATTTGCTCAACGCTTGGTACTGAAGAAATAGGAGGGAGGGAAGGAAAGAGAGGAAAGGTTTCACCGGCAGGCTCAGTCCCGGAAGGTGAAATAACTCGTTTCACCGGCACCATACCGTGGGGAGTGACGGACTCGAAGGTTGTACAAAAGAGGGAGGGCAAAATCCCTGGGCGGGAAAACGGCTGCATCGCTCGGTAAAACCCGCATTGGGGGAATCAAGAGGGAAAAGGAGTGCAGGCGGTTGTTTGCACCGGGGGGGAGGCAACAGAAAGAATGAAGACGAAAAGGGGTGGGGGTCCCGAGTCCAAAACCGGCGGGACCTTGGATCGGAAACCAAGAAACTTCGCTTTGGACGGGAAGGGGAAAGGAAAAGGGTTTGGGGTCAAAAAAGGACGAAAAATCCTGGTTCCCGCAGTGGGCGACAACTCTCTCGTGGTCAACGTCAGATAAAAAGGGGGGAGGGAAAAAGGTGGGGGGCCACAGGAGTTCCCAATCAACTGGGGGAAAGTTGAGAAGGAGGGGAACCAGATCAATCTCTTTGGAATGACTGGAATGAACTCACCTCACAAGCAGTTGCAACTACTGTGGGGACGGGAAGGGAAAGGGGGGTGTAAAAATCAGTGCCCACAATCCCTGGGCTACAGCAGTTCGAATCGAGTTAATGCCCGAAAGAGGGCGTGAGGAATTTCTCTACGGGGGTTGTGTTTCAACCAAGTATGACTGAGTCGGAGGGAACAGGCTTCAAATAAGAAAGGGGGCTTTACTGAAGTATCGACCGGGGGGGAAAGGCAGCCAATAGGCCGTCGTGAATAGGGGCCCAAACAGGAAGGGGAGTTCATTTCACAATAGTCTCTGGGGTCAAGGCAATCGCGGAGGTACTGTTTGAGTCTCCCGGGGTGAAAGCGAATCGCTCGGGGGGTCCACCCCGGCACAGTGCGAACAAAGGAAGGGGAAAAAAAGTGGATAGAACCCCAGGTTGGTGTCAACGGGTGCATAAGTGTTTGTCACCGGGAGGGGGGAGAGAATGACGCGTGAGGGGGGGCAGATCTACGGCAAAGTAGTTTCCGGGTTCTTCAAGTAGAGGGGGAAAGAAGAGGAAAGAAAGCGGGCAGGAGAACTATTTAAAGCTCAATAGGAAAAGAAAAAGAACAAAAAAAGGAGGATTATCAAAGAGAAGCCTGTTAGGCCGAAGATGGCCCCTGGGCCATAGAAGGGAAAGTGAAAGACAGAAAGGAGGGGGAAAAGGAACGAATAAACCAGAAGGGTAAAGTACTCTGCCAAGGTGAGGAAAAGTCAAAAGTTTACACCCAGGGGAAAGGATACAAAAAAAGAAACAGAAGGTCGAGCACGAACAAAGAAACACGATTGAGCACTGCGTATCACTATGAGAAAGGACCTCATAGACTTGAAGAAGCCAATCGATGAGCACTGCCGGTGACCAAAAGGGAGCACCCGGTCCACGCCAGGATTTTGCACTGAGGGAGATGGGAAGAGTGGTCACTTCTACGTGGGAAAATCGAAAAGTGAAGGGAACAAGGGTGGAGCACTTCCGGGGTGCACCGAGCAAAAGATGGACACCAAAACTTCCCGTAACGAAAACTATTTGAGCACTGCCGCACCGGCGATGAAGAAAGTCACAAGGGATTGGGACGGGGGTGACAAAAAACCGGTGCTTAGCAATCTTCACGGAAGAGTGAAGGGCAGTTTGGAACCGGTTCCACGGCACTTCCCGTCACAACAAGCGATTGAAGCTCCGGGAAAAAGGAAAGGGTGGGCAAGCCTTTCACGCCAATTGGGCAACTGCCGGGTGAAAGCAAAGGAAAGACACGACGGGGGAAACCGGAGGCTTTAGTGAATGACTGCGGGGGGAAAACACAAAACGGAGAAAGGACAAGAAACAACCTGTCGGGAAACCTCCCCCCAAGAACCAAAGAGAACTAAAGGGGACACCGGATGCTTGAAAAGCCGTTCACACCCCCATTGAGTTGTTCCTGCCTTAACAAAGGGCGTCCCAGAGGAACAGAGGAAGGGGAAAACTTCCGGTGACATCCACCGGTCGAAAAACTCCCGGCCAACAGAGACACGACCAGGGGACGATTTAGCACACGTCCACCCCAGGAAGGGTGCGAATGGAAAAGGGCCAAACGTCAAAAAAAAACCCCAGGCACAAGTCTCACCAGTGATTGGGGAAATTACAGAAAAATCGTCACTGCAGACACCCAGGGACGGAGCACGCCGTGGAAAAAAAAAGGGGGACAGAAGCAGCCGGTAACTACAAATAGAGAAGCCCTTCAGGTGACAAGTGTAGAAGGGGGCAAGTACTCCCCTTATTTGAACTGCCGGGGACAAAAAAGAAAAAAGACTTAAAGAAGAAAGAGAAGGGAGAAAAGACCAGGCCAAGGAGATTGTAAAAAGCCTGCCCTCCACTCAAGGAAAAGCCTAGTCCAATATAGTGTGACCTTTGCAGCCAAAGCTGAGGCTAGGGGGGCAAAGAAAACTGTAATGCATACATTTCATGCAAAGTAAAATAGAACATTAAAAGGCCGGGAAAAAGCAAACTCAAGTGCAATCAAGGGGGGAACCGGAGAAAAGGATCTGACGAAGGGAGCGATTGATGCGCGTACGAAGAAAAAAGGGGGTTGGGGAGAAAAGGTCCCGCCAAATGTTAATTTACGAAAATGTACAATGGCCGCAAATCGCTAACCTCCGGTGACCCAGAAAAGGTTTGGGGATGAGTCCACAGGGCCCAAACATCATAATGACAGGTAAGCAAAAACAGGAGCGGGGGGAAGTAACTCAACGTTGATACCGGCACCCAGGATTTCATTGGGGAGTTTTCCCTAACTAAATCATAAAAATTGGGGGGGAAGAGCAAGGGAATGGGGGATTAATAGAAAAATCAAAGAAAGAACCCGACAAGGGATGTGAATGGGAACAGGAGCAGCCTTATCTTGAAATAACCGTGACACCATAAAAATTAGTAGCAAAGGGGCCGGTCTGAAGGGTAAACCACGTCCATTCCTCATTAGAATCAGGGGGTCTGACAAAAGGGAAAGGAAAGAAAAAAATCCGACAACTGAAAATTCGCAACCATTGTGCGGTTCGAGGGAAAGGGATAAAGGGGGGGAAGGGGACTAAAAAAAGGGGGGGTAAAGCTCCAAAAAGGCCGAGGAGAAGAGGTGAAAAAAGAAGGGACGCCGGCGAAATGACTCTGGAGGTACACCGAATCAACCTGACCGGAAGGAAAGAAGACGGGGGAAAAGACGCGGAATCCAGCTTTCACATAGATTGAACGCCGGGAAGGGAGGTTCATCAAGACGGAAAGAAAGAAGGCAGGTAGAAGGTAGAGCTTCTCTCCATGATGGGTCTAATAGGTTGCGGACAAACAAAGAAGTGAGTGTCGTACGCTCTTCCTAAAGCGCGGCTTTGGGCCTCAGGAATCGGGGAGGAAAAGGAAAAAACAACGTCCTATTTATCCCCCGTCATAAAAGACGAGGGTCCCGGTCTGCCTGTGTGAAGAGGTCGCCGGGGCGAAGGGAGGAAGGAACGGAACACTTCAACGAGATTCTTGGGACAGAAAAGGAGGGAAGCGAAAGGAAAGAAAAGCTAACTCAAGAGGTCCGTCTAGAAGCGCGGTTCTGGGAAAAAAAAGAAAAGCTAAACTGGAGCAGGGGGTGGAATGGGAAAGGAAGGATCAGGGAACATTAACATTAGGGGACACTCTGTCAATAGGTAAATCGCAAACACAACAGCTGGAGAGACGCCCAAGAAGAAAAAAACAGAGGGGCGGGTAAGAAGCCAGCTTTGACAGGAGAAGGAGGTTTTTTTTAGGGACTTGGGGGGGGGCCCGAAGTAGGCCGGCTGCGATTCGCCCTAAGACCCATACCTGGGCCGGAAGTAAGAAAAAATGCCAGGACAAGGCTACGCGGCAGGCTTTAAGGAAAACCGCTTAGCGGGATCCAGGGGGACATGACACGTAGGCCCAGGCAAGACCGTCTCGAAGGACTTGAGGGACGGCGGAGAAAAGGAGATGAGAGCCGGGCCTGGCCGGGATTAATACGAAAAGATAAAAACGGGGGGTGAAACAGTGGGCTTCTAGCCCTAAATACAACACGGACACACAGCCAAAGGGGGAGGGAATGGAAAAGACACGGGGTACAACTCATACAAATCAAAATGACGTCCATGTCGCCGAGGAAGAATGTTTAGGGGATCTAGAGGACAACAACAACTATTAGGAGAAATATAGAAGAAGAGTCACAAGAAAAAAAACAAGCGGAAGGAAACAGAAAAGGGGAATTGTATTATGGCGCTGGTTCGGTCAGCTAAGCGAGGCAAAAAGCAGACTTTTTTTGTACTTCGGGTCTCCTAAGCCATACCTATCGGAAGGGGAGATGAAGGGGAGGGTAGAAAGGGATAGCCTGTCGATAACTCTTTAGCACGGTCGGGGGGGGGAAAACGGGCAGCGGTAGTACTTTCTACTCATTGGATTGACGAAAAGTCGAGGCACATGAAAACGGACCGGCTGATAGGTGTCCCAGCCTCTTTGAAAGGGAAAAGGAAAACATAATTGTTCTGGTATGGGAATCAAGAAATTAAGGAGGGAACAAAAGTGAGAATAAAACAACGTCATTCTACGCCAAAGCGGCTCTTAAAAAACAAGGAAAGTTATTGTGCATGTCTCCACACGTGATGCGGGGGGGGGTGAAGAAGGGGGGGCATAAAAACGTTTACTTATCATGATGATTAAGGGTGAACCGGAACACTTTGCCAGGGTAGGGGACAAAAGAAAAGAGAGCGGGCAAAGGGAGTAGTGACGTCCCTCCATAATTTAGAAGGAGTCATGGACAGGATCTCGTGAAGTTGTTGGGAAGGGGAGGGCAAAGAGAACTTGCGGAACGGGAAAGTGAATCAAAGGGAAAATGCGGGAAAAAAATCGGCTGCATACGGGGAAGATCGGGGTTGAAGCGGGGGGAGAAGGCAAAAGCAAAGCGATCTTTAGCAAGCTCGTCGATCAACACGCAGTTGGAAGAAGAGACGCCGACGATGGTCGAAAGACCCTAAGGAAGAGACCCCACGAACTGTCTCTGGCCGGAGGGGCTAGAGGAGGGATGAAAGAATTAAGGAGAGATACTCGCTACACCGATTAATGCGAAGGAAAAGAAGAGCCACTGGGGGGGAAAAGGAGAATAAAATCCTTCACGTTTGTATGTAAGTCCGGTCGACTGCCGCGGGGGGGGAAAGGACTAAAAAAAGGGGGAGGGCGGAGAAAGAACTCAACATTTTTAAACCTCCAATCCAGTGAGCAAAGGAAAGCCAAAGAGGGGCGAACAAAGGGTTGCGGATTTTCCTGCGGAGGCGTCCGACCTGATGCAAAAATCGCACTTCAAGGGAGGATTGAAGGAGTGGGAGGGGGCATTGAAATAATGACGCGGGCGTCTGGAAAGCAGTTCTTGGAAGGAAAACGAATCAAGTGAAAAGAGAGGGAGTGGAGGAGAGCCGAAAGAAAGCTCCTAAAAGGTTTTTGGAAAGGAAAATTGAAAAGAAAATGATAATATGGATGCCACGGTCAGTTAATTTCCCGGAGGCCTTCCAACGCTAGCTCCTAATGAGGGCGGGCCATGTGGGGAGGGAGTTCATATAAAACTACTGGCTGGAAAGGTAGAGGGACAGAGGAGAAATTATATCTACAACTACAAATTCCCGTATTGCAGCAAACGCAAAGCGATCGGAGCAGCTCACAAAGCGTCGAGGCCATTGTCGGGTGGGTTGACAAAGAGAGAGGGGAAGGGGGAGGGGGACGGATCAAATGGTTTAATTCCACTACTTTAAGTGCAGAGGAAAAACGCTAAGGTGTGACAGCGTAGTCGGAACTCAGCCTGCTGGCAAAGGGGGGAAAGCTATCTGGGGGGGATGACCATCGGCGAGGCGTGGCAAATCTCGGTGTCTGGGAAAATAGGGAAGAATCGACCGGTTGGTGGGGCACCGAGGGAAATCCCTGGAGAAGAGTTAAAAGGGGGAAAAGGAATTCAAGTTCTTGAGGAAATAGAACGGGTGTCCACCTGCATTTCTATGAAAGGGCGGGGGAGAGAGGATATTTTTCAAAGGTAACTGTTTTTGGGCGTGGGTTAGAATTGGTAACCTGCCGCCCAATCCCGCTCAGAAGCCCATTCGTTGGCACACATCTCACATCATCTTCCGTAACGGGGGTGGGGGAACGGCAGTCCCCAAATCCGGAAGGTTGAAAAGATCGAACGTGAACGGCATTTCCCAATCCCGGAAGACGGGGGGGGCAGTTGGAAATGAATCCGCGAGGGTTCCACGAAGAAAGGACAAGGGAGACCGGGAAGGGTCAAAGACGCGTTGGTGTCAGCATTGCTCAGGGAGGGGGAAAACAGGCTGCATAAAAAAGGCTGGGGAACGGAATTCCCACCTGGGCAGGAAGGGGATCGGCAGGTGGGTTCAGTCAGTGCCCAAGCCCCTGGCCGGTGGACCAAGAGGTGGTCGGGGGGTGTAGGCATGAGAGATAAGCGCGGGGCGTGACGGAAGCACGTTTGGGGAAAAGGGCCCAAAAACTGGGAATGACCCGGGGAAGTTGATCGAAGTGGGGTACCGGAGTTCCCAATCCCTGGGGGGGGTGACAGGATGGAGGACGGCTGTCCGGCAGACAAATCGTATCGTAAAGGGGGAATTGGATAGAGGTGTAAACGGGCGGCTACAATCTCTCTGTGGTGTCATTCAGGGAGATCTCGGACGTTCTCGGACCGGGGTGACAAATGGAAGGGGGAACTCCCCTTGGGACCGCATAATCAAAGGGGCCAGGACGGTGTCTCAATCGGCTCGTTTCACACCGAATGGGTCAGAATGAGTGAGTGTACTTAAAGTGAAGACAAGACTGGTGGGGGGAGGGGTTGTCAACCGGGGGAGGGGGGGAGACCAAAGGGTGGTCAAAAAAGGACGCGCAATCGCTTGGTCTTGTAACTGGGGGGCAAAAAGTAGATCCCTTGTTCACCTGGGGAGGGGCTCACACAGGGAGCTCGGGATAGTCTACTGAAAAAAAAAGGTATTTCTTTGGCACTCGAAGTGCCCCGAGGGAGGACGTCTCATATATACTATTTAATTCTCGGAGAAAGCTCTGACGCAAGACAAAAAAACAAACAACAGGGAGGAGTCAAGAGGGGATAATTACCTTCCGAATAAGGAGAAGTAGGCTTCGGCGCACGGCTGGCGCAAGTTTTCTTGAACCGGGGTACCCGAGAGAAACCTTAAAAGAGGGGGAAAGAAAAAAACGAGGGGGACCGAAACAAGGTAACGGGGAGAAAACGGGGTTACACAACCAGGAAGAAACGAGGAAAAATGCCGGGACCCTAGGCTATTAACACTGCCGTTGAAAACGGGCAAAGGGAACGCCAAGATGAGGCACTGAGGGACCCTATCGAGGGATCATGGCCGGTCACAACCAGTGGAAGAGGACCTTGGGCAACTGGCCGGTACACCACCACGGAGAATGAACCGGGGGAAAAAAGCCCTTAGCACTGCCGTTGGAATACTATTGGGGACAGGCCTGTTAAAATCTAAAGCAACGGCAAGCAGCGTTTTTTGGAACCGGTGGGAGAAATGGACCGGGGGGGGTGGGAGCCCAGGAGAAGGGTAAATTTAATCGAAGGAAAATCACGAAAGGGATGTTGGGAACAAGGCTGGACAAATAAGATCGACACTCCAAAATTTGAGCACTGGCCGTGGCCACCGGGGGGGGGAATAAAAAGTGGGAAAGCACAACAGGGTGGGGTGGTACCGGAAGAGGAGCACTTCAGAAAAACAAAAAATTGGGCAACCGGTGACAACGAGAGGGTGTGCAACACCCAAAGGGGGAGGAGACTAATGGGAAAACCAAGAGGAGGAGCAAGAAAACGAAATGGAATTGACCGTGGAGTGACTCAACTTCCTTAAACTCAGTGGGGGTTTGAAAGGAAACCGTTTACCCCAAAACCTTGAATCAACGTAAAAGGAAATGGAAATGGGGAAAAAAAAAAGAGCACTTCCCCGCGCCTCATGGGGGTCAAGCTTTGAACCTAGCGGAGCAGTTGAAAACAGGATTGTTCACTGCCTGTGACCAACAACCGGGAAAGCCACGGAAAGGTCAACCATGGGGCACTCGGGACCCAAAAGGGGGGGCCTTGAAAACCATGGACATGCAGGCCGGAAACCGAAGGGACTTAAAGACGCCAAATATTCCTGTGAAAGAAGGGGAGGGGAGAAGGACCTTTCACTAAATTCAGCACAACAAAAGAAAAGCAATTCCCGCCTACGCCAATCTATTTATCACTACCATTTTACAACACCAGAGTAAAATAGTAACCGGGGACGCAATCTCAGTGCCAAGAGAGCTTGACGAGGGGCCTGACGGCTGATTGTCACAACCAGGTACTGAAGAAGGAAAGGCGGAAAAGGTGGAAAAAATGGTCTCCGTCAACAAAACCCGGCCACTATTGCCATATCAATGGGGGTCACCGGGGGAAGGAAACAAGGGAAGGGAGAGTACATGGGGTGACTCTGTACTATCGGGGGTGGGTAGCCGACGCCAGAAGAAAAGTACGTTAAGGAAGGGAGTATACAGGGAGCTCTAACTCTATCCGGTGTCCCACAACAAGTTGGGTTGGGGATGAAAGAACTCCAAAGGGGCCCAAATAGCTAATTCGTGCTCCAAAAAGTTGGGAAAGAAAACGAAATACTTACCGGCAGCAGAAGAATTAAAGGGGGAAAGTTAAGACTAAAGAAAGGGAAGGGGGTGAAAACCGATCGGATTAATGAAAAGTCAAAAAACGGGGGAAACTTCTCAATTCATATTTGGGAAGCGCAGAAGGGAGAAGGAAAGAGGCTCCATAGAAAGGCCACGTCAGTCAGGATCATTGCCGTCTAGAAAAACGAAAAAAAAAAAGTCCTTCAATGAACGCTGTATCACACGAGGTGCGAGCATAAAAAAAAACTCGAAAAAGAAAAAAAGAGAAGGCAAATGGGGGAGTGAGGGAACAGATTTCCTGTCTCGGAGAGGGGGGAATTGAAAAAGGAGAAAACAGGGCCGATGCGCCTTTCTTGAAGATACATTCCAACGAAGAAGAAGTAAAAAAAAGAGGGGGAAGGAACGAAAGAAGTGAGGAGGGAAGCGCTAGCGCAGCGCGATCTTCCGTGAAAAAGTCATCGAGATGAGGCAGCGGCTTCAGAGAAAGGGCGAGCGGCGACCAGAGAGAAAGAGGGGGGCCATTTTCCAAAAAAAAGGGGAGGAGTTGATCGACGAACGCTCAATAAGCTCGCGTTGTGTCCTAAAGCAATAAAAGGAGCACCACTTCGCGAAACGAGTTATCACCGGAAGAAAACAGAGCAAGGACGGAAGACGGGTGGGAAAAGTCGCCATCGCGCAAAGAAAAGATTAGCTAAAGAAAAGTCAAAGAGGGGGGGGAGTCCGTATCAAAGGAGGAGAGAGGAGCGGACAAAAGCAAAAGAAAGAGAGGGGGGACGGAGGGGCAGACAGGAGAAAACAAATGTCTCCATGTTCCGGTAAAAAAAAGAAAGGAGGGAGTACCTTTGTAGGCAAGGAAGTGAAGGGGAAATCGCAGCCAAAAAGGAGAAGGAGAAAAATAAATCCAAGACGCCCTAATGCAGGAGGATAGGAGGGGGGGGGTTGACGACTTGTGTCTGCAAGTTATTTTCAAAAAAAGAAGAGAAAAAAAAG
>Ga0179593_1368553_pt1 | contig 11561 bp, 7 predicted proteins | sample CZODoug2_1_08_16_FD_185931 | JGI IMG/M metagenome (GOLD analysis project Ga0179593, IMG submission 185931) | Vadose zone soil fungal communities from Angelo Coast Range Reserve, California, USA - CZODoug2_1_08_16fungal (PacBio error correction) | ecosystem: Environmental > Terrestrial > Soil >...
TTTGAAAAGAGTGGGGGATGAAAAAGAACACTAGCTCACGAGGGAGAAGAGAAAAAGTTGAGGGAGCCTTGTATAAGGGAAGGGCAAACTCAGGATAGAAAGAGAAGTCAGGAAAGGACTAAAAAGCAAGAAGGGAAAAAACATATGTTCATAAAAGAGAGGAAAAAGAAAAAAGAAAGACGACAAGAGATGTGGACAGGGCCGGTATAAAAGTCTCCCTTAGGAAGTCCAGAAAAGGAAGGAGTTTATTCAAAACGGGGCAGCACCAGACGACGAAAACAGAACTCTTCTTTCAGGATATATCCCAGCTTTTGTACAGGCAGATGGGAATGTTTATCGGAAAGCTCCGCTTCCAAACTTGAAAAGAACAGCCCACGAAAGAATTAGTCCAAGCCTTTCGGTGGGGGTAGAGAGAGGTGCTTAAGTATTTATGGCTGAAAAAGGCGGTCCAATCGAAGGTCACTACCGGCCTAAAAAGTTAGGGAAAATAGGAGAAAAAAAATACGGCCAGGCTCTTCAAAAAAAGATCACGTTTTCTTCCTCATGGAATAGGACTTTAAGACTAGGGAGAAGATGTTGGGTAAGGGGATACCTCCGTTACAGCCCGGAAAACAAAAGTGATCGAAGTTCCGGCGCTAAGACAAGATCCAGGGGACGTGGACGGCTAAGACCGTGGGAAGAAGAGCGAAAAATTTTGAAACACAAAGCTCCTTGGGGCTTTAAGAGAAAAACGGAGGCCGTACCTCAGGAAAAAGGCATGGAAAAAAATAAGGGAGGATGGGTACATCTTTAAAGAGACAAAAAAAATAAAAGTCCTGTTGTGTGACATAATTGATTAGACAGGAGGGGGGGGGGATGTAGAGATTGGGCATCGTCTTGAAAGAGGCGGAACCTTCTCACCGGATTGAGTAAAAAGGGGAGTGAGGAGCAAGATGTGATCAAACCTAGGTGAGGACAGGTGACAAAACAAAAACAAAGCGTCCTGGAAGTGGCTTACTAAAGGGGACAGAACCTCTACAGTGCAAATACCTGATATAATGGAATATTAACATAGCCGAAGAAAAGGGTCGACGTACAGAGGGCTAGGATCAAAAGCTCAGGGCTATGAGGGAGTCACGTGTCCACTGTGGTGTTTCTACTCAAAGAAGAGGAAAAGCTGCGACCGTGCGAAGATAGGTGAGGACCAGTAGAAAAGAAAGGAAGGGAGGGAAAAGGCCGGAAGGGAAGAAGAGAAAAGGAATCGAACTATTACAAAAAAGATTTCTTGCGAATGCAAAGCAAACACCATAACGGGAACAGCAAATAAGACCAACGGAGAGGTACATGCCCTAGATAAAAGCTAATCATAAATGCATCGGGACGGAGGTCAGAAAAAAAAAGAAAAAAAAAAAAAAAAAAAAAGGGACCATCTTCTATCTGAGAGTCAACACCACGGGGGGAGGAGGAGATAGAGGCCTCGAAGGGTAAAGGAATGAAGATGGGAATCAAGCCGGGATGCCTTTGGAGGGGGTAAACTATAGCGGGGAGCATGTAATTGAATAGAGATGAACTAGGGAGAAGGTGTATGGGACAGGGGGGGGGAATGAAGGGGAGTCAGAACCGGGGAGGAGGGATTCGAACTTTTGTATACAGCTTCAAAGTCGGGAAGGAAGGTTGAGAAAATACGAGGTTATAGTTGGAGTGATCAAACTCTGTATGATTATCGCAGATGCAGCGCAAGGGGCTTCCCGGAGGGGGAATCGAGGGGGGGATAACTAATTATTCTTAGGAGACCCCAGAAGGGGAAGGAAGGAGAAATACTTCTACGGCATTTTCCTTCGCTTCATCGACGTATATTCAGGGATCAGATAGATTCGGGCCCTTGGGGAGGAAGTAAGGAGGGAACAATAGAGTCGAAGATCAACAAAGTCCACGAACATAGGCAGGCATCGCAAAACATAGGAGTTTCTTTTCCATTAAAAAATTTAAGCCCTTCCCAGAGCAGGGGTTGCCGCAGAAAAGTCCTCACCAGAGCAAAAGAGGGAAGAAGAAAAGGGATTTAAGTTGTACATGTTGTCCCGCAACAGGGCAGGTCAGGCCCAGGGCTACCGCTATTTTTTCAATTCATTCCTGAAAGAAAAAAACATGGCCCGGGGGAGGAAGCAAACTGAAGGAGGAAAAAAACAGCTCTAGGGAAGGCGGGTAACTTGGATGGGGTTAGCTCCCAGGTAGGATCATCCGTAAGGTGAAGGAGAGGACTAAGTTCGGGCCGTCCATTGCGAGAAGCTACTGGGAGGCGGAAGCTGGAATGTATGAGGCCAAAATAAGAGCGAGCAGAGTCTCAAAATATTCCAGGGGGCAAGACAAGTTGGAGTGAGTTGAAGAAGAGGGGGAAATGAAGCTCTACTTAGGGCGATGAGGGGTAATTCCAGGGAATGGATATGGAGAAACTCGGGCAGATGTAAAGCCTAGGACTAAGAGCCGAAAGAAAAGGGTCCCAATGAGCAGTAGTTGGCTGAAAGGTGAGGGTAAAAAGTACGTGGGGGGGGACTTCAAAGCTACGAAAGGGGGTGGTAAGTAGGGGATATATACGTGCCTGAAAGAAAAAAAAGGGGGTGAAGGGATCATGGATTCGTCCCTGGAGAAGGGCGGGGAGGTTTGGGGGGTTATTGTTCGGAGATGAAGGGGAAAGCCGATGTCGCCGGGGGACCTAAAGGGAGGATCTCGGCTCTTCAACACAGGAAGGGAGCAGGGAGAGGGGGGGGCCTTCATGAGAGGATGAAGACTTTGGGGGTATTTAGACGGGAGATGAGGGGAATGGAACCGTCAGAAGGGGCATAGGGGGAGAAGTGGTCATTCTTTTAAGCCACCCGAGGGGGAATAACCTTTGGACTCCCAAGGGCGCAGGTCTGAGGGGGGGGATAGAACCTTGGGCAAAGAGAATAATAATATAGCCGAAAAGCCCCTCCGAAACCGGAGGTCCACACCCATGTATTTTTAAGATAATGGGGGGGGGGGGGAGTGTACAGGGGGAATTTCATAGAAAGACTGGTGATGGAGGACATATCTATTTTGGGGGGAGAATCCTCCTTTAAGGGGGGGGGACTGTTTCTTCGGCTTCAACTTCAAATAGAATAAGGGGGAAGGAACGAATTTGGGGAGGGGGGGGAGAGGAAATGGGACTTTTCAGGTTTTCTCTTTTTTGAATGAGGCCGAACAATGTTGGGTAAAAGGATCGAGCACACAAAAAAAAGTAACAATAAGAGGGGGGAGGAAGATCAAAATGGGAAGTGGTTCAGAAGGTAGGCACCCTATGACGTGATAGTAATATAAAGGAAACATGAATGAATATTTGAGCAACCACACATTCCGAGATTCAGAGGGGAGGAGGGGGAGAAAGGAGGGGGGTTGGAAAATATGGTCAAATAAGCAAACCTGCTGGGTCTCCTATAATAGAGGGAAAGGATAGGGGGTGCGATGATTAGTGCAGGAGGCAAAGCAAGGGAGAAAGACTGCTTTCATCAAACGAGTCGAAATGATGATGGAGGGGGAAAAACGTCTTCGTAGGGAAGATGCCCGGAGGAAGATCGCACCGGGAAAATCGGAATGATATACGTCACTCATGCAAGGGAAGGCTCACAGTAAAGAGAAAAAGTTATGACATGATGGCGTTGGAAAAGAGTCATATGATTTAGAGAAACTTAGCGGAAGGGGGATTTGTGTCAAAGAAGTGCTGTGGGGGGGGTGCGGGGTCAGTTTAAGACCAGCGGGGAGGAAGGATACTCAGGTGACGATGCTGCTGGAGGGGAGGTCCACTGGGAAGGAGCAGAAAGGGTTTCAATCTTTGGGGGGGGGGTCGCTAACCTTATTTAAAAAAAGGACCTGGGGACCGAGGGAGCAGGAGGGGTAAGGACTAGTTTCCTTGGAGAGTGAAAGAACGTCAGAAGGGGGGGAAGCAATGGTAAAACTCACAAAAAAAAGAGGAGAAAAGGAGAGGAAGAGAAATTGATTGTAATCGAAGGGGGGGCCCTGGACAGCAACAACGCCTTCGAAACTGAATCAAGCTCGAAAAGAAGGGAGTGGGTCCCAATCAGAGAGCATAAAAAAGATCAAAAAAATGGAGCATGGGACGTTTATTACGAAAAGCCACCGGGACAGAACATTCAAGAGCGTGGGGAAAGTAGAAACATTCGGAACCTACGGGGATAACAGCTAAAGAGAAACACAACGAATGTGGCGACAAACCACCGACAGCGAAGTTGTCAAAAAAGATCCATTAATGTGGGGACAAAGAGCGAAAACCATGGCCTCACCCTTGGTATCGTACCGGGGGATGCTAACTGCCTATCGAAGGGACCCCGGGAGCCTTCATTCCGATGGTTAAGAGGGGGGGGAAGATGGATCCTGCATTCATGAAGGAAGATCGAGTTCAAAGAGCAATCATGGTAAGAAAGAAGTTTGAGGGAAGAAGGAAATATAGAAATACTGGCACGACTGCATGAGAAAGAACGCAAAAAAATCCGCAGTCACGGAAGATAGGAAGAGCGGAGTAGAACAAAAAAAGAAAGCCGGGGTAATTGATATTTGCAAACCACACACGCAAGGAGAGCCAAGCACCTGAAAGAAAAGAGAGGGCCTTCCTCAGTGGTCATCAGCGAAAAGAGGGGGTAAATTCCATGGTTAGTGAAGAAGAGTAAATCGGGACGAACAGACAATGGAGGTCAAAACGGATTCCTTCCGGGCTTCTCTTTACTTATTTGGGGCTGGGGGGCGCGAGTAAGCAGGACAGAAAGGAGCTTTGGAAAAAGTATCAACCCCGATTAAAAAGAAAAAGAAAAGAGAAAAAAAGGTCTCCAAATTCGGGCCATGCTCTCCCGAAGTGGCGGAAGGGGAAAAAAAAGTCATACAACCGAATAGTTTCAAACCGGAAGTAACTGCAAGAAAAGGAAGGACGGATCAAAAGGAATCAGAAAAAGATAAAAGCGAGGGAAGCCATGATGGGGGGGGGGGTGGGACGACAAGGAGAGGAGTAGCAACACGGATAACCATGTACGGACCGCGCCCTCACTCCCTGCGGGACCGAAAGGAGGGGAAGGGGGGAGGACTTGGGCCCAAAACATCAACACGATGAGGCAAGGGTAAGGTCAATAAGGCGCCGGGGAGAGAAAGAAGAAAACCCTCGTCTCTGTCAAAAACTCAATCCATAGAAAGCAACCGGAAGTAGAACACTAGTGGCTTTTGAAGTGGGACATTACCCTTAATGAGGGAACGATCAAGAAGGGAAAAAAAAGCAGGGGGGATTGGGGAACAGCGGCTAGGGAAGAAAAAAATAAGACATTACTTGGGAGAATGTCAAAGGAGGGGGGAGCGACCTTAAAAGAAAAAAACTCTATGTATAACAAAAGAGCTAAAACTTTACAAGGGCAGTGCTGGGAAGGGGTTATAGAAAGTAGTCTGGGGGGAAAGACACTCCAACACGAAAACCGAAAGCAGGGTAGGGGAAGGGGGGGGATATAGGACTTTGATTTCTAAGATGAAGTTCAAAAAAAACGCAGGGAAAGAAGGGGATCGGGGCTGAAAAGTAAGATGACGGCAGGTAACTGCTCAAAAGAACGATAAGATCCGTTGTACTGACCAGGAGAAAGTGTTGAAGGGACAGTTCTCTATTAAAAAATGGGAGAAAGTAAATTCAGCCAGGCTCAGAAAAGATCGGAAATGTAAGGCTCTCAAACGGAAGCACGATCCTGATACTCTTGAGGCTGGGAGCAACAGAAGGGAACACAAGGAACCGAGAGTTCGAGGAAAAGACTCATTGGTCTTTTAAAAGACCCGGCAGGGCCTGTCCTGACTGTCATGACAAGGTTGGAAATAAGGAGGGGAAAAGGGGTGAGGCCTCAAGAGAGGAAAATACGCCATTTGTTTTTTGTAAGGACAGGAACTGGGGGGGGAAATGTAGTAGAGTAATGTGCAAAGCAGGGGCAAGGCAGAGAAACCTGCTCGGACAAGTAGTAGGAGGTTGGGGAGTGAGGAAAGAAAAAGTCGACGGGACCTGAAACCCTATGTGTGAGTTGATCGTCCGACACGGCCATGAAGGGCGCGCAAGGACAGACCTCTAGAAGATAAGTCAAATACTGAATATACGGCATCTGATGGAAGAAAAAAATGAAAAGAAATCGATCATAAGGGGAGGAGGGGATCAAGAAGAAGTGTATTCTCCCATTGTGGAGTCCAACGTCTCAAGGGGGAGGCTTCCCCAGAAGCACGGCTGGGGAAAACTAAAGAGATAAAAGAGGAAGGTAACACTTCACGTTTATACCTCCGTGACCGGGGGCAGACAGGAACACGTTAGCCGATGATACCAAAAAGGAAAATCGAAGCGGAACAACCGCTTAGAGGGAAGGGCAACGGCAAAACCGGGACCCCGATAAGACCCCGTTATGAGAATTAGTAACAGCTTATCGAAGAAAGAGAAATGCATCGGAAAGAAATAGCGAAGACTGTCCCGTACAATTGATAGACCAGGAGGAAATAGACGCGCACAACGAAACAACAGGAAAGGTGAAAAAGTCAGAAGATGCAGAAAGAAGGAATGTTAAGGACAGGCGAGGATGGGGGGGAGCCGCCGTCAATGAATTTATAGGAGAGGACGAAGAGCTGTAAAAAGGGGAAGAGAAATGGATGTGTCTTATCGGCCCCGAGGAACAGAGGGGTGGGTTAAAGCTTCTCGAAACAGAGCAAGATAGAGTCGATGGTACCAGTGTGTAGAGAGAAAAAGAGGCATGTGAGGGTCAAGCCCCTCACGAGGGAAAAGAAAAGGGGGTTGCAAAAGCAGACAAGATGGATCTTTCAGTAAAACGACCGTGCTCGGAAAAGGAGCCGGGGATAAAATATCTCAAGGGCGAATACATATTTTCGTAAGGGAATCCCCCTCAAGGGGAGAAAAAGAAGAATAATCTCTTCCTTTTCTACAACCTATCCAGTATAAGACAGTATTTGGAAATATCTGATAGGAGGAGGAACCCGAGGAAAAACCAGGAAACGCGCAGTAGAAGACTCACCCTAAAAACATAGGGTGAAATAACGTGCTGTTGTCTGGATACGGCAAAAAGTTACGACCCTTCACCGGGCAAGCGCAGGGGCAAAGGCAAAGAGTCCAGAACACTAAAACAGAAAATTTACTCAAAAGAATGCTATTTCACAATGTGTTAAGGAAAAAAAACAGTTGGACGAGTTGTGTGGTCCTAGGGGCCTAACCTATTTCACTCAAATATTTTTCACAATTCCGGGAACTGAAGAGAAAAAGGACAGGCCCTGCACCTGATGGAGGGGTAAGATGGCGAAAAAAAAACGTCAGAGGGGGCAACTTGTGTTCTCCCAGGTCAATCGAAGGCCCGGGGGCAGGAGGGGAAACATAAAGGCCTCGACATGGTGGCGAGCAGCTCTGTGATGGATGTGCACGCTGAATGTCATACCTCAAAAAAAAGGCATCATCGGACGTCAAGGGCATATTATTGTATCGGGCACACGACCTTATTGTCTGGAGAAAGCGGTGGACGAGGCACGGAAAAGACTATTGGGGGGGCTCTGAAAAGGCCGGTGTTTCCTGTGCGGGTATACGACTGCAGGTAGGACTGGAATTACGGAAGCTCTATCCATCTTGGCCATGCTGTCGGACAGAAATTCGGGGGGGAGGCATGGGTCTTTGAAACCTTAAGGACTTTCAGGAAAATTAAAAAGGCCCTTTGTAAAGGACTTGGAGCAGCTTAAAACCCTTCTGACCTGACACAAAAAATGTCGGGGGTAAGGCGACAGAACTTAGGACTGAATCGTCAAAAGGAGTAGGGCATGAGGGGTGGGAAGTCCTTTTCCGGGCAGGCCGTTTCCAGACAGGGGAGTGTAGACGGCCAGGATACGTTTCGAGCTGCAGGGTAATAAAACATGAAGAAACAGAAGGTTGGATGATCCGTGTTCGCGTTATGAAAAGAGAAAATCGGGTTATGCGGAGAATAAAAGCCTTATTGGACAAGGACCTATGCTTTCCGTGAGAGAGGGGGGGTTCCTTCGGGGAATACACTATTTAAACTTCTACAAAAGGGCGCCAGAAGTAGGTCTGGGCAGAGTCATGGATAATATCCACCGACTCCGACATTTCCTGAGGGGGAGGGTCCAAACGTGGAGAGGCTTTTTTGGGCATGAAACAGCATGATGAGAAAGGGCTAATCCACAGAAATGGGGAGGGACGGAGGGCTGGGTGAAAAGCCCCTGGATGTTGGATGGTAGCCTGTTTCTTCAAGGAACAATGAAGGTGATCTGGGACCACGAATAGATCTGTGGGTGGTAGATATCTTTCTGAGGTATCTTGTGAAAGAGGTGGGGGAAATCAGGGGGAAAAGGGGAGAAGCCCTGGATTAGCAGATCTAGAAAAGCCAGTAGTAGGAGAAGGGGTCCCAGCCCTATTCCAGGTGAATGGGAGTCTGCAACCTCCTGAGAAGAAAGGTAAATAAGGAGGAAAAAGCAGTTGCCGAGATCTAAAGCAGCTATAAGTGAAATAGCCAGTTTTGTTTTTGCCACTGTCAATACTCCAAGGAAGGGCGGATTGGTGAGGAGTAGGTGAGGTGGGGTAAGGGAAGGAGAGGTTTTTTTTGGTTTTGTTGAACGGGTCGATGCAGTTATTGAGACTGCGTCGTCTCCCCAAACAACCCCCGAAAATTAGACTGAAAAAATGCAAAATGTTGATGGAAAGGAAACGGGGGATATGGAGGCAATGCCAGATCCAGCGTATAGACTCGGAGGAAGCAGTAAGGCGTCCGAAATTTCCTCCGAAACGGGGGAAATGACTCAGGTACTTGGGGCGATCCGTTGTAACACTAGGGATGGTGAGACGACAGGTAATGTAGTGTTTGTACGACGAAGCTTTGGGTGGTCGGGGCTTCGAATGTGATTAGACCACGGGAAGAACTGGAGCCTTTAATACGGAAGATGCGGCAGGCCAGGGCTGACGGGGGCCAGAAGGTGTTGCAGAGGAGTGGGGTTCGATAAACCAAAAGCCGTCGGGAAAGAGCAGGCTGAAGTTAAAACATAACCACCACAAGGGCAGTGGGGAGGGTGGATGCCCAGTCTTGCCTTATGGGGGTGCCAAGCAAAGGGACTGCAACGTTAGGAGGGAAAAGGAAAAGGGACAATGGAGGGGCAACACGCCGGTAAGTATTGCCAAGGCTACAAAGAAAGAAACGTCGATAGCCTGCAAGGAATTCGTTGGTCAAGCAAGGGAGCGACAAAAAGGGAAAAAACATTTCTGGAGGAACCGGAAAACGAAACAATCGGAAACCACTGGTAAAATAGAACGAATAACCGCTGGTCTCTCAGACCGGACTAAGACGAAAAAAAAAAAGGAGGCGACAAAACCCCGGGAAGAAAAGATCATCATGCCGATTTTACAAGATCGCCAGAAATCCTCCTGAGGGGGGATCGTTGCTGCAGAAGGGAAAAAAAAAGGAAAAAGAGAAAAAAAGTCAGTCCCGATGGGGAAAGGCTGATACCTTATCCTTGCAGAAGCATCCTGGGAGGGAGGAGTTTCAAAAACAACATCATTGAAAAACAATTTTCGGCCAGGGGAAACTTCAATCATGGACGGGCGAGAAAAGACCGAAACTAGACCTTGACAAATACATACATCTTCCTCGAAGGCGTTTGATCAAAAAAGAAGCCGGCCTGGAGTATTATTGGAAAAAAAGAAGGAACCCGATCATCCGCTGAGCGATAAATCGCTCTCCTGATTTCAGCAAATATTCATGGTGAGTCTTACATGAGAGGGGGCAGAAGAACAATTCCCAAGGGGGCCTATCGATGAAGGAAGAGGGATAGTTGACGAGTTGGGGGCTGGGGAGGAAGTCCTAGAAACTAAAAAACTTTGGGGGGGACGCAAAAAAAAAAAAAAAAAAGGAAGAAAAAAAAAAAAAAAAAGAAAGACCGAATCCGAAAGAGGGATACAAATTCGTCAAAAAGGGGCCCAGGGCGACCGCTTTCGGGAAAGAAGGACACAACCGCAAAGAGGAGGGGGTCAACCGCTATCATTTACCCCGCAATCAACCAGTCATTCCTGGAGAAACTGGGCATATGCAAACTGACAAAAAGAGGGGACATAGGGGGGTGGGGGAACCCCGGGATCTGATTCGTCGTACCTCTAGGGAAGAAGGAACCAGCGAGGGGGACCAGCATCGACCTTCTGCCTACAGGGTGACAGGCATTTGATTGGGGAAAGGAAACAGAGAGAAAAGGAAAGCAGGAGGACGTTTACATAAATGTCCTGTTTCTCAAGAGAAAAGGGAAACCTAGGGAAAATATATCCTAGCAAGAGAACCGGCTTATAAAATCACAAAGGAGACGTACAGGTTGAATAAGTTGAACTTCCAAGGAACCCCATTCAGTACGAAACACTCGCTGAAGTAATATTAAAAGGACTAAAAAATAGCTTAGAAAGTCATGGAGCGACCTTACAAAAACCAGAACAGCCCGGAGGGCAGGAAAAGCTATTTTAAGGTAGGAGATGAAGGAGTAAGGCTGGAAAGACGATCAGAAAGCAAGAATTGCGCCGCATTTGGGCTTGGGATATATGCTGCGGCGAGAGGTAGGTCCAAAAATTCAGGACCCAGGAAATGAAGAAGAAAGAGAAAAATAAAGAAGGCAGGGAACGCTAAAAAACGCTGAAAGAAAAATTGTCTGCAGAAACTCATGGATAGAAGGGTGGGGAATGATGCTAGATTGGGGGGGCCGATGTACAAATAAATGCAGCACGGACAGAGAACAGCGATCAGTCAAAGGTATCTCTTACCGTTGAACTGAAGGAAGGGGAAGAGATAAGGAACCTGGTAAAAGAAGGGACCCTGGACTTAGGGGGACAATCAGGCTAATCATACCTCCTCAAGTGCCATACGTCCTGTACATAAATGGAGGGTAGTGAAGAGTGAATTCAGTGATCGAAGGGGAAAAATATAATAAAGGTTTTTTTACTGGGAACTTTTATTGGGGGATTGAAAGTAATTGGGGGATGTGGACTCGTCTGAGGCAAACGGCGAACCCGAAGATTTGAGGGCGTTAAAAAAGGAAGACAATAATCGGATTCCCTGACACTATCGGGGGGAACAGTGATCTTCGACGGGAACATTACCTGGCGCCCGCGAAAGGGACAGAAAAATCTATCAGATATTATGACTGGACTGCTGAAGAAACGGAGACGATTAAAGAGTTTTGTATCCGAAGTGGTATTCGCCAAGGGCTATGAATTTTATCCGACTCGTCTACTGCCCACGAAAGGAAGCGGCTGCCGACGAAAGTAAAAGAGGAGAGACCCTTGGAGAACCCCGTAGGATGAGAACATTAACAGTGGACGTGCAATAAAGAAAGGGGATACGAAGATAGACCGCCGACCCAGTTCTTAAGAAGTCCTTGACGGCACAAACCCGTGGTACCGGCAAAGAGTTCTGGGGGAAAGACATTATAAAGATATAGAAAGCTCCTAGAAATTCATCAACAAAGCGTCTGCACGATCTAAATACAAGGGCCCGTCATAAGTTGAATCTGGA
>Ga0179593_1441400_pt1 | contig 11561 bp, 12 predicted proteins | sample CZODoug2_1_08_16_FD_185931 | JGI IMG/M metagenome (GOLD analysis project Ga0179593, IMG submission 185931) | Vadose zone soil fungal communities from Angelo Coast Range Reserve, California, USA - CZODoug2_1_08_16fungal (PacBio error correction) | ecosystem: Environmental > Terrestrial > Soil >...
CAAGATAGTGCTGAATCCGGGGGAGACTAGCATTCTTGGATCCTGAGAAAAGTTTTGGAATTTCAGGAACTTCTTTCTGCCAGGGGTAATTTAGAGACTTCCATATTGAGTCTGATCGTAAGACCCATCTCGGAAAGGGGAAAAGGTAGAAGCGCTTCAGGGACGCATACCCAGAGACGTTTGAGTTTATGCCTAAACGCTTTAATTGAGAAGGGGAACGTGCAGGCTGGGAATAACCGTTTCGGAAATTACTCGTTGAGAAAAGTAGAACGTGGCTGGGAACTTTCATAAGCGGATAATGGCCGGCTGCTTCCCTCGCGAGAAGAGTATTCCGAATAGCCGCGGCCAAGGAAAAATTCCCTAGGTATCAAGCCCCTCGATGCACTTCAATGACATAGGGGGAAGAAAAGGGGAGAAGCGAGGTGACGGGTGTGCAGATCAAAAATTGAACGCTCAAGAAAGGTTACTCTAGCGGGAGAAGGTCGCTCCCCCCGAAGGGAAACTACAAAATGGCAAATCTACATGGCCGCGGCCAAGGGGGGGGGGGGCTTGAACTAAAAAAAAAGAAGGGCCCCGCCCGCTGTTGGCAAGAACTCTACAAGTATAAAAAGGGTTGACGCAAGGCGTTCACATAAAAAAGATAACATTCACGGAAAAGGGTTAAGAAAAGTCGCGGGAAGTAAAGGAATGATCGGAAAAAAAGACATGCACAAAAAGACTTGTGTCACCTCAACCTCTCGGAGGGTACCCTATCTCCTCGCGAAAGGGGTCGAAAAAAAGAGGTAGAAGAAAAGTCCCGAAAGCCTACGTGGACTCGGGTCACTCTTGCGAAGGAACATCAGACGAGGCAGGGGATGGGAGACTTCACTACAGGATGTGGCGAGAATCTCCTTGGAAGTTTGGCCAGGAACCCTTTACCGCCGGAAAGGAAGAGATAAAAATTCCCAGTCGTGAATCCAGCAAGGCAACTGTTTAGGGGGATGAAGGAGACGTCCTAAACCAAGTCACCAACGGAAGAGGAAAGGTAAGGGAGGGCATCCTAGTCGGAGAAGGTATGAGTAGAGGAGCAATTAAGGTAACCCGGCCCGGGGGATAAAGGAGGAGTTGACTGTGGGAAAAAGGGCCGAATAGCGCCAAGCACCCAAAAAAGGATCACTAATGTTCCAAGGAAAAAGACTGATCGTCCTGCACAGGGGTTTGACGGGGACGGGTCTCATGCTTTTCGGCCAGAGAAGGGTCCTTCGAGCATGGGCATTTTGGGGGGGAATCCTTCTTGGGTATCGCGACGGTCTCTAAGCTTTCAGGAAAGTGCCTTGTGTCACAGTTCGCAGAACTGGGGAAAAGGGGCCACGAAACTCCGCCCAAAACATGGACCACTTCAATAAAAATCATTATGGCACACAACAAGCTGGGGCGGAAAAGCCGGGTTTCGAAAAGCCGGGAAGTTAGTCGAAAACAGCGGTGGCCCAGGGGAAAACCGCAAAAAGGGAAGCAGGCCAATCTGGGAAAAAGGCACGGGATGGGGAAAGGAGACCAGCCGATTGGTGAAAGAAAGGAGAAGAGGGAAAAGATGAAGTAATATAGATAAGCTGATAGAAGAAATTCGCTCGGAAATGTTTTTATATGGCTTCCGAAAGAAAAAGCACTTGCACTCTAACAACCAGGGGACCGACATACGAATTAACGTACAGACGAGGGCTCAAGAATTAAGATCTAAAATTGACGAACAACGGGGGCCCGAAGTGTGGTGAAAAGCACCCGCATTCCGGGAGCGAAGGGGAAGACTGCCGAAGGCTCACTCACAAAACAAAGGGGGAAGAGGAAGGAAGTTCCTTCGGCCAGGTAGGACTAGGACCGAATGCGGGTCAGTACCGCTAGGCCCCCGTGAGACAGACAATGGCTTGAGCCATCCCCCAGGGGGCGGGGCCGAGGATTTGATCGGGCCGGGGGTAATCTCAGTAAAAAAAAAAAAAAAAAAAAAAAAAGAAAGGTATCGTAAGAGGGTCCAAACAATCAATGAAAAAGAAAAGGGGGGGGAGTCTCATTATCAAAAGAAAAAACAGAAGGAAAAACAGAGGACTTCGACAGCCAGGTCGGGGACCCCTGGGCGCCACAGGAGGATGGGGGGGGGGTGGCGATGATGGGAAGGAGCCGGCGGACTAAAGGCGATTGCAGGGGAAAGCCTGACCAGGGGCGTTCTGAGAAGTTAAAGAATGGGGGGTTGAAAAAGGAGGCAGGGGCCGTGGGCACTACAAACCACAAAAAACCCGAGGGCGAGCGAACCGGACTCACACTATGTCTGACGCGGGAGCGCATCCTGCAATGGCCAACCTGATCGGCTTCTAAGGAGAAAAATCCATCAAGTGAAAAGAAAGGACCACCATCTATATAGGGAGGGGGACATAAGTGCTCCTAGTTTGTTCAGGTGATCGTGCGAATTTAAGTCTACCAATAGTCTCCGGGAGACTTATATACCTTAGGGGGAGCATGATCCTTGAGAAAAAAAAAAAAAGGCGGAGGTAAATCTACTTCGCAAGGGACTAGGAGGGGGAACATCCTTCAGTAAATGGTTAAAAAGTAGTTCGTTCGGAGGAAGCTGGCTGCAGGAAGGGAAAAATTTCCCATTGGAATACATTTTCATTTCATATGGGGAGCCGGGGAAAACCTTGAAATGGGCTGGGGGGTACATTGATCGAATGGATTCTCGGGAAAACAGGGAGCGCGCTTAGCGAGGGGGACTACGGCGTAATGTTTTGTAACTGAGATAAAAGGAAAATTGACTCCTTAGTCTTCGGGGGGAGAAAAATTCGAGACCCAGGGTGTTGGACTCCTCTAAAACCATGACGGATAATTCCTTCACCAGAGACCGATCTTTTCGTTCAAGAGGGGCTCGCTGGGGCTGGTTTTCAGGAGCTCAGAAGAAAATTACACGAAGTTTGCTGTCAAAAACCGGGGGACAGTGGAGGGCGCAAGGGGAACCAGACCTTGAGGGGAAAACTTAAAGAGGACAGTATCCAAGTAGTGAGCCTTTGCGAGGCAGGAATCGCGTTAAAGGACGACAAAAGGACTCCTTGCGGGAGGAGAATTGGGGTCGAACTACTAAGTGTGGGTGAGCCGGGCACTATCCCGGACGGGATCAATCCGTTGAAAAAACGCGAGATCAACAATCGGGCCCCAGTCTAGTACCAAGTCATGATGGGGGTGCGGGGGAAAGAAAAGGAATCTAGAGCGTCGAAAATGGGGTTAATTCTGATGGTAACTGGGGAGCGGAAAAACCGATGCTGATGGTAGTGGTGAAGCGGACAGAAATAATTCAGTAAGTGGGAAAAGTGGCCGGGAAAGAAAAAAATTTTCGAACCGTAACGTCAAGGGGGACCAGAATCACTACAACTGAGCGATGATCAAACGTAAAGTCGTCAAGCGTCTACGAAGAAGACCTTAGAGGGTGGGGGGCGCGCTACTGAATGAAGAGAGAAAGGACATCGTTAAAAAAGGCGGGGACCGTCGAGCTGGCGAGGACGCAAAGAAATGCAAGTATCTTGATCGGGGCTAGGAACATACGCAAATGGGGGTCAAATTACCTTCGGAAAGGTAACACCCAATACAGATAATACAGGTTCCTCGAGACTTTCTTTGCCTGCCGGATCGGCTGAAGACTTTCTATAGGTACATCAGCAGAAAAATCTGGGATCGGGGAAGATTAAGGGACCGTATCTCGGCTCTACTCGTTGGAAGTATGATTGGCGAAAAGGTGGTCAGATTCGAGAAATGGAGAAAGTCCTCAATGAGATGAGTGCGCAACAAAAAAAATGATAGGAGGAAAGAGATCAAGGCTAAGGGAAGTTCCGGCACGCGTACCGCCAATGGTAGACCTACTTCAAGGTCGAGAAGGTACCTTGCCCGGGAAGAGCACGATCTTGTAAGTGAGCAAAACTAGCGCAGGACACTTGCGGACAGCGAAAAAAGGAAAAAGTGGCTTCCGGGTTTTCAAAGCGTGCAACGGCGGCGAAGGTCTCGCACAAAGGCATGGTATTGTGACAGGGAAAAAGCCTCGGACTACAAAAACGATAGCGAGGAAGGGAATCAAAAAAAAAGAAAAACAGCGACTGGTGAGTCTAGCCACGGATATCGAGTAGAGATGACGGAACGAAGTGGAGGGGGATGCAGGCCTCTGGGTTGACTACCAGAGCAATTGGGGAGAGTAGTCCCTTACGAGGGAAGAAAAAGTTAATATTGCCTGGAGGGCTTCCAAATCCGAAAAAAGCGTCTTCAAGGAAAAATCTCCTCTCCAGAAATATGCCCTCTTAAGCGACAAGCCCTCTCTGTTCCTACGCCCTCTAAAGAATCGGCTAGGGGAGGGAACTTGGTATTCTATGGTTTGCCCCAGTCTCAGGAAATCGATCACGGTGACATGAGGGGAGGGACAAATGCGAGCAACCATTCGTCTGGAGCAGACGAAAAAGGTTCCAGAAAAAAAGGGAATTGATCTTCTCACTTGGGGGAGGGAACGACTGAAGATGCCACAGAAAAACGCTGTTGTGCCTTCACACGCAAGAATGAAGACTTTAAGTGAAAGCGTTGTCCCCCAAAAAAAAGCGGCAAGGGGGCCAACACGTAAGGGGCCGTCCAGGGGGATTAGCGCCGGAAAGAATCAAAAAAAAAGGAACACTACGGTGTACAAGCAAATGTTCCGATAAGAAGATTCCTCAGCGCGCGGATCCACCAGGAGGTTAGGAAGCGATTCTCAAAAAGACAGGCAGGGAACTATGGTGCCTCTGTCGGGACCCCCGCAGTCCTCAAACGGAAAGCTCCTCTCCTACTCAGGGAAGGGTAGACTCTCCGGAAGAAAACTGTCACACATACCCAGGAGTTTAAAAAGGCCCTAGATAGAAAAGGGGCTTTAATCATTAGCAAGGGTTGCCACGGGCTGGGGAAAAAAAAACGGAAAAATCTTCCCTCCTTCGCATAAACCATTGCAAGGACTTCCGAGTAGGTGGAAGGGAAGAACTCGGGCGGCCGTCTATTGACAAAACAATAGTCAATAAAAAAGGAGGGGGACCGAGTGAGTCTCCGGAAAAAGGTCCTGTTGGTCAGTTCCTTAAGCAAGAGCCCTAAGCAAAAACTAAAAATAAAAAAAGGATGACAACGAAAGAGGGAGAGAGCAGTGGGGACTGAAAGGGAAGGGAGCTGGCTTGCCGCAGAGCCGGCGAGGGTACCGAGCTTGGTGGAAGGGGAAGCGATCGCCGTGCTGAGAACCACTTCGTCGCAAAGGGCGGGGGCTTGTGTCACGAAAAATCCGCGTGCGGGGTCGGGACACGAAATGAAGGCCAAAACCGATGTTCAATGAGAAAGGGTCGGGAAAAGGCGGACTATGCTCGAAGGATTGAAGGCTCCGGCGTCATGGGATCAAAACGCACAAAAGGCGACAGTCGATCTACGAGGGAAGTCGCCCCTCTGAGGGCTGGGTAAAAAGGAGTAATGAGACCAAAATGATATACAGTGCAGGCTGTGGTAAAGAAAGTAGTCATCACCTGCAGCAGGAGAAAAAGGGCCCATCACTCGAAGGGGGGAAACATAAACCTGCCGGGGCTCAAGTTTCGTCTGCGTAAAACGGAGGAAAACGGGGGCCGAGGGGGGGGGGAAAAAAAAGGTTTACTGGAAGCACCCGCAAAGCGCGACGTTGGAAAAATAAAGAAACGAATCTCACCAACAACAAGATATGAGGGGGGGGGGGAAGCGGCCATGTAGGAGAAAACAGACTCGGAATGCCGTTTGCAGCAAACTCGGAAAGAGGCAAAAATGGGGGGAAAAAGGAAGAGTCTACGAAGCAAAGGAGGGGAAAAAAGGACAATTTCGCCTGGGGAAAAAGAAGCGAATGTATCCTGGAGTTTTCCTCCGGGAAGGGGAGATTACTGGGGGGAAAACAAGAAGGTTCACCAAATCCTGAAACAAAAGTCAGGGGAAAAAAATAAGATCCTATCAAAATCGGGGGGAAAAAGCTAGGGCCTACACTCGTGCGCGGTCTGAGTGAGGAAAAAGTTTCGAGTGGGGGGGGGGTCCCCTTAACAGTAAAGGGCCTAACTGTGCGAATCATGCAATCAGAAAGAAAGAATTACTTGCTTGAGGGGGGTAATCGTGATGGGTCGGCAAAAAATGGAACGAAAAAAAATTTCTATCACAGGAAAATGGGTAACATCACAGTTTTGGCGAAGGGAAGATTGCTCTAAATCCGATGCGGAAAGAAAATGAAAAAAAACCTCCACTAGAGGAAAAAAATCAGAAGGCGAATCCATCAGAAAGAACCACGGCTGATCAGGTCGTGGGAAACCATAGAAGCCGAGGGTGCTGTACGGTACAAAGAGGAGGGGTAGAAGTAAGACCAACGACGGAGCTAAAAACTGAACGGGCCGGAGTGAAAACAGGAGTCAAAGGGAAAGTGGTCTGTACAGAAAACGGTAAAAAAGAAAACTCCGCATCAACCTAAAGACGTGATGAAACACGGGGGTCAGTGAACTAGGGGGAATAAGAGTTCGTACCGAAAAAAAGGAAAACTCCCCAGAGGCAAAAAGCACTGGGCAGAAAAGAAGAGGTCAAGGGCAAAGTTCCCAGGCATGGGGGGGGAAAAGGAGGAACCAGAGGGGTCGCGACCGATTATAGGGAAAAGTCGACTGAATCCTCAGGGTCCAAAGAGGAAGGGGGCGAGGCCACGGGGAGGGTGGCCCGCCTGCGTTTGCTAAAAGCGGCGGCGTCCCAAAGGGGTCCAAATCTCCGGAGTCAAAATACCATATCTGAAAAGATGAGGGTCTTCAAAAAGTTGGCTCGGTCTTTGGTGAAAGGGTCCTACTTCTAGAAGGGAACCGGGACTTCGCCCGCTGACGGTAAAAATGCCTGGTTCTATTAAGGTTGGGCAGACGGGGGAAACTGGAACATACAACTAAAGGGAATACGTCGGAGAGGGGGAAAGCCTGTTGCCATTGGCTGGAGGAATAGGCCGCAAGGCTACGGGGAATTGCGAGTTGAACTTAAAGAAACGACGAATTGTGGGAGAGCCGACATCCACGGGTCACACCGGGAAAGCTGGTTTCCCGGAAAGAAGGGAACACATCGAGGGGGGACCCGCGCCCCCTCGGGGACTTCAGAAAAAAGGGCGTCGAGGGCGGGCAATCGAAGGATGCTCGGCATAAGGGGATATCTTGAACTGGGACTTAGGGAGGGGGAAGGCGGCCGAGATTTTATTGGGAAAAAGCAGGCCTATTCATAGTCCGGGGTCCCAAGGAATAAATGAAGCAAATGTTTCGCGAAAGGGGAGCAAAGAGTCCATTCGCCAAAGAAACGAGTCCGTCCGGAAAACGTCCTTAGGCAAAGAAAAAGTCTCTTCAGCAGGAAGAAAGGGGGGGGTCTGGCGCGCTACAACTTCGCAGGGACATCGTTCGGCAAGGGATGCGGGCAAACACGAAAAATTGTGGAGACGGAGAGAAGGAAAACAAGGGGGGCACGAAGCCTGGGAGACCACTATCAGCCAGACATTTTCTCAACTCGGGACCTAGCTTAAATCAAGGGAGAACGAGGACTACAAGATCGTGCGTTTTCCAAGGGAAAATTTATGCGAAAACAATCGACATTGAGGCAATGGATCGACAAAATGGAGCGTCGCGGGCGGACGCCGCTATTAGGAAGGGGATCTAGCGAAAAAACCCAGTGAGGAAACAATAAGTCCATTCAGATAGCTGGTCCGTAAGAGCGTAAGCCTACATTGGAGAGAAAGGGAACCTCAATTAAAAAAGAAACAGGGGAAAATTTACGGCAATCTGCAGGAGTGTAGGGGTCCTGAGAGAAGAAAACGCACTGTCGACAGCGCCGGGAAAAGGTAAGGGCTAGGGGGGACCAGGGGCTGTCTTCCAGCATTTGGTTCCTCCGGAAAAGAGAGGACTGGTCTGCGCGGGGAATCCAAAAAGAGACGACCGAACGAGGATAGTGAGGAAGTCTCTATAAAACAGCTACTTGATTGGAGTACGAAGACAGATACGGGGGGGGAAGGACTGTCTAGACGATCCGGGGTCGTGAATCGGGGGAACGCGTTGAGAGGACATGGGCACGACTGCGGGGAGAATTAAGAAGGGAATGGCCGGCGGGGGAACATAAATCGCGCAGAGATGTCCTATAAAAGCAAGGCCATTCAGAGTCCCAAATCGGGAGCCGCAAGAAGGATGGCACTTACACATAGACAGGGTGACTCTTATAGCTAACGAAAGAAAGGTGACAGCTCATTCATGGAAAACTAAGATCACGGGAACGAAGCTAAGGGGCTCCACACGGAGTAAGTCGGGCGAAGGGCAACCTGACGCAGAAAACAAAACTGCTCCCTTGGTATAGACAGAGTGCACTTCACGGGGGGGGGAAGGAAACATTACGGGGATGGAACGTTTACGTGTCGTACAAAGGAGTTTTCCCCATGAAGGCCACCGGCCAAGGGAAAGGGGACGCCGGTCTACGAGGGGTATCTCCTAAGGAATCAGGAAAAGCAAAGAGGGCACAACTAATTGTGAAGACCCCTCAAGCTTGAAGAAAGGAGGGCTTCACACTGGCTCGGAAACTTTGTTGAACCCAGATGAACGAAAACGACAATTTCAGGGAAGCGGGAGTACCCGCTTTCGCTGCAGGGACTCCTATGCCTTTTCATCTAAGGGGGGGAATAAAGGAAAAATTTGGAGAGAAAATAGAAAACTTTAATGACGAGGGCAAAAAGGCCTGGACATTTTTCCGGAATACTAACTTCTCCAGTAGTATACCGAAGGGGGGCACATGGGGTGGAACGGTAGGCGAGGAATCGTCCGCCTTCGACTAACCGTGCTCAAAATCACTCCGGGGAGCCGGGATTCAGGACCTCGGTCCTACTTGTAGGGAAAGGTCACCTCATCAAGGAGAACGATGTACTCACTGATTATGAAACGTTAGAGGTCCTACGTGGTTTCTTAACTAACCGGGCCAGGGACTTCACAGAAAAAAAAATCCTGATCCGGGGGAAACTACCTCCGTATATGCGTATTTTGGACAAAAAAAAAAAAGGAACGTTTCAGGAGAGTTTCGACGTAGCACAGGTCAAAAGTCGAGCGTTGCGGTTTGAGGATATCCTTGGGTTCGCGCTCGGGTAAGCCATCTTGTGCGTGCGGGGACGCTGCTTTGCTTTACCATAGAGCGCCATCAGATGTTCCACTTCCTCAAAGCGCTTACGGCTGCATAAACGACGAGGGGTCGGCACGAGTCTCATCAGCGCAACAAAAGACTCCGGTGGCCCGAACAAAAAAAGCGCACTCAGGGAGGACCTTCAAGATACTAGGGCAATCTTTTAAAAGGGTATAGTTTATGAACCCAAAAATTCTAAGTCTTGGCATGAGGGGGTGGGGAACTCTGAAAAAAGGGATAGAATCCACCGCAACAGGACGTCGACACACTTCCCGAATCAAAGAAAAGCCCGGCGACCTGTCTGAAGGGGCTCAGCCATGCTTAATGTAGTAGAACAATTCGAACGGGGCGCTAGTTAGGGGAGGGGTCAATGAACACCGCATTCCGAGCGATGCCCTACCGGGCTAAGCAAAGCTCTCAAAATAAGCTGAGAAAAGAGAGAGAGGTCCGGACTTCGTCCGTTAGGGAACATCGAGGAGAAGGCGTGTGCCTGTCGAAAAGATTGAACTAAAAAAAAGGTTCAAAAGACTCTGGAGAGGGGCGGGATGGGGCCATCCCACCGCAAGGGGGCGGCCGAGGGAGAGGTACGTCCTTTTTTCGAAAAGCAAGGGGAATCTGTGGATGAAGGGGGGACAACAGATTTCCAACATCAACTGCACAAGGGATGGGTAATGGCTTTTCTCATGATCAAAAGAAAAGGGGCAAGCCCTATCATATTTCCTGCAAGACTAGATCGAAGGGCAACCCGGTGGAGGGGGGGGGCTATGCGGAACAACAGGCTCGAAGTATATGAAATCATTCATCAACAATAATGGGAGGGGGGATTGAGGAATTTTAACATCGGTGGGGTCCGGTGCGAAGGGTGTCCGGGACCGACAAACGCCGGGAGGAAGGGAGCTTTAACAGTCTCACGAGTGGGGATCAGGGGGCCGAAGAACTAATGAACCTCATACTTGACACATGCCAAATCGAAGAGGGACTGCGGAAGTCTAATCCAAGCGTACGTTAAAACTTCATAAACAATTAAGAGATCATCTGTTAAAAAGTTTTCCAAGGAAAAAGATGGGAAGGGAAGGCCATCTCATGCGAAAGGCTAAACTCTTAACCCGAGGAAGAAATAAATGGATGGGAATGAAGAATCTTCTAGCCGGACGGGCCATCAAGAGATACCGCGAGGGATGAAACAAAAAACATCAGCCGTCGCCGTTAGGGGTGGTCACCGGGGTCGAGCAAAGGTGCCAGGGGAGGACCGGGGGGGTTGCCGCATTACGAAAACACCTGGCTCGACTCCCGAAAGTGAGGCCGAACCTGGAGGGTCTGGGTGCCAGTAGGGGCACGCAGGTAGTAGGACAGAGCCGTGCTCGTCGAGGAATCCTAAAGAAGAGTCCATTCGGGGGGAACGCGCCCGCGTGACAAAGGATTCTCTCCCGGTTCGGTTAGGATCTTCGGGTGGTGGACCACGAATTTGGGGCCGCACGCAAGAAGCAGCCGCAGCTTTCTGCGGTGAAGTCAAGGTGGGGGTGTCTGAGTGGCCTATGGGGGGGAAAAGGATCTCATCAAATGCTAGAAAGAGAAGGTATTGCCAAAGGGGAGGGGGATCATTGGTGACACGTAAAGACATACTTACGAGCTCCACATGGTCCGGCAGGAGTGTGGAAAGTGAACGGGGAAGAGTCTTTCATAACAATTGCGCGAGGCGTCATTGGCGATGGGGTAAAATTCGTAGAGGACGAAGTTGTTGCGCGACACCTCCGAGGTGCAACAGTTTGAGGGGAAAGGGTTGGAAACATGAACAGATGGACAGTCGCTGACCCTCGTCTACGAGCAAACCGCTCACGGGGGAGAAACTGAGGGGGGATGGCGAGTAAATAATGAGGCTGAATTTGGGACTTGCTGCATCAGAATCGTCACGTCGGGAGGGATTCGGGGAAGCGAATGCCTATTCATAGGATTCCGAGAACCAGGATGGACAGTCAAAATGTTCGCAACGAAAGGGAGGGTCACGAGCCAAATCAACGAAGTCCTTCATGAGCAAATCTGAATCCTTCCAGTATTCGTGAGAAAGCCCCAGTCGCGGGTATGTGGCGAGCGACTTTTAATAGCGAGGGGTGGGGATGTCAAAGTATCGTGCTATGAGGCCGCACTAGACCTATGTACGTGGAGACCGGACGCCGCCCATTGGAAAGCAACCGTCCTTCTACCAATAGAGCCCCTGTCAAAGACGCTTTCCTCCAAGAGGATCCTCTGGGAATCTCGAAGGAAGCCGGGACCGATCGGGGGGGGTAGGGTTGCCCATCTGGAAAGTTTTTACCTCGAATCCATCAGACCTTGGGGATTACAATGTGCGCAAAATCAGGCCTTCCAGCTGAAAGGGATTT
>Ga0179593_1490347_pt1 | contig 11561 bp, 11 predicted proteins | sample CZODoug2_1_08_16_FD_185931 | JGI IMG/M metagenome (GOLD analysis project Ga0179593, IMG submission 185931) | Vadose zone soil fungal communities from Angelo Coast Range Reserve, California, USA - CZODoug2_1_08_16fungal (PacBio error correction) | ecosystem: Environmental > Terrestrial > Soil >...
CAGCGGGAAGTGTCGAAAAGGAGGTTGCAAAAGGAAGCGACGAAAGTCAATAAGGAAACCCACGAGTAAAGGAATGCAACACCCAGGAGCTCGATTGCCTCGACCAACCCTTCTCAAAGTAAAAAGGATAAAGGTTAATAATTCAGGTGAAGAAGCCCACGGGGAAAAAAAAGCACCTAAAGACCGGACATGAAGTGAATACCCGTTTTGATCACAGTACGACATAAAACCCACCCAAAAAAGGACATAGGGGCGCGAAAAACTAACGAAATGCCCAAGAAGCGCAAAAAAGAAGAGAAAACGGAAGCAGGTGGGTAAGAGAAAGGGACGGACCAAGTAAAAACGGGACACAGACTGTCCGCCCGGCGTGGTCGAAAGTCGAAGCTCAGAAAGGAAGAAAGTTATGCGAGGGAGAACGACATGTCGACGAGAATGTAGCAAGGGGAGGGAATTCAGAGACAGGCATGGAGTCGCGGTCTGGGGGACGCTCAAGGAATTCAAATTGTTATAGGGGCATGGAGGACCCCCCGAATCTGGAGATAAAAAAAAACATTGCGGGAGCGACGACCACGAAAAAAAAGCGGCCAAAGGAGACCTACTCCCGCGTGGGCGGTGCAATGAGAGCTTCGAACTTGAAAGATACAAAAGTGTCGCCAAAAAATCGAAGAGACTCCTGCTACGCGAATATCGAAGAATACGATCATCAAGGGCTGGCAAAAAAGCGTACTAAGGTTGGCAAGATACAAAAGAAAAACAACGCTTTCTTCGATATAAAAGGGTGGGGGAAGTGATCACAAATGCACAAAGTCCGAGAAAGTCACTTCTGTGGATCCGGGGATGGGGGAGGAAGAAATGCCAATCAGAATTACAAACACACTTAATCCGGCACTTTACCAAACAAAAAATCGTCATGGCAAAGGGGCCGTGCAAGGAACCCGGCTGTTAGCGAAAGACGTAAGACCAGGGGGAGAAAGGAGATCTAGAAGAAACGAACTTTCGAAGGTCGCGTCAGCGTAGGACAAAAATAACGCGGCAGATGAAAAAAACGCCCATGCCTGGGCCGAAACGAAAGAGGGAAAGCGACTAGGGCTCCTAACTCAATTAAGCGTGCCAACGGGACGTGACCTCAGGAAGGACAAAAGGAAGTGATAAAAAGGGTCAGTCTAAAAGGCCGGAAGTCGCTTAGATTATCGGTAAAGGCAGAGAGAACTGCGAACCATGTCTCAAAAGGTCGGGGACAGAAGCTTAACCGATCGAAAGAATACGGGGGTCTGGGGAAATATAAGAGTATCGTTTTACAGGACCAAATCACGGCGGATGATCAAGCGATCTAGGTGGCATGCCTCAGTTGGGGGGGAGGGGGGGGGAAAAGATCCGTGAGGGTAAAGGAAACGCAGCCAAATTTAAAAAATCTTTTATGAATCGGCGCTCCAGGGAAGCCGACCTGGGCGTAAAGTTGCACAAACGCGCGCCCAAATCAATGAAAGTCCGACTGACGCCGTGCGACGTAGTACGAAACGCGTGAAAAGGAGAACGCACAAAATTGGCAATGCGACAAAAGGAAGATTGCATCGTTGCAAGGACATGAACAAAAGAACGGTCACGGGCCGGGGGTGTGATTACACTAGCGGTAAGCGCACAAGAAACAAAACGGAGGGATAGGACAAGCATAAAGAAAAATCAGTGTCCCTCCCTTAAGACCAGGGGGGGACGAGCGATTGCTTCAAAGAGCGCAAGCTTTCACAGGTCCGCCCTGAGGCCCACAGGCAAAGGCAAAATTGAAGAGTCGCAAAAGGGAGAAGGAGCCCTGTCGACATAGGGGGAACAGGTTTGACGGGCTCGCGGAATATTTAAACCCCAAATACGGTGACCTAGTGGAGCTCCCTAACGCATCAAGCTACTGGATGGCTGAAATGGCCTTAAAAAACGAAGTTTTATGCCAACAAAAGGTCAGGGATGCAAAAAGGCATATCTAAAAGGAGCCGCTAGGTAAACCTGACCAGAAAAACTAGGGGGCCCAACGCCAGAGTTCGTATCTAGAAGAGTTCGTCCAACGCGACGCGGTGCAACACGCAAGTGAAACGGACACAGAGAAAAGCTGCAACAAAAACGATTCAGCAGCCGAACGACATTAAGGCCGCTTACCGGAGGGCAACTCAAAACATGCGGATTCGCAGAACCATTGTCGATGAAAATGAGCGAAAGGCTGGAAGGGTGCGCGGGCCGAATTCCAGGGGGACGATTAGAACTACAACAATGCGCTCTATCCGGATCGTCACGTTAAGGAAGAACCAGAGGAAATTTTCCTTCAAGACACGCTGGCAAACGACGAGAAAAGGCGCCTGAGCCGTTCGGAAAGAAGTGGTGGCTTCTACACTCGGAGAAAAATCTAAAACCATCGCGCAACATGGTCAGGACGTGGTGGAGGAATAGCAGGTTTGCACAAAGTAAAGGATATCGAGAGAGAAAGCGTTTTGGTAAAACCGGACCAAATCCGGGACGCTGATACTTCCCGTATCATCAAAAAGGAAAAGAATAAACAGAGAAAGTACGGAGGGGGGATGGAGCTCAGAAAAGGTCAACTTATAGGGAAAAGGACACCGAAAACATCGGAGCTAGAGGGACTTGCCTTAATCGGACTCTTCGGGGCGTCCAAGTAGGGGGTGAAGACTCAAATTTCGCTCCGAGAAAAAAAAAGGGGACACTAAGCATAGAAAAAGAACTCGGCCTTCCGCACGAAGTCGCATAAAAAAATCTCAAAGAACAAAGGCGTGACGAGCCTAGAAACCGAATTCGACTTTACGATAAAACGCCTGACGTCAAAATGGTTGGCCAAGAGGTCCCGTCCCGAAACTGGGGATCGCCTGTCAAAGCTTACCAGAAAGGGAAGGACGTGATGGCGCAGAGTTAGTACAGGACTAGGGGCTGGAAAGGGTGCGGCGCACGATGAGGGTGGAAACTAAAATGTAAGGGTCATTGGAAATTGGGGGGGGGATGACACAACTTAAGTACCCCAGTCTCGTAAATTAGGAGACTTTTTGCGAAGTGGGAAAGGGAACATTACCAGATTGAGTCTCGTACGGTGTACCTGGGGGAGAACGCTAATGAAATCCGTCCAAGGGGGCTGGGTATCGCCTTATCTATACGATCAAAACATTCGCAAACTACCTGAACCGCTGTAGCTCACATCCTAGGACCATCGAACGACTCGCGGAAAAGTAGGGAAAAGGTGGGGAAGATGAACAAAAGATTCAAGACACGACCTTTCGCGCTCGAGAGAAGACGCAGTATCAAGATCATCGGAAATCCTACACAAAAAACACCGGAGTGAGAGATCAGAGCAAAACGCAGGAAGGGAAGACCCTTCGATCACAGAAGTCAGTGGGGAGGAATTTCGGGTCGGCTTACTCTCGATTCATCATGCCAACTAATGAACTCGAGAGCTCGTGGTCAGGTGACTGAGAGGAAGGCGGGGCCTGGGGCGTGGTTTGGCGGGTCCGAATGGGACGGATGGACGTCAGGCTTCAAAAAAAAAGCGGGATGGGGCAGCAACGAAGAAAGAGCAGCGGTCAGGCAAATAGCGTAGGCCATAGAAGCCTGTCAGAAAAAGTTGAGGAGACGAAAGTCAGAAACCTAAAAGAGTTACGGAAAAAGGGGTTGACTAGACACCAATTACCCACGGACATCAAGCAAACCTAAACTTCATCGTGGCACAAACTCCAAGATTGCCCAAGTAAAAAAAAGAACGTAGAACGGCGTTGTCAAACAAAGGGAAAACCAGTCGGGTCACCAAACGAGGAATTTTTCGCGGACGCGAAGCATCAAGAATACCAAGGGGGGAGGGGCAAAAGCAGCAGTGTCAACGAGATGGGAATGGGAGGCCGAGCGACTGCGGTTCCCTTCAAGGCCGCAAGTTCTCGAAGGGAGGAAGAGTGAGAGTTAAATCTTACAGCACGGCAGCGACGATCCCCAGAGGCAGAAAAATCAAGCGGAGGGTGAGGGGGAAAAAAAACAAGATACGGAGGAGCGACAAAACATCCGACGGTGGGAGCTGTTAATAAAGAACGGACAAAAGATCCCAGATCATGGGAAGCAATACAGGAAGATTTGGAGGAATCGCCGGCCACCGAGAGTCGATATAACGGCACGGAGCTTTGGAGGCACAGCGAATTCGCCACAGGCGGCGAAAAACCGGCGCTGCTAGCCGGAAGATGTTAAGAAGGGGGCATCGGTTATCAAGGGGTAAAAATGCTGAAAGAAAAAACGAAAAACGTCAAGGGGCCGCAGGTCCATGAGAACCAGGGTGTACTAGCCCGGCAACCGGGAAGGAAAAAGAGCGAAAATTTCGAGAAGATCGGGAGGCCCAATCGGTAAACCGAATGGAGGAAGACGGCGAAACTAAAAAAAAAGCGGTCAGCTACTGGTTCGCCAGGAAGAAGGGGAACGCCTCCGAAGTTGGGAAGCGAATAAAAAGAAACAAAATAGGCAGGTCGAGGTAAAGGGATGGCGCAACCTTAGCACTACGATTGCGTAGAAGGAAGAAACTCATCGGAGAAAAGCCGCGAAAATATAAAACTCTTAAGATTGGTGCTTCCGCACATTAAAAAACAAGAAAATGCTTCAAGGAAGCTATTTGACCTGCTGGGCATGCCTCTGACGCAGAAAGCGATTGGAAAAAAAAGCCGCCAAGAAAGAGGGATCTGCGAAGGAGGGGAGGAGACATAAAGAATTGAACCGAGAATGGCTTAGAAGGGGAGGCTCCGAAGGAAAAGACCGGAAACTATCAGAAGACTGGGGAACGACTAGACTTTCGCGAGAGGGCACAAATAAGGGGAGGGGAACGCCTGCTGAAAGCTTTAGATGCAGAATCAAAGCCACCCTGCGGAGAAGAATGTAGAAACTGAGTCAACAACCCCAAAGGAAGGAATGAAGAGAACCGCATGGATTCGCCAAAAGGCAACTTCTAGTGTCCAAGGGCTCACTAGAGTAAAGACAACAGCCGGGGCGAAAGGACCAAAACCATATGATTCATAACAAGAAGAAAGAGATAGAAAAGCCCTTGTTCCAAGTAAAGGTACGCGGTTGTAAGATGGAACCGTGGCTGCGGTGGGAACCTCCCTGGAAACCAGGATAGGATCTTTTGGGAGCTCCCCCTACAAGATCCTTGCACCGCAGCGGTTAATCACCGCTTTAACAAGGGAAAAAAGCCAAAAACCTAGAACGTGTTAATAAACGCCGGCGAAGCTAAAGCACCGAGAGTATGGCCACCAACTTGACAGGCGGAAAAAAAGGAGGAGGGAAGGACCTCGAGAATCGGTCAAAATTGGGAGCGCCCTAACCTGTTCTATGGTAGAAGGGATGGGAATGAGGACGAAGACGAAATTCGCCCCTACGGGAGCGATGTCCACGGAAGCAAGTCAAGAGTTCGTCGATCCATTCAGCAGGAGAAAAGACGGACCATGAAAAGTAATCAATGGGCCAAGGGGGGGGGGGATTGGTTTAATCGACCAGCTAAATTACGAAAGGCAAATCGTAAGCTCCGTCCAAGCAAAAAGGGGAAAAAGAGAGTGTTCACCCACGAACTGGAGGCACAAGAAAATGAGCGTTGGAGCCGGGCGGAAGAATGTAGCGGCATACCCATCGGGCCCGGGAAAAATCGCGTGCAGAAGCGGAGGGGAGATAAAAAAATGTTGCAGCAACGAAAAGTCGAAAACTCGGGGGCGAAAGATCGCAATAGGAAGACGAAAGGCATTAAGGGAATCAACGCTCCACGACAGCAGGAGGGCATGAAATGTTTGCGCTCAGGAGGGGGTGAGTCGAATATACTAAAGAAGCAGGCCCGACGAAACTAGTGGCTAAGGACAGGTATCGATCGGCCAAAATCCGAATGCTGCTTGAACGGTCATCGGAAATTTTTCCTCAAAGAAGATAAACCAAAGGTGAATCCTGAAGCGAACCACCGCGACTTCCCGCCGAAGGGCACAGTAATTACCTACAAGTCCAGGCGCGTGCAACGGGGACCTGCTCTGGAAGTCTTGGCTCTGAAAAAACGAAGTCACATCAATTGGGAACCGATTGTGAATCAAAATTTTCCGTAGGAAGCAAAAAGGGCAAGGATACGTGATTCGGGAAGGTTAGGGCAAGCAGTCGTCGCCTGACTGTAGTTTAGGGTTTCATCTCGAATGTAGGGCTTGTTATCGTCCCAACGAAAAACGTAACCGTCAACGGCGCAGGGCCAAGGAACTGGGGAAAAAGGGGCGAACCGCCCATTCATACGGCGGGATCGCTGGGGCAAAAGAAAAAGTGGAAGCATAACGGCAATTGACCTCTGAGCGGCAAAAGCGATCGTATCGATTCGCAAAGTTCGACACGGAAACGAAACGCTCACAGAACTGACCGCGACGCAAAGCGGAAAAAAGGGCCTTTTACCGAAAAAAAACAAGCTAAAAGAAAAAGGAAAAAGGGCGGAAAAAAAGAAGCAAGTGCTTGGGCAGGGGGGTAAGCGATCAGCACACTAGCAAGAGGAGAGATAAAAAAAATGCTGAAGGAAAGCAAAGGCAAAATGAAAACGGAAGAAGAAATTTAGGGTGTGACGGAATTGAGTGGAAAGTCTCGGACAACGGTCATAAGAAAAATTCCAAACACGCGGCGAGCAAGTCTGTATGCCGTCATGGTTCGAGTGCGGGTATGGCCCGAGGAACTTTTGCAATTCCTGATGTAAGTACCAGATAAGCAACCGCAAAGAACACCCCGGACTGAGGCCAAATCGATGCAAAAGGGCGGAGCACGCCAACCCGGCGACGGAGCAGGGGGTAAAGGAAACTCCAAACGGACAAGTCCTCACGGGGCACTGGACCGGAGACGGAGCGTTACGACGAGTTTTTGGAAAAAACCAAGTACAACAGAATGCGGCAAAAAAACAGGAAATCATTCCCAGCACAGCTCTAAAGAACGATTAAAAAAAACAGGATAAACACGGTTAGAAAAGGAGAAAAAAAGCAAGTGGGGAAACCATCGGGCCCAACAGGAGGCTGACGCGGGTCAGGCCGGGGGGGCGAGCTCAAGAACGTGGGTATTCTAAACAAAAACAGCCAGCTGAAAGAAGAGTGTTCATAAGGGAAATGCGGGGGGAAAGCCGAGTGAGGTGGAGGATTCCGGACCACCCAGGAAAGAGGAAAGAGGACACCACCATTCTATTGAAGATGACGCAGCAAGCATTGCGCGCAGCGGACACGATAAATCAGCGGCAAGAGAAGCACGACGGGGGAATGAGGGAGGGGGGAGAGACTTCAACAGATGCCAAAACCGAAGAGTCGAACTGGAGAAGGAAAGGACAGGGGGACCGATCGCGATCGCACGCGAAAACTTTATCATGAGAGAACCACGACACGCATTGTCGCAAGGGGGTGGGTTGAATCCAGCAACAACAAAACTAACAAGTCCGAGAACCAGGCTGCACATGGGGAGGAAAGATTGAATGGTCGCCGGTCAAACTTCTCCCGGCGAGAGCCAAGACGAGTTAGGTCAGAAACAGATTCCGTGAAAGGAAATCATCTGGGAGAAGAGTAAAGAACGTCAAGCACGAATAACAGATGCGCCTTTCAATGAGGTATTCCAACGAAAAACGGAGTCTCTGGCGGTCCAAAGGAGGTAAAAAGCTTCCGCGAAAGGAGACTACTGGGGACATACAAAGAAGGAGTCTCGGGACGTGACCAGAGAAGAGGTACTCGAATTTCGTAGCATGAAGGAAAAGAAGGGAGATCTTATAACTGGAGGGGCCGTGCAGGTCGTGACACTGTCTGCAGGACGCCAGGGAAAAGGAAAACTTGTAAGTTTGAGTTGGGGAAAAGAATGACAGAAAGTTTACCTCGGGACAACTCAAGCTGGTATGTTGGGGCAAAAGGAGCGTTGGGAATTATCGAGTTGGAATCAAAAATTGCCAGTTGGAAGGACAAACGCTCAATAAAGCCAAGCCTGTGATTCCAAGGGAGTTTCCAACGAGCAGCGGCCCCGTAGTCTAAACTAGGCCGACTGCTTAAATGGCGACTAGTCCGGCGAAAAAAATTTGAACGACAAAACCCGGCGTGGCAAATGCGAATAGGCAGAAGCTCGAACAAAGAGGCGGAAAGAGTACACTACGAGATGCGGGTAACAAAAAAGGAGGAGTAGAAAAAAGTGACATCAAGTGTGGAAAAGAAAAAAAGAAGGACGTGTGGGGGTGAAATTGTGGAAACAAGCAAGCTGACCCCGAAAAGAAAAAAGGCTGTTAATGGGGCTTGTCACATAAAAGAGGTAGGAAACGTCCAAGGTTTGTCCAGGGGGGAAGGGAAATGCGCGTGGGGGGGGAAAAAAGAATGAAACGAACGGGTAATAACTTATTGGATCGACCGATTACAGCACATCCTAAAAATGAGGAACGTGAAAAAAGCAGACAAACGCAGATTCAAAAAGGACCGGAAAGAGGAGTAAAACACGCGAAAACCAAACACGAGAAGGAAGAGGATTAAAAAAGGGCTTCAAGTTTCTGGATCGATTTCGGCACAAGAGCTAGGGTTCAGCAGACCCCCGGTGAAGAGAGAGAAGTTAAAAACTCATTCCGCTAAGAAGGGAAACTCCGGCATAACGCGTCAAAGTACAGACGCTTCAAGGGTCTCGAAAAAGTATTAGCGCGAGACTCAAAATAAGGGGGAACCGTAAGGAAAGAAAGGTCACTGGTGAAATACGACGCCGAGAAAGGAAAAAAATCTAGCAGAACTCTGCAACGGATCAAAGAATAGGGTCAAGACCTTCTGAGTCCCCGAGCGAGGGGTGTCGCCTCGAGAAAAAAGGGGGGGGGGGGACAGATACGAGGCCCGAAAACCAATCGGCAGTGCACTGGGGAAAAAGGGGTGAATTGATCCTGATCAAGCTATACAAAAAAAAAAAAAAAAAAAACAAAAAAAAAACAAAAACAAAGTGCCGGAATAAGCAGAGGGTAGTGGCCCGAAGGTCGCAAGATGAAGAGGCTAGTGGGGAGGGCAAAAGCTGACGCGCCCTTGAAAAAAGCATAAGCGTAAAAAAAAAAAAGGTTGGAGTCAGCATCTCGGTCAATAGTGTGGATCCGAGAAGGGACCTGCAAGAAAGAAGCGGGAGAGGGATAGTGCTGCTCAGGAAGGCAAAAGGCGCATTCAACTGAAGTTTGGTGTCCTTCAGGCAGCAACCGGGATAACCATGGTGACGAGGAAAAAAAAGAAAACCGACTGGTCCCAAACGAAGCGAAGGAAAAAACCCTTAAAGAGCGAAAGTAGGAGACGCTCTTAAATAGGAGTAGAGGACAACCACGCCGGTCAAACAGAAAAAGTTGACCAGATGGGATGAGAGAAGCCATCTGGGAATCGTCAGAAGCAAAGAAGCTACCCGTGATTCTTTGAGAGTCTGGCCTGGGCAAAAAGTCGGGGAAGGGCAAAGGGGAGGGTGGCACGGATCAGTCTGTATTCGTGTGTGGGAGGAAAGTGCAAAGAAACACCCGACTCGGTGAAGGCACTGTCGACAATTGACAAGAAAAAGGGGGGCGAACACGAAGAAGGACCATTCGTCGGCTTAACGGAGGCAAAGGGCGCATCGAAACCAGGTGCGCATACACGTGGTGGCAATGAAGGTCGCAAAGAACTAGAGTCAAATGACTGACATTCGGACGAAGGCCCGCGTATCTCTCGAGAAAACTGACGGCCTCAAAGCGAAAGAGCGGGAGTTGTCAGGGGAGGGAAAAGTCCAAACGCAATGTCCGATCAAGACTTGAGGCGGAAGATCGCAGGGGGGACCGAAAGAAGTCAAGTTTGGAGCGATCGAGACTCAAAAAAAAAAAAACAGGCGAGAAGCAAGATTGCCAAGCGACAAGTAGAAAAACTAAAAAAAGCGGAAAACAGAAAGGCTGTGACTTAATTTGGTCTGTCGAATTCAGGAGGGACATAGGCAAAAACTTGCAACGCGCACGAAAAACGGGAAAGGCCGTCAATTGTGACGATTGCGATCAGAAAAGGGTGAAATGTAAGTTTGAGGGGAAGTGGAAAATTCGAGAAAGCATGAAAAAAAAAAATCAAGGGAAACCAAAGACGGATAGCACACCCGGACTAAGGCAAGCTACGACAAACATCGTTTTAGCATAGCTGGCCCTTGCGCGCAGGCGAACAAGCCAGGGAACGAGCCGGGGTTAAAAATGGAAAGAAACCAAGTTTACAAGACAATACAGGAAGTCAAGAGGCAACCATAAGACCCAAAACTCAAAGAAAAGATTGAACAAACTCCATCAGGAAGATTTAGCCGCAGTTTGGAGCAGAAACAGAAGAGCAGTGGGGGAGGACAAGCGTATCGAAGAGAAGGCGTGGGTCTAGGCCCAAACGGTAAAAGAGCAGTGGCTAGAGAAAAACGAACTCATGCAACGAATGTAGATGGAACAACTTCGACTTCCGGCGAAGACCGGTCATTAAAAAAGGCCGAGAAAAGGTTAGGAGCTGCGTGAGACACCAACCTGATAAGGAGAAAAGCACAAAGCAAGAGGAAGAAGAAAAGATGAAGCTGCAAGAAAAACTAGCTCCGCGGGTCTGGTATCAGGCGACCTTGAACTTCAACAAGAGACAAGGATCGAAAAAAATACTGAAAGCTGGGGCGCGAGAAGCGGTACCATCATATATCGCGAGGAGGGGTAAAGATGGGAGAAAAGGGGCCACAACAAGACGGTTCGTCGATATGACACGTTGCTCTCAGTAGGGGGGGAAAAGACGAAAACCAAAATTGACGAAAAAAACAGTCACTTATGCGAAGATGGGGGCACGAGACTGATGGGTAATCCGCCCAAACAACTTCTTCCGAAAATCCATCAAAAAATCGGGGCAGAAGGGAACGATAGTGAACAAATGCTGGGGATCTTCCGTCCTGCAACAGCGAGAGAATCTAAATTCAAAGTCGACGTCGTATTCAAAAAGAAGAACCGCTGAAGACTGCTAAAGGAAACCACAAAAGCAGAGAATTGTGTAGAGATAAAGAGGGAAATGCGACAAAACACTGAAACGCCAGAACTCAACAAACGCCAAAAGTACCATAGCGGTCCAGGAACAACGACATGGTCGGAAGCAATGAAGTCGTCTGCCGATATGATATCGCAAGGGACCTGAGAAATGGCGGTCGTGACCCCTATCGATCGGCAGGACGAAAATAAAGAACGCTGACCGAAAAAGCGGGAAAGGCTTGGTGAGATAGAGGAGAGCGAAAGTTACCTCGACGAGAAAATCAAGCTATGTCATAGGAATTTGGCAATGCCTAGAGTTTGTTCAAAGATCGGTGATGAAGGTAAACAAAATACAGGCTGTGGGAAAGGGGCTACTAAACCAATAAGAAACACTGGGCGAGAGAGGTTCCCAACGCGCGACAAGGAAAACTGGAAAAAAATACTGGAAGTGGAACAGTTGCGACTATATGGAAGGAGGCGCGATGAAAACCGCCTGGGAACAAGGGAATTAAAATCGTTGAATGCGCGATCGTGGCAAAAGCCGCCGGAAACGACGACTGTTCAAATCAAGATCGAG
>Ga0179593_1496127_pt1 | contig 11561 bp, 14 predicted proteins | sample CZODoug2_1_08_16_FD_185931 | JGI IMG/M metagenome (GOLD analysis project Ga0179593, IMG submission 185931) | Vadose zone soil fungal communities from Angelo Coast Range Reserve, California, USA - CZODoug2_1_08_16fungal (PacBio error correction) | ecosystem: Environmental > Terrestrial > Soil >...
GTGAACTGCTGGGTATTTGAGTCCCGCGAGAGGAAAAAAAAGGGTAGAAACGGGGGCTCTGATTGGCGGAAACAGCCAGGGTGCATTCGAAATGGCGGGGCTGCCGGGCCTACAAATGATTCAAAAATCAAAAAAAAGTCAAATAGGCGGAAATACGGTCAGAGGAAGAGACCGGTACTCTGAGGGGGAGACGGACTTGGGAAGAAGGAATCGGACGGAAAAAAGGGGGGAGTGTTCGTGCCGGAAGCAAACAAGGGAGAAATAAAAAAACTCGCAAGGGGGGGGGTAGAAAAAAAAAAAACCTAGGTGAAACTGTTGGGTTTCCCGTCCGAAGAAAAAGGTCGTGATGCTGAATTAAAAACTCTAGCAGCACAGACATCTAAGGGGAAAAACAAGATGGGGAAGCGGGCAGACTCTCATGGACAAGGATCATGGGGAAGAGGCAGTGAAGGCTTGCGGTAAATTAGCCTAGGCAAGCGCAAGCGCCGACGGAAAGCCGATCGGAGGCGTAAGGCGAAGGAGGAAAAGACGAGAAAGGTTACAAACAATCCAGGGGGGGGCACACGTTACTAAACATAAAGCGATCGGTTCCTGGTTGGAGGGGGGCCAGTGTGGCGTTGAGTCTTGATTCTGGAGACCACAATCACACTACCCCGTCCATTTATTTCAAGTCTGGTACTTAGAGGTGGTAGGGTTTTGGGAGGGGCGGAGGAGAATCGGAAGACCTGGGTTTGGAATAGTGAAGAATGCCAGAAGTTTGGTCAAAAAGGACATCACAATTGGTTTGTGGGCAGCGTGACGGAAGGGGGTTACTCAATCGAACGATGTTGTGCATTCAGTAACAGAGAACAGGGGGACTTGAAGGTAGGGGCGGAATGGGTGCTAAGTGCCGCTCACGGCTTGCGGAGTACGCGAGGCCATCCGCACTTATGCTGGCGGAATCGCGGGGTTGAACAAAAAGGATTATCGGGCCCTTTACGGGGTCAATAGAATGGAAAAAACGAGAAGGGAGAGCGAAGAAACACGTAGGAGGAAAAAGAGATCGACGGGAGGAACGGAGACTGAAACAGCGGCCACGCCCTAATCAGAGTGTGCGCACAGCGAAGCAAGTCCGGGGTTGGAATAACGTACCGAAGAGCCACGAGTAGGCAAGAAGACACCACACAATAACAGAAAACAGGACAGGGGCTCTGAAGTAAAAAGATCTTTCCGGAAACCGAGCCAAGAAAAAAAGCCAAAAGGGACTCATGAACATGCTAGCGGAATTCCCAAAGTCTTTCCTATCGAAAGCCGACCAACACACCGAAAGCAGGGTTCAAAACGGGGGAAGTACCTAAGTGACCTGACAAATGGGGAAAGTTGATCGGGGATGTGGGGATAAAGAAAGAAAGCCAACAATAGGGGGTACTCCCAACAGCGAACCATAAAGAGGTTCACGAGGGATGGGAGTAAAGTGGGGAAAAGGTGCTATTTGGGGGTAACCGGTATACGAGAAAGCTCCTGTAGCGTATCGACCTCTCTAACAGAGTTGCTGTTTCCTCTGGCGAAGGAAGAAGTTATAATGTTCCCAACAACGAATCGCACCCATAATCCGAATGTGAAATGTAGAGGTTGCCGCGATCAATCTGGGGGGGGTAGAGGGACGATGATGCTATAGGTAGAAAGAAATGAGAAGGTTAGGACGGGCCCAAAGGTACAAAGATTTTCGGCGGAAGGGGTTCCCTGAAAATCAGGCCGGTGCTTAAAGTCGGCAAGAAAAGGCTTTACGGGGGAAGGATACCTTACGAAAAAATTCTACCACGGGAAGTGCTAAAGGGGATTTCCTAGGGAGGGAGGAATCCATGTAGACCCTGCAAGCCAGCCGAGGCCCCAATGAATTTCTGCCGCGAAAAGAGGTGAACTTCAAGTTGTGGGAAAAGAGAGAGGAATCCAAAACATTTGGTCGAGGAGGGGGCAAAAGACACTCCCAGGGTGATGGAGAAGACCGTCTGGCCACGCTAAGTCTGGATTCCTTTGATCGTTCTACATAATCCTAGAGGAATGCGGGGACGCCTATGGGCAGGGAAAGTAAATTGGACCCCCGAAGTATACCCTCATCCGAGAAAATTGAAAAACGTTCCACGGATAGGGGGAGAAGAAAAAAAAAGAAAACCCAGCGCGCAAAACTCAAAAAAGAGAAAAGGGAGATTCCGAAGAAGGAAGGGGGAAAAACGGTAACAAAATCAACAAAAGGAGGACTTCTCTGATCGGAACGGCCAACCAAAACTGTCCTTTCACAACGCCCAGTCACGAAAAAGGGAGCCGCCCGACTAACACCAGACCAGGGATTAGCTAAAAAAAGGAAGAAGTGGGAAAGAGGGTCAGGCAAAAATACATAGACTAAAGACCTTTCTTCCCACTAAAGAGTCTCTCTTTCACAGGCCTGCATAACGGTCGGCGGCCCGATATTGCGCAGAAAACGCCAAGAGGCAAGATATGGTTCTTGTTCTTTTATCCACTTAAGAAGGACCCGAGAAGTAGACCTTAGGATGAGATGACTATCAATCTCCGCAGCAGGAAGGTCCCGGCGAGGGAAAATTGGGAAAAGGTAGCACAACGATTCGCTCGAGGAAAAAAAAAAAAAACGCCGCGGCCGATTCATTCCTACGAGTAGATTTGGTCCAGGACGGAACTGTCTTCCATCAAAGCCAACGCGGAAAGACAGCAAAAGAACGGGGAATGAACTAAAAGCTAGGTGACGATAAAGCTTGGGGTCTTCAGGTAAGCGGATCTTTCCGATTTTCTGAGGAACATAAAAAAAGTAAAATAGGGAAGCCGTAGAACGGGGCCCAGGGGAAAACGGAGATGCCATAAAGCCTGACGAGGGGGGGAATCCTCCATGCAAGCTTTCGGGGATAAATCTTGCCGGCGGAATCTCTCGGACAATTGAGAAGATGACTGGGTTTGGGGAGACGAAAGTGGCGGTGATTGAGGGCCACATAAAGTCAAAAAAAGAAAAAACGATGGAAAATGAAAAGCTTTCTCGGCTCAGTAGAACTTCCATACCTTGGGGTGCTTTTCAAGGTAGGAGACAGGGGAGTTCAAGAGGGGAGAGGGGTTGTTCGGGGCCGCGATGAGACAGCAGAACCAGAACAGGGGGGTAAAGAGGGAGAAAAGTTTTGGGTAGGCAGAGCGCAGAAGAAAGCGGGAATAGGAAATGCATTCAAACTTTCCAATGAGGGAAAGTCAAAATCTACATCGGAGGAGGACTAGAAGTTTTTGCGAACAAACGAGAAATTCTTGCAGGGGACGCCTTGGGAGGGAAAGGGGGAGGGTAAAGGAGGGAAGAACGCCGGAAACGGGTTACTAAGGGGGGTGTCATCTCAGGTTGAACGTGAACTTGGGGAGGAGGGGGCCTGTATGGTGATGAACGAGAAAGTAGAGGCGTATTCGTGTTGGATAACTATTGAACCACGAAAAATGTAAAACCCGATGGCGGTCTTGACTGCATAGATTTTGAATAAAAGTAGCAAAGCTCCCACCCTAAAAACCTCGTAGAGGTCAGTGGGAACGGGGATGGCCTGGAAGAAAAAAACATACAAAGCCGGAGTCGGGGTAAGATGCGTCAGGGTAGCGCAGAGAGGGAACCTTTTAATGGGTTGGGCTCTATATTAGACAAGTTCGACAGCAAGAGGGGGAAAAGAAATCTTCACTCGGTCACCATCGCAGTGGGCGCACAGCAATAGACCGCGGGTCTGGGGAATTTAATGAAGGAATGGGGGGGCTTCCAACCATGGGATGACTCCAGAAACGATGGGGAGAGTCAAAAAATAATGACATCTGATCCCTCTCGGGGGGATAGAAATTCGGAATGAAGCGGACCGGCATTTGGTAGGTATACTCTGCTTATTCCGTGGGTCTCGAATATACACAACAACAAGGATTTGATAAATATGGGAGTAGCCTTACGGAAACGAAGACCTCATGCCGGAATCGGAACTAACTGTAAAACCAAGCCGAGGAAAAAGGATTAGGCCTCTTTGAATTTGGGCAACCGGGGGAAAGTAAGAGGGGTGATGGAGCACTAAGGGCGGAATAAAAAAGCACGAAAAGGGCCCGTGGGGAAGGCTGGGATAAGGACTACAGATTCAAGGTTAGACCTTGCAGGGGGGGCCGTTTGGGGAAGAATTAAGGTGGAACCGATGAAGTGGGAACCACTAAAGGGGTGACTGACTCGGGTAGAAGAGGTACCATCAGTAAACCGGGAACCTCCGCTGAGATCAGGGGACGAATACCTTCTTGGGGATGGGGGGAAGAAAAGGAAACCTGCAAGTCCTCTACCATGGGGGGTAAGCTGCGAGGGTGAAGTACAACTTCAAAAGATGGAAAAATAAGTCTCCAATGGGAAATTGGGGGGACTCCCATCTTGGCTACCCTAAAAAGCTCGAGCTACGTTCTAAAGTTAAAGCAGCCAAAAAGAGGTCAGTTCACAACGTAGCTTAAAACGAATATCCCAACGTAAGGGGGGACGTTTCTGCCGAGTTAGAAAGGAATAAAAAGCGTACGGGAAAAAAGAGAGGACACCAAAGAGCTTAAAAGATCTCAAATAGGTTAAGACGGCCCGACTGAAGGTGACTGACTACAGAGGAACTGTGAGGGTCTACGGGGGGCTTCGAGGAATGAAAAACAAAAACCAGAAAGGTACTCTTAGTTAAAGTCGGGTGGGCCAGGATGGAGTAGCTAGGGAAACTAAACAACATCTGAAAGGTGCGAAAAGAAGGATGCAGACAGGGAAGCTCTTCCTACAACGGAGGGGGCACTATATGAAGAGAGGCAAGGGTAAATCGAAAAGGTCGGAACCTCCTTATGTAAAAAATCACACGGCCGGACTGTCAAAAAATCAGAGATCCTGTTTCTCCTTGAGATTATTTACGGGTGGTGCAAAGCTGGTCATGGAGAGGGGGAAAACGGCGGAGACAAACGATGATCTGAGATGGGGGGACTTTTTTGAACGCTAGATTACGGGGTAGAGGGATTTGAAGTCTGGGAGCGAAAAACATCGACAGGAAGAAGGGTTCCCTGAAGAAAAAAGGACACCCTATCGAAGGAAAGGGACTGCCAAGAATCGGGATTGTGCTTCTGACGGAGTGATTTGAAGACTGTTCACTGTGTGTGCCAGAGGAAGGACCGAGCGTATGAAAGAGGAGGTCAGGATCGCGCGGAGGGAGGTCAACTTTATGAAGAAAGCTCTAGGGAACTTCATCAGAAGGTAGTTCAGCGCAATGAAAACTTAACGGATAGCAGGGGAGGTGGGTTGGAGTCGAAGCACGACACCGCAAAAAATAGCTGTACCTTTGGGGGGGAGTGCGCAAAGGGAGTGGCCAGGCGTTCTGTAGGCCTGGGTCAGCGAAAAATTGGGATCTTTGCTTTGAGAAACGAAAGAGGGGGGGATGGAATGGGGGGGAGGGAAAAAGAGTTAAAAGGGTACCCCGAAATGGGAGTTACCTGGCGGCGATGTAGGAGGGGAGGACTAAATTTTCGGAGGGGAACTGGGAGCTGCTGGGGGGAAGGGAAAGGAACTTCAGGAGACAGGGGGCCGGTCCGATCAGCGAAAAGCCCAATTAGGTGCGGCAGGGGGGTGTGGGGGTGACCGGTTTGAACCCCATAGTCAAAGGAAAAAAGACTCAATGGCCTGGGGGCGATGGGGAGATGGGGACAAGTTGGTGGGTCCACATCCTATGCGCCACCAATTGCCAGCGACGGGAGGGGCGAACAAAAACGAATTAGGTGCAATGAACGACCTGCCCGAGTTCAACCGCCAGGGGAAGCCAAGGATTAACCTGTAACGAGAAGTAACTCAGGTAAGAAACGTAAGCCGGGGCAGCTGTACATCTTCTTAGAAACCTGGGAAGGGGTGACGGTCCAGAAGACGAAAAGGCTTTGTTTTAAGGGACTGTCAGGAAAAAAAAAACGGGGGGAAAAAAAAGACAAAGCTAGATTGCGCAATCAAAGAGGGGTGAATTCGCATTGGACATTGGGGGAGCATATGACTCCCCTCCTAAGTAGAAAAGAAAGGAAGACCGAGACGGCGATTCGATGGGCTCGCATTTCACTTATCCGGAAGAAGAACGGGGGGAGGTTGCAAGAGTATCCCCGTCCTGGGAAAAGTGGACACAAATAGCAGTGATATCCGCACCAGAACCCTAGGGGGAAAAAGTTTAAAGCAATAGAGGGGGGGTCACGGAGAGGACTGAATTGCAGGTCCTCCATGCTACATATAAGGTAAAAAACCAAAAAGAAAGCCTTACTCGCGGGGAGTGTAAGAGGGCCGGGGAGTTCGTTGAGGGAATAGTATTCAAACCGGGGAAAAAAGAACGATCAGTTGGATGAGTTGATACGCAGGCTTAGGGGAATTGCTTTACAAAACTAGCATTGGGAAACTTTTAGCCCTACAGAAATAGGTTCGTTTTTTTATTGGGCCATATTTGTTGGAGAGGCCACCGGAATCCCGATCAACAGGGGGCCAAGGGAGTCAGTGGAGGTACAAGGTGAAACCTGCTGTACGGTTGGGGAATGGGAGAGCGGAAAAGATGGGGTGGGGGGGGGAATCTCCGAATAAGAAGTTCAGGAGAGCAATTGGGTTCAGGGGGCTATGGTTGAAAAGCCAGGACCGCTTGGGATGCGTCAGTAAGTGAGGATTTCTGGAGAAAAGGTTGTTTACTCTTTTGGACATACATAGGAGGGCAGTTGCGGAGGTACGCTCAAATCCAAACGGCGAAGCTCGGCTGAAGAGCTTGCGCAAACGATGATAGCTTTCGGGAAAGAACAATAGAAGGGGTGACGAAGTCCTTGAGAACTTACAACAACGGGAAAATAGTATATCAAAGGAATTAGGAAGAGTCTGGGAAACAGCTGCACTCAGAGATAGGAGCAAGAGAGAAGTCAGCCTAGACAGTGCAGGATTGGGGGACTTGAAAGCGTAAAGAAAGAAACAGAAGAATTCACAGAGTTAACCACCATAACCAAGAAGAAGGAAAGTGTCATCTGACTGATTAAGAAGAGGTCCGGCCAATAGTCAAACAATCACGAACGGGGAAAAAACAATTCTATAAAGAAGGGCAGGAAGGAGGCAGATGCCAAAATTCTTGAATCCTGCCTAAACACACAGAGGAAGGGGTGAAAACCTATTACAGCGTGAATGAAATTGGCAAGGATCGGGGGGGGCTCCCAGAAGAAGCCACCAAATATGCCCAAAGAAGGCTCGGCGTTCCTCGTTAAATGAATTTGGGCAACCAAGATTGGGGTGAAACATCAACTCTGATCCCGGAGTCGCCGGCTCCACGATCTGGATGTGGGACGCTCGGAGCGAGAAGAAGCCCAGAAAAGAAATCCACGGGAAAGAAATGACGAAAGGGAAGGGAAGATTTGCACGAGATCATAGTTTTCACGTAAGGAGATGAGAGGGCATCAATTAGCAGAGAGAGGGGGGAGGTACGGAAAACAGTTTAACGGAAGGCGCCTAAAAAGGGAGAGGGTGTCACTGAAGGGAGTGCCTCGAAGAAAAGAACGGAAGGGGGGGGGCACCGGAGAAGTTCTACGGGGGACCCGGGAAAGAGAGATCCAGACGAAAGAGTCAACTATTGAGGGGTGTGAACCGTCAGTCCCACACCTGCCATAAGGATGCACCCCTGCTTGCCGAATCCGCTGGGAGATTTGGGAGGAAAACTAGGAGAGTAAGCAAACCAAAGGGGCGTGGCCCAATTCTGGGAACACCAGACGGAAAAAACTCGCGGTCTGCCACGTGCAAAAGTGCAACCTATCTTTCCGGGCCTCGTTCGACATATAATCCTCATAGGGAATCGCAGGGGGGACCGATTTCCTGGGTTCCATTCCACCCAAAGGGGAACCAAGCATACCAACTGATCAGGACACAAAAAGGCAGGGAGGGAGACCCCCAAATGAGTGAAAAAAAGACGCCCACCAGCAAATATCCCTTATTCCGGAAGAATAGGGGCCCACCGGTAAAAGGAAACAAAAGAAGAAAAAGAAAAAAGCAAGGGACTTCGCTTGGCGGAAAAGGAAATTAGAATAATTTTTCAAAAATTAAACCAAAGAATCAGGCCAGGAACAAGGCCCAGTCACCAAAGGATCCTCCCTACATACCCATGAACCAAAGGTAGACTCAAATTTCGGGTACGGTAAGAAGTGGAGCACCAGTCTATCAAACCTTTGCTGTAGGTCCCCGAAAAGAAGAAAGAAAATGAGCGGCGCCATCTATAACTGTGAAACACTCGTACGACCAAGATGAGGAAGAAACCGCAAAGGATCCTCTATGTGGAGGATGGCGGAAGTGAAATCACAACGGAGAAAATGCCGCGCTATACATCCGTCACGGGAGACTAATGGAGGAACTGAGGGCTTCAGTCTGTTCAGGCGACTTGGCCTCAAGTTACCCGCAGGAGGGACGAACCGTAAGAAAAGAGTTCCTAATACTCTTCGGACAGGGGAGAAAGGGAAACCAAGGAAGCTCTCAAAGAAAAGCCGTGGAAGCAATCACAAAGAAAGTCACAATGCCGAAGAAGTAACGAAGGGGTCTATCTTTCAAGTTTTTCCACGGCTTAAGGAGGGGGAGTGAGAGGACAATAATCAAAAAATATCCAAATAGTAAGCGGGGTAAAGTGGGTCGGGGGGAACTTCAAACCGTCGAGCGCCTTGGCCCTGGGAAACAAATGCTCCATGCAAATCGTGGGGAGCTGAATTCATCAGAAAAAAGAACAGAATCAGGAAAAACCAGGGTTTGGGAAATCAAAGATTGGGAAAATCCAGTGCTGTCAGCCAACGATCGTGATGACCTGAAGAGGGTGGCGCTCCATGAAAGGAAAATAAAGGGGGGTGTTGGACGAGGGAAGTTCTCAGCCGTGAGTTAGGAGAAGCTGTTTCTCAAGATGTGGGGGGTCGTTGGACCGGGGCTATGAAGCCAGGAGACGCCATCCTGGAAAACAAGAGGGGGGGGAATAAAAAAGAGGGAGAAACCGATTTTGTTTTCAAAGAAGGCCGACCATCTTCAAAATGAACGAAAGTTCATGTCGCACCTTGAGGGGCCGCTTCGCTTCACTATTGAAGGACCCGGAGCACTGATTTGGGACCATTGCGACCAGTGTGGATTGAAGGTAACGGAAGGAAACTCACGCGAAAGGTGGATCGAAATTTTGGTGCTCAGGTGTGGGTCCTGCTGTTCCAGGTGTTGAACAGAGCCATATCTTCTATATGAGTAGGTAGGAGGGCTAAAGATGGGAGGCGACCATGAAAAAAAAGTAGCGCGATTGGGGGGAACTTCAAATTGATTATTCCAGATATGCACACAATAAACAAAACTTCTAGCAGGGGGGGTCCCGTATGGCCGTGGAGAAAAAACATCGCCACAATCGATGCAATCATTTGGGGGGAAAAGAATCCGGGGACACGGGGCAGTGTAACGAGGAGCTCTACAATTTCGGCAAAGTCGAAGATCGGTCCACGCACAACCATCGCCGAGAGAATGGACGGGCCATGAACGTGCGAAGGGGAAAAAAGCAAACGGGAAGGCGATGCAGGGAGGTTGATTCAACAAATTAATTCTTAAAGCCCTCTTACTTATGGTAAGAAAAAAGAGAATAACTCTCGGAGGGCAGCGAATCCAGTGAGGATTTGCACCGGCAGTGAGGACTAAGGACTGCTTCCTTCCGGATAGGTGAATCCTCGAGACAATTGGAATATCGAATAAATCAAGAAGACGAGATATTCAAGAAAACGGCCTCGAAAGAACTCCCTTAGAGGAGGAAAAGGCCGCGTAGATTGGAAAGAGTTGCGTGGGGCTTAATGGGTCAAAAAAAGGTTATGGAGCATCCTGCGGAATTGGCTCCACAAGAAAAGGAGAAGCAAGGAGGGCTCAGTCCTCACGAGGGAGGCAACGGAACTTTCTCTCTTCGGGGAATTGGGTCGGTGAAGAGATGTTGAAAGATGCATGGGCCAACGGGCGACTCGAGCATAAGCGAAGAGGTCCCTGACCGCAATGCTGGCAAAAAGCATCGTAAAACGATACCTTAATGTGTGGGGATGGGTGGGGTGAATCCACGGCCATCCGGCATTGACTTGATGGGGGGGACCGCTGCGATGGAGAATCTTCAAATCGATAAGGGGCAAAAAGAGCTGCTCCATCCGGGGGAACTTTGGAGAAGGTGGGCCCGAACATAGTGGTCCGCACCCTACCTCGACTACCTCTATCCTCCTTGATAAATAGAAGATACACCTGGGGACGTTCACGACACTGGAGAAAACTAGATAAAGAAAGGCGTCTTCCTCTTATCAAGGGCCAACCGGAGGTATCAAGAAAAAGGATGCAGAAAGAGAAAAGCTAGGGAAAAAACAAGCAGGCGACAGTTCTTTTGGTAAACGAAGGAGGGGAAAGTTTCGTGAAGAGGAAAGCTTGCTCACTAGAGAATGTCGGGGGGGACCTAATCTTCGGGTATGAGGGGGGGGTACAGTGGGAAGGGGCTACGGGCTCAGTCTTTACCAAATCAGGAGAAAAATGATTTAGAGACCGGGCTCAGAAAGCTCGGACAAAGGCACGTTAGTCAGGGAGAAGTATAGGTTCGCTAAAAGTGAAGGAAGAACGGGATTGGGGGAAATCAAAAAAGGATGAGCGCTTCACCAAATTTCAGCTTACAAGGGGAGAAAACGTGGAAAAATAGTCAAAGCTGTATCAAAGGAAGGGAAATTGTACACCCGAGCAAGGCGATGACTCAAAAGAAGGAGGTGGGGAAAGAGGAAGTTGTCAAAACGAAAACAAATATACACTCTGTACTACTGCTTGTCGGAATTTCTGGATACACGAAAAAGTGAGAAATCAGAAAACGGGGCACCCGCTCGGCGAATGAGAGGGATAAAGAGGGGGACTGAAAGGAGGGTGAGGCGCCGACGGTGATGCTTGTGGCCCTGGCCAATTGCCGGAAAAGGGGGAGCTTATGAGAATCGCCCGAGTAAGGAGTAAGCGGCTAAGTGCTACGGTGGGAAGCAAGCGCCGGAAAGACTTAGCAAGAAGATAGTTTAAGAAGGCCAAGGTGTAAGGGTTACAGGAGGGAGGGGTTTGGCGAAGGGCTGCTCAATCATAACGACCTCACATAGCTGCACGTTGCGGGGGATTGGAACTGGACAGGCCATAGTGGGGGTCTTTGGCATGGCAGGAGCAGTAAAATGGAGTCTTTTCGTTAACTTTGAAAAAAAGAGGAAGTGGGATAGGAATGGGTGGCAAAAAGAGCAAGTACCCGGAAGGGGGATTCAAAATGGAGGGCTGGTAGGCTTTCTTCTATGGTTCAGGGAAATGTGATTTTGGGGAAGGGATAGGTGGATGGGGGGGGGGGGAGTTCAGACGTCTTTCTTCTACTTGGCACGGGGTCCAGCTGTTCTGGCTCTTCAGGTGGGAAAAAGGGGGGGAAAGAGGGGGAAGGCGGAGCCCTCTCATTTATATTTCAGGGAACGAGACTGGTTATATTGGTTTCCGGGGGAACGGAAATCGTGGCCAGGGGTGACTGAAGCTGATAGTA
>Ga0179593_1560822_pt1 | contig 11561 bp, 12 predicted proteins | sample CZODoug2_1_08_16_FD_185931 | JGI IMG/M metagenome (GOLD analysis project Ga0179593, IMG submission 185931) | Vadose zone soil fungal communities from Angelo Coast Range Reserve, California, USA - CZODoug2_1_08_16fungal (PacBio error correction) | ecosystem: Environmental > Terrestrial > Soil >...
TCTCCGCGAGCTGAGGAACGGAAAGGGGGGGGGGAGGCCGAAATAACTCCAGGGTGGGGAGGGATAGGCCGAAACTCGTTTCCTACCCGGAAACCTCTCTCTTCCGCGCATGCCTGAAGCGCCGCTCGTCGGGGGAGGAAGTGTAATGTAGCTTCACCGAAAAGAACCGAAGGTGTCGGCTCTGATGTCGTTGTTGAAGACGTCCGTAGCCACTCCCTGAACGGCAGAAAAAAGACCGGGCGAGTCCATGGAAGAGGCAAAACACCGCGGCATGGTGGGGAAGGAAAAGAGGAGAGAAGTTCTAAAATAGGAGAGGAAGGGGTCACGTCTTCCGGAAAGGATTTAATACCACTACGGCCGGGAAAAAAAAGGGCACTAGTGTCACACTTCGGAAACCAGACCTTCGGCGGGAAAAGGCAGTAGTGAGTAGAGGTGACCTCGCGCCACCCGTTACAGAAAGAGATCTTCCTGGTGAAGGGGTTCGCGAAGGAGGAAAGACTGCCGCCATGAGGTAAGGTAAGGAGTCCGGATATCGGGTCACCGGAAGAGCCTCGATTTCTCGCGCTTCCAAAAAAAAAAAGAACGCTGCTGGAGGAGGAGGTGGGGGACGTCACTTGCCAACCGATATAGGGGAAGAGGGAGTCTGCGGCCACATCTCTTCTACTGCCGGCGAGGGATTCCCTCCTTAAGAAAGAAAGGTCGCTCGAAGGGGGGAAGGACGCGTACCGTTTTTTAAAGAAATCGAGGGAACAAAAGGCTTGGGAGGTCAGGAGGGTCGACCGGCATCAGCAAAGGGAGGGGGGTGCCACCCATTGTTCCATAATAAATCGATGGGTATACAGTCATAAGTGCCTACTCATTTCTGGGAGGAGCCTGTAGGAGGAGGGGGGGAAAAGAGGCCTGGGAGGAAATTACAGGCGAGAGAAAGAAGGGATTCCGACGATAACGAGTTTTACAGGATGGGTACGTATCGGCCACCATTGGGTCTCCCATATCTAATTCATCTCGGAAAAATGGGAAAGGGAACTTCTTTTCTGAAAAAACTTCCTCAAGACAGGAGAACACGCCCATGATGTGACGGATCCATACAATTGCTTTGCTTATAGGGGGGTGAGGTTTGATGTTGGGGGGTGTAAGGTCCCTCCGAGAAAAAGAGAATCAACTTAAACGAGAAGGGGGTATACGCGTTCTTCCTGATAATGAAAAGAGCGAGCACTAAATTTTATCCGGCCGGGCCGCGTTGTGGGCCGCGCGTACGAGAGGGAAAAGAAGAAGGAGGGCTCGCAGAATCGAGCCAAGACAAGGAGGAGGGGGGAAAGGAGGCAAGATTCTGCGAGGCATCAGCAGGAACCCTTGTCACGTCTCGCCAAAAAGACATTTCGTGCTCGCCGAGCTCGACAAAAAAAAGAAATGGATATGTACCGGAAGAAAAAAGGGAGGATAGGAACCGGGGGAGAGCTGGGATCGGCTGTACTACACCGAGAAATCACCAGCTCGTATTCTCACTATCCGAAGGGATCTGATCCAGCGTTACATAGATGGGGGGAGAAGGAAAGAATGGCAGAGGGGAGGGGGGCGACCAAACCCGCAGAGGATTTGCAGATTGCCTTCAGAAGGTTCTCTAAGGGGGGCCTTTCCAGAAGTGGGGAAATACAGAGACAGGTCACACGCATGAAGAGGAATTCCTTTTTGCTCTCCGAAGGGAGTTTACTCATGCTACATGGTCCTACAAAAAGCGCGGGCTTTTACAATGGAGAAAAAGAAAACGATCCGAGGAAAAGAATTTCAGCGATATGAAGACGGGACTGATGGCCTTCTTCACCTGGGGAAAAAATCACTTGGTCACCGAGAAGGAGGGAACACCCTGAAGGGCAGGGGAGGCGGAAGGGAGCCGACATTCTTTGCCGCCTTACGAAACGTCTGACTGGGATTTGTCCTCAGACCGAGAGAAAAGAGATAAGAGGGGAAGAAAGACTCTCCTACAGCAGGGGTGGGGGGGTGGGGGGGGGGGTGTGTCTTAAAAAGAGAAGGTCGCTCTTTTTACGCGGATTAAATTAGACTGGCAAGGCTGGTACTGCCGTTGACAGAGATAGAAGGCAGCCTGAGAGGAAGGAAGACGGCTCACCATGACGGAAAAATCATTTCTACACTCAGGAGAAAGAAGGTCACACGATCTCGCCAAGAGGGGAAGAAAAAAAAGACTGAAAGGTATGGTGTCACAGAAGTGGAAAAAAAAAATGAATACCGGGGGGTATCAATTCCTGTCGGGGAAAAGCGACATCTCTCTCTAGGGACTAGACCGGAAAAAAAAAGAAGAGGGTATGTACGACAACGACTCGGAAAGGAAAAGGGGCGGAAACCAGACGTGAAGAAGGGAGATTCTGGCTGCGCCCACAGACAGGCGACCTTTACCACCTTTTAAAGACTACCCTTGTCAGGGTCGAGTCAAAGAGAAGGGGGAGGCGCATCATCATCCTGAGGGAAGAGAAAGAATTCCGTGCTCGGGAGATGGTACGATCACCCGCATCACGACGAGGGAGGGACTCCCCTCTTCCTTTCTCCATCTAAGAAGAAAAAGAAAACAAACTTCTGATGATTAAAATAGAGGGAAAAGAATCATTGCGAAACTGGCCGAGGGGTGGCAACCCTAAATAAGGATGAGAGTTCCATAAATCCGGGGCTCCTTCCCTTACCAGTTCTAAAGAGCACCGCCGGCTCTCGGGCTCTACCAGAGAGAGGTGCTATGGAGGAAACCGTCCACTTGGTTCCAGGTCAGAGGGGAAGGTTTCCTCTTCCATAACTTCCGAGAAAAAAAAGTCGTTCGCGAAAAAAGTGAAACGAAAGGGGTCGGGGGGGGAGCATTTCAAGAAACATGTTTGGTCCTGGAAAAAAGGCTACCGTATCGCTATGAGGGGGGGTACCACGTCTTCCTTACGCTTGGAGGACTTGGGAAACGAGGGACCGTCGGGGGCAAATGTGCGATTTCATAATTAAGAAGTTGTAAACGAAAGTCATCGCTCCATCCTTTTAAAGAAGGACCTTGATCGGGAAAGAAGCAAAGGACGGAAAGGTGCGCGGGAGGCCGCCATCCTTTTCGAAGAGGGAAAGGGGGAAGACCTCCCTTCCAAGTTCTCTAATGAAAAAAAAACCTCAGCGAAAACTCCTGCGAAAAAGGGGGAACGTCACGATGTAGGAGAAGGACAGTCATATAGGAAAGGAGAGCGCGTCTGCGGAACAGCGCTTCTCCGTCTCGTGATTCAAATAATTCAGAAGGGAGAAAAAAATCAACGAGGGGGAGAGGAGATCCAGGTTTTGGGAGAAGACCCGTTCTTTTGCGGAAAATACCGCATCAGACGTTAATGGGAAAGGAGAATGATCGAAGTACAGACGGCCTTCTCCTCGGCGAAAGGAGGGGGTCCGCAGCCATCTGTATTGTAGTGGGCCGCTCCACCGGACGGGCGAAGAGAAAACCCGGGGGAGGAACGCAGAGGGGAAGCCCTTGGTACTGAAAATGTTATGAGGACCATGAGCTGGGGGAGGCCGTCATCGGGGGGAAAAGAGCGGGGGGCCGTGGCCGAAAACGTCCAACTGAAAAAAGGTCAGTATACCCTCCCATGATGTAGAAGTCCATAAAGGGAGAGGAGAGTAGACTTAAAGAGGGGAGGTTCAGTGGGGGGGACCATCCTATCAGATAAAAAAGAGGAATCAGCCGGCTGTGTATACAAAGGTAATATCCCAGTAGGGGAGTCTAATCTCTGCTGAGAAAAGAAAGATCTGTATCGCAAAAGGGAAAGGCGTGTGACGCTCGTACAAGGTAGAAAAAAAGAGCAGAGTCTAAGAGAAATCTCTCTCAACAAAAAGAGAGATATTCTGTCTCGAAGGTAGAAAAAAAGAACACACCGCGGAAAAAGGCTGAAAAAATAACCATTTCGTGCTCGAAAGGGAGAGAATAGAAAATCCCGACGGGGGGAATGATCAAGACGATCTGCTGTCTGAATGTGGGCTCTCTATCAAGGCTTTACCTAAAGAGAAGAAAGAAAGCGTGGAAAAGGGAAAGCAACGGTGGCATACGGATTCCGCGTTCAGAGAGAAACAGCCTTTCAGCTTTAACTGAGTTTCCCCGGGCTAAGGGAAGAAGGTACCAAAAGAAGGGTTATCGGGGGAAAATAAATGGTGCCCGAATCCTTAACACCATTCATTTCAAGGGCTCTCGCCGTAGGGCGGGAAGGAAAGGGAAATCATGGACGAACCACTACAGCTAGGGCGGGAAGAATCCTGGTCAACAAGAAAGGAAGAGGGTATAACACGAATTTTCATTCGAGGGATGCTTATTCCCTTTTCGCAAAAACTGGTTCACCGAGGTCGAAAAACGGCCGTCGCAGACATGAGGTGGAGAAAAGACGCGGACTAAAGGGTCAGGCGGTATCCCTCAAAGATGTTCCCATACTCGAAAATGCAGTAACTCCTCCTAAGGGAAACAGAGCGCGGTTAGGCCCAGGGGGGCCACGGGGGGAGAAGTTCGCAGAGGAGGTGCCCTCTAGAATCATGGCTTCAGCTAGAAAAAAGGACTTCATCACAGGAGGATAAGATAAGGTCCCTACAGAGAATGGGGAAGGCTAGTCAAAAGAGGAAGTGACAACGTCAAAGGGGGGGGGTGGGGGGGGGTGTTTTGGTTTGAGGGGGGGGGGGTGTGGGGTGTGGTGTTGGGGGGGGGTTTTCGGGGGGTAGGAAAATTTATTGTTTCCGAAGTGGATAAAAAAACTCGTGCCAGTTCCTCGAACCGCGCCAGTAGTGGATTTAAGCCAATTTCGAGAACAGTGACCCTTCGACCATCTGAGATAAAGGGAGTCTACTAGACAAAAAAATACCGTCTTTTGCATGGAATAGGGGACACGAATCTTCACAAGTGAAGGGTGTACGAACAACGGCGTGGCTACCGGAAGATGGGATGCTTCCCACCCTCCATCTATCAAGGGACATTTACACGGTGTAGAGGCTGAAGGAGAACAACGTGCGGGTCATCCCGAGAGAGAGGACAGAATCGTTCAGAGGGGAAAAGAATGGAAGATCGGTACGGCACTATTGGCGGGGGGAAAGCAGCACCCTTATTTCTTTTATTTCCCCTTGCAACAAAAAAAGTAGCCACTCAGGCGTATAATCGATCGACTCAGGAAAAAAAAGGAGAGAAAAAGGAGAGGATCGATTCTAACGGGGGGGAGGAACTCGGGGGGATCATTCCATTGGGGGGGATTGAGGGTGACTCTTCATAAAATCGGAAACTCCCTGAAGAAGAAGGAAAATCTCCTGCCAGCGAGGATGAGCAAGCAGAAGGATAGTTATCAACCAAAACGGGTGAGCTTCTTTGAAAACCTTCCACTGGTCCATTCTTATGGAGAGAGGGGGAAGAAAGAAAAACGTAAGTTCAGCACAAAAAAGGGCGGTCTCGACAAAGAGTACGTTTTTCGAAATATTCCAGAGTGTTTCCCTTTCTCTTCGGGTCTATTCTATCGAGGAGGAGAAAGAAGGCGTAACGACCTTCCAAAGAAAAGAATACGAATAGTTTCGGAAGAAATTGGCCAGAAGGTGTCAATAGTGCGTTGTCACTTCCTTATGAGCCAGCCTTGACCATTTCGATAATGAAGAGGAGACGACGGCCGGGGGGGTAGAGCCGTATGGGGGGGACTAATGGTCTAATTCTTCCTCCGGAAGAGCTTCCAGATTCGCAGGTAATTTAAAGAAGATAAACACGCTACCTAGGAGAGAGAAGCGCAAAATTTGGGGGAGAAGTATTGCCGGGATATATCTATTCAGAAGAAACAAGCGCTGCAGAGCGATGGGAAGAAAGCGATCATAAGAACGTGGACACACGAATTTCGGAGGGAATTCTCTTTCTACCACCAGTGCGTGGCGGCCTGGGTGGGAAGAAAGCATCACAGGGAAAAAGTGAAATTGGCCATCTACGCTGAAATTAAGGAGAGAAGGTGTACGTTGCCGACGCCTGTCTTCGTCCATGTAGCTGGGGGCACGAGGCAGAGCGACCTGACAGGGGGAGGAGGGAAAAAGAAAGTACATAAATGGTGAGACCAAGGTATCTTTCCCCATTTATGAGGCCTCCCATGATCTCGTGGGGAACCATCGGCCATCATGCCGGGGAAAACTGAGTAGAATAAAAAAGGGGAAAAGGACTGTTTCATGAGAAAGAAGCTGTAATCCGACTTCATAAAGGGGGACACGAAAAAAGGGGGGAAGGGGGGGTTTCTTTTTGTCTCTTGGAAAAGATAAGCTCGAGCGACCATCGGAAATCAGGCCGCAGGGAGGGATTAAGGGATACATATCCCATAGGGGAGGGAGGAAAAAAACTCTCTGGAATAAGGGAAAGGGCAGAGTACGGTGTGGCGTCGGAGGAGGGAAGGACTGGGGGCTCTCCGAATCGATCCGAAGGAAAACTAAAAAACGGAAAAATTCGGGATAGATTCTGCGAGAAAAGGTAGAACGGGTAGCTCAAAAAAAGGGGAAAAAGAATACCATTTACGTGATCGCCTAGCTCGAAAGAGGCCGGACTAACGCTATACGCTGCTTCTTCTTGAAAGGGAGCTTATTCTTCTTTACTCTAACAAACAAAAAAACCTCACAAGAGAGAAAGAATGCCAACGAAAGGAATAGGATTCAAGATGTTCCCTCAAACGCCTTTCAGCTGTACTTTTTCAAGGGGACGTCCTGATGGCCGAATGCCGACGAAAAAGCTAAATGGTCCGCGGGTCCGTTCAGAAAAAGAGACCACATGAGAAAAAAAAGAATGCATTTAAAGGGGGATCTCCTCCTCAAAGCGACATTGCCTAACCATACAGGAAGGGGGGGAATGGACGTCGGCACAGAAAATAAAAGGAAAAGGGTTAAGGAAGAGGGGAATCCACACAGGAATCTTTCTGGGGAGAAGAGCACCTACTCCTCCGCCCACTCCCGGGAAAAGAACTTTAACACCCTTTGACTTCGGAGGGATGGGCTACACGTCAGAGAAATGAAATTGGCAGCCTGCCGGAGAGCAGCGCTTTGGCCGAAAAACGATCTGATACCTTCAATTACTTCTCCTAGAGGAAGCGCAGCGTTCGCCGATGTAGATCTTTGGACGGGTTACGCGAATATGGGGTAGAGCCAGGGACAAACTATAGGAAAGGAGTCAGCTCGCCTAAGGAAATCACCTTCATCTTCTCACCAAAGAGGGGGAACTGTTCACCGTCTGGAGTCAAAAATATAGAAAATAGGCCCGTTAAAAGGAATGGGGAAAAAAGGATGGGGGACGAGGACACTCAAAGGAAAGTACGTGGTATTCAATTCCTGTCTGGAAGGGAGACATCGGTCTCGAATCGCGATCGGAGAACCCCCCTGCCGGACCAGGTGGCTGGAAGGAGAAAACGAAAGCGCCGGGGTCAAAGGGGGGGGGAAAGCCTGAGGGGAAGGAATTCTGGCTGGCGGCCCCCGAAAGAAAAGACCTGTACTCACAATGTTAAAAAAAACCCCCAGAGGATCTAGAGGGCTTGTAGGCAGAAAAGGGCCGCAGAATCAAGAAAAGAGAAAACTGTAAGGGAAGGCTCTTTCACAAAAAGGGAAAGACGAAGACACCCCAGCACTTATTTCTTGATTGACACAGGAGAGTAGCCATCTCAGCGGGAATATATCTACAAAAAGGGAGGATTAAACAGAGAAGGTCGGGGAGGAAAGACTTCCGTGCAGGAGGGAAAAAAGAACCGAAACAGGTTCTTCGGGGAAAGGAAGACCTACGCCGTCCTTACCGTTCTCCGTGGATGCCAAGAAGGAAGAGGGATCGAAAAAAAAGGTTAGAAGGGAGAAGGGAAACATTCCCCTTTGTTAAATGGTCCCAGCAAAAAGTTAAGTGAAAAAAGAAGTCGGTCGAGAAAAAAAAAGAAAAGTTAAGTTGGAAAAGAAAAAACAGACGGCAGGGTGGTTGAAGAGGGCTACCGATCTCTGTAATTCGGAGAAAAGCTTCCTTACGCCGCACAGGGGGGAAAAAGACAAAAACCGTTCGGTGAGGGACTGGGCAGGTGTAAAAAAAGAAAAAAGTAAAGTCAGTGAGTTTGTTCAAAGCGTGTGCCCTCTCTAAAAAAACCTGATCGGAGGAAAAAGACTTCCGGTGAAGGAGAAGGGGTGAGGAAGGGGGGGTCGAGCTGACAGAAGGCAGTTCGGCGTGCAAAGGGAGAAGACCGGACAAGAAGTAGAGAATTTCTAAACGCGCGACCTCGCTACCCTCTGCTGCAAAGCTTCCTTTCCGGTATAGATGAGAGGTAGAGAGTCTGGCGAGCCAACGAGAGACCTTCGCGGGGGGATCTGCAAAGGTAATTCGAGGGGAAACTAATTTCAGGAAAGGTGTTTTCCAGTCCAGTGACGAGGGAAAGGAGTGGGCGAGGGGTAGAGGAAGGGGACATCAAGCATTTCCTGGTGAACCAAATCTGAAATTCTTGTATACAGAGCGCCCTAGTGGCCGGAGGGTCACAGCCCGAGTCTGTAGTTGTCGTACTATGCCGAGCCCAAAGAAAAAGCAAAGGAATTAAGAAAAGGGAAAGAAATGCATGGGGTTACGCCGATCCCTTTTTAAGAGGGCACCATGGAAAAAATACGCAACTGAGAGGTGGGGACGGATAAGACCGGTTAAACTACTTAGGGCGAAACTGTTCCAGCAAGGGTTTCAGGAGGAAAAAAAAGAAATTTACAATTAAGAATAAAATGTCGTGAAAGTCGACTCCTCTCTGGGGCTGTTTTTTCCTCGTGGGGGGAAAGACTCAGAGAAGAAGATCACGCAGCAGAGTATCGGCTGAAAGAAACACCAGTAGGGCTTGTATATTGAAAATGGTAGTCGGGGATAGAGAAGAGAGGAGGGGGGAGGGAGGAAAAGGTCGAAGAGACACGACGACTAGAGCAGGATAAGATCCGAAGGGAAAACGGAGTAATTATGAAGAAAAGTCTCTATTCGGCGAGCCAGAAAAGGGGGTTAGGGAAGGTAGCGCGCACACCGGAAACGAAGTCCAGGGCGCGATCCCGACTAAAGGGGATCGTCCTATCTGTACCTATCGGGTCTAAGAACGCGATACGCTTCAGAGGAGGAAATGGACCAGGGGTAGAGAAGAAGGGGTAAAGTAAAAAAAATCAACCTCGCTGAAAAGAAAGGCCATTTATTTCATCGGATTCAAGGGGAGGGCGTTTCTCCTGAAACAGACTGAGGGGAGGAAACGACCTCGTGGGAAAAAAAAAGAGAGGGCGAATTCCAAAAAAAAAAGATCCTGGAGCTTGTGAAGGAAAGGAACGATCCCTTACCAAGAGTCACACGACATGAAGGGAGGCGGGAGGAAGGTGGATCTCAGATCAGTACTGTCGGAAAGGGGACGACCACTACATCTAGAATTGGCGTCTTCCACTACACTCTCCTAGAGTTTCATCGAGATGGCAGAGGTGGAAAGGGAAGATTGAGGCATCTGCAAAAAGCACTGGTTCAGAAGAGGTAACACCCTTTACTCTTCAGGGAAGCAAACTTCGCGCTGAATTTGGAGGCGGAATCCCGCGACGTCGCAGCGGAGGGAAAAAAGAAAAATACGATCTATCCCTGCAAGGAAGTAAAAACATGCTCAGCTGGTTCTACGTGTCGCGGAGGGGGAGGAGAAGGGCTCTCCTATGGAGGGGAGCCGGGGGAAACTCTATAAAGAGAAGGGCTTCATCTCCGCCTACGGGAGAGAAGCAATCAAAAGAAGGGGCAGTCTACATCGACCTGGTGGAACAGGGCATGGGCAAGCTCGGCCCACTACGAAAGGTGAAAAACAAAGGTAAGAATGGAAACTAGTGCCATTCCAGCCCTTCCCTTCTTTATTCAATAGAGTAGGTACTGACCGTGACAGGAGAACGCTCTCGAAAGAGGGATAGACCTTAGAAAAAACTGCCGTCGGTGCTGAAAAGAGAACTCGGCCCGGTCAGCTTTTCGAAAGTGAAGGGCAAAAGGGAGGGGGGGGGACTACCTGAGAAGAGAATAGATCCGACGACCCTGGAAAAAGATGTCTCTTCTTTCCAGCTAGAAGAACAATAGCTGCTGCGGACGGAATAAAGAAGAAAAGGCAGAGGTTCTAAAGGGGAAGGAAGGCGGCAAAAATTTTTGGAAGAAGAAACCCCTCAGCCATGCACCAGAAGGGAGGAGGTGCCCCTTTCACCTGCTCCAAAAAAGGGAGAAGAGCAGGCTGATAATAAAGGATAAGAGAGAACACACAAAGATGAGGAAGAAGATGAAGCATGAGAACGGCCGCTGGGGAAGCCCCGAAATCCTTTTGCGGCAGGAAGGGGCAGAAGCTCGTTTCCTAACCCCAGAGAAGGGGAGAAAAGCTCCGTCCAGAAGATGAATGTCCCAGAGAAACGAAAGGTTTATATAGGGGACCTTCCACTTTTTTCCCAGAGGGGGGCCTCAGCCAGAACAGTACTTTAGCCAAAAAAAAGGGGTAGCTACAAATCGGAAAAATGAAGGAATCGTTGTGAAAGAACATAAAAACTACGTCAGGTTGTTTCCGGGGGAGATGCCTATCTCTAATTCTAGCAGGGGATCCTTACGCGGGAAAAAAAAGGAATTGAATACCACTACGGGAAGAAAACAGGGAAGCGCACGAAATACAGACCACCAATAAAGAAGGAGTTGTCACTTTCTTATTTGGAAGAAGCCATGCCTGTTACCAGGTCGATAAAGGGAGAGGGAAAAGCTGTCCGGTTATGGAGTAAAGGAAAACGTAGGAATACAGAGGAGACCTCCGGATATCTGGAAGAGCCTTCGCAGATTCCGAGTCCACCATAGCGGAAAAAGGAGAAAGCTGTCGAATGGGTGAAGGTGAAATCCGGGGCAGAGAATAATTAGCAGCTTCTTAAAAAAAAAGCACGCTTGCGCCAGAGGGGAGGGAGGAAAGAAGTACTGCGGCAAAGGCACGAAGTGAAGAATGTCGGGCGACGCTTAAAAGAAAAAGAAAAAAATGGGTGAGACCTCTTTTACCCAGTGCAGCGGTGTCGTCGGTTGCAGAAAGGGCATCAGCACTTTAAGGGTGATGACAATCGGAGATTCATTTGTATCAGCGCCTGCGCCGAAGGGAAACAAGTCCCATCCCGATCTGTATTTGGGGGTAACTATGTGCCGATCAGGCGGAAAAAAACGATGAAAGGGAAAAAAAAGGCGTTGGTGAAAGTCGGGGACGGAGCTGGGCCCCATTGATGGAAAAAAAAAGATTTTTTACATGCTCGAGAGTCCATAAAGGAAGGAAATGCGGGTCAAAAGTTATAAGCTGCCGGCTTTTTTTCAGGAAAAAAAAAAGTAACTCTGTAATCCTATGCCAAAAAAGAGACTCCTCTCTTTTTATTTTGAGGGCTCGGTTGTAGTCCCGCAGGATAGCAGAGAAGAAGAAACAGACGAATCAAAAGAATCTGTAAGGGGGAGGAGGAGAAGTGCTTTGATCATGAGGGGGGATAGAGAGGGGGGCAGGGATCTCTCTTGCAGCGGTCTAATCCCGCCTGACTCTATAGACAAAAAA
>Ga0179593_1690805_pt1 | contig 11561 bp, 14 predicted proteins | sample CZODoug2_1_08_16_FD_185931 | JGI IMG/M metagenome (GOLD analysis project Ga0179593, IMG submission 185931) | Vadose zone soil fungal communities from Angelo Coast Range Reserve, California, USA - CZODoug2_1_08_16fungal (PacBio error correction) | ecosystem: Environmental > Terrestrial > Soil >...
GGGCAACAGTGCGAGGGAGGAGGGGGGAGGACGCGCGTTAGAGGCGCAATAGGAGAGGAAATTAACCGCGCGCTTGGGCAGATGGGAAAAGGAGGGGAACGGGGGAGGAAGGAAGGTGTCTCTACACATCGTCAGGAGGGAGGTCGTGGGATGCGAAAAATCTGGACGAGCAGGAAAAAAAGAATGTGGGGTCGAACAACAGAACTGGCGGAGAAAGAACTTGACAAATGTCGAAGTCAAAACCAGCCCAAATCGTGAAGCCCGTCCGCAGGGACAAGGGTTCCAGAGGAAAAGAAACCGAACAAAGAGCAGCGCAGGCGGGAAAGGGTTCGTGTAGGGACGTGACATCAGGAGAAGGAGGGAGGGGGGGGGGGAGGCAGGGAAAGGGGACAAGGAAGAGGCAAGAGCCGTTGGTCTTCGGGTGATCACGAGACGAACCGGTTAAAAGATACCTCACCGCCTAAGGAGGAAGCACTTTGTCCGCCGGGAGGGAGGAGGGGGGGACCACTGGGAGGGAGAGTAAAAATAAGGGAGGAGGGCATTCCCTTTGCGCCGACATAGGTGAAAAATAAAAGGAACAAAATGGAGAGAAGGAGTAGCAACGAAGGGGGCAATGGAATCTCCTAGCAACACGAAGAATGCCTACGGAGACATGTGAAAAGGAGGGTGCAAAGGGGAAAAGAAGAGGAACCTTTAGGAGCGGAACGAACTCGCCTCTAACTACTACACAAGGGGGAGGTCCCAAGCAGCTACGGTGGCGTAGAGAGCGGAAAGAAGAAGGGAGGGAAAGAGGGGAGTTTGATTCAGGAGGAGATAAGCTCTATCAAAAAAAGAGAGATTCTGCCTATGAACACCGCGATGACCGTCTAGCGCTGTAGAGGGAGAGGGAAAAAGGAGATCGCTGGTGTCGGGGAAAAAAAGACAGCACACCGAGAACGAATGAGACACGCTAGGAGGTGGGGGGTCGCCGGCCGCGAGGAGTGGGAGAGAAGGAAGGAGGGGGGGCAGCATGCACAGACCAAATTGAAACGAGAGGGAGGGGTTTTGACGTCGGCGAGAAAAAAAAAGAACTTACGGTCAACAATCGAAATCGTTACCCACGGTTCCAATGTGAGAAGGGACAAAGGAGGGAAGAGGGACAAGAACATGGAAGGGGGAAGGGGGAGCCTAGAAAGCTCAGAACCCGACTCCACTCAAAACAAAAGAAAAATCCGGAAAGGCTCACAATGAGGGAGGGAACGAGGGTCGTGCTTCACAAGGGAGGAAGGGGAAGGGGATTAGGGAGAGCGGGAGAGGACTCCGCAAGACCACGCACGTCGCCGGCAGGAATGCGAAAAAGGAAGAGGGTAACACCAGGGGAACAGAAGATGGCACGAACACTACCCTTAACTGCCCTCTCGCTAGCGAGTTGTGGCGGCGGGGCCGTGGGCAAACAAAGAATGGAAGAAGGGGAGGGGTGGGTGTGGGACTGGTTTTAGAGGGCACGGCGACTTTAACTAAACTTGAAGGCAGCAAAAAAAAGAAAAAAAAAGGGTGGGTAGGAGAAAAATTAAGGAGAGTCCAACCGGGAAGCGGCGCCTGGTAAGCGTAGCCGGCAGGGGGGAAATTTACGCTGGAAATGAAACCTGCGAGAGGAAGGAGGTCAAATCAATACGAACCGGTGGTTCGGAAACGAAGGGGCCACGAGGAATCCATCCGCGGGAGCGGGTAGAGAAGGGCTGGGTCAATTGACGAAAAAAGGAACTGGGGAACTGTCAAATGTCCCGAAATCAAAATTTCTGTTCCGCAGGCGGGACGCAAACTGGGGAAGAGAGAGAAGGGGTGGGGCGAAGGGGGTGAAAATACGGGAGGGCAGGAACATCAAACGAAACCCTCCCCGAGCCCTGTGTCGAGGCCTGCGAAGGAAAAGGTGGTGACGTGAGAGGAAGAGGGTGAGGGGATGAAACTTCGGGAGGAGGGGTAAAGTCTCAGCGCACTACGTGAAGGCGGTGGCGCAAGGGTTTGGTGTTAAAGGCCAAGGGGGTGAAAGGCGGTGTCCGGCCCCGGAGGGGGAAAGGGGTGTGAAAGACACTATAGCGACGATGCGGTACGGGGAGGCGATCTTCGAATCCTAGGGTTGAAGGAGTGTCGTAGTATCAATCAGCTCCAACGAAATGAGGAGGGAAAAAATGGCTAGAAGAGAAGCGAGAAAGAAGTGTCGGAACTGAGAAAACTCAGGGAATCGTATTCGCGTCCCCTTTAGCGGCAAAGGAAAAAAGAGGGGAAATTCCCTGACTAAGCAAGAAAGTCCCGAGCACCTTATTCTCTGCACATTTCTGGCCATAAAAAAACCCTGAAGTCGCGACCGAGAAAGTAAAGAAACAGACCCCCGATAGAAGGAGTAGCGGCGGGTTTGGGTCCAGACTTGAGGGACGGTCAGTCGCACGCGACCGACGCGTAAACCAAGAAAGCACGAGAGGAGGAAGAAAGGCCTCAACACGTCCGGAAAGAAGCAGCTTTAGGAAAAATGCGCTCCCTTAACCCTGAAAGGGGGGGGCATCGCTAAGCCGAAATCAGAAAACTGCTCTGAGGAGATGAATAGGGAAAGGTTACTAAGGACAGACCGTGGGGTTTTCTTGAAAGGGAACGCTTCAGGAGAGGCTCGGTAAAAAAGAAGGACGTTTTCGCCTAATGGTATATGCAGAAAAAGGGATATCACACAAAAAGCGATTTGGGTTTGGGGAGGGAAAAAGGGAAGCGAGCGAAAGTGCATGGAGTGCACAACGGGAGAGGGAGGCGAATGGGGGAGGGAGAACGGGGAGTCAAAAAAAAGAAGGTTGACGCCCTGCGTGCACCGTGGGGGCACAAGACAGAACGCAACCTAAACGTAGCGACACGCAAGAGGGGGGGGGAGATGGGGTGGTTGACAGTGCGCTGAGAAGGATTGGCAAGGAAGTCGACTTTTCACAAAAAAAAGGTCACAGCACGTGTGCATGCGGGACAAAATACCTGGGAAAGAAAAGCTCGCGGGGAACAAAATGGGGGGAGAGGAGGAGAAATGTAAGGAAAGGGAGGTGCGCAAAGCGTGCGCTAAAAGGAGAACGTGTGCTCTGCGCCAAAGGCAACGCTCCAGTGGAGATATAAAAAAGGGAAAACACCGCAGAGGAGGACCCGCCACCTGGAGAGAAGAGGCCTTTCATATGGGGCAGGAGCAAGCCAAAGGCACGACGCGGACAAAAGGGAAACGTGAGAAAGGATACCCATCGAGAAGGGAACGTGATGAGGAGGCTCGCGAAAAACAAGAAGTGATTCGGGCGTGGTCTTCGCTAAAAAAGAGCAGCTACACGCGAGAAAGGTCGAGAGATGCGAACAAAAACGGAGGCATAAGAAGAGAGGTGAAAAGTGTGGATATGGAGGGCCAGAAGAGGCAAACACCAAAGATGAGATATAGAGGTTCAATCAAAAAAAACTGCAACTCTTGACCGTCCTGGAAGACGGAGAGGACGAAGGCAAAAAAAAGAGGGGTCAAGGGGCTGGAGAGCACTAAATCGAGAGATGTGTTGGAAAAAAAAAGGGTGAAGAATTGTCAGGCTCTGGGAGAAAAGAAAGGAAGGGGGAAAAAAGTTGGCGTCCCGGCCGATCAAGCGGGGTTGGGCGTAGTCAAAGGAAAGGCCGGCTTTACAAAAAGCAGTTCGGCAGGGTTGTACAAGGGAGTGTGTCGAAAAATGGGGTCTGGAACACTGGGCAATGAAAAAAATGTCGGCCATAGGGGGTCGTTCTATCGAAAAACCTCCTAAGGCCGACCCCCGGCCAGGAAGCATGAGTAGAAAAGATAAGGAGGCTTGGAGGGAGCAGGAAGCTTTGAGGTCAAAACTCAAGGTGGACTCTCGATTTATCAAACGCCCAACGGCAGGGGAAGAGAGTAAGGTAAGGGAAAACCTATCAGCTGAAAACAACTCAAAACCCCTGGACCAGGGCAGTCGCTGCGTGCTAAGGGGGGGGGCGCGGTGGGGGAGTGGCGGAAAGAAGGGGACATTACGCCAGGGCTGGGGAAAAAAGGGGGGGGTTGGCTGTGGGCCTGGCCAAAAAGAACGGGGAATAAAGAACACGGAGGGAAAAGAGTCACAGCTTTTGGAGGAGTCGGAGTAACAAGGGGACGTGGGAAAGTGAAGCGCCGCGCTGGAGCAGAACATCATGAACAGAAAGCCTTCGATCTGTTCCTCGATTGGGGCATTGGAACACGGCTCAGCGCGATTGCCCAGGCCAAAGAACCAGGGCCGGGGGAAGGGGAGCAAAGACAGAAAATGGTAAACAAAGCGGAATCAAACTAGTAGGGTGGCGTCTCGAAAGACATAGCCAGCACGTTGGGAAAAGGAAAGCTCACAGACCCGCTATACGAGCCACGGGAAAAAACAAGAGGGGGAGGGGAGGAAGGATCGGTTCTGGAAAAAAAGTAGGGATCTAGAGGGGTTTTAATACAAGTAGAGGAGTTATGCAGTGAAAGCACCGGCATAACGAAAACACCCCCGCACCGACGAAAAGGGAATGAGAGAAGGGGGGAGTTGAGGGGGGGAAACTTTTGCTATGGGACGCGTATTAGGTAAATGTGAAACAATGCAATACCTCCTGCAAAAAGAGGCCTGGGAAAACGCGATAAGCAGAAGGGGGGGAAAGGGGCGCGTGAAGGCGCCAAGGTCGGGAGGGGTGCCGCTTTTCCATACAGTTGAAAAAGGAACTAGGGGTCGCCGGCGGAGCTCGAGGGAGGGTCGCCGAGAAAAAAGTTGGGGGGGGAAGCTGGCACGAGAAAGTGAGAGGAAAGAACTCAAAAAGATTTGGGAAGAGAGGATGCAAATCCTGAAAAGACATCGAGACAGGACAATGTTGGTCGGGCTCAAAGAAAAAAAGGAGAGAGGGCAAATACCGAACGAGAAGACCACGGCTGGGGAGGATGGGAAAGTCGGGACTCTCTTAAGGAACGGTCACTTGGAAAAAAAAAAAGAAAAATTTCACCTCGCCAGCGCCGTGACATGGGGGGAGAAGGAGAAAGGGGCCCTAAATAATCAAAGGAAGGAGGGGGGACAACTCACCACTCCCCGGATAAACAAGTAAAGGGAGTTTCCCGGCGGTGAGCGGTCGGAGAAAAAGGAAGGAAGGAAACGCTAGTGACGCGGTCAAGGACCAGCGCAGCCTTCACTTAACTCCTAAAGAAAAATACTCAGTTAAGAACGTGGTGATGGGGCCCAAGGGGGCAGGGTGAGAGAGAGGGGGGCCATGGCAAGCGAGGATCGGGAAGAGGGGACTTGCAAAAAAAAACGATAGGCGACTGGCAGCAGCGCGGAAGAGACAAATGAAAGATCGAACTACTGAAACAGTCTATGAAGGAACGGGTATGCAGGGCCGAGAACGTGACCGGCACCACACGTGGTTGGGGAAGAACACACGAAAAGACATGGGTGGAAAAAGAATTTCCCGGATCTAGAGAACACGGCACAGGGCGTTGAGCAAGGAAAAGGTTGAACGGGGGGGAATACTAAAGGACCAAAACCAAGAGCTCAACTCGCTCACTTGTGAGTGTGCTGTACACAAGGAGGCGATGGGTGGTGCAGCGCCTGGGCAATCAGCGGCGTGGGTAGCAGTGGGAGGATGGTGAATCACGTATCGGGGTGTAAGGAAGACAACCGTGGGACACAAAAAAAAAGGTCAGGTACCCATCCATGAAGAGCGACCCTCCTTTCCGGAGAGGGGAAAAAAAGCTTAAGTTCGGCGTACGAATGGGGAGGCTCAAAGGAGCAGGGCGCCGTTTCCTCCGTACTCTCACTCCCAAGACAATGAGCTAACTTCAAAAAGGGACAGCAGTATGAGAGGTTGAACGAAGGCTCCGGCTTGCAGGTAGGAGGGGAAAGGAACAACACCGCATCGGCCAGCTACAAAAGGAGAGAGAAGTTAGGAACAGGAAGCATCTAAGAAAGTCTTCCTATTAAAAGAAAAGACCTAACATCAACCGGAGTGCTTCGAATAAAGGGAAAAAAAGCGAACGGGGGAGAAGGGGGATGACGCGAACAATGCTGGGGAACTATTCGAAAAGAGAAAGTAAGCAATATAGGGTTTCTGCGGAAGGGTAATCAAAAAAAAACAACGTAGGTGGGGAAAGAGAGAGTCGACGCAGCCTACGGAAAAACTCGGAACGAAGAGAAGAAATGGCGGGCTAAACCTAACAGGGAGGGGTAGCTGTCATCTGTGAAAGAAAGGTAAATCAATGGACGAGAGAAAATAAGAAAAACAGATGGTGTACATTGACGGAAAGGGGATTACAGTCACGACACTTTCCTAGTCCTCCGGCGGTTTAAAAGAAGCAAAGGCATCGGTCAAAGAAGAGAAGACCCTTGCGAAAACTTTCTTAAGAAGGTGGGGATGCCACTCAATGAAGAAAGAAGAAAGAGACGGCAAAGATCGTTGGAGGACCTACGATTGAAGAACGCCAGACCGCTGCAGGGAAAAGATCATCAGAAAGCGATATGGGCAGAGTTCGCTGCTGGAAGACTGCTCGAATCCGGGACGGAGGAAGAAGTAGTTGAAAACACGCGGAAGGGAAAACCAGGGCCGGGTACATTCAGAGGTAGCCCTATCGTACGCAGGAGGAAAAAAAGAAGAAGGAACAATGAAAGGGACCTGAGTACGTGGGACCTGTGGGGAGGGGGCTGGAAAGTAAAAAAAAGCGCCGGAAAAAACAAGAGTGGGCTGGGTGACTCCGTTCGGAAATCAAAAAACGCGGATCGAAGTCGTGGGAAAAATCCAGCAAGGGGTGAGGAGAGCCGTTCTAAAAAAATTTGGTAGGGAGAAGGGTGCCGAGGACGTTCGGGGAGAATCTAAGCTCCGGAAAAGAACACAGGTCCACTTGGAAAAAGGTTTGAAAAGGGTCTTCCTCTTTCAAAGTCTACTGATCCCACTGCGCCTAACAGGTCTGGTCGGGAGAATAAAAGGGAACAAAGGGAAGAGGAACACGGGGAGGTGAAGAAAAGTGGGAGCGTCACAGCTCTCGGAATTCGGAAGGACACTGCTCATCTCGACGAAATCGACGAAGAAAAAGTAGGGGAAAAAAACCTCGCTGCTGGTATGAGGGGGCCGGAAATAGTCTCTCAGTGGATGGACGTTCTATAAGAAGGGGAAGGTAGGGGGAGACAGATGGAAGTGACAACAGCAGAAGAAAAAAAAGGAAATAGCAGGGGTCAGAACACATTTGGCTTTGGCGTCGCGTTGGATACTGCAACAGTTAGAAGATAAAATAATTTGACCGGGAAGGAAGCTGGTAAAAGGGGAGCCAGGCGCCCGGTGCCAAGGGAATTCATGGTGCCCGGTTCGTTGCCAGAGACCTGGAAAGGACTAACGGGTCCGCTTGAGTCTAGAGGGGATCTTTGGCTTCAGCCGACGAACTGGGCTGTCCGGGGGGGATTACAGAAATATCAACAAAGGGATGGGAGATATTCCTGCTAACTACTACCTCTCTAACCGTAAGGGGAGATCAAAACAGCACACAGGATGATAGACCGGAAGAACGAGGGGGGACCAGATAGGGTAAAGGAACTGACGGGCCACGTGGACACCTACATTAAAGGGGGGGGGGGGGGGGGGGTGGGGGCGGAGAGGAAACGCCCGGAAAGAAAGTCACAGAGAGGAGGGATAAGAAATCCTTAAAGAAGTACGTTCACATAATTAAATCCACTGATCTCTCCGCTTCAATCCCCGCCATACAAGGTCTCCCAAATTTGAGGAGGGCTTTTGTGGGGATCTGGTCGCAAGAGACACCTTCTCGTGACCGTAGCTCGCACCAACGCCAAGAACGCGAGAAGAAAGGGGAAGGTCAGAAAAAAAGGCGCGACTCTCCTCCAGGGGGAGTCGTGGAACAGGCATGAGGCTCGGCAGAGCAGGGTGATCTTACAAGTCAGAAAAAATGTCGCGTCACTCGCCGAAGCAGCGGAAGTTATCAAGAAATGCGGGGGAAGGATAAGCAGACAGTAGTTCCAGGAAGCAAGCTAGGGAATCGGAAAGGTGGTCTATAGACTTCAAAAAAGAGGAAAATACTTTGTCGAGATGGTAGAGCGGAAAGAGCAGGGGGCACTCGGCAATCAACAAGGTAATGGGGGTCTTCCACAGGGATGAAAGCCAGCGGCGCTGCCCGTTGGATGGAACAAAAAAGCACCTACGGAAACAGCGTAAGGTCCTTTGGACAAACCCTCCACGGAGACATCTGAGCTTAAAAGTACAGTGGGTCGTATGAAAAGTGAACAGACCTGAGTCAGGGGGGAGGAATTTTCCGGACTGACACTGCACGGGGGGGGCAAAGTCGTGAGGTTCCAGACTTTGATAGCAAAGGGGGGAAAAAACGCGCCGAAGAAGCCTCGGACGCCAGTTAGGCAAAAAAGCCGACAGGAAGGAGTGGAAAAAATTTTGGCCGTCAAGAAACGAGGATCCGGGGTCATGCACTCCAGGAAGCCTCATGGAAAATAGGGTCCGCACTTTGAACCAGAACGGGTCAGGCATACAAGTAGCGTAGAGTGCTAAGTGAGGGCTTTCGAGCAGAGGAAGCCTTGAGAGCACTTGAGTCCAAGGTGAATCAAAAAAATCTAAGGCAGGTACACTGGAAAAATCGGAGGGAGAAGAAAAGAAAAAGCAGATCTCGGGAACTCGACGGGGGGGGGAAAAAAAGGACACCGATCCTCTCCGCTCGTAGACGCTCAAAAGGATTGAGCGAGTTGGGCGGCCGGGGTTCGAGGAGGCCGGAATCTAACAAAACAAATTCGCTCTAGAAAAGGAGCAGGACGCGAAAAAAAAAAGAGAGACTTGAGTAAAGTTTCAAAAAAAGAAAACCGTGGCTGGCGGGTAAACGCGGGAGAGGGGAAGAACAAGGAAAGTCTTGAACCGCGGGACTGGAGAGGGAAACGCAGATTCGATATTAAACGGGGAAAGAGAGGGTCACAATTGGGGGCAAAAAAGGGGAGGAAAGATGAAAGGACTTTTCTGGAAAAAAACGTAAGCACGGATCAAGGCCGACAACTTTCAGGAAGGGGGGGGGTGTAAGTGGCGGTGAGACAAGCGCGGCCGCGGCGCAAGCAACAAATCTCTAAAGGATATCAGGCCCTCAGAAAAAGTGCAAACACCCTAAACGGTAGCGGAACACAAAGGGGGGTAGAAACGATAAACTTGCTGGTCAGGTCAAACGTTCGCAGGGATGATAGAAACAGGGTCCAGTTGCCGAAATATAAAGGAAGGGTAAGCGACTGGGAATCCAATGGGGCAGGCTGGCCGTTCTCTGGCCACCTGGAACCTGGGCAGAACAATCACTAAAAAAAGTAACCAATGGAAACCTTAGCAAAAGAACTAGAGTTCGCGGGGGGGGGTCGGGTCTTGAAAGCAAGGGGTATAAGGGGGGCAAAAAGAGGGGGCAGTGGCTGAACAATAAGAAGGGAAAGGAAAAGGGTAACGCAGTCCAAATCTCTCGCCGGCAAAGAGGGAACAACCGGCGATGTGGACGAACTAGTAGAGGGGGACCGAAAGGTAGAAAAAAGTACATTCCCGACGGGTTCCAGAAATCGAAGAGATAACACCTCAGAGAAGCAGACATGATGACAAGAGGCGAGAAAGCGAAAGGGGTTAGTTCTCGACCATGTCAATGGGGAGGGATCAGACTGAGTTGGGACTACCGAGATCGGCAAACTCAGAATAAAGGGCACTTCAAGTCAAAATCGACGAGCCACGGATGTTGCCTAGAGGAATCTTCGCTTGGCCTGGCACAACGGTCAAGGGAAGTGGGGTGAGAAGAGGACGCGGGGAGAGAAATTGGAAATGCAACCGTCCAATGGGAGAACCACGGAATCCTCCCCAGAGGAGTCGGGACTTGGGAGGGGGGGACGTGAGATGAATAGCGGGGGTTATATGTTTTTGAAAGAAGGGACATAGAAGGAACGGCTCTTGAAGTTTAAAATCGGAGGGGGGAGGCTTTGGGTACGCCAAGTGAATTGTCCGAGTTTTGTGAAAGGCGTTACCCCAGACAGGTAGTATACTGTCAGGATATGGGGGGAGGATACGGGTGCTTCGAGACGAAAAAAAAAGTGAGCGAAATATGGGAACGAGGAGAACAAAATATCAAGGATAGAAAAAGAAGGGCTACGAGAGGAAGGAAATGAAATGTGCGTCGGCTCAGAAGCAAAAAAGAGCACCATTACGAGGGAATCTCAAGCGGTGCAGGCCCAATCACGTACCCCAAGGGAGGGGGGGACCCCGGACAGGGCGCCTGAAAAAAACAAAATACGACTTACAGCGAGAAAACAAATTCTCGAAACAGATCAAAAGACGAGAGTCGCTACACGACACAAAAGTCCACAAAGCCGAGATAGTCGTTCTTTTTTTTTAAAAAGTGGAAGGTTACGATCAAAGGAGGGATACGTCAAAGACGGAACAGGTAGGGGCAACAGCACTCTCTGTAACAAAGGGAGACGAAAAGACGTATGAGCGAAACAATCGGAGAAGAAGAATGACATGGGGAAGCTGGTGGAAAAGGGAGGGATTGCGATCTGAAGATTCCTGACTAAGGAGGATAGAGAATCGTTCAACAGTGATGAGAACATGAACGCGACCTGTCTTCAGTATCTCATGTTGGAAAAGTACGTCAATCTACGGAACGGAGGAAAGGAATACGTGGGCGCACGGCGGGGCCTGCAAATTGCAGTCACAAAAAGAGAATGGGTTTGGGTGTACTAAGCCAGAGCCGGTCCTGGTTCTGGAGGAAAGTAGTCCTGGTGTTTAGACCCTAGTAGAGAATCCAAAGTAGGGGGACGCCGAATAGGCGTGAAATGGGCTCAACGGCACATCTCCACAACCTCGCAAAAAAACGGAAGCAGTGCGGAAACGCAGGGCCATTTTGTCGGGTTAGGGGGACTCATCTTGCTGGCTAGGGGGCGTGGCAGATAACAGTGTTAAAGAAGTCAGGACTGGTTTCTTGCGTGATTGGAAAAAGGAAGGAAGTGTCGCGCAAACAGGGTCGGCAGAAGCCGCACAAGAACGGGAAAAATAGGTGACCCGCAAGATCCATAAAGAGGCCCAGGCAAATGAGCGGGCGAATCTCTGGGGGGAAAAGGCAAGAGGAAAAGAAAAGGGGGATCGGGCGCCTTGAAACCGGCGAAGGCCGAACTTTCTAACTACACAACTGCAAGGGACCGTGATAACTGAGGAGTGTTGACCGTGGGCCTCGGGGAAGGCCGAAACGGAAGGAGGCAGTGTTAAGAGAAAAGTAATATTACTGATCCCGAGGGGGGAATGACACTTCGGCGAGGCTCGAAGAAAAGTCAAGGCAAGGGTCTCTATGAAGGGGTTCCTCGGACCATGCACAAAGGAAAGAGGGAAGTTAAAAAAGATACTGATGGAGAGCCAGAGCAGGAAGTCAGAGGTAAAACGAGGTCGGCGGATAGCCTGGACTCAAAAAAAACAAACAAGAAGGGGATTTAGCTCTATCCCACTCAACGGAGGAAAGAGTGGCCAGACGCATTGAAAAGGGAAGCTCGACAAGCTGAGGAGGATGTGGGGGGGAA